>Ga0265293_10001753_pt1 | contig 46075 bp, 44 predicted proteins | sample Munlanlewell138R_FD_192505 | JGI IMG/M metagenome (GOLD analysis project Ga0265293, IMG submission 192505) | Leachate microbial communities from a municipal landfill in Southern Ontario, Canada - Leachate well 138R | ecosystem: Engineered > Solid waste > Landfill > Unclassified | place: Canada... | reverse complement strand
ACTGCCTCTCAATTCAACCTGCCACTTACAGGGAGTGCATCAGCAGAGTATGATAAGGTTCCATCTTTGGTGCCTAGAAATATAACAGTTAAGTCCAGTGATAAAACCTTAAAGGACTTATTAAATGGTGGGCTAGGTGTTGTAGTTCTTATAGCATCAGGTGGAGATTTTACTCAAGAAGGAGTATTTGGGACTCCTGTCCAATTGGCGTTTTTAACTGATGGAGAAAAGCTAATAGGAAGACTTCCAGAACTTACTGTATCAGGTGAATTGTATTCAATGTTTGGTGTTGATTTCATTGGAAAGTCTCGTGACAAAGGATTGTTAGGACAAAAGACTATAGCTTTTAACTTAGATGTAGATTATATCTAATTTTTCTTGCATTAATCCACTAATTATTATAGGATAAAAATAAAACAATCTTTGAGGTGGAAAAATGGAATTATTAAAAAGCAGAATAGTTAAAGACGGGACCCTTAAAGAGGGAAATGTAATAAAGGTAGATAGTTTTTTAAATCATCAAATAGATATAGAGCTGTTAAATGAAATAGGGAAGGAATTCAAGTCCAGGTTTCAATCAGAGAGGATAGACAAGATTTTGACCATAGAAGCCTCTGGTATAGCCATTGCTGTTATTGCTGCCCAACATTTCAATGTGCCAGTAGTATTTGCCAAAAAAACAGAGTCAAAAAACCTAGATACTGACACTTATGAAAGCTCTGTATACTCCTATACAAAGGACAAGACTTATACAATAAGAGTTTCAAAGAAGTATTTAAATGAAGGAGAAGATATCCTGATTATAGATGATTTTCTTGCAAATGGAAAGGCTGCGGAGGGCCTAATAGATATTATCAATAAGGCTAATTGCACTGTGGCTGGAGTTGGGATTGTCATAGAGAAGGGCTTCCAAAAAGGTGGAGAAAACATTAGAAATAAGGGTATAAAGCTTGAGTCTTTAGCCATTGTAGAGTCAATAGAAGGGGATAGAATAATATTTAGATAAATACAAAATAAGAAAAGGGGCTAAATCTAGCCCCTTTTCTATATTCTTACTTGATGATATACTTTTTTACCTTTTCTAATCATTATTTTTCCATCTTTAAAATCATCTAGAGTTACTTGTTTTTCTATGGATTCTACTTTAACATCGTCGATGGTGATACCACCTTGCTCCACAAGTCTTCTGCCTTCTCCGTTGGATTTTGTAAGGCCTAGGTCTTTTAATAGGTCAAGTATACCAATGCCATTTTTAAATACACTTGGATCCATTTCAGTAAATGGTATGGAGCCTTCTTCTAGCCCACCTGAAAATAGGGCTTTCGCTGCCTTTTCTGCCTTTGTGGCTTCTTCTTCTCCATGTATCATTTTAGTTACTTCAAAGGCTAGGACTTCCTTAGCACTATTGATTTCGGCTCCTTCTAGGGCTCCTAGTCTCTTTACTTCATCCATTGGCAAGAAGGTTAATAGGCTCAAGAACTTTTCCACATCTCTATCATCTGTATTTCTCATATATTGATATAACTCATAGGGTGGTGTTTTTTCTGGATCTAGCCATATGGTTCCTGCTTCAGTCTTACCCATCTTTGTACCTGAGGCTGTGGTTAGTAGCTTAAAGGTCATGGCATATACCTTATCCTGTTCTAGTTTTCTAATCAATTCATAGCCACCAAGGATATTGGACCATTGATCACTACCACCAAGTTGTAGTTTGCATCCATGCTTTCTATATAGGTATAGGTAGTCATAGGATTGCATCAGCATATAGCCAAATTCAAAGAAGGTGAGACCCTGTTCCATCCTATTTTTATAGCAGTCAAAGGTAAGCATTCTATTGACTGAGAAATGAACTCCTATTTCCCTCATGAAGTTTACATAGTTTAAATCTAGAAGCCAATCTGCATTATTTACCATCAATGCCTTTCCTTCACTAAAGTCAAGGAAGTGGGATAGTTGCTCCTTAAATCTTCCCGCATTGTAGTCAATGATTTCCTTGGTCATTACCTTTCTCATATCTGCCTTGCCTGAAGGGTCTCCTATCATGGTAGTTCCTCCACCTAATAGTGCTATAGGCACATGGCCATGTTGTTGCATATGCATCATAACCATTATTTGCAGGAAATGCCCTAAAGTCAAACTGTCTGCTGTGGCGTCAAATCCAATGTAAAATGGAACACTCTCACTTCCTAGCAATTCTCTCAATTCGTCTTCGTAGGTTGCTTGATCGATATAACCTCTTTCTTGTAATACATCAAAAACATTACTCATTGTATCCCTCCTTAAAATAACAAAGGGTCTTATCACATCCTAAAGGACGAGATAAAACCCGTGGTACCACCTTAATTCGCATAAAGCCTCAAACCACTTAACGCGTGGAAAACGCAATAAATTGGAACTCGGGATTTGTAAGATCCTTCATAGTTCAAATATTTAGTTATATTTTATATTATATTAATACATTATTAAAATGTTGTCAAGATGTAGATTAAAAGTGTCCAGCCATTGGCTGGACACAAGAAATTACTCTACTTTAAGTTCTACACTGTTTTCCCACAATCCATGGATATTACAGTATGATGTAGCATATATGGTGCCTGATTTTTCAGCTTTAAAGCTTAAGGAAGCACATGGCTCTGTGAAAAGTCCAGCTTCTCCATGGGCAGCAAAATTAAAGTTGCCTATTTCAACTGGGAACTTACTTCCTTCTGGTTGGAAATACACTTTCATCCAAGCTATATAGTGCTCGAATGTATTTGGGTGTGCGATTTCTTCTCCTACAAGAACCTTAACATCTACTAAATCTCCTGCTTTAACTGCTTCTGGTGCATGGATTACTGGTACATGTTTTTCCCCTTTCCAGTCTCCGCTTTGATATAAACTACTTAGTGATTTCATATATTATCCCTCCAAATAAATTTTATTTGACATTCAATGATTTGTATACCCAAATATTGAAAAAAATAATCAACTTTTTTAACTAATTATACGATATGTAGAGTATAATAGAGATAGTTAAACTTTAAGGAGAGATATAATGACAAATATAGAGTTAATAGCCACTGCCACCTTTGGCTTGGAAGCAGTGGTAAAAAGAGAGTTAATGAACTTAGGGTATACAGATCTAACTGTGGAGAACGGCAAAGTTACATTTACAGGTACAGAAAAGGACATACCAAAGGCTAATCTATGGTTAAGGACTGCTGATAGGGTGTTGTTAAAGATGGGAGAGTTCAAGGCTTTAACCTTTGATGAACTTTTTGAAAAGACTAAGGCCTTACCTTGGGATGAATGGATTACTGAAGATGGAAATTTTATTGTGGAAGGAAAGAGTATAGACTCTAAGCTCTTTAGTATATCTGATAGTCAGAGGATAGTTGAGAAGGCAGTGGTAGAAAAATTAAAAACTAAATACAATAGGGACTGGTTTGAAAAAACAGGTCCTAAATATACTATTGAAGTATCTCTTTTAAAGGATATAGCTACTTTGACCATAGACACATCTGGGGAAGGACTACACAAAAGAGGATATAGAGATAGACAGGGTGATGCTCCTATAAAGGAGACTCTAGCTGCTGCCATGATACTTCTAAGCTACTGGAACAAGGATAGGGTATTATTTGACCCATTTTGTGGTTCTGGTACTATTCCCATTGAGGCAGCAATGATAGGAAAAAATATGGCACCAGGTCTAGATAGAAACTTTGCATCAGAGGAATGGCCAAGAGTGAAAAAAGAGTATTGGTCTGAGGCTAGGAAAGAAGCTTTTAAAGCTATTGATACTGAAACAAAGCTTCACATTCTGGGATGTGATATTGATAGAAAGGCTATCCTTCGAGCTAGAGATAATGCAGCCAACTTTGGACTTGAGGACGATATTGCATTTTTTATCAAGGACTTTAGGGATGCAGATCTAAAAAATGAATATGGGGTAGTTATCACCAATCCACCCTATGGAGAAAGGCTAGGAGAGAAGAAAGAGGCAGAGCTCCTTTCTAAGGACTTAGGTCTTAAATTCAAGGAACTAGATACTTGGTCCATATATGTGATTACTTCAGATGAAGAATTTGAAAGACATTTTGGAAAAACATCAAACAGAAAAAGAAAGCTATACAATGGAAGGATAAAGGTTGATTATTATCAGTACTATGGGCCAAAGCCAGAAAAGGAGGTTTAAGAATGAATATCTATACAAAAACTGGTGATAAGGGTAGCACTAGTTTGTTTGACAACAAAAGGGTTTCTAAGGATGACATTAGAGTAGAGAGTTATGGAACTATTGATGAGCTAGGGTCTTTTATGGGCCTTGCAAAAAACTATGTAGAAGATGAAGAAATGTATAAAACAATCCAAAACATACAAAACAAATTATTTACTGTGGCTACAAATTTGGCTACCGAGGATAGTACCAAGGTTAAATATCATATGGTGGAAAAGGATATAGAGGATTTGGAGGAAATCATTGACTATTATATGGGTAGACTGGAAAATCCTATAGGTTTTATAGTTCCAGGATCAGGTAAAAAATCTGCCCACCTTCATGTAGCTAGAACCATATGTAGAAGAGCAGAAAGAAGGATTATCACCTTATCAAAGTATGCTGAGGTAGATCCTTTAGTGATCAAATATGTAAATCGTTTGTCCGATGCCTTGTATGCAATGGCTAGATATTCTGAAGAAAAAGAGGTTAAAGTTGAATACTAGTTATTTATACCCAAATTAGTAAAAAGATTATAAAAAATATGAATATTTTTGCCATTTAAAGCTGTAATCTGAAAAATAATGTAGAAATTATTTAAAATATAGTATAAAATAGGTTTAAGAAGGATTTTGAAATATTTAACAATGTTAAAAAATTCTATATGGGTGATATAGCATGCTAAGAAAAGAAGAAATAACTTATGTTGAAAAGAAAATAGAAGAGTATGGTATGCTTAACTACCATGTGTTAGAGGGCATGGCAGACTGGGTTCGTGTGGTAGATAAAGAGGGTACTATTATCTATGCAAATAAGACTATGAAGGAAGCCCTAGGTGATAATTTAGTAGGTATGAAATGCTATAAACCTCATGGTAAGGAAGCACCCTGTAACTTTTGTATCACTGATAGAAGTATTAATACTGGTGAAATCGTACAGAAGGAAGAGGTAATTAAAGGAAAATATTTTTCTGTAAAGTCTTCTCCTGTAACTAATTCTGACGGTAAGATTATTGCAGCAGTAGAAGTCTTTAGGGATGTGACTAGAGAGAGAAAACTAGAGTTTGAATTAATAGATAAAAACAAGAAAATGAGCAAGGACTTGGGCTTTGCAAAGCGTATCCAAGAAAAAATCTTGCCAAGTAAAGAGACTCTAGACAATATTCGAATAGATTATATTTATAAGCCTTCTGAAATGCTAAGTGGTGATATATTTGATGTTTTTCATATTGATGATGAAAATATAGGCATATATATTTCTGATGTATCAGGTCATGGAGTGGCAGCAGCCATGATGACCATGTTTATTAGACAGACCATGAGATCAATAAAGGACGATATACTAAGTCCATCAACTGCTTTGGCAGAGTTGTATCGTAGGTTTAGCACATTAAATTTAGAAGTAGATAAGTATTTTACAATATTTTATGGTGTATTTAATAAAAAGACCTATGAATTTGTTTTTGCTAATGCTGGACATAATTGTATACCATTAAAGTACAACAAAGATGGAATGGAGATGCTGGAAATAAAGGGATATCCCATAGCATTGTTGTTCAATGAAATGGTTTACAACGAAAAAAGTATTCAGCTAAAAAAGGGAGACAAGATTTTATTTTATACCGATGGAATTACAGAGGCCAAGGATAAAGAAGGAAAAGAATTTGGCATCGAAAGTGTTATTGATATGATTAATAATCACAAGGAAAATATTTTGAGTGAAATAGAAGATAAGATTTCAACCTTTAGCTGGGGTGAGCAACAGGATGATTTTGCCTTGGTACTCATGGAAATAGTTGAATGATAGACTGAATAGAGAATTTTTCTATTCAGTCTTTATTATTTAAAAAAAGGACAAACAATGCTATAATATAATTCATATGGGAATTGATTTCCAATTAAGACTTTGATATAATATTAACAATGAATGGGAGGATTTTGCTAGAAAAGTGTTTAAAGTTATCAATTGATTAAAAGGAGATGATGCTTTGAATTGGAGTAGTCTGTTATTTAAGAAAGAAGGACATATTGGGCTTTTGTCTATCAATAGGCCAGAAGCTTTGAATGCCTTAAACTCTACTTTGTTAGAGGAGTTAAGTCAAGCTATAGATATGGTAGAAAAGGATCCAGATATTCATGTACTCATATTGACAGGAGAAGGAAGGGCCTTTGTAGCTGGTGCAGACATTAATGAGATGAAGCATATGAGTCCAATGGAAGCTCGAGTTTTTGCCGAAAAGGGAATGAGTTTATTTAGGAAGATTGAATTAATGGAAAAGCCTGTTATAGCTGCAGTGAACGGATTTGCCCTAGGTGGTGGCTGTGAGCTTTCCATGTGTACAGATATTAGAATAGCTTCCGAAAAAGCAAAGTTTGGTCAACCAGAGGTAGGTCTTGGTATTACTCCTGGATTTGCTGGTACCCAAAGACTGGCTAGGCTCATAGGTTCAGGTAGAGCAAAAGAGCTTATTTTTACATGTGATATCATAGATGCAGCTGAAGCCTATAGGATTGGTCTGGTAAATAAGGTGGTTCCAGTAGAAGAGCTAATGTATGCTTCTATTGAAATGGCAAATAAGATATTACAAAAGAGTCAATTGGCCGTTAGATATGCTAAGACTGCTATTAACAGAGGAATAGAGACTGATTTAGAAACTGGGATGATTATTGAAAAAGATTTATTTGGGTTGTGCTTTGCAACAGAAGATCAAAAAGAAGGAATGGGCGCGTTTTTAGAAAAGCGTACTCCTAACTATAAATTAAAATAACTTGGAGGTGCAATATGAAGAAAATTGGTGTATTAGGTAGAGGAACTATGGCTTGTGGTATAGTTCAAACTTTTGCAGGAAAAGGCTATGATGTGACTATGTGGGTTAGATCTATTGATGAGGCAAACCCAAGGGCAAGTGTTAAATCTATAGAAAAGGGATTAAGTAGATTAGTAGAAAAAGAAAAAATCACAAAGGAAGCTATGGAAGGCACATTAAACAATATTTCCATAACTACATCCTATGATGATTTAAATGATTGTGACTTAATCATTGAAGCTATATCCGAGGATATGAATGTTAAAAGGGAAACTTTTGGGAAGTTAGATGAAATATGTAAAGCAGATACTATCCTTGCTACAAATACTTCTTCATTATCCATTACTGAAATTGCTAATTCAACAAATAGACCAGACAAAGTAATTGGGATGCACTTCTTTAATCCAGTTCCAATGATGAAATTAGTCGAGGTTATAAAAGGGATTGCCACTTCAGAGGAAACAAAGGATAAGATCATAGAACTATCTAAAGACTTAGAAAAAACTCCTGTAGAAGTAGAAGAGGCGCCAGGATTTGTAGTCAATAGAATTCTTATCCCAATGATAAATGAAGCAGTAGGCATATTGGCAGATGGTGTGGCAACAGCAGCTGATATAGATGAAGCTATGAAACTAGGTGCAAACCATCCAATGGGACCTTTAGCCCTAGGAGATTTAGTTGGACTTGATGTTTGTTTGGCTATTATGGAAGTTTTATATAATGAGTTTGGTGATCCAAAATATAGACCTCATCCATTACTTAGAAAAATGGTTAGAGGTGGATTATTGGGTAGAAAAACTAAAAAAGGCTTCTTTGAATATTAAAATTAAACCCTCCAAATTTGGAGGGTTTTGTTTTTAAAAAGTTTTTTTGGTTACAATATATGGGGAATACTTTTTCGAGAAGGGTGGCCTTGTATGAAAACTTTTTTAAAGGTTTTTATTGTATCTTTTATATGTTTTTTTATTGCCATATTTCTTGGTTCATATTCTTATGTGAAGGAGAAGGATATAAAGGTTGAGAGTCATACTGGCAATAGTTTACATGAAAAGGTGGATATAAAAAAAACCATAATAGAAAAGATAGAAACAAAACCAAAGGAACCAGAAACATATGAAAATTTAAAGGAAGCCATGGAAAAGAGCAGTAGGGTGAATTTTTTAATAATGGGTCTAGAAGATGTAAGAACAGATACCATTATATTTGCCTCATTTTGCCCAGATAGCAAAAAGGTGAGCATGATGAATATTCCTAGAGATACATATATTCATAGGAAAGGCTACAATCTAGCAGAACAAAGAAAAATAAATAGTATTTTTGGTGACCATGGGCCTTTGGGAGTTAAAAAGACTGTAGGATATTTACTAGATGGGGTACCGATACACCATTATGTGATCCTTGACTACGAAGGAGTAAAAAAAATCGTAGATGCCATAGGAGGTGTAGAAGTAGATGTGCCAATGGCTATGAAATATAGGGACCCCTATGCCAATCCCCCTTTAAATATAGATATTGCTCCTGGCAAACAAATACTGGATGGACAAAAATCTTTAGAATTTTTAAGATATAGAAAAGGAAATAAAAAAGGTGGATATAGTGATGGTGATTTAGGAAGAATAAAGGCCCAGCAAGGCTTTATGGAGTCTTTCATATCTAAAGCATCGGAGAATCTTTCTACAGTGATTATAAAGGGGTTTAGCCATATTAAAACAGATATTAGCTTAAAAGACTCCCTATCTTATGCTAGAAAGGCCTTAGGAATGACAACACAGGATTTTGAAATCTTTACTTTGCCTGGAAAGGCAGAATTCAAAAAGATAAACAAAAAAGTATTGTCTTATTTTATTTATGATAAGGATGAGACTACAAAGGTATTAGAAAAAATTTATAATGTAAAATAATAGGGCGACCAAAGGTCGCCTTAATTTATTTTTAGATATTCACTTTTCACTATTAGTTATTCACTATCTAGACTGCTTCTTTTTCCTTATTATTCTCTATAATAGAGTCCCCAACCATGTATATGTTTCCAGCACCCATGGTGACTATTATATCATTTTCCTTCACATTGTTTATAAGATAGGCTTCTACTTCTTGGAAGGTTTGAAGATAGATGGCATCAGACCCTTTATCAAAGATTGCGTTGGCTAAGTCTTTTGAATGGACTAGCCCATTGTCCTTTTCCCTTGCTGCATATATATCGGTGATTACAACTTTGTCTGCGGACACAAAGGATTCAGCAAAACTATTTAAAAGTAATTTTGTTCTAGTATAGGTATGAGGTTGAAATACACAATAAATAGCACCTGTTGTAGAATTTCTAAGGGCATTTAATGTGGCCTTAATTTCAGTAGGATGATGGGCATAATCATCGATGATTTTTACACCTTTATAGTATCCTTTAAGTTCTAGTCTTCTATGGACTCCAGTATAAATGGAAATGCGTTCTTGTATATCTTCCATAGGTATTCCATATACATGGGCTGCGGCAACACTGGCCAATGAATTATAAACATTGTGTATTCCCATTACACTTAAGCTAATGCGAAAACGCCCTTCCCCTCTAATTCTAAGGGTATAAGAAGGATAGCCTTCCTTAGAAAAGCTAATGTTTTCTGCAACATAATCCCAATCTCCATCAATCCCAAATGTAAATACTCTTGCTTTAGTATTATCTATTACTTTTTTGGAACCCCTATCATCTCCATTGATCAATAGATAACTATCATCTTTTAAGTTTTTTCCATATTCAACAAAGGTATCTAATATATGGTCTATGCTTTTAAAATAATCTAAATGATCTTCATCAATATTTAAAATAATTGCCATAGTTGGAAAATATTTTAATATATTACCCTTGTACTCACAGGCTTCTGTAAGGATATAGTCCCTAGAGCCTAGTTTTACATTACCACCGATCTCATCTAATTCTCCTCCTAAAAGAATAGTTGGATTTAATGCAGAACGGTTTAATATGGTGGATAGCATACTGGTGGTCGTGGTTTTTCCATGGGTACCAGATACTGCTATGGAGTTTTTATAATTTTTCATTAGCGCGCCTAGAAAGGTAGCCCTATCTATTACAGGGACTCCAAGTGTATGGGCCGTTATAAACTCTTCATTGTCTTTTGATATGGCATCTGTATATATGATTAAATCAGGGTTTGTTAGATTGTCTTTGCTATGGCCTATGTAGATTGTAGCACCAAAGTTTCTCAGCCTTTCAATTATTAAACTATCCCTTGCATCAGAACCAGTCACTATATAGCCTTCTGATACCAGGATTTCTGCCAAAGCGCTCATAGATATGCCACCAATACCAATAAAGTGAATCCTAGAGTATTTATTATCATCTATTAAAAATTCAAACATAAGCTTTCCTCCTATAAAAATCCTTTGTCTTTTTATTATTGCCATCTTATATATTAATATTATTTTATTCTAATACAATTAATTTGTCACTGATAGATTATATCATAAAGAGAAAATAATTAAAGCTAAATTTATAGATTATGTAAAGTTTACGACAAAAATATACAAAAAATAAAATTTTTAAAAGTTTTTTCCAAAAAAAGAAGGAGTTTTGAAATTTTTATAGAATATATAGAATACTCAATATTTTTTGACTTAGACAAAAGGTGGTGAATTTGACAATGAAGATTACCGATGTAAGATTGAGAAAGATTTCAGAGGAAGGTAAAATGAAAGCAATAGTTTCGGTTACTTTTGATGATGCTTTTGTGGTTCATGATATCAAAATAATCGAAGGGCAAAATGGACTATTTATTGCTATGCCTAGTAGAAAAATGGCTGATGGAGAGTTTAGGGATATAGCTCATCCAATTAACGCTGAAACTAGGCAAAAAATCCAAGATGCAATTTTTGCAGAGTATGAAAAGTCTTTAGCCACAGAATAAAAAAGAGCCCCGGGGCTCTTTTTTATATGTAAATAAGAAATTATATTTTTTTTATAGATTTTAGTGTAGACTTATATTTGAAATGGGTTAAAATATTATTTGATAGATAAATTTAAAACGAGGTGTAGGAAATGAATATTTCAATTATATTAGCAGCTGGAGAAGGAACAAGGATGAAGTCCAAGACCTCCAAGGTTTTGCATAGGGTTTGTGGTAGACCTATATTGGAATATATTATCAATGCCAGTAAAGGAGCAGCAGTAGAAAAAACCGTAGTCATTGTTGGTCATGGTGGAGACATGGTCCGAGAATACTTCAAAGAGGAGCCCATAATATTTAAGACTCAGCCTATTGGCGAAGATGTACCTTATGGCACTGGTTTTGCTGTAATGCAGGCAATAGACCATATAGAGGATGATAGTACGGTGATTGTGCTTTATGGTGACACTCCCCTTATTACTGAGTCTACGATCAACAAACTTTTGAGCTTTCACAATGAAGAAAAATTTCAAGCAACAGTTCTCACAGCAATATTAGAGGACCCCACTGGATATGGTAGGGTAATCAAAGAAAATGGAGATATAATCAAAATCGTAGAACACAAGGATGCTTCAAAGGAAGAAAAGAAAATAAAGGAAATTAACTCTGGAATTTATTGCTTTGATGGTAAGCTACTTAAATACGCTCTAGGGAAAATAGATAATAACAATGCCCAAAACGAATACTATGCCACCGATTTAATAGGTATATTAAAGAAAGAGGGCTACAGAGTAGGGGCTTATACTATAGAAGACTCTACGGAGATATACGGTGTCAACTCTAGGGTTCAATTAGCCTTTACCGAAGATATTATGAGAAAAAGAATCAACAAATTTCATATGGAAAATGGTGTGACAATTATTAATCCTGACAATACTTATATTGAAGATAGGGTTAAAATTGGTAGGGATACATTTATTTATCCTGGTGTAAGTTTGGAGGGAGACACTGAAATAGGTGAGGACTGTATCATTAGAAACAACTCTAGGATTATAAATAGTGTAATAAAGAGTGGAGTGGAGATAGAGTCTTCCACCATTGAAGATAGCTTTGTAGATGAAAATAGCCACATAGGGCCCTATGCCCATCTTAGGCCCCATAGCCATATTGGCAAAAATGTTAAAATTGGGAACTTTGTTGAGGTTAAAAACTCCACCCTCAAAGACAATACAAAGGCAGGACATCTGTCCTATATAGGAGATGCAGATGTTGGCCAAAATGTGAATGTGGGATGTGGCGTAGTCTTTGTAAATTATAATGGTAGAGAAAAGTTTAGGACAAGAGTGGGAGACCATGCATTTATTGGCAGCAACTCAAACCTAGTTGCACCAGTAGAAGTTGACTCTTGGGGATATATAGCAGCTGGCTCTACTATTACAAAAGAGGTAAGGGAAGGAGAACTATCTATTGCTAGGGCTTCTCAGGTAAATATACAAGGCTGGGTAGAAAGAAAGGGTTATAAAAATCAAAAATAGGCTTAGGAGGAAAATTAGATGAACTTGTGTATGGGTGGTATAAAAATTTTTTCAGGTAATGCAAATAAAGAACTTGTAGAAAAAATCTGTAAGGAGTTAGGTAGACCCCTTGGCACCTGTGATGTTAGCCAATTTAGTGATGGAGAAATAAATGTTAATATTAGCGAAACAGTTAGGGGAATGGATGTATTCATAGTGCAACCTACCAGTACTCCAGTAAATGATAATTTAATGGAGACCCTAATATTAATTGATGCAGTAAAAAGAGCTTCAGCAGGTAGAGTAAATGCTGTATTACCATACTATGGATATGCAAGACAGGATAGAAAGACTAAGGCAAGGGAACCAATAACAGCAAAATTGGTAGCCAATCTACTTACTACTGCTGGAGCAGATAGGGTTATAAGTATGGACTTGCACGCAGCTCAAATCCAAGGATATTTTGACATTCCAGTTGATCATCTTTCAGGCGTACCTATATTGGCAGATTACTTTAAGGATATTGTTGATGAAGAGACAGTAGTAGTTTCTCCAGACTTAGGAGGAGTGACTAGGGCTAGGGCCTTTGCCAACCTTTTAGATCTTCCAATAGCTATTATTGAAAAACGAAGACCAAAGGCCAATGTGGCAGAAGTTATGAATATTATTGGAGATATTGATGGAAAAAATGTGATATTGATTGATGATATCATAGATACTGCAGGAACCATAACAAAGGCAGCATCAGTACTAAAGAATTTTGGCGCAAAAAAGGTTTATGGTTGTGCAACCCATGGAGTATTATCAGGGCCAGCCATAGAAAGAATAAGGGATTCAGAACTAGAAAAGTTTATTATCACTGATACAATTCCTCTTAGTCCTGAAAAACAGACTGATAAAATTGAGGTAGTGTCTGTTGCACCATTGTTTGCAGAAGCAATAAAGAGGATTCATGACAATGAATCTGTAAGTAAATTATTTGAATAAAAGTAAAACAGGAGATGATTTTTTGTTTGTTGTAGTAGGTTTGGGAAATCCTGGAAGAGCCTATGCAAATACTAGGCACAATGTGGGGTTTGATACCATAGATTTACTAGCAGAAAGAAATAATATTAAAATAAATAAGATTAAATTTAAGTCAGTCTATGGAGAAGGAACCATAGGGAATGAGAAAGTCCTTCTTGTGAAACCACAAACTTTTATGAACAATAGTGGGATTACAGTAAGAGATATTTATCAGTTTTATAAGCTACCCATAGAAAATATTATAGTCATAGTTGATGATATTGATATTCCATTTGCCACTGTAAGGATAAGGGGAAAGGGTAGTGCTGGATCTCATAATGGATTGAAGTCTATCATATATTTACTTCAAAGAGATGATTTTCCCAGAGTTAAAATAGGTATTGGGAAAAAACAAGATAATCAAGATCTAGCAGATTTTGTTTTAAGTAGGTTTTCAAAGGATGACCAAGAAATTATAGAAAGTTCTATTTTGACTGGAGCTGAATCAGTAGAAGCAATAATAAAAGAAGGTCTAGATCAGGCAATGAACAAGTTCAATACTAAAGGAAATAAAGCCCAGGATTAAACCTGGGCTTAAGGTCTTTAAGGTAACCTTAAGGAGGAAGAAATGTCTAATTTTTTACTAGATTCCCTAAACAATTTAGATGAATATAATAAGCTAAAGGAAGATATAAAAAAGAAAATTAGTCCTATTGGCATCTACGGTGTAATAGATGAGAGCATAGGTCACTTTCTCTATGCTCTCCAAACACATACTGGAAAACAAATCTTGATAATTACTCACAATGAAATGAGAAGTAGGAAAATTTATGAGGATATAAGGGATTTAGGAAACAAAAATGTGTTTTTATTTCCTAAGAAAGATCTGCTTTTCTATGATATTGATGCTTTCAGCAATGAAAGGTCTAATGAAAGGCTGGGAGTAGTATCAAGACTTGTGAAGGGAGAAGACTTGCTGGTAGTAGCATCCATAGAAGCCATACTTAACAAGCTTATGTCCATAGATGTTTTTAACTCTTATTCGAAGGAAATAAAGCTGGGGGATGAAGTAAATTTAGATAGTGTGACTAAGATACTAATAGATGGGGGATATGAAAGAGTAAATATGGTGGAAGCCATAGGCCAGTTTAGTATAAGGGGTGGAATATTGGATTTCTTTCCTTCCTACAGTCAAAATCCTTACAGGATAGAGTTGTTTGATGTGGAGGTTGACTCTATAAGAACCTTTGATATTATAAATCAAAAATCTATTGAGGTTTTAGATAAAGCCTTTATATCTCCTGTAAAGGAAACCCTTATATTAGATGAATATAGGGAAGACTTAATCCAAAACCTGGATAAGGAGTTAAAAAAAGTCTTAGCTAAATCAAAGACTGGTTCTATTGAAAAACAAAATATTGAGAATAAATTTAACAAATATAAGGATCATTTAGAAGAAAACCTATTTATATCAAATAGAGATTTAATAATCCCTTATATACCAGAGGAAAGTCTGTCGTCTATTATTGGCTATTTAAAGAAGGATTCTCTAATATTCATTGAAGAACCTAAAAGGATAGGAGAAAGCATAACAAATTTAGAGGAAGATTTTAGGCTAAAGTTTACAGATCTTTATGAAGTAGGTGAGGTTCTTCCCTCCCATGAAAATATTTCTTATAAGTATGATGAGGTTTTAGAGGAACTAAAGGAAATACAATGTATCACTAATAGTGGGATACTAACTGGAGATAATACTTTTCCCCCAAAATCAATCTACAACTTTTCTATAAAATCTATGCAATCCTATCACAATAAGATGGATTTATTAAAAGAAGATATAAATCATTTTAAGTACAGGGGTTATAAAACCCTTATTCTTTCTGGTACAGAAGAGAGAGGTAGAAGACTACAGGAGACTTTGTTGTCCATGGGTGTGGATACCAGTTTCATGGCAGATAAAGAAGGTGAAATCAAATCTTCCCAAGTCTTTATTACGCCAGGGAGCATCAATGGAGGCTTTGAATATCCAAACCTAAAATTTATTGTAATAAGTGATAAGGAAGTATTTGGTGCAGGAAAGAAGAAACTAGTCAAACAAAAGAAAAAGGATGGAGGCAAATCCATTAGTTTGGCAGACTTAAATATAAATGATTATGTGGTCCATGAAAATCATGGAATTGGGCGATATGAAGGTATAGAGCAGTTAAATATCCAAGGAATAAAAAAGGATTATTTAACCATCAGGTACAAGGGTGAAGACAAACTATATGTACCTATAGATCAGATGAACTTGATACAAAAATACATTGGTTCCGATAGTATTAGGCCAAAGGTCAATAAACTTTCTAGCACAGAATGGATGAGGACCAAGGAAAGAGCAAAGAAGGCTGTAGAAGACATGGCCCATGATTTGCTTGAGTTATATGCCAAAAGGGAGAGCTATAAAGGCTTTGCTTTTTCGGAGGATGGAGAATGGCAAAAACAGTTTGAAGACCTTTTTCCCTATGAGGAAACTGAAGGTCAGTTGCGAAGCATTATAGAGATTAAGAAGGATATGGAAAAACCTAAGCCTATGGATAGACTTCTTTGTGGTGATGTAGGCTATGGAAAGACAGAAGTAGCCCTAAGGGCAGCATTTAAGGCTGTTATAGATAGCAAGCAGGTTGCTTTTTTGGTTCCTACTACTATTTTGGCTCAACAGCACTATAATACCTTAAAGGATAGATTTTCAAACTTCCCTATTAAGATAGATATGCTAAGTAGATTTAGGACTAAAGCTGCTCAGAAACTTGCCATTGACAATGCAAGAAAAGGAGTTGTAGATATTATTGTTGGGACCCATAGACTATTGTCTAAGGATGTGAACTTCAATGATTTAGGGCTTTTAATTATAGATGAAGAGCAAAGATTTGGTGTAAAGCATAAAGAGACTTTGAAAAAATTTAAGGAAACCATAGATGTGTTAACTCTTACAGCTACACCGATACCTAGAACTTTACACATGTCTTTATCAGGAATTAGAGATATGTCTGTTATTGAAGATCCTCCAGAGGAAAGATATCCTGTACAGACCTATGTTGTTGAATTCAATGAGCAGATGATTAGAGATGCTATTTTAAAAGAAGTAGGGAGAGGTGGTCAAGTTTACTTTGTATATAATAGGGTTGAAACTATAGAAAAAATCACATCAAAGCTAAGGGCATTGGTACCTGAGGCCAGCTTTGCCATAGGTCATGGACAGATGGGTGAAAGAGAATTGGAAAAAGTTATGATGGGATTTTTAGATAAGGAAGTAGATGTGTTGGTTTGTACCACCATTATTGAAACAGGTCTAGATATTCCTAATGTAAATACCATAATAATCCATGATGCAGATAAAATGGGGCTATCCCAACTTTATCAGCTAAGGGGAAGGGTTGGCAGGTCCAATAGGATTGCCTATGGGTATTTTACCTATGAAAAAAACAAGGTGCTATCAGAGGTGGCAGAAAAAAGACTTAGGGCCATAAAGGAGTTTACAGAATTTGGCTCGGGATTTAAAATTGCCATGAGGGATTTAGAAATAAGAGGAGCTGGCAATCTCTTAGGTCTAGAACAACACGGACATATTGAAGCCATAGGATATGATTTATATGTGAAGTATTTACATGAAGCCATTAGAAGGCTTAAGGGTGAAGTAGTAGAGGACCAAGTAGACACTACTATCGATATTAAGGCGGATGGCTATATATCTTCAAGATATATTCAGGATGAAGAACAAAAAATCGAAATATATAAAAAAATTGCTTCAATTTCTGGACTAGATGATTATAGGGATTTGGTGGATGAATTAATTGATAGATTTGGTGATTTGCCTAAGGAAGTGGAAAATCTTATGGATATTTCCTATATTAGGTATTTAGGAAGCAAAAACCACATTGGTAATATTTTCCAATGGGATAAGGAAATCATACTAGAGTTTAAATCTACAGATCATATATCCTTAGAGCTGTTACATTACTTATCTACAGAGTATGGAAAAAGATTGATCTTTGATTTATCTAAGGAACCATCCTTTAAGTTTAAAGCAAAGAGCCATATTTTAATGGAGTTGAAATCCTTAGTTGAAAAAATTAATGGTTTTAATCATAGTAAAAATAATATATAATAGATAGGGATTTATTAAATAGATATAGAAAGGATGTTATAATTGTATAAGTTAAACTACAAGAAGTTTATTGCAGTAGGTTTGTTATTAGTGATGATTTTCTCCGTAAGTGGATGTAAAGATAAAGATAAAGGCCTTGTTGCAAGAGTAGATGGAGAAGAAATTACAGAAATACAATTTAATACTGAATTTGAAGTATATAAAAAGGTTTATGAGCAACAACTGGGAGAAGGTAATTTATCTCAAATAGCTGAAGATGGAAGAACTATTGAAGAAAATCTTAGGGAAAACATAGTTGAAAAGTTGATAATGGAAGTGTTAATAGAAAAAGAAACTACAGCCCAAAGTATTGAGGTTACACCTGAAGAAATTAAGGAACAAATGGATGAATATATGGCAATCATGGGTGGAGAAGAAAAATTTAATGAGTTTTTAGTAAATAATCAGCTGACTAAGGAATTCTTTGAAGAAAACTTAAGAAAAGAACTTTTATTTAACAAGCATAGGGAAAGCTTTATGAATAATACTACCATTACTGATGAAGAAGCAATAGAATTTTTTGAAGCAAATAAAGATGATTTAGTTGTAATAAAGGCAAGTCATATTTTGCTTAAGTCTGAGGAAGATGGTAAAAAGGTATTGGAAAGATTAAATTCTGGAGAAGATTTTGCTGAGTTGGCAAAAGAAGTATCTATTGACAAGACTTCAGGCTTATTGGGCGGAAGCTTAGGATATTTTGCTAAGGGCAACTTTATAGCAGAGTTTGAAGAGACAGCTTTTGCTCTAAATGTAGGAGAGACAAGTGGTCTGGTAAAAACAGAAGTAGGATATCATATTATCTATCTAGAAGATAAAAAAGATTCTTTTGAAGCCTTGAAGGAGGATATAATCAGCTTACTAAAGGATGATAAGTATTTAGAAAAAATTCAAGATATGAGAAATAACGCTAAGGTTAAAATATTTCTAGATTTATAAGATTAAGAGATAAAATGTAGTCTGGTATGGGCTACATTTTTTGTACCTTTAATGTAAACACCTTAACCTAAATTAACAAAGATGTATAAAATTTCCCCATTAGTTAAATAATAATCCCACTAATTAAATTTTGTTAAGGAGGAAAACCATGAAGGCCACAGGAATTGTTAGACGAATAGATGAACTAGGTAGAGTTGTAATTCCAAAGGAAATAAGAAGAACACTCCGAATTAGAGAAGGTGATCCTTTAGAGATATTTACTGATAGAGAAGGGCAGATAATACTGAAGAAATACTCTCCAATAGGAGAATTAAATGAGTTTGCCCAAGAGTTTTGTGACTCCCTACATGAAAGCACAAATCATGTAGCCATGATATCTGACAGAGACTTTATCATAGCCATATCTGGTGGATCTAAAAAGGAGTATCTAGATAAAAGAATCAGTCCAGAATTAGAAAAAATAATAGAAAGCAGGAGTACTTATTCAACTAAGGAAGACAATAAGCCTATGAAGATAACTTATGAAGATGTAAGTCTAGATAAGTATACAAATCAGGTCATCACCCCTATAGTCATGCAGGGAGATCCAATTGGTTCGGTGATACTTATTTCAAAGGAGATAAGTGCTAGTATGGGAGAATTGGAAATTAAGTTAACAGAGACAACAGCAGGTTTCTTATCGAAGCAAATGGAATCTTAACCTACCCATTAGGGTAGGTTTTATCTTTTTATTTAGTGTTATTTTCATAATTTAAATGATATAATATAAAAGATTATGGAGTAGTCATTAAATGGGGGGAATAAAATGTCTAAAAGCAATAATTTTATAAAGGGAGCAGCCATATTAGGCATAGCTGGTGTAATCGTTAAAATCCTAGGGGCAGTATATAGATTGCCTTTATCTAATATAATTAAATCTGAAGGTATGGGATATTATCAGACAGCATATCCTTTATATGTCCTATTGTTGACCATATCTACAGCAGGCTTTCCCATAGCCATAGCTAAGTTGGTTTCGGAAAGAAGGGCCATAGGAGACTATAGGGGAGCTCACAAAGTATTTAAAGTGGCTTTAATAGGTTTATTCATAGGTGGACTGCTTACTTCTGTATTTGTATTTTTCACAGCTGAAACTATAGTGGAGAGATTAGGCAATAAAAATGCCTATTATTCTTTGATAGCATTGGTGCCAGCCTTACTTTTTGTACCAATTATGTCAGCTTTCCGAGGTTTTTATCAGGGGCTTCAATTAATGACACCTACAGCATTATCACAGATTGTGGAACAGTTTTTTAGAGTTGTAGCAGGGTTGTTGCTTACATATCTATTATTGGACAAAGGAATTCCTGCAGCGGCAGGAGGAGCATCTTTTGGTGGTTCTGTTGGTGCGTTGATGGGAACAGGAGTCATAGGTTTTATCTATTTTTATAAGAGGAAAGATATAAAGAATGAGCTTCAAAGATCAGTGATGACAGAGGAATACGAAATAAGAGAAATAATCAAGGACTTATTGGTCATATCTATCCCCATTACCATAGGAGCTGCCATAGTGCCAATAATGGATACAATCGATGTGGTGTTGGTACTAAAAAGGCTTCAACTCATAGGGTATACAGAAGCAATGGCCAATGATTTATATGGCAATCTAAAGGGAATGGCACAGACCTTAATCAATTTTCCCCAGGTTTTTTCAGTGGCTATAGCCATGAGCTTAGTTCCTGCCATTGCTGATGCCAATGCTAGAAAAAAGAAAAAAGAGATGGAAAGTATAACTTCTTCTGGAATAAGGATTACTTTGTTAATCGGCTTGCCTTCGGCATTAGGTTTATTTGTATTGGCAAGACCTATAATTCAGTTATTGTACTATAAAAATGACTTAGAAACCATTATAAGTACAGGAAATCTATTGTCTATTTTATCCTTTGGAGTAATATTTCTAACATTAGTTCAATCTCTATCTGGAATATTACAGGGACTAGGTAGACCTATGACTGCTGCAATCAACTTGATGATAGGGTCAATATTTAAGATTATACTATCCTATACATTAACTGTAATACCTAGTATAAACATATACGGGGCCGCCATATCTACAGTTGTTGCCTTTGGTGTTGCAGCCATATTAGATATAAGAAGTGTAATCCGATATGCAGATATTAAGTTAAGTGGAAAAGATGTATTCTTAAAACCATTTATATCAGCCATAGGAATGGCCATAGGAGCCTATGGAACCTATTCTTTTCTGTTAGATAGGGTGGGAGGAAAGTTTGCTACCTTAGCTGCTGTTTTAATAGGTGTTATAATATATGGAATTTTATTGATTATAACAGGTTCGATTACATCTGAAGACTTGAGTCTACTGCCAAAAGGTGATAAAATAGGTAAAAGTCTAGATAAATTTAAACTAATTAAGTAACTAAAGGAGAAAAAGCAATGGGAAAGATTTATGTAATAGGGTTGGGTCCAGGAAATATTGAAGCTCTTACTTTAGGAGCAATTAATAGAATAAATTCAGGAGATAAAAACTTTCTAAGAACTGAACAACATCCTACTGTTGAGTATTTTGTAGATAATAATTTTTCCTACAAATCCTATGATTATCTATATGATAGGGAAGATGACTTTGACCAAGTTTATGAAAGAATTGTGGAACAATTAATTCAAGAGTCAAAAAAATATCCTAGTATAAATTATTTTGTACCTGGTAATCCTTTAGTTGCTGAAAAAACTGTGGAACTACTGATGGAAAAGGATATAGAGATAGAGATAGTATCTGGTATGAGTTTTATTGAACCTTTAATTGAACTAGTTGGAAGGGATCCTATTAATGGACTTAAAATAGTGGATGGAGCTGTATTTCATAGTCTAATGGTAGATATAAATGTGGATATGATAATCACTCAAGTTTATAACCATAGGATACTATCAGAGGTCAAGATTGTTTTGTCTGAAATCTATGGAGATGAGTATCAGATATACTTAATCCATAGGGCTGGTGTGAAAAATGAGGAAAGAAAACGCCTTATTTCCATCTATGAGTTGGACAGATTTGATGAATTTGGACCCCTAACTAGTATATATGTCCCAAAAATGGAAAATATAGATAAGAAAGTATTTGATTTCAACGACTTATTAGGTATAATGAAATTATTGAGATCAGAAAGTGGTTGCCCTTGGGACATGGAGCAGACCCATGAATCTATTCGCCAATCTATTTTAGAAGAAGCTTATGAAGTAGTGGAGGCCATAGACGATAATGATATTGATGGACTGGTAGAAGAATTGGGTGATCTACTATTTCAAATCATCTTCCATTGCCAGATTGGCATTGAAGAGGGAGAGTTTAATCTATACGAAGTAACATCAAATCTTGCAAATAAATTAATTTATAGGCATCCCCATGTTTTTTCTGAAAAAAAAGTAGAAAAATCCGAAGAAGTAGTATATAATTGGAATATGTTAAAATATGCTAAAAGGGACATCCATAGTTTTGTTGATAAACTAAAGGATATTCCGAGGCTACCTGCATTAATGACCAGTTATAAAATCCAAGAGAAAGCAGCAGAGATTGGGTTTGATTGGGAAAACATAGAGGGACCATTAAACAAGATAAAGGAAGAGTATGAAGAGGTTATTGAAGCCATGGAAAGTAATGAAAGTGGAGATGAAATAATAGAGGGAGAGATAGGAGACCTTCTATTTGCAGTAGTCAACCTTTCTAGGTTTCTTAATATCAATCCAGAGATAGCTTTAAATAGGACCATAAACAAGTTTATTAGAAGATTTGAGTTTATGGAGGAAAATCTTAATACTTTTGGAAAAACCTTTGAAGAAATGACTTTAGATGAAATGGAACAGCTATGGAATATGGCAAAAATACATAAAATCCATTAAAATGCTAACAATGATATAGTAAATGATGGGTTTTAACAACCAAAGAATTATTAATTTAATAATTAATAATATAAACCATGAGGAGGAATTAATTATGAACAAAGCTGAATTAGTATCAAGCATAGCAGAAAAAAGTAACTTAACTAAAAAAGATGCAGAAAGTGCACTAAATGCATTCATGAAATCAGTTGAAGAAACACTTGCAAAAGGTGAAAAAGTACAACTTGTTGGATTTGGTACTTTCGAAGTTAGAGAAAGAAAAGCTAGAGAAGGTAGAAATCCTAGAAATCCAGAAGAAGTAATAAAAATAGCAGCTTCAAAAGCTCCTGTATTTAAAGCAGGAAAAGCACTTAAAGAAATAGTAAACAAATAAAAAATCAGGTCTTAGACCTGATTTTTTTTAAGGCAGGAGGAAAAAATATGAGAATAGATAAGTTCTTAAAAAATGCTAGAATAATTAAAAGAAGGACCATAGCAAAGGAAGCCTGTGAACAGGGGAGGGTATCAATAGGTGGAAAGATTGCTAAACCTGGTGATGAAGTTAAGATAGGAGATATGGTAGAAATCAACTTTGGTTCGGGCAATATGAAGTTTGAAGTGTTAGATGTGTCGGATAATGTGAGAAAAGATGATGCAGTAGGACTATATAGAAAGATAGAATAAAAGACTTTGTAATAAAAGTCTTTTTTTTTTCATAAATATTAGTACTTGGGAAAGGAGGGGTAAATATGACAGAAAGCAAAATAAGATTTAGAAACCAAAACATTAGCGTTGAAGATAGGGAAAGGATGACTGTGACTGGCGTAGAGCAGGTAGAGAGCTTTAATGACAATACTATCATTCTAACAACTATAAAGGGAGGAATAACAATAAAGGGAGAGGGATTAAATATTTCTAAGCTCAATTTAGAGGATGGCAGTGTAAAGATAGAGGGAAAAATCAGTGGAATAAACTATATGTCTAAGGATATGGGTACAAAAAATATAATGGGTAAGCTATTTAAATAGTATTTGTTTGGGGAGAAAAAAATGGACAATACTTTGGTTTTAGAACTATATATTTTTCTAACAGCTATTTATAGTGGTCTAATAGTTGGATTTGTATATGATATATATAGAACAATCCGATACTATTCTAAGCCTGGGAAATTAATAACTTATATAGGAGATATGTTATTTTTTATAGTTATTACATTTATATTTTTTGCTATGCTTGTTAAAAGTAATTGGGGTGAAATAAGAGGGTATATAATCCTTGGATTTATCATAGGGATTATTGTTTATTTTAAGATATTTAGCAAACTTATATTTCCTATTTCCATTAAAGTAGGAAGAGGACTAAAGAAGGTTATGGAAAGAGTATTGTTTTTGATAACATGTCCCTTTAAAGTTTTGGAAAGAAAATTATTTTCAAGGGTTAACAAGCTTAAAAAAATAGGTAAAGAGGTATTAGAAGAAACAAAAAAATATAAAAAAATAATTTCTTCAAAAAAATAGAGGATTTTTTTAATCTTTGTAGTATTATATATATAGGTGGTGATATTATGGCAAGAAAAAGAAAGAAAATGAAGATTAGATTGATACATATGGTTATTTGTTTTTTGGTCATATATATCACTCTAATATTTTGGAATCAAAGGAAATTGATGGATAATTTAGAAGCTAGGAAACAAATAATTTTAGCTGAAATTGATGAGTTGGAAAATGACATTGATGAATTAAATGAGGAAATACAAAGCAGTGATACTTTGCAATTTGTTGAAAAAGTAGCAAGGGATGATCTAGGAATGGTAAAGCCGAGGGAGATAATATATATTGATAAAAACAAAAAGAAAAACCCTTTCTTCACCATTAGAAAAAAACAGAACTAATTGACATTAAAAGATTTCTAATATATACTAAGTTAAGAAAACATTTTTAAGGAGGAATCATTAGTTTATGCCGTTATCTGTAGGAGAAGTAGTCGATGGTACTGTTACAGGGATAACAAATTTTGGTGCATTTATTAAATTGCCAGAAGGAAAAAGTGGTCTTGTCCATATTTCTGAAATATCTCAAGACTATGTAGAAAAGGTATCTGACTGTTTAAAGAAAGATCAGAAGGTGAAAGTAAAAATCCTATCTATTTCAGAAGAAGGGAAAATAAGCCTTTCTATTAGACAAGCAAAGCCTAAGGTTGTTAAGCCAGCTGAAATTGAGTGGAACAAAGTTGATGATAAGCAAAAATACATGTCCTTTGAAGACAAGCTAAACAAATTTTTAAAGGATAGCAGTGAAAAACAAGATCAACTAAAGACTAGGGACACTAGAAGGAGTAGTGGTATCAAACAAAAGAAAATGAGTGGGCTGGAATCATAAAACCGGATTTTACCGGTTTTTTTATTTTTTATCTTATATTAATATGATTAAGTTACAAAATTATACATTAAATATGAAAAATGGTATATAACCCTTGTAATGTAGAAGAAATCTTATATACAAACTAAGGTTAATGAGCTTTAGGTTTCCTAAGGAGAACTTAAAGTTATGGGAAAACACAAGGATTTATGTCTGAATTTTTTTAAAGGTTACTCCTTAGATTTGACAAATTATTGTTTCCATGTTTGTTAGTATTTTAAATAATATTAAGAACGGGAGTGATAATTTGTGATTAGAACAGATGTTTTAACACCTAAAAGAAATTGGCACCAGTTAGGACTTAGAATAGACAAGACTATGATAGTCACCATGGTCATGGGATTTTTTTTGGCTAGAGTAAATATACTCAATGACTTAGCCCCTTTTGGATTTTCTTTTTTAGCTGCCAATATAATAATGAAAGGCCTTAGTATACCTCTCTTACTATCGGTGGCAATGGGGACCTTAAGTCTTAGAGGTTATTCAAGCTATATCTTAGCATATTTTATGATTTATTTATTTTTTGCTTTAATCAAAGAAGAAAAAAACTATTCCCTAATAAAGGTAGCCTTTATTTCTACAGTTATCTTTTTGTGTTGTAAAGGACTTGGTATAGTCTTGGGAAGAAATTTCTTTATTTATGATTTATTCGTCACTATGTTTGAAAGTGTATTGGTTTTTACTATTATATATATTTTTTCCTTTAGTCTTCCAGTGGAGGGAGTCAGTAGCACTAATAGCAATAATGAGAAGAAGATTTGCTCTTTTATCACTATAGCCTTGACTTTAGCAGGCATAAAAGAAATAGGTATATTTGGTGTTGAGATTAAAAACTTAATAAGCATAATGATGATACTATTTCTGGCCTATAATCAAGGAGCTTTTATAGGAGGAACCACAGGCATAATTTTAGGAATGGTAGCTTACATATCTAGACCAGAAATGCCATTTATCATAGGCATCTTTGGTATTTCAGGCTTATTGGCAGGCATATTTAAAGATTTAGGTAAGCTTGGTTCCGTATTAGGTTTATTTCTTGGGAATGGCATTATATCTTTTTATATCAATGGATTGGGTACAAGTTTTCTTGAGATTAGAGAAATATTAGTTGGCTCCATACTCTTTTTAATAATTACAAAGAAAGCAAATGAAAAATTAGCTGATTTATTTTCCATGAATTTGGATGATAAGAAGAACTATACTCAAAGACGAGATGAAATAATAGTAAAAAAATTAAATAGAATGGTTGATTTGTTCTATAACTTAAGTACAACTTTCAAAGAGGCTGCAGAAGAAAGGGACTATGATTCTACAGGAGATGTGTACAACATGGTGGATGCCATAGCCAATGGAGTGTGTACTAATTGCTACAAATATGAAACCTGCTGGAAGATTAACTATTATAATACTTACCAAAAAATGTTTAATTTAGCTGGTTTAGCCGAGATAAAAACTCCTGATGATGAAGATATTTATCAAGAGGCAAAGAAATTTTGCATTAGACCAAAGGATATAATTGTGCTACTTGATAGGTATGTGGAAAGATTTAAATTAAATGAAAGCTGGAAGCTAAAATTAAAGGACAATAGGATTTTGCTGTCAGAACAGTTGGAGAGCTTTGGAAGGGTAATAGAAAATATCGGAACGGAAATTTATTCCAAGCCTAGGTTTAACCAAGAAGTGGAAGAGAATCTTTATAAGGAATTGAAAAATAATAGAATAGATGTAAAGGAAGTAACAGCTATCCAAATAGGCGAAGAGGATTTTGATATATTCTTAGATTTAAATACAGGGATACCATCACAAAACAAATTAAAGGAAATGATAACAAGTATCTTAGGGTATCCAGTAGTAAGTGATAGTATTGCTGATGGCTCAAATAATAAGGGGTTAAGGTTTAAGCTAATAAGACACAATAGATTTAGTGCAATGACCAATATGGCCACCATAGGAAATTCTGAAAACAAAGTTTCTGGAGACAGCTTTACCTTTGGTGAAGTTGAGGGTATCCATTTCTCTGCAATAAGTGATGGGATGGGCATAGGCAGAAGGGCTAAGGCAGAAAGTAAGATAGCTGTTTCTTTGTTGGAAAGGTTGATGGAAGCCAAGGTAGATAAAGATCTTACCTTAAAAACTATTAACTCTGTATTAAGAGCAAAGTCAAATGGAGATATGTTTACCACCTTGGATTTAGGATTCATAGATTTGTATTCTGGTAAATTGCAGATGATAAAGACTGGAGCACCTGCCACCTTTATAAAAAAGAAAGATAGGGTGGATGTCATTAGCTCAGGTTCTTTGCCAGTAGGATTGTTAAAGGATGTAGACTTTAATATTTATGAAGAATATATGGAAGATGGAGATATAATTATTATGATGTCAGATGGTATTTTAGAGGTAGGAAAAGATATATATGGAAGGGAAGCTTGGATGAAGGATGTCATAATGGATATTAATAGTATTAATCCACAAAATATAGCTAATGAGATATTGAATAGGGCTAAAGAAATGGCACCTAACAGTAGGGACGATATGACGGTTTTGGTAACTAAGGTATGGAAAAACATTAGTTAGTGAATAGGGCGGACTATGTCTGCCTTTTTTACTGCAAAAAATCCTAAGGTCTTAAATTCTTTTGACAATTAGGTTATAATAAAGATATAGTTCATACTATGAAATAAAATTTAAGGTGATTGCTTTGAAAGGTAAAGTGCTAAATATAATTAGAGAATACAACTTAATCAATGAAAATGACAATATAGTAGTAGGGGTTTCAGGGGGACCTGATTCTATGGCCCTGCTTTTTTGCTTGCTAGAAATTAAAGAGACGATGGATTTTAATATATATGTTGCCCATGTAAATCATGGAGTAAGGGGAGAAGAAGCAAGAAAAGATCAATTATTTGTAGAGGAAATGGCTAGTAAGCTTGGCCTACCTTATTACACTAAAAATGTAAATATGATTGAATATGGTAAGGAAAGGGGTATTACTTCAGAGGAGGCGGGAAGGGAGCTAAGATATGGCTTCTTTAGAGAAATCCTTAAAAGTGTAGGGGGAGGCAAAATAGCTGTAGCCCACAATATGAATGATCAGGCTGAAACTTTACTTATGAGATTTATGAGGGGCACGGGGATTGATGGATTAAAGGGTATGGAATTTATTTCTGGAGATATAATTAGACCAATTTTGGGTATAGATAGAAAGGAAATTGAAGCTTATATAGAAGTCAATAGGATAGAAACTGTACTGGATAAGACAAACCTAGAACCAATATATAGTAGAAATAAGGTAAGGCTAGAACTTATCCCCTATATGGAAAAAAGCTTTAATCCTAATTTAGTTAATACTCTTTGGAGGATGTCTAGGGTTTCTGCCATAGACAGTAAATTTCTTGAAGAATATTCTAGAAGAAGATTTAATATCATGGTGAAAAAAGAGGATGAAAATAGTATAATTTTAGATGGAGAGAAATTTATAGAGGAGGATAGAAGCATACAGCAAAGAATTATTAGAAATGGGATATTAAAAATCAATGGTTCTTTGCAGGGTGTAACTGAAGCCCAAACATCTTTTGTCTTAAATCTTTTTTTTGCATCTGATACGGGAAAGGAAGTTCATTTATCTAATAACATAATAGCAAGAATAAGCTATGGAGACCTAATTATTGAAAAAGCTAAAGACAAAGAAGAAAAAAAATATTTTTATGAACTTAAAGCTCCTGGTTTAAACCATCTAGACATGGGGTATTCTTTTGAGGTTGACATCTTTCATAGAGATGAAGGATTTACAATGTACAAGGGAAATAATACTAGATATTTTGATTTACAAAAGGTAAAAGGAAGTCTGGGAGTGCGAAATAGGCAAGATGGAGATAGACTAGTACCCTTTGGAATGAAGGGAACCAAAAAGCTTAAAGACTATTTTATTGATGAAAAAGTACCTAAGGAATTAAGAGATAGTATACCTTTGATAGTAGATGATGAAAATATTCTATGGGTAGTAGGATATAGGACCAATGAGCTGTACAAGGTTACAAAAGATACGAAGAAAATTATGGCAATATCTTTTAAATTATTGTAAATACATATACTTAAGGAGGAACAAATTATGATGGAAAATATGATTAAGTCCATATTAGTGGAGGAAGAAGACATTAAAGAAAGGGTAAAGGAATTAGGCAGACAAATTACTGAAGACTATAAGGACAAGGATTTAATATTGGTTGGTATATTGAAGGGTGCTGTAATCTTTATGTCTGATTTGGCTAGAAGTATAAAGATGCCAATAGGTATGGACTTCATGGCAGTATCAAGCTATGGCAGATCTTCAACTTCTACTGGAGAAGTGAGAATAATAAAGGACTTAGACTTTAGTGTTGAAGATAAGGATATATTAATTGTAGAAGATATTATAGATACTGGATATACACTGGCTTACTTAACAGATAATTTAAAGAAAAGAGGTGCTAGGACTGTAAAGGTTTGTACTTTGCTAGATAAGCCAGAGAGAAGGAAGGTTGATGTACCTGTGGATTATTTAGGATTTGCCATTCCTGATGAGTTTGTTGTAGGATATGGATTGGACTATGCAGAGCATGGTAGAAACTTACCTTTTGTAGCCGCTTTAAAGGAAGAAGTATATAGTTAATAAATAAATGTGTTAAAATAGATATATTGAAAAAAGTTTTAATGAATGATATAATTAAAAGATATTATCTATTCATAAGAGGAGGGAGGACTTGTATTGAGAAGACTTTTTAAAGGCATTAGTGTGTACCTACTAATAGTAATTTTAATAATGTTTCTTGTAAAAACTTTGGGAAATGATGTTGAACAAGTTAAGGTTATGGATGTAACTGAATTGGTAGGACATTTGCATAACAATAGGGTTGAAAGTATAAAGATGATAGGCAAAGAGGTTCAAGGCAAATTAAAAGACAAGACACAATTTAAGACTCTTTTGCCTGACGAAATGCGATACACATTTTATTCTGATTATTTAAAGGATTTAGTAGATAGTGGTCAAATTGATTATAGTGCTGACCCAGAACCTACCACTCACTGGTTAATAAATGCAATACCAACTATATTAATGGTTCTTATATTTGCAGTATTTTGGTTCGTATTTATGCAACAGTCCCAGGGTGGGGGAGGAAAGGTCATGTCCTTCGGAAAATCAAGGGCTAGAATGCACAATCAAGAGGATGGCAAGGTAGTTACCTTTGCTGATGTAGCTGGGCTCCAGGAAGAAAAGGAAGAACTCAAAGAAATAGTAGACTTTTTAAGAGCGCCTAGAAAATATATTGAGATTGGTGCAAGAATACCTACGGGTGTGCTTTTAGTAGGACCTCCAGGAACTGGTAAAACATATCTAAGTAAAGCTGTAGCTGGAGAAGCAGGAGTGCCCTTCTTTACAATATCTGGTTCAGACTTTGTAGAGATGTTTGTAGGAGTTGGAGCCAGTAGGGTTAGAGATTTGTTTGAACAAGCCAAGAAAAACGCTCCTTGTATAATATTCATAGATGAAATAGATGCTGTAGGTAGAAGAAGAGGTGCTGGACTTGGTGGGGGTCATGACGAGAGAGAGCAAACATTGAACCAATTGTTGGTAGAGATGGATGGATTTGCAACAAATGAAGGAATTATAGTCATGGCGGCAACTAATAGGGCTGATATACTTGACCCTGCATTACTTCGTCCAGGTAGATTTGATAGGACTATCTATGTAGGATTACCTGACATAAAAGGTAGGGAAGCTATCCTTGAAGTACACACTAAGAACAAACCATTGGATCCTGATGTGGATTTAAAGGTAGTAGCCAAGAGAACAGCAGGATTTACACCAGCTGATTTGGAAAATCTAGTGAATGAAGCTGCCATACTAACAGCAAGATTTAATCTAAAGACTATACCAATGCATTTAATAGAGGAAGCGTCCATTAAGGTTCAAGCTGGTCCAGAAAAGAAATCTAAGGTTGTCAGTGAAAAGGAAAGAAAGCTTACTGCTTATCATGAGGCAGGTCATGCCTTGACTGCTAGGCTTACTCCTGATACTGACCCAGTTCATATGGTGACCATCATCCCAAGAGGAATGGCGGGAGGATTTACGGCTTATATACCTGAAGAAGATAGGAGTTATCTAACTAAGAAACAAATGGAAAGCAGACTTGTAATGCTTTTAGGTGGTAGAGTTGCTGAAGCTTTGGTTCTAGAAGATATAAGTACTGGTGCACAAAATGATATTGAAAGGGCTACAAAGATTGCCAGATCAATGGTAACCCACTATGGTATGAGCAAGAAACTAGGGCCTATGACCTATGGTACAGATGATGAAGAGGTATTTGTAGGTAGGGACTTTGGTAGAGCAAGAAACTATAGTGAAAATGTTGCATCAGCCATAGACCAAGAAATGAGAGATTTAATAGATACTGCTTATCACAAGGCAGAAACATTATTGAAGGAAAATATTGAGAAACTCCATAGAGTAGCAGAAGCTTTGTTGGAGAAAGAAACCATAGATGGTAAAGAATTTGAAGAGTTATTTATGGGAGCATAGGCAGGAGATTTTCTCCTGCCTTTTTAATATCAATAAGAAGGATTTCATACAGTGTTTTATATAAATATGCAATATTCCATTCATTTTTAAAATATATTGAAATATATGTTGCAAAAATCTATTAAATATTACTATAATAGATATTGGATAGAACTTTTAGAAACTTAAAGATTACCATAAATTAAGGAGGTAAAAAGATGTTTGACAATAACAAGCTGGAAGAAATCAAAACATCGGTGGAGAGCTGGGAGAAGGAAGTAGTAGAAAAGTCTATTTCTAGATTTCCAGAGCGAAAACAAAACTTTACAACTGGGTCAAATGGTGAAGTTAATAGGTTGTATACTCCATTAGACATAGAAGACTTGGATTATAATGAGGAGTTAGGACTTCCTGGAGAATATCCATTTACTAGGGGTGTTCAGTCCACCATGTATAGAGGTAGACTTTGGACCATGAGACAATATGCAGGATTTGCATCAGCTGAGGAGTCAAATCAAAGATATAAATATTTATTAGATCAAGGTCAGACAGGCCTATCTGTTGCTTTTGACTTACCTACTCAAATAGGATATGACTCAGATGATGGACTATCAGAAGGCGAAGTTGGTAAGGTAGGAGTTGCCATTGACTCATTAAAAGATATGGAAATCTTGTTTGATGGTATTCCACTAGACAAGGTTAGTACTTCTATGACTATAAATGCACCAGCATCCGTGCTACTTTCCATGTATATTGCTGTTGCAGAAAAGCAAGGAGTTTCAAAGGAAAAATTAAGAGGAACAATACAAAATGACATTTTGAAAGAATACATAGCAAGGGGAACTTATATATTTCCACCTGAACAATCCATGAGATTAATAACCAATATCTTTGAGTATTGTTCAAAGGAAGTACCACAATGGAACACCATAAGTATTAGTGGATATCACATAAGAGAGGCAGGCTCTACGGCTTCTCAAGAAGTTGCGTTTACATTGGCAGATGGTATAGCCTATGTTGAGGCGGCTATCGAAGCTGGACTTGATGTAGATGATTTTGCACCAAGGTTGTCTTTCTTTTTCAATGCTCACAATGATCTATTAGAAGAAGTAGCCAAATATAGAGCTGCAAGAAGGCTTTGGGCAAAGATAATGAAGGAAAGATTTAATGCAAAGGATCCAAAATCAATGCAGTTAAAATTCCATACTCAAACTGCAGGCTCCACATTGACTGCCCAACAACCAGACAATAACATTATAAGAGTCACAGTGCAAACTTTGGCAGCAGTACTTGGAGGAACTCAGTCACTTCATACAAACTCAAGGGATGAGGCTTTGGCACTTCCTACGGAAGACTCTGTAAGAATAGCCCTTAAAACTCAACAAATAGTAGCCCATGAGTCTGGAGTTACTGAGACAATAGATCCATTGGCAGGGTCCTACTATGTTGAAAGCCTAACTAATAGAATTGAAGAAGAAGCTATGAACTATATTAAGAGTATAGATGAACTAGGTGGAGCACCTAAGGCTATAGAAAAGGGATATATTCAAAAAGAAATCCAAAATGCAGCATATAGATATCAAATGGAAGTTGAATCCTTGGAGAGAATAGTTGTAGGAGTAAATAAATTCCAAATCCAAGAAACGGATAAGAAGGAATTATTGAAAGTAGACAAAACAGTGGAAATCAATCAAAGAGAAAAACTTAAGGTATTGAGAGAAGAAAGAAACAACGAAGAAGTAGAAAGGACCTTAAAGCTATTAAAAGAAAAGGCAGGAACAGATGAAAATCTAATGCCATTCATACTAGAAGCAGTTAAGGCTTATGCTACTTTAGGAGAAATATGTAATGTATTAAGAGAAGTATTTGGTGAATATCAACAAACAGTAATACTATAGAACCAGTGAAAAGTAATTCATTGTTAGTTATTAGCTGAATAAACGGGGAGGTATAAAATATGGATAGACCAATTAGAGTGTTGGTGGCCAAACCAGGACTTGATGGACATGATAGAGGGGCAAAGGTAATTGCCAGATCCTTAAGGGATGCAGGTATGGAAGTCATATATACAGGACTTAGACAGACTCCTGATCAAATAGTGGCAGCTGCAATTCAAGAAGATGTTGATGTGGTGGCCATGAGTATATTATCAGGAGCACACAACCATCTATTTCCGAAGGTAGTAAACCTACTAAGGGAAGAGGGAGTAGATGATATGCTTATAATAGGTGGTGGAGTTATTCCAGAGGACGATATACCCTATCTTATTGAATCTGGTATAGAGGCAGTTTTTACTCCAGGAACTCCAACAAAAGATGTAATAGAGTTTATTACAAATAATCTTAGAAGATAAATTAGGTGGTGCTTTATTTGAACATTGAAGAAAGACTGTTGAAAGGTGATAAGAGGGCTTGCGCCAGGCTTATTACTATGCTAGAGAACAATGACAAAGAAGCAGTAAATATATTGAAGAGGGTTTACAAGAATTCTGGTAATGCCTATGTTATAGGCATTACTGGACCTCCTGGAGCAGGCAAATCTACTTTGACAGATAAACTTACTAAGGAGCTTCTTAAACAAGGGAAGAAAATAGGTATTGTTGCCATAGACCCTACTAGTCCCTTTAGTGGAGGAGCAATTCTAGGAGATAGGATTAGAATGAATGATTTGGCCTTAGATAGAAATGTATTTATTCGGAGCATGGGTACCCGTGGTTCATTAGGTGGAATGTCTAAGGCTACTTGGGGTGCCATAAAGGTACTGGATATCTTTGGATGTGATTATATATTTATTGAAACTGTAGGTGTAGGCCAATCAGAGGTAGATATAGTTAAGACAGCTGATACTGTACTTATGGTCATGGTTCCAAATCTAGGAGATGATATTCAAGCCATCAAGGCTGGCATAATGGAAATAGCTGATGTATTTGCTATAAATAAATCTGATTTAGATGGGGCAGATAAGACTAAGGTAGAAGTAGAGATGAATTTAGACTTAAATGAAGAAAAGGACTATAGGCCTCCTGTAGTAAAAGTATCTGCAGGGCAAAATAAGGATATAGATATACTTTTGGATAAAATCCTTGAACACAGGGAGTACTTGGAAAAAACAAATGAGCTGGAAAATATTAGGACAAGAAATAATAAGTTAGAGATACTTAAAATGGTTGAAGAAGATTTGATGAAATTAATACTAGATAGGGCAGTGAAGGAAGACCTATTGGAAAACCTAGCAAAAGAAGTGACTTTAAGAGAAACTGATCCATATAGTGCAAAGGATGAGATAATAGAGTTGATAGTGAATAATGAATAGTTCTTTACTATTCACTAAAAAAGGGAGGTAAGTATATGGTAACTAAGATTGATCACATTGGTATTGCTGTGAGAAATTTAGATGAAACACTTAAGTTTTATGAAGATATCCTAGGGATTAAATGTGTGAGCACTGAAGTGGTTGAAGAGCAAAAAGTTAAGGTTGCATTTTTACCTATAGGGGATACAGAAGTGGAATTACTTGAATCTACTGAGGAAGACGGACCTGTAGCTAAATTCATCGAAAAAAAGGGTGAAGGAATTCAGCATATTGCTTATAAGGTAGATGATATTGAAAAAGCTATAGAAGAATTAAAAGAAAAGGGGATTAAGCTCATAGACGAAAAGCCAAGATATGGTGCTGGCGGTGCAAAAATTGCCTTTTTACATCCAAAGTCAACCTTTGGAGTGCTTATAGAGCTTTGTCAAAGGGATTAAGTTCTTATCAAAAGAAGGAGGGTAAATATGAAGGAAAAAATTGAGAGACTCCTAGAAACTACTAAGAAAATCGAACTTGGTGGTGGAGAGGAAAGAATAGCAAAGCATCACAAGTCTGGAAAATTAACGGCAAGAGAAAGAATCAATCTATTGTTTGATGAGGGTAGTTTTGTGGAAATTGACAAGTTTGTTGAACACAGATGTACAAACTTTGACATGGGAAATGTAGAAGCTCCTTCAGATGGTGTAGTAACAGGATATGGTACGGTAGATGGAAGACTTGTTTTTACTTATGCCCAAGACTTTACGGTTTTAGGTGGCTCCTTAGGTGAAATGCATGCTTCAAAAATTTGCAAGGTACAAGATATGGCATTGAAAATGGGTGCTCCAATAGTAGGTTTTAATGATTCTGGTGGAGCAAGAATTCAAGAAGGTGTAGATGCTTTATCAGGCTATGGAAGGATATTCTATAGAAATACTATTGCTTCAGGGGTAATACCTCAAATATCAGTAATTATGGGACCTTCAGCAGGGGGGGCAGTTTATTCACCAGCTCTAACGGACTTTATATTTATGGTTGATAAGACTAGTATGATGTTCATCACTGGGCCTCAAGTAATCAAATCTGTAACAGGAGAAGAAGTAACTCAAGAAGAATTAGGTGGTGCAAATACTCACAATAAAGTATCTGGAGTAGCTCACTTCATGGACAAGAGTGAAGAGGAATGTATTGAAAGGATTAAGGAATTGTTAGCATTTCTACCTTCTAATAACTTGGAAGAAGCACCTATTTATGCCATAGAAGATGATATTAATAGGGTGGAAGAAAGGTTGAGCGAATTAGTTCCTGTAAATCCTAACAAGCCTTACGACATGAAAGAAGTAATTAAATTGTTAGCAGACCATGGAGAATTCTTTGAAGTACAACAATATTATGCTCAAAATATTATAACTGGATATATTAGATTAAATGGTAAAACCATAGGGGTAGTGGCTAATCAACCTAAGATATTGGCTGGTTGTTTAGATATTAATGCATCAGATAAGGCGGGAAGATTTATTAGGACTTGTGATGCTTTTAATATTCCGCTACTAAACTTAGTAGATGTTCCAGGATTTTTACCAGGTTCAGAGCAAGAATACGGTGGAATTATTAGACATGGGGCTAAGATGCTTTATGCTTATAGTGAAGCTACTGTACCAAAGGTTACCTTAATAACTAGGAAGGCTTATGGTGGTGCTTATCTTGCTATGTGCTCTAAAGACTTAGGAGCAGATCAGGTATTTGCATGGCCAAATGCTGAAATTGCAGTTATGGGTCCTGAGGGTGCTGCAAATATTATATTTAAAAAGGATATTGAAAACTCTGATAACCCAATAGAGACTAGACAAGAAAAGATTGCTGAATATAGAAATACTGTGGCTAATCCATATATTGCAGCTCAAAGAGGATTTGTAGATGATGTATTAGTTCCAAGTGTTACAAGACCTAGATTGATATCTGCTTTTGATATGTTAGCATCTAAGAGAGAAAATAGACCTGCAAAAAAACATGGCAATATGCCAGTGTAAAAGAGGTGAAATAATTGGGTGATATTATTAGTTTAGGAGATAGTATTATAATTACCATATTTAGTATGGCAGTAGTGTTTTCAGGATTGATAGTACTTGCAATGCTAATTTCTGTATTGAAAAGCATAGGTAAGGAGAAGAATATAGTTGCTAAGGAACCAGTTGTACCTGATAAATCTAAAGAAACTATGGTAGATAAAATAGAAGAAACGGCTATAAATGATGAGGAGTTAGTAGCAGTAATAGCAGCGGCCATAGCTGCAAGCTTAGGGGTTAGTATTCCAGAGGTAAACATTAAAAGTATAAGAAGAGTGCCTCAAAATACTCCTGCTTGGGCATCCGCAGGGAGACAAGAGCAGATATTCGGAAAATTATAAACTAATTTTAAGGAGGAAAGGTCATGAGAAGATTTATAATAAATGTAAATGGTAATTCCTATGAAGTTGAAGTAGAGGAAGTAACAGGTGGAGAGTCAAAAAGACCGGCAACACCAGTAGTGCCAGTAGCTGCTACACCAGCACCAGCACAAAAATCTGCACCAGCACCAGTTTCAGCTCCAAAGGAAGAGAAAAAAGAAGTAGTAGTGTCAGCTGGACAGGAAGTAATCGAAGCTCCAATGCCTGGGAATATTTGGAAGATAGAAGTAAAAGAAGGGGATACTGTTAAAGCTGGAGATATTTTATTAATTTTAGAAGCAATGAAGATGGAAAATGAAATATTAGCTCCTAGGGATGGAGTGGTGGCTAGTATCAATACTACACAAGGAGCAACTGTAAACACAGGAGATAAGTTGGTAGTATTAGACTAATTCCACTAAGAAAGGAAGGTAAATTTCATGAATTTAGGAAATATATTGCTGGAATTTTTTCAGAGTACAGGATTCGCTGCCATGACCTGGCCACAGGCCTTGATGATTGTGGTTTCCTGTGTGCTATTATATTTAGCAATCGCTAGGGGATTTGAGCCTCTATTACTTATTCCAATTGCCTTTGGTATGTTGTTAGCCAACTTACCAGAAGCAGGACTAATGGCAGCACCAATAATTAAAATAGTACCAGACCCTGTAACAGGAGAATTAGTCTCTAAAACCGTGGAAAATGGTGGACTTTTATATTATTTGTACCAAGGTGTCAAGTTAGGTATATATCCCCCACTTATATTCTTAGGAGTAGGTGCTATGACAGACTTTGGACCGCTAATAGCTAACCCAAAGAGTATATTACTTGGTGCGGCAGCCCAACTAGGTATATTTGCAACATTTGTAGGGGCTACATTATTAGGATTTACAGGACCTCAGGCAGCTAGTATAGGCATTATCGGTGGTGCAGATGGGCCAACGGCTTTATACTTGACTTCAAAGTTAGCGCCAGAACTATTAGGACCAATAGCAGTTGCGGCTTATTCTTATATGGCTTTAGTGCCAGTTATTCAGCCTCCAATCATGAAAGCTTTAACAACTAAAGCTGAAAGAGAAGTAGTGATGGATCAATTAAGACCAGTTTCAAAAAAAGAGAAGGTAATCTTCCCTATTATGGTTACATTGCTAGTTTCCTTATTATTGCCATCTGCTGCAACTTTGGTAGGTATGCTAATGCTAGGTAATTTATTTAGAGAAGCTTTAGTAGTAGATAGATTGTCTAAAACTGCACAAAATGAGCTTATAAACATTGTTACCATATTTTTAGGAACAACTGTAGGGGCAACAGCAAATGCAGAAACATTCCTTACAGGTCAAACCTTAAGTATTATAGGATTAGGACTTGTAGCATTTTCTATAGGTACTGCAGGTGGAGTGTTGTTTGGTAAAATCATGTACAAAACATCTGGCGGCAAAGTTAATCCTCTAATAGGTTCTGCTGGAGTATCGGCAGTACCAATGGCAGCAAGGGTATCTCAAAAAGTAGGGCAAGAAGCCAATCCAAGAAACTTCCTATTGATGCATGCCATGGGACCAAATGTGGCAGGAGTAATAGGCTCAGCCATAGCAGCTGGACTTTTGCTGAATTTCTTTGGAGGCTAGAATACAGTGAATAACTAATAGTGAATAGTGAATAGTTTGGGAAGATGAAGAAGTATGAGTCTTTTGTTATAACTATTTGTTATTCACTATTCACTTTTCATTGGTTTACGGAGGTGATAAAATGTACGAAGGTTATTTAACTGATATACCTGGCATCAAAGTGGGTCATGCCCAATCTGAGGAAGGGATGACAGGATGTACTGTAATAATATGTGAAAAGGGTGCAACAGGTGGCGTAGATGTGAGGGGATCAGCTCCTGGAACTAGAGAAACAGATTTGTTTAAGGCCGAAAAAATGGTAGATAAGGTTCATGGAGTGGTGCTATCAGGTGGTTCAGCCTTTGGACTAGAAGCAGCTTCTGGGGTGATGAAGTATCTAGAAGAAAAGGACATAGGCTTTGATGTGGGAGTAACTAAGGTACCCATAGTAGCATCTGCAGTAATATTTGACTTAAACATAGGTGATCATAGGATTAGACCAGACTTTAATATGGGGTATTCAGCTTGCCAAAATGCAAGCTCTAGTGAAAGGCCACAGGGAAATGTGGGTTGTGGTATGGGGGCTACAGTTGGAAAGATATTGGGACCAAATAAGGCCATGAAATCAGGACTTGGTTCTGCAACTGTAAAGATAGGTAATTTGTTAGTATCAGCAATAGTTGCTGTAAATAGTTTTGGAGATATTTATGATTTTGAATCTAACAAACAAATAGCAGGTGTTTATGATTATGAAAACAATCAAATGCTAAATACTATAGAAATCATGAAAGAAATGAACAAGGATTTGGGATTTAATGTACAAAATACTACCATAGGCCTAATAGCTACAAATGCAATATTAACTAAAGGAGAAGCAAATAAAGTCTCACAGATGGCACACAATGGCTTTGCAAGAACCATAAATCCTATTCACACTATGGTAGATGGAGATACAATATTTACTATGGCTACAAATGAAGTAAAGGCAGATATAAGCCTTATAGGAACTTTAGCAGCAGAGGCCATGGCTAAAGCTATTATCAACGGAGTATTGTTTGCTGAAGAGAGTCATGGGCTTAGGGCGGCAAAAATTAACAATTAACATTAAGTTTTCTATTGAATTTATCAACAAATAGAATTATAATATTTTTGTTAGGTGGCCAACATCTAAGTAGAGTTGGACTAAGGAAGGACAAATTTAATAATTAGTCGACTGGTATCCAAAAAGGAACTAGAGCGGGAGGGATTTTAATGGTAAAAGGAAAAAATGTATTTGATTTAAGAAAGATGGTTATTATTGGAATTCTAGGTGCAATTTCAGTAATTCTTGGGATGACACCTATAGGGTTTATACCCATAGGACCTACAAGAGCAACTATAATGCATATACCAGTAATCATAGGTGCAATAATAGAGGGGCCAATAGTAGGTGGGTTTGTTGGATTAATATTTGGTTTATTTAGTATTTATCAGGCTGTTACCAATCCAACTCCAGTTTCCTTCGTGTTTTTAAATCCATTGGTTTCAATACTTCCAAGGATATTAATTGGTATTGTATCCTACTATGTTTATAATACTTTGAAGAACTTAGGTAAGAATAAGACCATGGGACTTTTATATCTAATATGGATAGGAATTATAGGATATTTGGCCTATGGTATATATACGAATGTAATGGGATCAAATAGTATGTGGATAACGCTGATGAATATAGCTTTAATAATCTTAACTATGGCTATAGCATACTTCACCTATAAGAAGTTTAAAAATAAAGCCTTGGATATTGTAATAGCTGCAGGAGTTGGGACATTGACCAATACTGTAGGAGTTTTAAGCATGATTTATTTACTATATGGGGAAAGGTTTGTAGAAGCCATAGGAGGAGATGTGGCTACTGCAAGAAAAATTATTGTTGGTATAGGTATAACAAATGGTATCCCAGAAGCTATAATAGGGATTATAATAGTAACATCTGTAGTAGGGGCCTTAAGAAACAGGAGATAAGAAATGGAGTGTGGAGTTATTGTTATTAGTTATAGATGTTGGAAATACTAATATAGTATTTGGAGTATATAAGGACAAGGAATTATTGTACGATTGGAGAATAGCAACAAACAAAGATAGAACTTCTGATGAATATGGGCTTTTGTTGGACCAGATTTTCAGATATCATGGGTTAGATCCTAAGGAAGTAGAAAATATAATTATTTCTTCTGTTGTTCCACCTTTAATGCATACTTTACCTGCAATGGGTATGAGATATTTTAATATAGATCCTATTGTAGTAGGCCCTGGAGTTAAAACAGGAATGAATATTAAATATGACAATCCTAGGGAAGTGGGAGCAGACAGGATAGTAAACGCAGTGGCAGCCTATGAAAAATATGGTGGACCTTTGATAATAGTAGACTTTGGTACAGCTATTACTTTCTGTGCAGTATCAAAAGAAGGAGATTATTTAGGAGGGGTAATCACTCCAGGAATAAAAATATCTTCAGAAGCCTTGTTTATGAGGACAGCAAAACTTCCAAAGGTTGAGATTGCAAAGCCAGAAAGGATAATAGCCAAAAATACTATCAATAGTATCCAAGCTGGCTTGGTTTATGGATATATTGGCATGGTAGATTTTATAATTGAAAAGATGATGCTTGAATTAGAGGACAATGGAGATAGGGTTAATGTCATAGCGACAGGCGGTTTTTCAAGTCTTATAGCATCTGAAAGCAAATATATTAAAAAGATAGATAAACTCTTAACCCTTGAGGGGTTAAGGATAATATTTGATAGAAACAAGTAAGTAGCTTAATGCTACTTACTTTTCTAATATATTTTGGAATGGGGAAAAGAGGTAACGCTATGAAAATAGGAAATATAGAAATAAAGAACAATGTATTTTTAGCGCCCATGGCTGGTGTTACAGATTTAGCCTATAGAATATTGTGCAAGGAAATGGGGGCAGGATTGGTAGTTTCTGAAATGGTGAGTAGCAAAGGTATGTATTATAATGACCCAGGAACTACCACATTACTTGAGGTAAACCCATTGGAAAGGCCTATAGCTATCCAAATATTTGGTTCTGATCCAGATATCATGGCTTATGTGGTTGATAAGTATTTAAACCATAGGGAAGATATAGATATTATCGATATAAACATGGGATGTCCAGCACCTAAAATAGTAAAAAATGGAGATGGGTCTGCCCTTATGAAAGACCCAAAGTTGGCTAGGGAAGTCATAAGAAAGGTGGTTAAAGCTTCCAGTAAACCAGTTACCTTAAAGATTAGAAAGGGATGGGATCAAGATAGTATAAATGGAATAGATATTGCTAAAATAGCAGAAGAAGAAAAAATTGCAGCCCTTACTATTCATTCTAGGACTAGGGATATGTTTTATTCTGGAGAATCAGATTGGGAATTTATTAGAAAAATAAAGGAAGCTATAGAAATACCTGTTATAGGAAATGGAGATATATTTCAACCAGAAGATGGAATTAAAATGTTTGAATATACTAATTGCGATGCCATAGCCATAGGAAGGGGTGCTCAAGGGAACCCTTGGATATTTAGAAGGATTAATAATTTAATGAATGGAAAAGAAGCTCCACCTCCATCAAAGGAAGAAATAGTTCATATGTGTATAAGACATTTGAACTTGATTTGTTCTATAAAGGGAGAAAGGGTGGGTGTAAGGGAAATGCGAAAACATACTGCCTGGTATTTAAAGGGACTTAGAAATTCTAATGAGATAAAAAACTTAATATATACTATTGATAATAAGGAAGAAATGGAAAAAGTATTGCTAGAATATATTGGTTTTTATCCTTAGTATTTGTAATTAATAGGAAACCCTTCTCATATAATAGTTTAAAATTAGAGAGGAGGGTTATTATAAGACTCTTATATGTAATAAATAATGAAAAGTATTTAGAACATTTTAAGAAGGGGTATTTAAAATATTTACCTGAATTCCTTATACCTAGTATTAAGCCTAAAGTAATAGATACTATTAATAGAGAAGAAAAAACTGTTGGAAGGGTTATAGGGATTAACCTTAAACCCTTTGACCCAAATTATAAGACTCATTTAGAAATATATTTGAAGGCTATAAAGGAAATTAAGGAGGTAGAAGATACAAATCTATATATTGAAGGTCAAGAATATTTTAAACAAGATGTATTAGATTATATTGAAGAAATGGTGGATATGAAAATATCAAATGGAGAGGATACTAAAATAAAATATCTTCCAATGATAATGAAGGACATATTCAAATCAATGAAGGACAGTTTAGAAGAAAAAGAAGTCTTAGTTATTTGTGATGATAAGGAAAAATCAAAAAAGATAATTAAGGGAATCTCAAAGGATGCAGTATTTATTACGGCAATAGGGTGCAACAAAGATGAACAAGAAGAAATTTATGACTATATATTAGAAGAAGTTGGACTGTCCTTGTTTTATCCATCAAATATAAATAGAGTTTTAGAAAATTATAGTTTAATAATAAATTTTACAGATAATATTAAGTATGATTTCTCCAGAACAAGAAGGAACTGTGTTTTTTTTGATTTTGGATTTGGTAACAATATTGGAAATAGGAAAAGGTTTCCAATAATAAAGGATATTGGGTTTAGTTTAAAAGACTTAGGCCTAAATGAAACTAAATGGTTAGATAAAGTAGTTAAAGCAAGTGTAAGAGAAGCTTTAGAAGAAAAAAATGGTCAAAGCAAGGTGTATTTATATATAGATAATGATTATTATCTTATAAAGGATTATATTAATTTATTTATAAAAGTAAAAGGACATTTCTAAGTACTTGACATAATGGGCGTACTTGATTATAATATCTTGCATACAATAAGGAATTACATTTTTACTATATTGAAGTTTAAGCCCATTTGGATAAACTAAATTAACTATATAGCAATAATGTTTATTATGAAAGGGAGAGAGTTAGATGCCGGAAAGAGATGTATTTTTAACAGTAGATGGATTAAAAAAATTAGAAGATGAATTAGATATTCTGAAGACTGTTAAAAGAAGGGAAATAGCTGAAAGAATAAAGCAGGCTCTAGACTTTGGGGATATAAGCGAGAATTCAGAGTATGATCAAGCTAAAAATGAACAGGCTCAATTGGAGGATCGTATTGCCAAATTAGAGATGATGCTAAGAAATGCAAGACTAATAGATGAAGATGATATCTCAACAGATGTTGTAGGTATTGGGTCTAAGGTTTTGGTAAAGGATTTGGCCTATGAAGAGGAAATGGAGTTCACCATAGTAGGTTCAGCAGAAGCTGATCCATATAATGGAAGAATATCAAATGAATCTCCTGTAGGCTCTGCACTTTTAGGACAGAAGTCTGGGGATGTTGTTGATGTAATGGTGCCAGATGGAATTATAAAATACCAAATATTAACTATTGCTAGATAAGGAGTTAAAATAACTAAGGAGGTAGAGTAATGGCAGATAATGAATTAAATTTAAATGAAATGCTGATGATGAGAAGGGAAAAACTGAAGGAGTTAATAAAAAAAGGAAAAAATCCTTTTCTAGTTGAAAAATTTGATTATACACATCATAGCTCTACTATCAAAGACAAATTCGAAGACTTAGATGGAAGTAAAGTAGCAGTAGCTGGAAGAGTAATGTCAAGAAGAGGACATGGCAAGGTTAGCTTCATAGATTTGCAGGACAGCGAAGGGCGTATACAAATATTTGTTAAACAAGATGTATTGGGAGAAGAAGAGTACAAGGACTTAAGTCTATTAGACCTTGGAGATATTATAGGTGTGGAAGGAGAAGTATTTAAAACAAACGCTGGTGAAATATCTGTAAGGGCTGAAAAAATACTTTTAATGACTAAATCTCTACAAATATTACCTGAAAAGTTCCACGGGTTGAAGGATCAAGATTTAAGATATAGACAAAGGTATGTGGATTTAATAGTTAATCCTGAGGTAAAGGAAACTTTCATACTTAGAACAAAGATTATTAAAGCAGTAAGAGAATATCTAGATGAAAGAGGATTCTTAGAAGTTGAGACTCCAATTTTAAGCCCAATAGCAGGAGGAGCAAATGCTAGACCATTTGCTACCCATCATAACACCTTAGATATTGATATGTACTTGAGGATAGCCAATGAGCTTTACCTAAAGAGGCTGATTGTTGGTGGATTTGAAAAGGTTTATGAAATGGGAAGAATGTTTAGAAACGAAGGTATGAGTCCAAAACACAATCCAGAGTTTACTAATATTGAATTATATCAAGCTTATGTGGATTATGAAGAAATGATGAGGCTTACTGAAAATCTTTTTGCCTATGTTGCTGAAAAGGCTTTAGGTACTACAAAGATTAATTATCAAGGTACAGAAATAGAACTTTCTCCACCTTGGAGAAGATTGGATATGATTGACGCAGTAAAAGAGTATGTAGGTATTGATTTTAATGAAATTAACACAGATGAAGAAGCTATCACTGTGGCTAAAGCAAAGGGACTTGAAATCAAACCTGGTATGAAGAGAGGCCATATCATTGCAGAGATGTTTGAAGAGTTTTGTGAGGCACATTTAATTCAACCTACATTTGTTACAGGACATCCAGTGGAAATATCTCCACTTGCTAAACGAAGCCCAGAGGATCCAAGAAAGACTAATAGATTTGAAGCTTTCATTAATACTTGGGAATTAGCCAATGCTTTTTCAGAACTAAATGATCCAATAGATCAAAGAGAAAGATTTGAAGAACAAGCTATGCAAAAAGAAGCAGGAGATGCTGAAGCACATCCAATGGATACGGATTTCTTAAATGCAATAGAGGTAGGTCTTCCACCTACTGGAGGACTTGGTATTGGTATAGATAGGATGATAATCCTTCTTACAAATCAACCAAGTATTAGGGATATACTATTATTCCCAACTATGAAGCCAATGGACGAATAATTTATCATATGTAAGGGTAGACCACTGTGTCTGCCCTTTTTAAAATTTTTATATTTTTTTAAAAAAGGTGTTGACTTTAATCATAAATGAGAGTAAGATAGTAAAGGTCGGCTGTGAGGACAAACTAAATAAATCGACAAAAAGATTTAAAAAAGTTTAAAATAACAGTTGACAGCAAATAAAATATTTGCTATACTAAGTAAGTCACTCAAACAAGGAGTGACCATGAACCTAGACAACTAAACAGTGTGAGAAACTTTGAATTTTGAAAAACACATGAAACATGGATTGTCATTCTGAGTAAAACGAAGAATCTTAATCCAAACAAGTCAGCAAATTGAGCTGAATCAAACTTTTTAATGAGAGTTTGATCCTGGCTCAGGACGAACGCTGGCGGCGTGCCTAACACATGCAAGTCGAGCGAAGTATTTAAAGTGGATATCTTCGGATTGAA
>Ga0265293_10001751_pt1 | contig 46127 bp, 39 predicted proteins | sample Munlanlewell138R_FD_192505 | JGI IMG/M metagenome (GOLD analysis project Ga0265293, IMG submission 192505) | Leachate microbial communities from a municipal landfill in Southern Ontario, Canada - Leachate well 138R | ecosystem: Engineered > Solid waste > Landfill > Unclassified | place: Canada... | reverse complement strand
CTATCCGATTTTATATGCTATAACTACCTACTATGCGACATACTAAATATAGAATTGGTGTTCTGACTAACCTTCTGGGCCCCTCCATGAACGACCTTATGGCTATGGCTGATAAAAATGGAGTAGTTTTTGAGCAAATCAGTTATCCAGCCATTCCTTTGGCCGGTTTTCACAGTAGCGAACTAATTAGACACATTTGTTCTTATGACATTGTTTATTATCGGACTGGTATGCAAGGCTCAGTCATTACCGAATTAGCTAAAATCTTAGAAGAAAAGAATATTCCCTGCATAAACGGTACTTTAACTCATCCTTTTATTCATAAAAAAATCCGCCAAGCTCTCATTGCTGATAGATATAATATTTTACAGCCCAAAAGCTTTGTGATGAACAGTTTAAATTATGAAGATATCTCTTCTGTTTTAGGTCCAAGCTTTGTCGTAAAACCTGATATCGGATCTAAAGGTATAGATGTAACCCTCATAAACTCAAAGACAGAGCTAGATACCTTTATCACAACAAAAACTAAAAAAGTTTATCTTTGCCAAGAATATTTGGACAATGCCGAAGAGTATCGTGTCTATGTAGTAGGTCAAAAAGGAGTAGCGACCTACAAGAAAATCTCCCACGGAAGCGATTTTCGAGCTAACTTACACGCTGGAGGCAGTATGGAGGAAACTGAAGTGAAGATGAACAAACCCTTGATTAAATTTGGAGAAGAAATAGCTCAGCACTTTGGAGTTGATATCTGTGGGATAGATATCTTAGTTAAGAATGATCAGCTCTATTTCTTAGAACTAAACTTACAGCCCGGTTGGGAAAATTTAGAAGAAATAACTGGTACTAATTTATGCCGAGAAACAATTCAGTACACCCTTGATCGTGCTCACAAGAGTAAGCCTTGGTATAAGAGACTGGGAAAATAAATTAAATACCAAATTCTATTACTCCTTTGTTGTCGCTATTCTCAGGCGTTTCAGTAGTACCATTAACTGCCACCTCAATCTGATCTCTAAAATCCTGAAGACTTTCGATAACCATCGGTTCACCGTTTAAAAAGAAAGTAGGTGTACCAGAAAGGCCTAGAACACGGGCTTCTTCAAATTCTGCCTTTACTTTATCTTCTAAAATAGAAGATTTCAGGTGTCTTTTAAACAGATCTGTATCAAGACCTAAGTCCTCTGCATACTGGATAAAGTAAGTCCGTGCACTAACCGGACTAGATGACCACTGCGTTTGGTTTTCAAACAATTTATTAGCCATAGCAAAAAACTCTCCTTGTTGTCCGGCTGCTTCAGCTGCTACGGCTGCCGGTATAGCGTGTGGGTGAATAGAAATAAGAGGAAAATGCTTATATTCAAATCTAATATTCTCTCCGTAGGTTGCAATAACATCTTCCACAATCGGCTGGAATTGAGCACAAGCGGGACACTGAAAGTCACTGTATTCAATGAGAGTGACAGCAGCGTTTGGGTTACCTAATATATGTTCTGATAAAACCACTCCCTCATTAGCACTCTTCTTTGACACACTTGCGGCATAGAAAGCACCTACCATAAGGAGTACGGCTGTAGCAATTATTATCTTCCAACTATGTTTTTTCAATGTTTTCATATTTTATATTGATTGATTATCCTAAATATATCATAAATCCGTACCCTAAACAGCAACTAGAGACCCGGTCTCTATATATCCTTTCGTGTTTATAAACTATTTAATAATGAAGCGTATTCATTAATAGCTTTAGGAACAATAAATAACAAAGCGGCTAAAGGCAAAACAAACATTATTGCTGTTACCCAAACCGTGATAGTTATATATTTTCTGGTCTTCTCTACAGAAGCTAAAATGGTATCAATTTTTTCCTCTAAGATCTGTAACTTCTCCTGAGTTGTTTGCTCCATACTGTTTATTCTTTTACTACATTAGGCGGTGTTTCGTCATTAAAGAAAGCAATAATATTTTGCGCTGCCATCTCAGACATCTTGTTCCTAGTTTCTTCACTAGCAGAGGCGATATGTGGAGTAACGACAACATTATCGAGCTCATTAAGACCTGGTGCTAGAGCCGGTTCATTTTCATAAACATCTAGACCTGCCCCCTTAATAGTTTTGTTACGTAAAGCTTCTACTAAAGCAGCTTCATCTATTACCGGACCACGAGAAGTGTTGATCAAATAAGCCGAAGGTTTCATCATTGATAAACGCTCTGTGTTTATCAGGTGATGAGTCGAATCTAGTAATGGCACATGGACTGACACTATGTCAGCTTCTTGTAATACAGCCTCTACTGTATCTCTATATTCTGCTCCAAAAGCTTCAATATGCTCCCTTGGTTTAATATCATAGTAAACAACCCGCATATTGAACCCTTTTACCAACCTTTCTGCTACACCAGTACCAATTCGTCCCGCACCTAATATACCAAGTGTCTTACCCTTAAGATCACTACCGAGCAAGAGTTCTGGAGCCCAAGCTTCATACTTACCAGCACGTGTAAACCGATCAGCTTCGGGAATCCGTTTAGCTACAGACAATATTAAGGAAACCGCGTACTCCGCTACAGTATCTGTTAGAACGTCCGGAGTATTGGTCACCACTACCTCACTTAACTTAGCCCCTTCTATATTTATATTGTTAAACCCAACTGCATAATTAGCCACTATCTTAACGTTTGGAGCAGCTGTAAAAACCTCTTTATCTATCTGATCAGTAAGAAGACTCAGGACAGCGTCATAGGGTTTCTTACTAAGTGCAGTGAGTAATTCTTCTTTTGATAAAACTCCATCTTTTTCACTAATATCTACTTCATGCCCAGCAGCAGTTAAAAGACTAAGTCCTACTTCTGGTATTTTCCTAGTTACAAATATTTTAGCCATGTCAGAATTATAACAGACTGCGATAGAACAAAAAGCACGGCGGCCCTGGGGCCGCCGTGCTTTTTAAAACCGACTATTACTCAGTGGTCACTCCGTCGAAATGCTCTTCTTTTTCATCTGCCTTGGTGGCTTGGACAGTACCATCTTTATGTTCTGGTGGAGAATAAAGAGTATATAACTTAAGAGGTTTATCACCAGTGTTGATTACGTTATGAGCTACACCAGCTGGAACTATTACAATAAAATCATCCTCCAGCTTATGTTCTTCAACCTTGTTAAGCACTACTTTAGCCTCCCCTTCTTCTACACGAATGAATTGATCGTGTCCATCATGAACTTCTTCTCCAATTTCATCACCGGGAGCAATGTTCATTACTACCAACTGCATATTTGCTCCAGTGTACAAAACTCGACGATAGTCGTTGTTATTTTCTGTCTCTTCTTCAATGTTTACAATGTATCCTTTTTTCATAATTGATATTTAGTTTATGGATATAACTACATTATAACACTTATCCCAATATATAAATTTTCCTCTATACCTTAGTCAGACTAAGGTATAAAAAAAATTAAAAGTTAAGAAATTAGGCCTAAATTAAGATACCTTAGTCTGACTAAGGTAAGAAAGAGTAAAAAAACAAAGTACGGGTAGACCCCGTACTTTGTTTTTAGACAATCTTTGCCTTACAGATTTCTATTCACCCTGAAGGTGGAATAAATACTTTACGTTTACCCCTGCTTCAGTCATTTCTCCCTTTACAACCACTTTAGAGGCTTCAGTAAATTGATCTGGACTACAAGCGATTTCGGTTCCACCTTCTTCAACACACTTACTAGAGGCATCAAAGAAAAGTGGAGCGGTGTGACCCATTACACCATCCTCTTCAAAAACTAAATGCCAGTATTTAGAATCAAGTGGTGGTGGTACGCTTTTTAGAAGATAACCATCCTTCTCGAAACTGTATTCTCTATCTGGAGCAGTTTCACCACTGAGACATTCAATTTTTGAAATCTGCCATTCCCCATCTACAGCTGTTAGTGACATAATAGTCTGTTCTGGAGCTGCAGTTTTACCGATCCTTCCTAACACCTGAACTTGAGCTTTATTATCTTTGGTAAACAACAACTTTGCTCGAATAGCATCTGGAACACCAGCCTGACACAATACAGGATCCATTTCCGAGTCCTTATTTTCTTCCAAGTAAGCTTTCACTTCTTCTGAAAGTACAGAATCTTTAGCTAATCCTGTCTCATACGGAGTTGAACTGCTTGTAACAGCTTCTATCCAAGAATTATAAAAGTTCAAAACGGCGTCTTCAGGAGCCTGATCCGGTATTTTTGTTGAGTTATCATTTGTCTTATTGCCAACCAGTGACCACACAACCAATACAATAACTACAACAATTACCGCCAAACCTATAATTTTATATTTTGTCTGCATAAATAAATATTACTTAAATTTACTGATAAGAATAACACATTATTCTTAAAATAATACTTCTAGTTCACGTTATAACCAGCATTATATCTACACAGAAATAATATAGGAGAAATTAAACATTATCCTGCTCCTCTAAACTTTCACGAGCTTCATAAGGTTCTACGTCGCGATTCATAACGATTAACTTCACTATCCCCCAAGCTGCTACCCAGTAGACAATCATCGCCAACACAGAGCTTATTTCTAGGACACTCCCACCGACTGCCGGAGTACCGAAAACATACTGGAAAGGGGCTATGAAGATATTGGACGTTGCATAAATGAACTGGGTAAATCCTGCTCCAGAATTTGCTGCTAATAATTTCAATATTATTCTAAAGGCTATCAGCGCTTCGATAACGTAGAATACATACCAAATAAATCTAGTGATACGATACATCTGTTCTTCTTTAGTCATATTTTAATAATTATTTAATAAAATTTGAAATAATTGTTAGTTTGATTCCCTATCATTATTGTCTTGAGTAGGAATATTTAATTCAACATTGAGACCAGCATCGTTTTCTGGCTGATTATTCTTAAAGAACCAAACTATTCCGAACGCTATAAGACCAAGAATCAAAATTAGTATTACAGTGTTCATGCTTGAATTGTTCATAATAATTTATTATCTATTAACTATATATTTAATAATAACACTAACCAAACCACCATACTTAATATAGACACCCCAATAAGACTAGCAATTATTAGATAATTACCTGTTTCTTTATGAAGAAACTTCAAGAATAAATTAGTTACTGATTTCTTAATCAGCTCTATATTACGAGTTATAGTTATAATTTGTATCATAGTGAGAGAATGACGCTTTAAACACTATTTTCAAGTGTTTTGAATCTGATAATAGAGTGGCTTAATCCTTCTTATACCTACCTTACACCTGTCATTTATTTACACAAGCTTTCCGTATATTGCAGGTAAAAATTAACTCTTGAATTAACTCCGGAGTTAATTCAGTAAATATCAATGTCACGAACACATCTAGAAAGATATTACTAAAAACACTTCCGTGTTTGCGTCGTACCGATTGCTGCCAGACTAGGACTCGAAACTTACAGTTTCAGTACCCGTTGTCATTATCTTTCATTCTTCAAGATAATAGGCAACGGCTTCGAATCCTAACGTAACAGTCTCCCGGACTGTTACTAGCTTGGCAGCTCTAAAGCAAAACCACCCTCCTCGGGTGGTTTGTGCTAAGAGCTGCCAGACTAGGACTCGAACCTAGATAACATGGACCAGAACCATGTGTCCTACCATTAGACGATCTGGCAATGGTAATAATTTGATTTATATCATTCTTTGAACTTTTTCAACAAAAATAATGAAAAATATTCAGATTCAATATAATTTAAATGTTGACGTAAAGAATGATGGCCATTATATTGCCATATTTTTGTGACTATTCAAGCAACTAATCCCGCACTATCCGCCAGTTTGGTTTTTCATTTGTAATATATTGTACGTGGGTCAAACTAGCATTCTTCATTTTAATGATTTTTATCAAAGTTAAAGCGGCCTGCCAAGGCAATAATGCTCTCTTTCTGTTCATATGAACCAGAAATAAGTTAATGAATACTGAATGCGAAACAATTATAATTCGAGCGTCCGCAGGTTGAATGACTAGAAATTCTTTAGCCTTAGTTATACGATTCCTGAAAGCTCGATATGATTCTCCTTTTTTTCCACATTCATTGTCACCAGAGTAACCACAGAACCAAAGAATTAGATAGAAAATGGATTTAAAACTACGATGATGATTACCATACAGCCGCTGTGGACGACATAATTCTGTAAACAAATCACTGGTCTCAATATCCAAACCAGTTTGTTTGGATATAATCTGTCCAGTTTCTAAAGCTCGCATTCTTTGGCTTACGAATAAATGGGTGGGATCTAATTCTTTTATCACAGTAGCTACTTCACTGGCTTGCTTGCGACCCAGTTCAGTTAAAGTAGTATCTTCCTGCTGATGACGACGCGCTAAATTACCATCCGTCTCCCCATGCCGCACAAAATAAATATCCATAAAAAACTATCCTTGGCAGGTTTCAATTACAGCTAACTCTAAAGGTAATTGGGGTAGTGGTACTTTCCCTGTCTGTTCCGCCGCTGTTAAAAAACGCATAAGCAAATGTGAGTTAATAGCTCCAACTGATTCACTCGCTAGACTTTGCAGTCTCTCAGCTTCCGTTGCACTAAAATTGGCGAGAATACTTTCTGCATTTCCGGGAGCATTACGTAGCAGAATAACAGCCCGCAATCTCTCCAATAGAAGTCTGACGAATAATTTCATATCCACCTGTGATACTACAGCTTCATTAATAGCTTTGATGGCTGATTCTGCATCTTTAGTATTAAGAGCCGTTACTAATTGCTCTAAAATCTGTAACTTTGGAGCACCGATAATCTCGGCCACTTCATCAGCCCCACCAATCGTATCCCCAGAGGCTAAAATGACTTTCTGAGTGATGCCCAAAGCGTCACGAAAAGAACCATCCGCGGCTATCGCTATCAAGTCGGCAGCATCATGACTCAACTTAAAACCTTCTTTTTTAGCTACTTCAGTTACGACACCATTCAACATCTCTCGCGATGGTTGTCGCATAGTAAATATCTGACAACGTGACAAAATTGTATCCAACAATCTATCTGGTTCTGTAGTAGCCAAAATAAATATCACATGAGCTGGTGGCTCCTCTAAGGTTTTCAAAAGAGCATTAAAAGCTTCCTTGGTAAGCATGTGTATCTCATCGATTATGTAGACTTTTCGTTTACTTTCATAAGGCATAGTATGAACGGCTTCTCGTAAAGCTCTAACATCATCTATCCCTCTGTTGCTGGCTGCATCAATTTCGTACACATCTACTGCTTTAACTCCGATTTCTTTAGCAAAGATACGAGCTAAGGTGGTTTTCCCCGTTCCTCTACCTCCAGCAAATAAAATAGCGTGGGGAATATTATCCTTCTTAATCGCCCCCTCTAAAACTGTTACGATATGATCCTGACCTTTAACATCCTTAAAGGTTTCTGGCCGATATTTACGATATAAAGCAATATTTTCTGACATAAAGATGATTATAACAGATAATAAAAAAGACGAGTCTTTTACCCGTCTCTTTTATTATTTTCCTAAAACTATTTTTTGGCTACTTTTTTTGTGGCTTTCTTGACTGCTTTTTTTGTGGCTTTTTTAACAGTCTTCTTCGCTGCGCTAGCCTTCCCTGTCATTTTATCTTTAATTTGTTTTCCTTCTTTAACAATCATTGGCCAATGTTCTTTCATTTCTTTTTTGAATTCTCTTATATCAGCTTGCGAAGCATCCTTCACTTTGCCGTAAGTTTTTGAGATTCCTTCTATCAGATCATTAAATTCTCTCTCAGTCATTTCTTCCGCTGTTTCTAAAGCTTCAAGCACTTCGGCTTTTGCTTTGAGCATCCAACTCTTCACCTTGCGTCGATTCTGTTTAGCATTTTTTGAACCTGCTAAAAAATAAGCTCCCGCCGCAGCAACAGCAGCGGCTGTTAATCCTACACCAATACCTACCTTTTCCTTTGTTCCTAATGTCGATTTTTTAGAATTTTTCTTTGCCATAGACTTAGAATTAAACTTACTAATTATCTTCTTTTTTACTAGTCTTAGTTGCTCGTTTATTTTTTGCTCTTGTTCCCGGTAGTAATGACAGAACAAATTGGAGTAAACCAGCTACATTCAGCGATGAACGAATTTTTTCCAAGTCTTCAGCCAAAACAACACTACCGGCTTCGACTCTTTCTGTAATCCGTCGCAACGCCTTAACTATTTTTATTAAATGAAACACGAGGATTGATACCAAAATAGTGAAAAGAATCACTGCTACTGAAGTGATAATAAAAAATATGTTGGCCTGCAAAACCTCTGTCATATTATTATTTTAACACTAAACTAATCTAACCTTTGCACTTAGTGAGAAAATGGTGGACAATCTTTTCTACTTCAGCTGGTGAATTGCTAGCCATTAATTCATTTCTTAGTTCAGCAGCCCCTGGAAAACCACTAACGTAAGCTTTGTAATGTTTCTTCATAGTAGCGAAGCTCTTGTGTGGCAATAATTCGGTAAATAATTTTGAATGTTCTATCATCACAGTCAGACGTTCTGACAAAGTAACATAATCAACCGATGAATTATTTCTGTCCTCGGTCATAATCGAGTCCCGATCCACGCCATGAGTTGGCAAGGTATGCAATCTTACCGGTAGTTGTCTATTTGGGTTAAAAAACCATGGGTTTCCAAACAAAGCACGTCCAATCATTGCACCATCGACCCCTGACTCAGAAACTTTTTTCTTGGCATCTGCTAAAGACAACACATCACCGTTGCCAATAATTAGAGTGTCTGGTGACAATTGATCACGAATTTCTACCGCTCGCCTGAGTCTTTCCCAACGGGCTGGCACCTTACTCATTTCCTTACGCGTACGGGCGTGGAGAGTGACAGCTGCCGGCGATTCTTTCAGAATCGCCGGCAGCCATTCTTCCAACTGATCCTCATTGTATCCTAAACGAGTCTTAACACTGACCGGAATACCGTCTGGTTTATCCATCTTTGTCCCACGTTTAGCGGCCCTAATAACAGCCGCCGCTTTAAGCGGATCTTTAATCATAGCGGAACCACAACCCTGCTTCTCAATCGAACGATCTGGACAGCCCATATTGATATCAACACCATCAAATCCTAGTTCCAAACAAAGACGAGCAGCATATTCCATATACTCTTCGTTACTGGTAAAGAGTTGAGCAACTATCGGTCGTTCTTCTTCACTATATATAAGATCGGCCAATAATTTTTCTTTACCTTCAGGGGTAGCCCGTACTATTCCGTCGGCAGCCACGAACTCTGTCCACATCACATCGGGACCACCAACAGTTCCGTCAGCTCTTTTATGAGCGGAGTATTTTGTAATCATTCTGCGAAAAGCCGCATCTGTGACATCGGCCATTGGAGCCACTGCCATAATCGGCTTTGATAAGTTTTCCCAAAAATTCATAGTCAGAGTACTTTACTAAAGAGTTCACCAAACGCAACTATACTTAATGCAGTAACTAATCTCTCCGTTAAATAACTTTATTGAAAACATATCTCTCAACAAAAGTCCGCCAAAGACCACTATCATATATGATAGTGGTCTTTGGCGGACTTTTTACCCTTCTACTCTTTGCGTTTAGATTTACTCTAAGCCCGATTCATCTGGTAATTCTATTGTATCTATTACAGTCTCAGCTCCCTCCTCTGCAACTTTCTCTTCAATTTCTTCTTCGTTTACAAAAACTTTATCTCCAAAGCGCAAGTCAATATATTCAAAATTGTCTGGCTTTAAGTGCGAAAACTCATTTGATTTCAAAATTGTTAACAAATTTTTAAAAGTAGTATCGATATTAATCATTTGAGAAACTTTTATAATCCCTCCGCCAACCAGAGTGTACTCAATATCATAATCATCTACTTTCTCAATATGGGTAATGTACCAACCGGTTTCAGACCGTAAGTGCTCAGCGAACAATAAATTATTACTCATAAACTTAGGAGAAAAAACTGCTTGGTGTTTGCCGAAAGTAACTCCTCCAGAAATAAACCGGAGAAACGCATTTCCGTCTAATTCTGGGGCTTCGGTGAAAGCATAACCTTCATTATCTAAAAACAGACAATCATCATCTTCTTTATTTTCACACCACAGACCTATTGGTATATATTCTTTGTACTTTACCAAGACTGTATCATCGTTCAAATCGACCTCGACCTCCTTTATACGATCAATAGCCTTTACTCGACTGATGACTGTATCAACTGGAAATGTGGGTCTGAAACTTTTAGGAATCAAATGAAAATAAGTACCCGTGAAAGCTTTTTTGGTAATACCAACGACTTTACCCGGGGGAACGGTCTTGTTCCCCACTACCTCTACTTTTGTTATTTGCAAGGAGTCTATTCGGCTCACCTTATATGTAGCTGTTATCAAAGCCGCTAAAAACAAAGTTAATAGAATACCGACAATAATCTGACGATAAATTAACTGTTGTTTATAATTAGTTGTTCTTACAGTCTTTTTTCTTTGTTTTGAAGACCTTTTTTTATTTTGTGAGCGCAGTGACATAATGACGAATATATTTTAATACGCATCACAACATTATTAATCTATTGTTAGCAATATTATTCTTTGGTAATCAAATCCTTACCCATGTATTTTTGTAAAGGTTCCGGTATTTTGATTGATCCATCTGCCTGTTGAAAGTTCTCAATTAATGAAACTAGGATGCGTGGAGTTGGAATAGCAGTACAGTTAAGAGAGTGGGCATAACGCATTTTACCTTCCTCATCTTTGTAACGAATATTAAATCGGCGTGTTTGAAAATCATGGAAGTATGAAGCTGAGCTAATCTCTCGATATTTATTTTCTAATGGAACCCATAACTCAATATCATACTTTTTAACTTGACCCTGTCCTAAGTCACCGCCACAGTTAAGAACAGTGTGATATGGGATGTTTAAACTCTCAATAAATTCTTCAGTATTACGATTAAGCCACTCATGGTACTTTACACTTTCTTCATGCGAAGCTTCGCATAACATCACTTGTTCAACTTTATAGAATTCATGGACCCGGATAAGACCTTTAGTATCCTTCCCGTGAGAACCGGCCTCACGTCTGTAGCAAGGTGAAAAACCAAGGAATTTAACTGGGAATTGTGATTTTTCTAAAACTTCATCTGCATAATAACCCATCACTGAAACTTCTGACGTACCGATTAGATAATCATCATCTTGAGTATTGTAAACATCCTCCGCATCGTTTGGTAAATGTCCGGTTCCGTATAGGTTAGCTTTACGTACTATAGTCGGCGGTAATATTGGAGTAAAACCTTTGGCTCCAAAAAAGTCTTGAGCATAATTCCAAATCGCCCAAGTTAAACGAGCTCCATCACCCAGCAAAAAATATCCACGGAAACCATGGACTTTGGTTCCGCGTTCAAAATCTGCCATACCTAAATTGGTCATAATCTCAACGTGATCCTTTGGCTCAAAATCAAACTGTGGTTTTTCTCCCCAAGTTTTTATTTCTTCATTATCTTCATCGCTGTCGCCTTCTGGTACTGACATATCAGGAATTTGCGGCACCTGAAGCATAATCTTATGCCATTCCTCCATCACCTTAGCCAGCTTTTCTTCATCGGCCTGAATCTCGTTTTTTAAAGCACTCATTTCGGTAATGAGCTGTTGCCGCACAATGTCATCATTAGCTCCTGCTATCTCCTTTGAAACCCGATTTTGTTCGGCTTTTTTATCCTCCTTTTCTGTTGTAATAGCTCGTCTTTCATCATCAAGAGTCACTAGCCGATCCAGATCGACAGTTATGTGCTTCTTTTTGGCCGCCATTTTAACAATGTCCAAATTGTCACGAATAAATTTAATATCTAGCATAAGTTATTTTGAGTCTATATGCAGATTATACAGTATTACAGGGCCAGAACAATATTTATAGCATGTTAAAATTTATTTATGTCTTTTCCTATTTCTCAGGTTAAAGCTGATGATTTCCCTCCTCTTTTACGGGAAATACCACAACCTGCCGAATCATTAAACTACCGAGGCACTTTGCCTGACCCCAAACTAAAATTGCTGTGTGTAGTAGGTTCTCGTCAATATACAACCTATGGTAAACAGGTGGTTGACCAACTTATATCAGGACTTAAAGGTCATTCAGTAGGGATTATTTCTGGCTTAGCTCTCGGAATTGACTCTTTGGCTCACACAGCCGCCTTACGTAATGATTTATACACCATGGCGGTGCCAGGTAGCGGGATAGATGACGCAGTCATCTATCCCGCTCGTCACAAATCGCTCGCCAAACAAATACTAGAAGCTGGAGGTTCTCTACTTTCTGAATTTGAACCAACCTTTCAGGCCACCAAATGGTCTTTTAGTCAGCGCAATCGAATTATGGCTGGCCTTAGTCACGCTACGCTACTGATAGAAGCGGCTCCACAATCTGGAACTTTAATTACAGCTCGTCTAGCTACTGACTACAACCGAGAATTACTAGTTGTCCCAGGTAGTATCTTTTCTACAAACAGTCAAGGGGTACATCAGTTTTTGAAGCTCGGAGCAACTCCTGTTACTGAAGCTAACGATATTCTTTACTCACTAGGAATTGATCCTGAAAAGAAGCCGTCGCAAGCTTCGTTTGAAGCAGCTCTTTCTGACCTCTCGCCAGCAGAGCAAAAAATTATTTCCAAACTTCTTGAACCGACCGACAAAGACACCCTCATCCGAGCTAGTGGTTTACCTGCCGCTGCAGCTAATGCGCTTTTAATGCAAATGGAGATAAACGAATTAATAATATCCGAACATAATATTTACCGTAGAAATATTTGAATTTAAAGTTATTGTTTGACATTGTCTGTTATACATAGTATTTGTGTACGCTACATATATATGAATACAAAGACTTCAAAAAAGACTCTGGTTATCGTTGAGTCCCCTGCCAAAGCCAAAACTATCGGTAAGTATCTTGGTAGTAACTACATCGTGAAGTCATCTATCGGACACGTTAGAGATTTACCTAAAAGTAACAAAGATGCAGTAGATATCGATAATGGATTTATTCCTCGCTACATCATTTCTCCAGGTAAAGAAAAAGTAATTAAGGAACTCCAGGGTGCTGCCAAGGAAGCTAAGGGGGTTCTCCTGGCAGCTGACCCTGACCGTGAAGGAGAGGCTATTGCGTGGCATGTAGCCGAACTGCTAAAAGATAGTAATAAAAATCTTAAACGAATAGTTTTTCATGAAATTACTGAACCAGCTGTGAAAGAAGCTCTAGCACACCCGCGTGATATAGACATGCATCTTAAATCCGCCCAAGAAGCCAGACGAGTGCTAGACCGTCTTGTCGGCTATGATCTTTCTAGTTTGATCTGGAAGAAGGTTCGCTACGGATTATCTGCCGGGCGAGTGCAGTCTCCTGCTCTGCGTATCATAATGGAAAGAGAAAGAGAAATCAGAGCTTTCATTCCAGAAGATTTTTTCGTTCTGACCGCACACACCAAAAAAGATAAATTGGATATTCCTTTCGTCTGCTCAATAGAACCCAAAGATGAAGCTGAAGCTAAAAGGATTAAGAAAGTTGGTGAAGAAAATAAATGGGAAATTAAAAATATTAAAGAGAGTGAGGCAAAGCGTTCTCCGCGACCGCCCTTTACCACTTCAACCTTACAACAAGCAGCTTCTACGCGACTTGGTTTCTCACCGTCTCGCACCATGGGTGCTGCTCAAAAATTGTATGAGGCTGGTCATATCACTTACATGCGTACTGACTCTACCAACATAAGTGATTCAGCTCTTCAACAAATATATAAGGTTATAAAAAATGAATACGGGAAAGAGTATCTCTCACCTCATACATATAAAACCAAAAGTAAATCGGCTCAAGAAGCCCATGAAGCAGTACGACCTTCTAACTTTGGTAAAAAAACAGCCGGCCTAACTAGTGATCAAAAATCTTTGTATAGTCTTATTTATGCCCGAGCTTTAGCTTCGCAAATGTCAGACGCAAAAATCAAAAGAACTAAAGTGCTAGCCAATATTCAAGAAGAAAAAGAAACTATTCCTGATTTTTCAGTCAATGGTTCACGGATTATTTTTGATGGTTGGCTAAAAGCCGATCCTAATGCCCGAGGTGAAGATGTTGAAGTGCCTAAATTGGCGATTGGAGACGCCCTTGAATTAAAAAATATAGAAATAGAAGGTAAGCAAACCCAACCACCGAATCGCTATTCGGAAGCTGGACTAATTAAAGAACTTGAAAAAAGAGGTATCGGACGACCTTCTACTTACGCTTCTATTATGAAAACGATCATTGATCGCGGTTATGTGGAAAAAGAAGGACGCACTTTAATCCCTACTGATACCGGTGATGTTGTTTCTTCTTTCTTGGAAAAGCATTTTCTAGAATATATTGATGATAACTTCACTAGCGAGATGGAAAATGAATTGGATGAGATCGCCAGCGGTAAAAGAACTTATGAAAAAACTTTAAATGATTTTTATAAACCATTCAGTAAGGCAGTTTTGGCCAAAGAAGACATTGAGAAATTAACTAACCTCGGTCAAGCGCCTAAGGAATTCAAATGTCCTATCTGTAAGAAAGATATGGTTATTAAACTCGGTCGAGGAGGAAAATTCCTTTCCTGTGAAAATTTCCCAGAATGTCATGGGGCTCGTACTATTGAAGGTGAAGAATTAAAAGATAGCGAACCTATCGGTAATCACCCGGATACTGGTGAGCCAATCTTTGTTTTAGATGGACGTTTCGGACCCTACGTACAATTAGGTGAAACTCCGGCTACCAAGGATGAGAACGGCAAAACTATTCCTGTGGCCAAACGTGGAGAAAAACCAAGACGGGCATCATTACCAGAAGGTACTAAACGTGAAGACATTACCCTCACTGAAGCAGTTAGATATCTTCTACTACCGCGTGAACTAGGAGAACATCCTGATACGGGCGAAGCTATATTAGCCAACGCTGGAAAATTTGGTCCCTATATAGTTCACGCTGGTGATTATAGGTCACTTAAAGGAGAGGATAATCCTTACGACATTACATATGAGAGAGCACTAAAAATATTTAAAGAACCAAAACAGATGCGTAAAGGTGAGAAATTAGCTAAAGAATTAGGGATAAATCCAAATACGAAAAAACTAATCAACGTCTACGAATCAAAATCAGGTTTATATCTACGTAAAGGTTTCAAAAGAGTCTCTCTACCAGATGATGTTGATTTGAAAAAATTCACTATTGAAGACGCAATAGAATTGTTGAAGATAGGATAATAACTTTGGTAGTAGAATAATTTATTTAGAAAAAACGATGGGCTTAACAATTCCCATCGTTTTTTCTTGATTAACTTGCTAATTATGCCGGCCAGCGTAAAATAAAAATATGAAAACTGCTAAGGAAATATACTCTCAACTCGCATCACCCACTGAGGCTGACCGTGAATTAGTAGTAAAAGCTTACAACTTCGCCACGAAAGCGCACTCCGAACACACTCGCTATTCTGGAGAACCATATATGGAACACCTGACTTCCGTAGCTTTAGATTTGGCTAAAATGGGTATGGGTCCGCGCACGATTGCCGCCGGACTACTTCATGACACCATCGAAGATACACCTGTAACAGCGGAAGATATTAAAAATGAATTTGGTGATGAAATACTCTTTCTCGTGGAGGGAGTGACTAAATTAAGTTCCGTTCGTTACTATGGTAGCGATCGCCACAACGAATCATTACGCAAACTTTTTGTAGCCACGAGCCAAGACATCAGGGTCCTGATAATAAAATTGACAGACCGTCTGCACAATATGCAGACCTTAGACCATGTACCGGCTGAAAAACAAAAACGCATAGCTACTGAAACGTTAGAAATATATGTACCAGTTGCCTACCGTTTAGGAATGGGTCGTATTCGTAAAGAGCTCGAAGACCTTGCCTTTCCCTATGTCTATCCCAAAGAATATAAAAGGGTTTGTGACTTACTTGAAGCTAAAGCTAAAAAAGCAAACATACTTTTGGAAAAAGAAAGAAAGTATCTACAAAAGAAACTGGTTGATTCCAAACTTACTAACTTTAACACTGCTTATCGTGTAAAGGGTCTCTATAGCCTTTACCAAAAACTAAAGCGACGCGATTGGGATATAGATAATATCTATGACCTGATGGCTATGCGAGTCGTTGTTAGCTCTGTCGAGGAATGCTATCGAGCATTAGGAATCATTCATGATATCTGGCGACCCCTGCCGAGAAGAGTTAAGGATTATATTGCTTTCCCAAAACCAAATGGTTACAAATCTATACACACAACAGTCACTACTACTCACGGTAACATCTTGGAGATACAAATAAGGACCGAACAAATGCACCATGAGGCCGAATATGGTGTGGCTTCCCATATTATTTACAAACAACAATCACTAGACGAGGAACCTAGTAGTTCTTGGTTCAACCGACTATTGCCAAATTTATTTAGACCATTTGCCAAACGCAGCAGCGGTAGTGAAGACTTGAAAGTGACCAAAGATATTCCTCCTTCAGAAAAAATCCCGCGTTGGATTAGGCAAATTGGTGAAATGTATACCACTGAGCACTCCACCGGTGATGAATTTATTTCTGATATGCAAGAAGATTTCTTTGCTAATAGAATTTTCGTCTTTACACCCATCGGTGACGTGGTAGATCTGCCTTTAGGAGCTACTCCTATAGATTTCGCTTATGCAATTCATTCTGAAGTAGGTGACCATATTGCCGGAGTAAAGGTAAATAAAAAATTAGTTCAATTAGATACCACATTACAAAACGGAGATATTGTAGAAATTGATACCAAGAAAACCGCCAAACCGACTCATAAATGGTTAGACATTGCCAAGACTTCGGTGGCTCGACGTAAAATAAAATCCTATCTTAATACAAGTACAAAATAAATTTATAGAGTCTTCAGAATTAGATAGAAAAATTCTTCATAGAATATAAATCTTCTTCCTCGTCATCTTTTGCAACTACCTCAGTCTTATTGAACATAGCCTGTGGGTTTGCCGGAGGAGTGTATTGCTTCTCCCTTTCGTGCAGATTATTTATTTGTCTTTCTACCTCATTTCTAGTTGCCACAGAATTCTCTATTTTTTCTTCAGTGTTCGGACGGTAAACTTGGCTCCCCGCTTCTCTAGCAGCATTTAATATCTGTTCTTCGAGAGAAAGTTTTTCCTCGCTCAAGATCGATGATAAATCAGCACTTTCATCATTCTCTTCTGTCACTTCTTCATCGGCAGCTGTTTCTGAAACTGATTGTTCTACCTGACTGTATCGATTGTTAGTATCTTCCTCATTTATTTTAAGCTCAGGTGGATGAATTGTATTATCAACAAAACTATTTGCCTCTTCATCTATTTCATCACTCACCTCCTCTAATTCGGGCGATTCGTCTACAATCTCTAACGGGGTACTGTGCCCCATCTCCTCCATTGTACGTACCACTGTTGATTCTTCAGAGCTCTCAACTTCAGTTTCATTTACCTCAGGCTCATTTTTCTTATCTAAACTCGATAATAATTTTTGTAGATCTTCTTCTGAAAAATAATCGATGGTCACCTTTCCTCCATAGTCAGTCTTAGCTATCTGTACCCTAGTACCCAAAGCAACTGTAAATTTCTTTTCTATTTCTATCAAACGCGGGTCTGAACCCTTCCAGTTCTTTTTTCGTACTTTATCCGTAGCAATTTTCCGAACAATCTGTTCTACATCTCGCACCGATAATTTCTTCAACATTATCTCTCGAAATACCACATCTTGTTCTTCTGGACGATCTTTCAACATCAACAAAGTTCGGGCATGACCTTCGTTGACATCACCTTTTTTCAAAGCCTCCAAGATTACATCTGGTAATCCGAGCAGACGAATGGTGTTTGAAACATACATTCGTGAACGACCAACCTTTTTGGCCACTTGTTCGTGAGTGAGATTGAAAGCACTAGCCAATTGCTGGAAGGCTAAAGCCCTATCTACCGCATTTAGATCTTCACGCTGCAGGTTTTCAATAATCGCCAATTCCAACTTCTCTTGCTCTGAATCGTCGCTATCACGAATAATTACCGGCACTTGAGCTAAACCAGCTAAACGAGACGCTCGCAAGCGGCGCTCTCCGGCTATCAACTCATATTCATTACGAAAAGCACCATCCTCTAACTGAATCTCTTTTCTAGTAACAGTCAGTGGCTGCAAGATGCCGTACATACGGACAGATTCAGCCAACTCTCGAAGCTTGTCTTCATTAAATTCCCGCCGTGGTTGGTACGGATTAGGTACTATTTTTCCTACTTCTACCCAAAAAATTGAATCTCCTTGAAATGCCATAACAAATTTAATCTACGCTGAAAAAACGAATAGTTTAATTACCACACCCTTTTATTGAACCATTTTAACACAACTATTTCCCCTGGGTGTTTATAACTTACAATTTTTCTGTTACACTCTTTGTTGCCAATTACGACTATAGGCAATCGCTGGAGTGGCGGAATTGGTATACGCGATGGATTCAAAACCCATTGCCTTCGGGCTTGAGGGTTCAAGTCCCTCCTCCAGCACAAATAACAAAACACTTTCCATAAAAGAAAGTGTTTTGTTATTTTCATATCACTAAGTAACTACGAGTTATTTTGAACAACATTGAGATATAATTAAAGTAGTGACTAATTTTGAAAAACAGATCCTTGCTTACATTGTAGGGGTAGCATTAGGAGACGGCAATCTGTCCTGTCCAAACAAACGAACCACGAGGCTCAGAATAACCTGTGATAATGCATACCCTAAATTAGGAAGAGAGATAAAGACTGCCCTCAGATTTCTTTTTCCCACAAATAAGATTTCGTACGTTAAAAGAAAAGAAACAAATTGCTTTGACATAAGTGTTTATTCCAATAGATTAAATGAGTATATTCCCTGGAAAGTCGGGCTCGGCCCTAAACATGTACAAAATGCACATGTACCAAGCTGGATATTGGAGAATGCTAAATATATCCGTCCCTGTCTTAAAGGTCTTATACAAACGGACGGTAGTATCTACAAAGATAGGGGCTATCTAATGGTAAATTTTAATAGCATTATTCAAATACTAGCTAACGATGTTAAGAACATGATGGAACAAATAGGCTACACTCCCCATATTTATAAGTCTATGCAAAATCAGGACGGCACAAATATACCATTCGTTTATCTAAGGATGTTCAAAATTTCATTCAAGAAATTAATCTTTCTAAAAAGTAATTCTTTAAAACTTTTACTTATAATTTTCTTTATGAACAAAAAAGCATCCTTAGGGACGCTTTTCATTTAAGGCAAAACTTTATATCTTCCCAACCAAATCGACTCCTGGAGAAAGAGTGTCATCACCCTCATTCCAAGCAGCTGGACAGACATTGTTAGGATGTTCACCTACAAATTTTGCCGCTTTTAGTTTGCGTAAGGTCTCTTTACCGGAACGGCCAATCGCATCATCGTGGATTTCTACTGTTTTAATCACTCCGTCTGGAGAGATTATAAAGGTCCCCCGTCTAGCCAACCCCTCTGCTTCTATTAAGACACCGAACAAGTCTGATAGTACATGAGCAGGATCTGCTGCCATTGGATAAGTGACTTTTTTGATAGTTTCTGAAGCATCGAACCAGGCCTTGTGAACAAAAGCTGTATCAGTTGAAACAGACACGACCTCGGCTCCTAATTCTTTAAAAGAGTCATACAGGTCTGCCATTTCACCTAGTTCAGTCGGACAAACAAAAGTAAAGTCAGCTGGATAAAAAAATAAAACTGTCCACTTCCCTCTTAAGTCCTTAAAACTCAATTCCGAGATATCACCATCTTTAAAAACAGAAAAAGTTAATTCTTCTGGCACAACATCACCAACCGTCAGTGGTGCAAATCCACTTTCGAACATATAATCTTCCATAATTCAAATACAACTAGGCTTTTAACGAGGGTAATGATAACATGCCCAGAATATATGATAAGTAGTAAGCCAAAAATCGTGGTTGTGGTAGGACCTACCGCCTCCGGCAAGACCGCACTCGCTATCAATATCGCTAAAAAATTTAGTGGTGAAGTGATATCTTCAGATTCACGACAAGTCTATACCGGTCTTGATATCGGAACAGAAAAAGTCACCCCGGAAGAAATGTCCAACATTCCTCACCATTTAATAGATATAGTCGAACCAAAAATTATCTACACGGCTTTTGATTTTAAAAAGGATGCAGAAAAAGCCATCCAAGATATCCAGCAGCGAGGTAAACTCCCTATTATTGCCGGCGGTACTTTCTTTTATTTAGACATATTGCTCGGCCGCATCAAAACCCCTAAAGTGCCTCCAAATCCAGAATTAAGAGTCGAATTAGAAAAACTAGATACTGCAAGTCTTTATAAGAGACTCGAAGCGTTAGATCCAAGAAGGGCTAGTACTATCGACTCTCAAAATCATAGACGTTTAATACGAGCAATTGAAATTGCTAACAGCTTAGGAGAGGTACCAAAACTCAAATCTATCGATTGTCCTTATGAAGTTTTAATGATTGGGATAAATACTGATAAACAAGAATTACGAACTCGTTTAAGAAAACGGGCCGAAGAAGCTCTGACAAAAGGCTTAGTCGAGGAAACAGAACAATTACTAAAAACTGGGGTAAGCAGAGAAAGGTTATCAGAAATTGGCCTGGAGTATCGAGTGGTCCTAGACTATTTAGACAACAAACTATCTCCCGAGGAATTAATACAGAAACTTGAGGAAAAAAATTGGCAGTATGCCAAAAAACAATTGCTGTGGTTGAAAAATGATGAGTCGATCGAATGGTTCAACCCTGAACAAGCGGAAGATATACTAAACCGAGTAGCAGAGTGGTTACAGGATTCTGAATAAAAAATATTTTTCATAAGGTGCTGTACAAGAACATAACATCTTATAAAATAGCCTCTCGCATAATATCAAACAAGTATAATTAACAAATTCCACTATCATATATGATAGTGGAATTTGTTCATTAGAAACGTACTTCCTACAATATGGCAGTTTGATTTTTACACCTTTTTCCCATACTATGATAGCCGTTAACAAAACGATATCGGGCCTATAGTTTAGTGGTAAGAAATTTGAAGGAACTTCAATTTCTTTCTTTCTGCTCTCACTCAAAAATGTAAGCAAGCTTCCATTTCTCTCGTATCGTTTGAAAGTAGAATTCCTATCGAGAAAACAGGTCTTGTACAGTTAACAAAAATAAATATCGGGCCTATAGTTTAGTGGTAGAATTCTGGTCTCCAAAACCAGCGGCCGTGGTTCGAGTCCACGTGGGCCCGCCGAGGTAAAGAAAAAAGTCAAAGCATGTGCTTTGACTTTTTTCTTTAGAAAGCAAACTTCTTTGCTTTCGTGCCTCGGCGGGAGCCGCAGACATGTTTCTGGCTCATTTCCTAGAGCCAGAAACGGTCGAGGGGGGGGTCGCGAGTACTTAGCAAAATATCTATGGGGTAGATATTTTGGTTAGTAACTCGTGACCGCAAGCGGGAGGGAGAACACTTGCTAGTTTATGAAAATATGAAATGTAACTGAACCTCTACCAAGCACCACTGGCTCCACTATTTTTACTATCCTCCAAAGGATCGACTATTTTACCGCAGGTAACAGGCTCCCAAACACCATAGTCACTGCCTGTTAAAGTCTTAATGATTGTGTCTACAATCACCCAAGCGGCCAACATAATAACAAAACCGATCAAAACATTGGTAATCATTTCTTTAGCTTTCTGCAGAGCACCCGGGTCCCCTCCTGAAGTCACCAATCTAAAGCCAGCAAAAACCAGTACGAACACCGCTACCAAAGTCATGATGGAAATAATCCAAGCAATCACTCCATTAACCATGGCGAAGAAGGTACAGAAATTACAATCTGGACCACTGCAAGTTACTAAACCTTGAGCCTCATCTGCACCAACCGAAATTGGAATAATAAAAAATAAAGCGAGAACACTAAATAAAATAATTTGTCTCATATAATATCTGTATATGTTACACCAAACCACCTCTACTTAAAACCATAAGTTGCTTATAAACAAACCTTCAAGTCTTTGCTAACAACAGACAATATGGTACCTTATACGCCACACGAGTGTGACGCGTCGGTGGCGGAGCGGATGAAAAGTGAAAGACTTCACTTTTCATCCGGTCTGCGAACGATAGTGAGCAGATTGGTCGTTATGAGTAGAAGCGAAGCTCTACGAATAGACCAAAGGTGGAAACGAGGTCCAATTTTCACCTTATAAATGTTTTAACGAAACTAAATAATTGCGTCGGTGGCGGAGCGGTCAATCGCGACGGACTGTAAATCCGTTGACTTATGTCTACGCTGGTTCGAATCCAGCCCGGCGCACTTTCAAAGAAAATACCAGATCCTGTGTCTGGTATTTTCTTTTGAACAATGGTCATGGATTCGAACGGGCGGAGAATCTTGTTCGAGCCGAGCCTACAAGCGCTTGGTAGAATTGAACGAAGTGAAAAAATATCCAATTTGGATACTGGTCATGTAATAACCAAAATTCCTGCCCAGCGCACACACGAAATCGTCACTATTTATCAGGACTTTTTCTTTAGGGCAGGATGGAGTTCGAACCTAAATGTCTATACTTTTTATAAATTAGTGGTATAGTAAGAGATAAATTTCTCTGTTCCTCAAGAAAAAGGTGACTCATGCTACTTGCAGAAAAACGCATCCGCCTCGACCGAATCAGCGCTATGCAGGCTGACAATCACGTCCAACTTTACGACCACCCTCATTTGCCCAATGCTGACTATGAAGCTGTCAATGGTTCGGTCTTCCTGGCTGGACCAACTTCTAGAGAATGCATTGCTGAGTACAACTGGCGCAGCGAAGCCACCTATTACCTGCGTAAGCAGGGATTCAAGGGGGTGATTTACGTACCCGAACCTGGTAAATCGGGTATTGCTCGCAGCGGCGATTTCACCGAGAAGGAATTCATTCATCGCTGGGAGTCAGATCGGCTCCTTTCGGCCACCTATGTGGTGTTCTGGATTCCACGCAACAAGCACGAACTTCTCGGACTGAACACAAACCTCGAGTTCGGAATTTGGCTCGGGAAACTCTCACACCTACCACAAAAGGAACGGGTGCGAAAGCTGTTCATCGGCTGGCCTAATACTGCCGAGCGCATGGGGCTCCCCCGCCACTACGCTGCTGACCACCCTGAAACTGGTGGTTACCACATCTACGGCAGCCTGGACAACCTGTGCGAAGCTATTCACATGACCCATACCAACCACAACACCTGACAACGCCGTCAACCAACTGGAAAAGCCACTTGGAGGACGGCTTTTCTTTTACCTTAAACTACCCTCTCCCGCACATACCCAGGCAAGAAATTATACTCATTTTCTATAATATTGGTTCTAACTTCTTGCCTTCCGGCGCACACAGATAAAATTAAATGAAAAACAATATGTTTAATAATTTTATACCTTGACAGGCGGTCTATTTGTGTTAGAAATAGCGAGGACAAATGTACACCCAAAGGAGGGACTAGATGAAAATCCTTACAACCCTGACGTTTTCCACCCTCTTCCTTTTTTCACCGGTAGGTGCTACCAAAACTGAGGCCCAGTGTCTCTTGTGCGGGGCTGTTGGATTTGCCATCGGCTCTATACCCAATGAGCAAACCCCTGTTGACGATGGTAACGTCATCTATGTGGCTCCTCGCATCAGCGAAAGAATCGCCAATCCGCTGGCTGTTCGTTTTGCTTCGTCAGCTATGATGAACTTTTCGAACGAACAAGGAGACCGGGGAGGAATGAAGAACAGTTCCCTGGAAGAAATCTTCGCCGCTACTGTCGCCGACTACCAGAAATATACTTTGCTCGAGGTAAAGCGGATTATCAATCCGCAAAACTACGGCAAAGCACAGTTCCTGTTCGTCTATATTGAGAAAGACAAGATATCTCCTCTCAAGTAGTGCCGAGTCACAATTAAAAAACAATCTTCAGTCTCAAATATATCTAACACACTGGACTGATGAGACTGAAAATATCACTTTGAACCGCTTCCATTCTGGGAGCGGTCTTCTTTATTTTTCGGTAAAATATTGTGTATAAACCTGTGCAAAACTCCTGCATAAAGCTGTGAAATTGGTAGAATTAAGTAATGAATACAACACAGGATGTTTACCATGCTAAAAAGGCATTTTATTGGGGTTTTTTATTAGTTTTTGTCGCTCTTTTTTTATTAATTTTTAGCAATCCAGTTGAAGCTGGTTTGTTAGATGATGAATACTCAAAACCTCCAACCAAAGAAGCTACCAAAACTCAACAAACCAATACTCCCCAACAAAGTAACCCTACTGTTCAACCTGGCCCAGGCAGTCCTGGTTTTGAAGACCCTACCACCTCATCTCCATCCCCTTCCAAAAACGATTCTAAGAATGACTACACTCAATCACAAAATGATAGTGCCTGGGATAGAGGTGACGATGATGGCGGGGGGAGCGGTTTAGGTAGTGGTCCTTCCAAAAACGATTCTAAGAATGACTACACTCAATCACAAAATGATGGAGGGAGTGATAGTGGTAGTGATGGTGGAAGCGGACTAGGAAGACAACCACAAAAAAGTACATCCGAAATAATTGATAATCGGGTAGAAGAAGAATCAGAAAAACAAAAAGGTTTTCTGGGTTCATTGAGAGACTCCCTGAAGAGTGCAGCTGTAAGCTGGTACAGTCGAGTTTTGGATTCCATTCCTCTCATTTCCAAAAAGCCTGAACCAAAACCGACCGACCTGACCTCAGCTTTAGGTTTAGAAACAGATGTTAAATCTAGTTATATACGAGTTATAGATCCAGTTTCTCCAGGAATAGTCACCGGCGACTCGGGAACTGGTCAAGGTATACCAGTTCCCGAAAGACCAACAACCAGAAAGATTGATCCGATAACCAAAGGGAATATAGAAATATTGGTCGCTGCGGAGATTTTAGATGAGAACGGTTTTATCGATGTCGTATACAGCGATGGAAATGGTAACCTGCACCTCACAAGAGACCAAGTGGATGCTGGTGCTAGAATTACTGTTGAATATAATTGTGAGAATGGAGACGGAGGATGTAGTGCTCTTCCCTATGGTTATCTAGCAGGTGCTGGACAACCATCTGGTACTTATGTAGTAGAAACTCCAAGAAGCGGTAGTCAAATAGTTGGTGTGTCAGCTAAAGACAAATATGGTAACCAAGCTGCTAAGTATATAAGCGTGGTGGTTGACGGAACTCCACAATCGACTGACTTTAGACTAGATCCTGATTTTTTAGAAAATCGTGATACAAAAGTAGTAAAGACAGAAGAAGTTGTTTCCGATTACACTGATAACTGGACTCGTAACGATCCTGGCAGTTCTTATAGCTCGAGAGACAATGACGCACCAGGGATGACTTACGGAGATCCTTTAACTTTAAATAACGGAATTGGGGGTTTAATGCCACCAAATACTTCAGGGAAAAAATACCCTGATGGTTCAGATATTGAGAACTATCTAAGAGATCTTGAAACTGATCCTGATTCAGGGGTAAAAAAATCAACAGGGATTACTCCCCCTGCTCCAGAACAACCTCCAGCCAGTCCTGTTCCACCACAACCAACAAAAGATGTGCCGAAATACGTAGATACTGACGGCTTTTTAGACAGTGACGGTGGAGCTAATAAAGTTGGTGGTGGATTCTGGGGAAATACTGTTGGCAAACTAGCTGAAGCAACTAGAGGAATTGTACAAAACATCTTACCGATTGGTCCGACCACCCGACCTAATAATAAGCCAACTGAAAGAGCGGATACTACCCCTATCGTAACTGATGTAGAAGACTTGAGTCGTTATACTACTTATACAAGTGTAAACGAAGACGGAGAAACTGTTTTTTATCGACCAAGTACTCCTGGCTCAATGATAAGTATCACAAAATCCAACTTGGCAATCGCGGAAAAGGAATTAGCGGATGCAATTGCAGCTGGTGGAGATGAAAGGGGTATTAATGAAGCTCGACAAAAAGTAAACGAGATTAAAAATATATTGGATAATCCAAAGGGTGAAATATTCTCTGATGCAGACTACACAACTGCAGATCAGTTAGTTGTTACAGCAATAGGAAATTCACGAGCTGCAATAGTAGCAAAATCTACCGACATTAGTCTCCCTCCTCCTCCTGCAAAAATATATTCTATAGACGAGTTACGTACTCTCACAAGTGGCATGACCAAAGAAGAAATGTCGGCCTTTTTTACTGATTTAATTCTTCAAGGTTATGCCTCTGCAGAATCACGAAACCTAATCGAAGGAATACAACAAGAGCCCTGGGGTATTATTACAACCGACCCTAAGGTACCTATCTACTACCCTGGACTTAGTCCACGTGATCTTGCACGCATAGCTCAAGCAACTGGGCTTGAGATTATGACAGAAGCGGAAGCTGATCGCGTAAATGATAGTCCTGAAGCAATAAACCTTACACCCAACCCACAACCAAATGAAACAACGACAGCTGCAGATCAATTTGAAAACATGCTTGCTAACTCTAGGGATATTGCTCAAGAGAAGGCCGAAAAATGCGAGGGTTCCTGTAAGGGTTTCGTGACTGGAATCGGAAAAGATACGACTATTGGAGATGATGGTAGAGTTCAGATACAAGGTTGGAGAAACCCAGCGACAGGAGAAGATATCCAACCAACTTACGCAAGACACTTTCCTGAATCTGATATTAGTGAAATGACATACTGGGACTACTCTCATGTTACCAGAATGAAGGGTAAGGACTCCGGAAAAGTGTTGTCCGATGAAGAGTTTGCTGCTCTTGCTAGTGAAAAAGCTTCTGAAGTCGTACCTTACCGTGCCTATAGTCAATCTGAAGAAACTAAACCTGAAACCCTCACAGACAGAATCGCTTCACTTCCAAGGGATACGGCAAAAACACTTGGTAATATTGCACGTTTTGTTGCAGATAAATTCTCTCCTGAACCAACCACGCGTTCTCCAAAAGTTGAGTATTCTGATGAGGAGCTTGATCTAATGACCAGAGTTGTATTAGCTGAAACAGATAGTATCAGAAACGCAGATGGTTCAATTAATCTTGAGGGAGTTCAGGCAGTTGGAGAAGTTATGAAGTACCGCATGCTTTCTCGAAATCACCCCGACTCTCTTGAAGAGGTTATATTTGAAGGTGCTGATGGAGATACGCGCCCAAAGGGTCTTCAGTTTACTGCTGTTGGCGAAGACAGGAGAGGTCCATATCTAAGAGAAAGCCGTGGACCAATGAGTCCAGACTATAATGAGGCTCGGGAACGTTTACGTGAAGTACTCGAAGGTAAAGCTCCGCCTATTGCTGTTGATAACGAAGGGCGTGGCGTACTGAATTATGGAAACATTGGTGCAATAATGGACGGATCATCTGGAGCCTCAGGATCAACCAAACAAGCATTTGGAAATATGGCTGATGACTCTGATGTACTAGTAATAGCAGATGCTGATAATCCAAATGACTCACATACCTTCGGAACAATATTTTGGGGAGGAATCGAACCCGACCGTCCACTGCTCACTACAATAGCGGAAAAAGTAGGAGGTCTCGTTGGTTGGGCAGCACGTCAGGTTGGGATTACAAAGATTGCAGAACGTGCACTCCCAGAACTCGAAGAAGCTAGTAAGATTAAAACTGTCGAAGAAGCAACAGAAGTAATTGCACAGCGAGAAAGAGATCTTGTGGCTCTGGAAGACAAAGCATTGCGTATGCATGAGACTCTTGAACTTGCAGGTGAACATGATCAATTACGAACAGTAGTGGAAACAGCTGGAGCAGTGACCGATGAATTAAATACTGCAATAGGACGTGCCCGAGCGGAACGTGACGAGATGGAAAGAATATGGCTTGCAGATGTGCTTAGTGGTCGAGAAACTCTCAGACCGGAAGTAGTCGGAGCAGTTGATTCAACATATGGTGCCGTTGAGCGTTTAGAAACTATGAGAGAAGAAGCGCTAATAGCTGTAGCTAACGGGGACTTGATAAGTGCGAAAGCAATCCAGGGTGATGCAGATAAATACTCGACTGCAGTTAATACCTTAATGAATGCTGTGTCTAATACCTCAATTAGTGTAGCAGATATAGCTATTTCTCATAATCATACTGGAGAAAATAAAAACGGTTTTGCACAAATGACTAATGGTACAGTCTTTTCCGTCCCAGGTGATGGTCGACCTGGCAGAAAACACGATGGGTTTGATTATGGAACTAATCGAGGTGATCCATGGGTAGCAGCACCGGTAGCAGGCACGATAACAAGCTGTGGGGATGGGGGTGGTCTGGCTGGAGGAACATGTAGTCTTGTTCCCGATAATCCAGCTAAAGATTGTGATGGAGCAAGCACTTGCGTGATTCAGATTATGCATGTTGAAGGTATTGTTGCACCAAATACTCGAGTGGAAGCTGGTCAAATCATTGCTCATACTGGTGGAGATAGGTCTACTCTATGGGGCCTAGTTACTATACTCGCTGAAAAACAAGCTGGACGAGAACTGACTCCGGAAGAGCGTGACCTAGCAGCATGGGAAATATATGATAAAAATAATGGAGTGCTAACTTCTGAACTAAAAGCTCAATTTGCTGCCGAAGGTTTGTCTAATGCATATTCTGGTAATCCAAATGGAGAAGAAATTACCCCACCCCATCCGCATATTCAGATCAAGTGGAACGACAGAGTACTAAGAGGATCAAGCGAATCCGATAAAGCTCGACTTGAGAGAATTTTTGGTATAGAAAAAGGCTTCTTAAGTTCGATAGACCAAGAGATTCCATTCCCAACTCTTGATGATCTTATTAGAGAGGCAGAAGTAACTTCAGATAAACGGGCTGCTATCGATGCTCGTAATGCACGCGAGATTCTTCCAAGTGATAGTCCTATACTACTGGAAATTGAAGCAAATGCAGAAAAAGCCATCTCTCTAATGAACGATATTAGAGATACCTACACTGGCGAATTCCAAGGAGTTAATATAGACGGATCTGGTAAAGGTAACGCTCAGGTGGCTAAGTTAGCAGAGCAAGCTCAGGCCCTTGCGGACCGAAACGCAGAATTGCTTGCACAAGCTGAGGCAGAAAGTGCACTTGAACGTATTAATCCAAGAGGAACACCCGCCGGCAATCCTCCAAGAACTGGTATCGTGGGCGGTATAGCTGACGCTGTGACTAACGGCTTAGGAACTCTACGAGACTTCTTCTCCGGCGGAAGTTCTTCTGGTGGAGGCGCTGGTAGTCCGAGTGACGACAGAAGGGATGATTCTGGTAGTGATAGCCCTCGTGGCTCTGACAGTGGAAAAGGAGCTGAAGATAATCTAGTCTCTGTCGGAGTCACCGACAGCAAGAGTGGCACTATACTTAAAGAGTACAATGACCTACTTAGTCAATTAACTCCAACTCAACCTGTACCTAATGAAACGCTACCAGAAATAGTAGATGATGAAGATGTTGTGTTTACATACATTGTGTCAACTAAAAACGAACCGACCAGTGCCAAGACTACCCTACTAGCTCCAAATCTAAATGATAGAAGTTACTCTTACTCACTTCTAGCTGACCAATTAACAGACAATGATTCTGCTAACACCATCATAAATAATTCTGCAGATACAAAAATAATAAAAGCTAAAGCAAATAGTTTTGGTATCGATGAAGTAGAATCATCTTCTTACCAGACCAGGACTAGCAAGAACGGCCTAGCGGAAGACAAGCTTATCTACACAATCAGCACTAAAGATGGTGACCGAGTTGAACTCCAGTTACCAGCCGTTGTTGATAAAGAAACTGCTAGAATAACCTTTGCTAACGCTGGCTTTGTTGGCGATGAATACCTACAGCTCATCAGCGAAGCAGACTACGCAGGCGAAGCTAAGATTGAAGAAGAAAAAGGCTGGTTTAGTAGAATATGGGAAATAATAAAATCCACCTTTACTAGAGATGAATCTCCTGAAGAAGATTATACAAATCTTCCAGTAGAAGTTTAGGTAGCACCAAAAAACCAGTCCCAAAGGACTGGTTTTTTGGTGCTTGTTTAAAGCTTTGTCAAAGAAATTAAGCTGTTACTACTTCCCTTTTCTTAGCTGTCTTTTTGGCTGGTTTTTTCTCTCCTTTTTTGGTGATATCAAACTTTAATTCACCATCTTTCATGCAGACTTTTATAACACCGCCTTTAAGCATTCCTTGTCCCACCATCTGCGAGGCAACCGGTGTTAGAATCTTGCTTTGAATTACTCGCTTAAGTGGTCTTGCTCCAAATTTTGGATCGTAACCTTCTTTAGCTAAGTAATCATAAACGTCTTTAGTTAGAGTAAGTTTTATTTCTTTCTTTTCTAATCTCTTAACTACTTCCTCTACCTGCTTTTCAACAATAGAGCGAATTGTTTCAGAAGAAAGAATATCGAAGACTATTATCTCATCGAGTCGGTTCAAGAATTCAGGACGGAAATAATTCTTCAAACTTCCTAACACCTTATCCTTGGCTTGCACGTACTGCGCAGCATCATCTCTATCTTCAGTAAATCCAAAGTTGGACATACGGTCAATGTGCTCAGCTCCAATATTTGAAGTCATAATGATGATGGTATTTTTGAAGTTTACCTTCCGACCTTTAGCATCAGTTAAATGACCAGAATCCAACACCTGGAGAAGTACATTGAATACCTCAGGATGAGCTTTTTCAATTTCGTCTAGCAAAATCACAGAATATGGTCGGTGGCGTACTTTCTCTGTTATTGAGCCACCCTCTTCATGACCGACATAGCCTGGAGGCGAACCGATAATCTTAGAGACTGAGTGTTTTTCCATAAATTCAGACATATCCACTCGCAGGAGAGCGTCCGGATCATCAAACATAAAGTTTGCTAAAACCTTAGTTAACTCTGTCTTTCCGACACCAGTTGGACCCAAGAATAAGAACGAACCGATTGGTCGATTTGGATCCGCAATACCAGCTCGAGACCGTTTAACAGCGTCAGCAATCAGTTTAACGGCGTGGTCTTGACCAACTACCTTCTCCTTCAAATCCTCTTCCATCCGGGCTAACTTCTTCGCCTCTTCCTCCAACATGCGCGACACCGGAATACCTGTCCAACGAGACACCACTGCTGCGATATCTTCTTCTGTAACTTCTTCTTTAAGCAGACGACGTGACCGATGCAGTTTCTTCAGACGTTTAGTCTTCTCATCTAAGTCTTTCTCAACCGCTGGGATAGTATCGTAACGAATTTCGGCGGCTCTAGTTAAATCAGCCATCGCTTCGGCACTTTCAGCTTCTAGTCGTAATTCTTCGAGTTCTTTTTTAAGAGCTCTTATATCGTCTAGAGCTATTTTTTCATTATTCCATTTGGTCTCTAGGGCTGATGTTTGTTCTCTTAACTCCCCGATTTCTTTATCAATTTCTCGCAAACGAGCTCTTAGTTTTCTTTTTGCTACCGTCTCTGCGTCAACCTCATCTTTTTTAAGTGCTTCCTTCTCAATTTCCAATCTACGAATTTGCCGGTCAGCCAATACCAATTCTTCCGGCTTATTCTCAAGAGAGATGCGTAATGATGAAGCAGCTTCATCTATCAAATCAACTGCCTTATCAGGCAAGAAACGATCGGTGATATAACGAGTTGAGAATTGTACAGCCGAAACTATCGCGTCGTCTGTGATACGGACACCGTGAAAGAGTTCATATTTTTCTGCAATGCCACGCAAAATAGCAATTGCATCTTCTTGATTAGGTTCAAGTACATGGATAGGCTGAAAACGTCTGGTTAGCGCAGGATCTTTTTCAATATGTTTTTGATACTCCTTTAGAGTAGTTGCTCCGATAACCCGCATTTCTCCACGAGATAATGCTGGCTTTAACATATTTGAAGCATCCATCGAACCTTCCGAGGCTCCCGCACCCACAATAGTATGTAGCTCATCAATAAAGAGAATTACACTACCATCAGACTGTTCTACCTCCTTCATGACAGCCTTCAAACGCTCTTCAAATTCACCACGAAACTTTGTTCCTGCCACTAAAAGACCTAAATCTAAAGTAAGAATTTCTTTATCTTTAATAGACTCCGGTACGTTTCCTTGCACAATTGATTGAGCCAAACCTTCTGCAATGGCTGTCTTACCTACTCCAGCTTCACCGATTAAAACCGGGTTATTTTTATTCCGTCTTGATAGTATTTGAATAACACGCTGTACTTCCATATCTCGACCGATAACAGGATCGAGTTTATTGTCCTGTGCCATTTTGGTGAGATTGCGAGTGAATTTTGAAAGCGCACGGAACTTCCTTGGTTGCTGAACATCGGTAATATTATTATCTCGAATATCTTGAATAGCTTTCTCAATAGCATCTTTCTCAATACCATTGCGTTGTAATACCTCAGCAGTCGGACCAGGAAATTCTAAAGTAGCCAAGAATAAGTGCTCTACACCGACGTAAGAGTCACCTAGCTTTTCTGCAACCACAGCAGAATGTTCTAATATTTTAGCCAGCTCAGGAGTCAGATACAATTGGAAAGACTGCGAGATAGATGATGATAAATCATTGCCCTCAAGTAGCTCAAGTAGAATATCAGTGAAGGCAATAACATCTACGTCTAATTGATCTAATACAGAAATAACCGCACTTTCCTCTTGCAAAGAAAGAGCCGCCAATAAGTGTATTGGGTTAACGTGATTTTGTCCTCGTTCAATGGCTAATTCGTGAGCTTTACGTATTGCTTCCTTAGCCCGAGATGTAAAATTTTGAAAATTAGGCATCATATACAATTTTAAACTTCATAATCGATTATAACGCATCTGTCATATCAGTCAGTCGATTTTTCATTCTGAATTTAGCTATCTTCCGCTATAACCGTGTCTATACATATTGCAATAAAATTAACCTTAAGTCAATTTACTACACTTTTCTTGTCTGTTTGATATGTTCTTTTATAGCTTTAACTAGAAATTTTAATTCTTTTTCTTTAGTCTCCTCCCCTAAAGTGATACGGATGGTGGAGCTGGCTCGATTTTTATCCCCTATGATAGTCATCACGACCTTACTCCCCTCTCCATCAGATCCGGAACAAGCTGATTTAGTCGATACGGCGAAACCGGCAGCATCTAAAGATATCACGGCAAATTCACCATCTATATCTGCGATAGAGATGTTTATATTGTTAGCTACACGGTTTTCAAGAGAGCCATTTATAAAAGCCCCAGAAATTTCTTTTAGTTCCTTTATAGTTTTATCCCGCAATACTGTTATTTTTTCAGACCGCTTTTGATAATTCGTTTGAGCTTCAACTATAGCAGCGGCCGCTCCTATGATGGCTGGAGTATTTTCTGTAGCTGCCCGCAGCCCCTGCTCTTGCCCGCCCCCTAAGACAACTGGTGAGATATCAACACTACGGTGCAAAACTAAAACCCCCACTCCTTTTGGTCCATAACATTTACTCGCATCGAGCGACAACATATCAACTCCCAATTCCTCAGGACGACAAGATAACCAGAGCGGGGCTTGTGCAGCGTCTGTATGTACCTTGATAGTCGTCCCGTTTTCCTTATTGAACTTATGTATTAGCCGACTAACCTTACCAATGTCTTGTATGACTCCGATTTCACTATTCACATAAGAAAAAGTACATAACACCACACTCTCATCTAAACATTTCCCCAGATCATTGAAATCAATACGACCGCCAGAATCAACTTTTACATATTTAATTTTCACTCCCCACAAAGACAATTTGTCCAGCACTCTAGAAACTGAAGGATGTTCTAATTTGGAACTAATTATAGCCATATCAGAATACTCTCTGCCTTCTAGGTGGAGTTTTTCTACCAGACCAAATATAGCTAAGTTATTACTTTCGGTTCCACTGGCTGTAAAGATTATTCCTTCTGGCTTTACTTCTAAAGCTCGCGCTAAATCCAGTCGAGCCTCATCGATTTTGTTTCTTGCCAGCACACCTTCTTGGTGTACCGCACTAGGATTGGCAAATAATTGACGAGACACTTCATCCATAATCTTCAGAACCGAATTTCGAATCGGTGTAGCGGCTGCAAAATCCAGATAAACCCTCGATGATTTTGGCTTATATTTATTTTTAAGGATTTCAAACATACTTATCTATAGTGTGATTATAATGACACACGTTTTAAAAAGAACCAAGATATGTTAGAGTAGCTTGACTTTAAGCTGATTCTCTTGGCTTTTGTGCCTCACTTTATCAGCTTACTATCATCTAAATCTCGAGATTATAATGGCAAAAACAAATACCTCACAACCGAATATAGTTAAAAAACCACCAGTGGTGGTTATTATGGGTCATATTGACCATGGTAAATCAACACTTTTAGATCATATCCGTAATTCAGATGTGGTGGCAGGAGAGGCTGGAGGTATTACCCAACATCTTTCTGCTTATGTGGTTGAACACACTACTAAAGAAGGTAGTAAGGAAAAAATGACTTTCCTCGATACTCCAGGACATGCAGCTTTCCAAGAAATGCGTTTACGTGGAGCAGACGTAGCAGATATCGCTATTTTAATAGTTTCTGCTGAAGATGGAGTAATGCCACAAACCTTAGAGGCTTTGGCTAGTATCAAAGCGGCTAACATACCGTTTGTTGTGGCTATCAATAAAATCGACAAACCAGGTGCTGACATAATAAAAACCCAGGCAAGTCTAGTGGAAAACGAAATTTACATTGAAGGTATGGGGGGAGATATTCCTTGGGCTGGGATTTCTGCAAAATCAGGAGAAGGAGTGAGTGACCTACTAGACCTTGTTATTTTGGCTGCAGAATTGGCGGAACTAACAGCCGACACTAATGCTCCAGCTACCGGAACTGTGATAGAGGGTTACATGGACGACAAGCGCGGCACCACCGCTACTTTAATTATCCAAAACGGTACTCTTAAAAACGGATCCTTCGTGGTCGCTGGCAATACTTACGCACCTGTGCGAATTATGGAAAACTTTGCGGGCAAAATGATTAAAGAAGCCAGTCTCTCTGAGCCAGTCGGAATAGTCGGTTTTTCTAGCATTCCAAAAGTGGGTTGTACCTTCGTAACAGTTGATAGCAAGAAGGAGGCTGAAAAAATGATTGAATCAAATACTTCAAAACCGGCAGCCCGTCAATTTGGTGATACCAATTTACCAATAGTGCCTCTATCTATCAAAGCTGATGTATTAGGTACCATAGATGCTATCAAGCACGAACTCGAGAAATTTGATTCAGACCGTATCTCAGTGCGAATCATTAATGAAGGAGTGGGAGACATCACTTCTGCTGACATCCAAAATGTTAGTGCTACCGAGAATGCCATCGTAGTTGGTTTTGGAGTAAAGGTGGAAAGAGCCGCCATTGAGTTAGCTGAACGTCTAGGAGTAGAAATTGAAACTTTTGATATTATCTACGAACTCTCAGAATGGTTGGAAAATGCTCTAAAAAATCGTACTCCTAAAAAAGAAGTGGAGGAAATTACTGGTAAAGCTAAAGTTCTGGTTTATTTTAGTACTCAAAAAAGCATCCATGTACTGGGAGCTAAAGTTTTAGAGGGTGTGTTAAAGGTTAAACAACCGGTGAGAATAATGAGACGTGATCTAAAGATAGGCCACGGTACTATTACTAGTCTCCAGTCTATGAAAAACAATGTTGAAGAAATTAAAGACGGCGAATTTGGTATCCAAATTGACTCTAAAACAGACCTTGCACCAGGTGACATTATAGAAGCTTTTCACATAGTTGTTACTTAAATTATATGATCGACAGACACGACAGAATAGTATCTCTTATTAAAGAATTGGCAGCTGTTTTTATTCAACAAGAGGCCAACACGAATCCTTTGATTACGATTACCAAAGTTACCACTTCTCCAGACTATCGGAATGCAACTATTTTCTTTACAACCATACCTGACGGACGTGAAGAAGATGCCTTAATCTTTCTTAAACGTAGTGGTCGTGAATTACGCCACTATATTATGAAGAAAAGTAATATGAAGATAATCCCCAATCTAGAATTTTCTCTTGATGTGGGAGAAAGGCACCGACAACATGTTGACGAGATAGTACGAGAAACTGGCACTCCTAGCACCTTCGAGGAAATACCAAAGGAGAAGGGAGATGATTAATTTGTATTGAACATTAGGAACCTTTCATTCGAATGGAAGATAGCTTTTAAGTAAAATTGACTACATTTATAGTAGAAATATCTAATTAATTTTGCTATACTGCCCCACGCGAATATTGTTATGCGTTCATGGCAAAATTGGTAGGTAAAAACTTCTCCCAGAAGTTTTTACCAAGTTTTGAAAAATGAATATTGTGCGGGTGTGGCGGAATTGGTAGGTAGGGACTTCTGGGAGAAGTCCCTACCAAGTTTTCAAGTGAGGCAACTCGTGGAGGTTGCGATAGTCTGGTAGACTATCGCAAAAGGTTCATCAAATATTTAAACATAGAGTGCGGGTGTGGCGGAATTGGTAGACGCGCTAGTTTTAGGCACTAGTGAGGCAACTCGTGGAGGTTCAAGTCCTCTCGCCCGCACTTTGCGTTTAAATATTGAAAACCTATACAGAAACAGTTAGTTTCAAGTCCTCTCGCCCGCACAATGTTCGGTTTTCACAAAAGGCACTAGTGAGGCAACTCGTGGAGGTTCAACCCTTGCTCGAAGCCTGGGAGGCTTCTAGTAAGGGTTTGAAAAGGTTACTTGATATTTTATTTCGCTGTTGCTCATAAAATTCCACAAAAGCTTTTTAAGTCCTGACGAACAGTCCCCCGGACTGTTCTATGTACGACAAAATTTTGTCCGCCCACCAGGACTTGAACTCTACGAGTTCTGTACAGGTTGTCAGTATTTTGTTTCCTTACGTCACAAAATACTAGGCAACCTTTTCGAGTCACGCCACGGATTACTAACGTAATCCTGCTCTGGTGGGTGTCCACCTCACTTCGTTCGCTGTCCGCCCACCAGGACTTGAACCTGGGACACAAGGATTAAGAGTCCTCTGCTCTACCAGCTGAGCTATAGGCGGATAATGGTGTTGAGAGTTTACAGTATTGTAGGGTCAATTTCAAGAAAGTTTTAAACCACAACCTATATCTTGTCAGACTTAAATATAGGTTTTTCTCTTTATTTTGAGTCCTGGGTGGGATTCGAACCCACGCGTGTCGGTTTTGCAAACCGATGCGTTAACCGCTTCGCCACCAGGACTTTTATAAGCCATACTTTACCATCTACTACTTACTAAACCAAGCTTTTATGCTATGATATCCGCCACATACTGAGTGGATAGAGATTAGTCTATCTGGTTCAGTCATAAACAAATATTGAAGCCAAGATGGTGGAATTGGTAGGTGAAACAGTCTGGGAGATTGTTTTACCAGGACTTAAACTTTAAGTGCTGCATCTACCTGTTCTACCATTTGTATACAGAACATATATGCCGGGATGGTGGAATTGGTAGACACGCAGCACTTAAACTGCTGTGAGGCAACTCGTGCGGGTTCAAGTCCCGCTCCCGGCACAAAGAAGACCCGCGTATGCGGGTTTTTGTCCGCTGGGAGAGTAAAGTCCGGGGGACTTTGTGTCGGGTCTTGAAAAGGTTGCTTGATATTTTATGAGCGACAGCGAAATAAAATACAAATAACCTGTACAGAATATGTAATATTCAAGTCCCGCTCCCGGCACAAAGAAGACCCGCCTAGGCGGGTCTTTTTCTAAACTAAGCTCCAATCTTGTGTTTTGCTCGTAAACGATGTTTTTTAAACTGCTCTGGTTTATGTTTATAGTTCTTTTGCACCAACAGTTTTTTTATTTTTTTCGGTAGTTTATCGAAAACTATACACTTATACGAACAGAAGCCCTTTTTCTTATCTAAACACTCATCACAGCCCAAAAATAGAGCGTGACAGGCTATATTTTTACAGTGGTAGTGGGTATCACTTTTATTAATACTGCATAGATGACAATACGAGATAATCTCATTACCAATCCTCTCCCCTAAACGTTCATCAAAAACAAAATTTTTTCCTAAAAATTTATTTGGTAAACCTTCCCTATCAACCTGATGTTTATAATCAATGATTCCTCCTTTAAGGTGTCGTACATCTGTAAAGCCATTATGTTTAAGCCAAGCACTCGCCTTTTCGCAACGAATACCACCAGTACAATAGAGAGCAATTTTTTTGTTCTTATGAATTCTCAAAAGCTCTGGCGCTACTTTTAACTCCTCTCGAAAAGTATCCACCTCTGGACAAATCGCTCCCTCAAAATGTCCGATTTCCGCCTCATAGATATTCCTCATATCAACAATAACAGCTTCAGGATCATCGACGTAATCATTTATCTCTTTCGCTGTTAAATATTTACCAGTATCGGTCACATCAAAACTACTATCATCTAAACCATCAGCCACTATTTTCTTTCTCACCTTAATAGTTAGTTTATAAAAAGAAGGTTTTTCACCTTCGTCAACAGCAATTTTATAAGGAATATCTCGGAATTCAGTCTTGTTCCTCATATATGCATCAAATTGATCCCAGTGTTTTTTAGGACAATTCATCTGAGCGTTAATACCTTCTTTTGCTACATAAATACGCCCCAGGCAACCGAGATTACCCCATCGTTCCAGAAGTTCTTTTTGCAAGATTACAGGGTCCTCAATTTTCACATATTTATAAAACGAAAAAGTTATTCGGGATAACCCGTCATTAGCAACTTCACGTTTACGTACACTACGAGGGCGCAGATCTCTTTTCATAATGGGGAGCATAATACCGCGAGGATATCCAGACCGCAACTATAACTACTAGAAAAACAGTACTCTTGTTGAAATACGGCTATAATTAGCCCTGAAATCAGTAGTTTTAGTTTGACTTTTAGTCATTTGTGTGCTATCATTAATAGAAGTGGCACCCGCTCCCCTTTTCGGTGTATTCTCGACGAGAATTAATCGAAAAGTGGCGGGATGAGTCATGAAATGTAACGGATTCGCTTCCCTAAATGGGTTCGAATCTATTGAAATAGGAGGTCAGAAATGACCAATACACCGAAAAGGATCAGCTTCGACCGTGACGACAAGAACTTCACGGTACGGGACTGGCTGGAGACTGAGATAGCCTACTACGAAGATCTGATCGAGAGAAAAGAGAGCAGCTATGAAACCACAACTGTTTCAGAGTGGCTTTTCTGGACCATCAGTGCAGTGGTTGTTGTTATACTCTTCTTCCTGGCCGGCGTAACCATGTTCACGAACTGGCTTTTGCCACCTGTGGCAGAAGTTTACGGTGTGGCCCTCAACCCACAGTGGCTTGTGCTTGTTCTAATCTTCATCTATCTGGCCGCAGGATTACGTCAGATAGACACCAGTGAAGTAGCCGGATTGGACTTTGCAGGGAAACCTGTACTACAACTCGGCAACGGACTAAAATGGTACCCTTGGTTGCTTTTCAAACTTTCCATCGAGACAGTTCACCTCACACAAGGAGAATTGCCTGGAGATGCTGACCGTATCTTCTGGGGCGAAGAGGAGGAGGAGATGCCGTCTGGCATGGTCCGTCCCATATTCGTTCTTTCAGGTGAAAACCCGAGAGGTGGATTACCTTCCGACAAACAGATCAATCTGGGTGTATCGATGTTGGTAAAAGTAAAGATTATTCAGGATCGATTCTTTGACCTGATAATCAATATCGCGCCAGTAGACGAAAAAAACGGGCAGATGATCCGTGACACCATCACGGGTAACCAGTCCGTCACGCCCAGGCTGCTTGAAGTCCTGCGTCACCTGCGTGACACCAGCAGCGCTTTCGCTTCTGCTCTTGTTGGCAAACTGTCTTACAATGAGATCACCCATAACCGTGCTCTGGTAGACGAACTTTACCATCTGCGGGTCAAGTTGGAAGTGCTTGACTGGGGACTTGATTTGAAGGAAGCTCGCTTCACGAAATTCAACCCTGGCCACACCTACAACAGCGATTTGCAGAAAAGAAGCACGGCGGCTTCCGAACGTGACGCAACCATCATGCAAGCTGAGGGTAAGAGAAAAGCCCTCATGTTGGAAGGTGAGGGCGAAGCAAGTAAACGGAGAAAATTTCTCCAAGCAGAAGCGGAGGGCCAGCAAGCCATTCGTGATGCTTTGGAGATAAGTGGTGACACCGTGATCGCTGCCGAAGTCGGCAAAGAAATCGCCAAGGGCGGAAACGCTGTGATTGCCGATGGTATTGGTGGTCTCGGAGCTTTGTTTGCCGCTGGTACTGAAAAGTTCAAGAAAACAAAAAAGGGAGACTCGGCTGACACCGAGTAGACAAAGATGAACCAACAAGTTGCAAACCAAAACACTATGTCGGGAATCGTTGTCATAGTGGTGCTGGCTATTGTCGTCATCGCTATTGCCAGATGGTTTCCCAGACGAAAATCTCGTTCAATAACGATGCTTACGACAGAGTCGGGCGAGAAAACAGTGGCTAGCGCACCAAGGTGGAAGCCGACATCCTGGCCGCCGACTGGTATGCTAGTCACGATCCTCATTGGTTCAATGGTCGGGATGTTGGTTTGGGTTTTCTGGCCTGAGGTCAATCTCTACCGTCAAGGGGTATGGGCCGAGGGACAAAGTACCCTTCGTTGTAGTTCCGAGCCGAAAACCGAAGTGCTTGACGCAACGAATCCCACGGCAGAATACTATTACTGCCCAGGGATGATGTGGGACCTACACCGAGGTAGGGGCGGAATACTGTTGGCGTCAGCCAACCGGGGGGCCCTCCTCAGATTTGAAGAAGGGCCGATTTCCTTCTTCAACTCTGTTGACCACGGAGTCACAGTCATCAACCTCAAATGGATAGGTGGCGACCCCGTTCCTATCATTCTCTCCTACATACCCAGTAGATGAGGAATGAGACGCAAATGCCCCATCCGGCCAATCTTGGTCGGGTGGGGTTTCTTTTTATATAAAATTATAAAATATAGAATTAGCGAGGAAAAGTTTTGCTAAAATCACTATCAGTCTTAGCTGCATCAAGCTCTCCCTTAAGACCGAAGGTTCCAGCAGCTATAGATAAAATAGATAAAGCGGAAATCATAACCAGTAAGCCAACTATACCCCAAATGATATGTCTTCTACCTGTTGCTCGCGCTTCTACACTTTCAGAGTTTTTAACATACTCAAATAATCCGTAGAGAAAAACCAGCAAAGCAACCGCCAACATTAGCGTAATCAGAGGATAGAGAATAAACTGGTTTATTTTATCTAAAAAACCTTGAGCGGCGACAATATGGCTATCTGCGTAAGCAAAATTTATTAACATAAATGACTTTGTATCTAGTACCTTCTAATCAAGAAGATACTTGATCATAACCATCTAACGAGTGTTGGAAGTTGGAACGTTAGGAATATTCTGGATGTTCTCTTGGTTAGAAAAACCGAGACCACCAGCAATCAGGTTCACAATACCAAAAATAGAAACCATCACCACAAAGCCAACAATCGCATACAGCATAAGTTGTCGACCTTCTTTTTGCTTCTCAGGATCATGGCCGCCTAAGATAAAATATTTAAATACTCCATAAATAAACATCAAAAGAGCAATGGCAAATACTAATGGAATCAATGTGTTGTTAATAAAAATCGAGATATCATCCATAAAAGTATTAATCTGACCGAACTGAGCCAAAGTTATTACTGGAGCCAACATAAGGGCAAATCCGCCCAAAATCATACTTATTTTCTTCATATATTTTTTCATTATTAATTTACTTTATTATACAAGAAAATCATTGCTTAAAGCCAAATAATTCTCAAATTGTGAATATCTAAAATAGAGAGTTTTGTAGGATTTTTAAAATTCCCCAAATCCCAGACATAATCACTAGGGCAATGACGCCAGTGATAGCTAATTGTTTTCCTTTCTCAATACTAGTTGGATCGTCAGAGTGTATAATCCAAGCATTGATTATACCCCAAGCTATATAAAGAAAAGTAACAGCAAATAACAGAGGTATTATAAGTGAAATAAAACCAATAAATATATCCACTAAACCGGTAAAATCTTGTGCTCGATTTAGATTTCCCATATTTTTATTTTAAGATTGAATCTACTGTACCGCTAATAATAACCATCAAGGCTTTCGCTCCCAGGATTATAACCGCTCCTAAAAGTGAATATAATATAGCTCGGTGGGCCTTTTGGACAGTATCGACGTTACCTCTGGCAGTAACATAGAGGAAACCGGCGTAAATGATAAAAAAGACTATTATGGGTATGGCAAATATCATCACAATATCTAGAATGATATTAAATAAATCAGGGATAGAACTTACATCTTCCCTTAAAGGATTATTGAGCCCAGTTGGTCGTTCCTCTACTCTAGGTGAATAATCAGTGCCTCTAGGGCTACCATCAGTACCTGATGGAGAATAATCAGTGCCTCCTCCAACAGCCAATACTGACTGAGTTGAAAAGAAAGCTAAAAGCACTATAAAAAATATTTTAGAGATTGAAAAAAATTTCATACTAATATTCAAAGGTTAATTTACGAATAGCGTCCGACACTGCATTATCCACCCGACTTCTACCAGATACCACATCTTCTACCATAGTAGCAAATATTTCATTGCTGATTTTAGGATTTGGATCAAGCCAACCGCGAGCCACTAAAGCAGCTTTGGTTATCACCTGCCGGTAAGGACTAACGTCTTCTATGGTCAACGCTGTTCGCAGAGGTGAGGCCATATTCAACGACTGAACTAGGGCAGGGGCATATTGTTCTGAAGCCAGCGTTAAGGCAGCTGCGTAAGCTCCCTGTTTGTTAGTGGCGGCAGTAGGAATAGCGAATCCATAGAAATCACCATAGGTACGGAAGACTGTGGCTGAAGAACCTTGAGGTATGGTGGAGACATCAAAATTCAAATTTGGGTTTTTATCGGCTATGTCTCTAACCTCAGAACCAAAACCAAAATAAATTGCTAAATCTTCGGCAATAAAAGCATTCTTAGAACTAGCTTGGGCTCGATTCCAAGTATAAAGTGGGCTGGCAGTGTCACTAAAGCGAGTGAAGAAATCCAAAGAAGCCATTACTGGTGGTCTGGCAGAGCTGGAGTCAGCATAGTTCATCATTACTTCATAGCCTTTTTCGTCCTGGGTTACTAGTTTACTCCCAGACTGCATCGCTAAACTCATCAAAATAGCTTTAGCATTATCAATGTTGCTAAACTCTCCCATAGCAACGGCACTTTGAATAATATTACGACTAGTGTCCCGGATGGTTAAACTTGGTACGACTTTGCTCAGCAGTGTTTCCCAATTACTAGGTGCCGTTGCGATACCTCCAGTAGCAAAAAGATCACGGTTCCAGTACATAATTAGCGGATCGATAGCAAAAGGAATAGCGTAAACACCATTAACCATCATAAAAATCTCTGCCCCATCTATATAAGTATCCCTGAAGGCTCTCTCAGATAAAGAAGTGTACGGTATCGGTGTTAATTTTGCTCGATGCTTTACTAGACTATCTGCTTTAAGAATAATCAAATCTGGAGACCGCCCCTCTGCAACTGCATTAACAAAAACATCATCAAAAGATCTCTCGTCTATGTATTGATATTTGACTACATTAAAGTCAGGACTATCAATTGATATCTTGTCGAAAATATTACCCATCACCGATGGATTAAGGGTGCCCCAAATAACTACTTGATCACCGTAAGTATAGTTAGCTTTTTTTATAGAAGGACTGTAGGTTTTAACTAAAATGAGAGCGAGAATCGCCAAGAAGACGAAGATTCCTAAAAGAGCTATTTGAAATGGTCTGATGTTTGTCATATATATTATGGTTTACGAAAAGCTAATCCATAATGATGATCGCCAGCATCGAACTCTCTTTCCAGCACTAAACCAGCTGTTTCGCATAGAGCCATAGCTTCATCCTTATCTACTACCTGATCGGCTTGTGGTCCCATTCCAGAAAAAGAGTTAGCCCAGTCGATTACAAACAACTTACCACCGTTACGTAGGGTACGGAATATTTCCTGTAAAGCTATTTCTTTCTGTTCAAATTGAAAAAGAGAATTAACCAAGATTCCAGCGTCTAGTATTCCTGTGGGTATCTTAGTTCCTTCAATCTCCTCGACATCTGACCATAGCGGATCAACATTAGATAAGTTTTTCAATCTTACTAAGTCACCAATTTTCTCAACTAACTGCTTTTGTATCTCGCAAGCATAAACACTACCCTCATCACCAACTAATTTTGACAAAGTTTCTAAAAAATAACCCGAGCCTGCTCCGAAGTCGGCTACTTTATCTCCAGGTCTTAATTGAAAATGAGTAGCAACCACAGAGGGCACCACGAAACGGCCTGAAAAAAGAGGGTTACCAGAAGAGGTATTTGAATCCATATTAAATATTATAACCTAGTAATGTTGCTAATAAAGTTAGGGTGTTGAAGAAAAGGCCGACAGCAAAGCTGTCGGCCTTTTCTTCCATTTCCACTTTAGAAGGTAACAATTGAAGCTATCGAATCACCAGGTCTCATCTTCATTACTTTTACTCCCTGAGTATCGCGACCTAAACTCGGCACGTCTTTCAAAGGAAGTTTGATTACTTGCCCCTTCTTACTCATTACTACTAACTCTCCCTCTTTTTTGTCTTCACTGCTGAGAGCAGAAGCTCCTACCACCTTACCTGTTTTGCTAGTGACTTTGGCAGTCTTGATACCACTACCAGATCTGGATTGTACCTTGTAGTCTTTCACTGAAGTGGTTTTTCCGTATCCGTTTTCCATTACCACAAGGATTTCTCTATCTTTTTCTCCTTCTTTTAATAATTCAGCTGAAACTATACTGTCACCAGCTTTCAATTTCATACCAGAGACTCCAGCGGCCGTACGTCCCATCTGACGAACATCAGACTCTTTAAAGCGAATCGCTTGACCATTACTGGTTATCAGCATCACCTCATCACCAGCACCGACAAACATCGCTCCTACTAACCTGTCCTCTTCCTTAAGATTTATACCTATTAGACCACTACGTCTCACATCTTTAAAGGCTGAGGCATCTGATTTCTTGACCACTCCACCTCGAGTTACCATCAATAGACTCCATTCCCCTTCCCAATCCTCTTTGCGCACTGGTAAGACTGAAGTGACGTTTTCATCAGAGGTAAGAGACAAGAAATTCATAATTGATTTCCCTTTCGTAGCTCTTCGTCCTTCAGGAATGTCATACATACGACACTGATAGACTCTACCTTTATCTGTAAAGAATAGGAGATCACTGTGAGTTGAAGTAGTTACTAGCTTAGTTACCACATCTTCTTCTTTTGTATTTAAATCTACTACTCCTACCCCTCCACGTTTTTGGGTCTTGTATTCAGCTGGGTTGGTACGCTTAACATAGCCACCTCGAGTTAAGACCAAAACACTTTCCTCGTCAGCGATTAGATCTTCAGGGCTGATATTCTTAACTCCTCCTTTTACTATCTTAGTTCGACGTTCATCGCCAAATCTAGCTGAAGCGTCAGCCAATTCTTCTTTAATGATACCGAGCATCTTCGTCTTACTTTTTAGAATACTCTCTAGTTCTTTGATTAGAGCCTGTACTTCTTTCAGCTCATCCTCAATTTTCTTACGCTCCAGTCCAGCCAGCTTCTGCAAACGCATATCAAGAATAGCCTGAGCTTGAACTGTCGAGAACTTAAATTCTTTCATCAAAGCAGCGTGGGCAGTTGGCACATCTTTAGCTGCTCTTATCAGCTTGATTATCTTATCGATATGATCAAGAGCTTTTTTAAGACCTAAAAGAATATGTTCTCGGTCCTTGGCTTTATTAAGGTCGTATTGAGTTCGGCGTCTAATTACTTCAACCCGGTGTTTGATATATTCTTGCAGAATGACCTTCAGTGACAAAGTCTGCGGGACACCGTCCACCAACGCAACCATATTGTAATGAAAAGCATCCTCCAACTGGGTGTGTTTGTAAAGCTTATTTAAAACTGTTTGCGGGTTAGCTCCACTCTTAAGATCAATAACTACTCTAATATCAGAGGTAGATTCGTCACGCATTTCTTTAATGCCTTCGATTTTCTTATCTCTTACTAAGTTG
>Ga0265293_10001750_pt1 | contig 46142 bp, 41 predicted proteins | sample Munlanlewell138R_FD_192505 | JGI IMG/M metagenome (GOLD analysis project Ga0265293, IMG submission 192505) | Leachate microbial communities from a municipal landfill in Southern Ontario, Canada - Leachate well 138R | ecosystem: Engineered > Solid waste > Landfill > Unclassified | place: Canada... | reverse complement strand
ATCATCGGAATCGATGGTCACGATGCCGGAATGGCTGGTCACGATGTCGGAATCGGAAAAATCAGATTTAAAAGAATGACTGGTCACGATCACCGGAATCGGTGGTCACAATCATCGGAATACGCAGTATCTGTACTCGGGCCTATCCCCGCGCACGCGGGGCAACCATCGTGCTCCGACGCGAAACTGCGCCGCCCTGGGGCCTATCCCCGCGCACGCGGGGCAACCCAAGTCAGAAGCCTTGAGCGCCAGGTCGAGCAGGGCCTATCCCCGCGCACGCGGGGCAACCCCGTGCGGGTCGATCGGCGACGCCTGGACCGGAGGCCTATCCCCGCGCACGCGGGGCAACCCACAGGCTTCTCGGCCGTGTGGTTGCGCTTGAGGGCCTATCCCCGCGCACGCGGGGCAACCATCTGGGTGTGCCCGTGTTTGACCCGGCAGATGGGCCTATCCCCGCGCACGCGGGGCAACCGAAGCGGAAAGAACCGACCCGCGTTTCTGTCAGGGCCTATCCCCGCGCACGCGGGGCAACCATATCTGCAGCATCGCGTCTTTCGTCAATATCGGGCCTATCCCCGCGCACGCGGGGCAACCTTCTTGCCCGACGGCGCTACAGCGGATATCCAGGGCCTATCCCCGCGCACGCGGGGCAACCCGGTTGAAGATGCTGCGCTGTGCCCAGAGGTCGGGCCTATCCCCGCGCACGCGGGGCAACCGCCGCCATCACCTGTGTGGCGCCCGTCGAGCGGGGCCTATCCCCGCGCACGCGGGGCAACCCTGCCCAGCGACGCACCGGGCTGGTTTCGCGCGGGCCTATCCCCGCGCACGCGGGGCAACCAAATAGCATCCTGAGCAAGAGCATGAAGTACAGGGCCTATCCCCGCGCACGCGGGGCAACCAGCAGCAGGGGATTGAGACCGGCCAAGCGCCGGGGCCTATCCCCGCGCACGCGGGGCAACCTCAGCCTGGTGCGCAGTCGTTGTTCGGCTTGCGGGCCTATCCCCGCGCACGCGGGGCAACCGTGATGTACTCTACGATCAGAACCGGCGGGCCGGGCCTATCCCCGCGCACGCGGGGCAACCATCTTCCAGCTTCCGTATTTTGGGACTATCTGAGGCCTATCCCCGCGCACGCGGGGCAACCACCTTTACCTTGCCAAGGCCGCAATACAGGAAGGGCCTATCCCCGCGCACGCGGGGCAACCGCGGCATGATGAGGGGTTAAATCAGGCGGCCAGGGCCTATCCCCGCGCACGCGGGGCAACCTGCAAGGCATTCTGCACCGCTTTGGCGTCAAACGGCCTATCCCCGCGCACGCGGGGCAACCGCCGGTCTCGCCGGTCTCGCCGGTCTCGCCGGGGGCCTATCCCCGCGCACGCGGGGCAACCCGCTCGCGGACTTCCTTTTCCGCTCGGGCCTGCGGCCTATCCCCGCGCACGCGGGGCAACCTGGGTAATGCGGCAAGGGAGCAGAATTCAGAACGGCCTATCCCCGCGCACGCGGGGCAACCTCGGATGAACCGATTTATGAAGGCACGATGAAGGGCCTATCCCCGCGCACGCGGGGCAACCTGTATGAGCAGGAGATTTACGAGGGGCTTTGGGGGCCTATCCCCGCGCACGCGGGGCAACCAATCCGACTAGCATGGCCTACTAACTGTGATAGGGCCTATCCCCGCGCACGCGGGGCAACCCAGAGCGTGGCATACTTGAAAGCGATGAAAGTGGGCCTATCCCCGCGCACGCGGGGCAACCAAATAGCATCCTGTGCGAGTCTATGAAGTGCAGGGCCTATCCCCGCGCACGCGGGGCAACCAGCAGGGATTTTAGCGGTTTCAGTACGCCACTGGGCCTATCCCCGCGCACGCGGGGCAACCTGATGCTGGAGGACTTGTGCGATAACTACCGGGGGCCTATCCCCGCGCACGCGGGGCAACCATCGAAGAGACGGAATGGCACCGTGTGTCCATGGGCCTATCCCCGCGCACGCGGGGCAACCATCATCATTCCTGAAACCCTTTATTCATGCGGGGGCCTATCCCCGCGCACGCGGGGCAACCTTTCCCGTAGTGCAGATATTTCTGCGCGAAGGGGGCCTATCCCCGCGCACGCGGGGCAACCGCGTGGATACGGGTGACTTACCCTGATCTCACGGGCCTATCCCCGCGCACGCGGGGCAACCGGCTGCACCTGCGCGACGTTCGTATAGCTCCAGGGCCTATCCCCGCGCACGCGGGGCAACCTCTTGCAGCGCTCTCAATAACGCGTCGTACTCGGGCCTATCCCCGCGCACGCGGGGCAACCGTCCCGCAGCTGGTCGATTGAAGAAATTGCACGGGCCTATCCCCGCGCACGCGGGGCAACCTTGGCCTTGATCCATCGAGCAGACAGCGCCTGGGGCCTATCCCCGCGCACGCGGGGCAACCTGAATCGCCAGGTCTACAAGGAGCAGGTCGAAGGGCCTATCCCCGCGCACGCGGGGCAACCTAGTGATTGGAGACCTCGCTGATGGAATGGCAGGGCCTATCCCCGCGCACGCGGGGCAACCTCCCCGATCAAACAGCCTCCCCGGATCAATCACGGCCTATCCCCGCGCACGCGGGGCAACCTCTATAGGCATGGGCATGGTCTCAACCTCATACGGCCTATCCCCGCGCACGCGGGGCAACCCATCGGGTGGACGATGATTGCCGGTGGCGCAAGGGCCTATCCCCGCGCACGCGGGGCAACCTCTTGGGGGTGGAATCTACCTGATGACGCCCGGGGCCTATCCCCGCGCACGCGGGGCAACCCGCGATCTGGCGCGCATGTCGGCGGATCAGCAGGGCCTATCCCCGCGCACGCGGGGCAACCCAAAGAGCGATGGCGGCGGCCCGGATGCTCGGGGGCCTATCCCCGCGCACGCGGGGCAACCCATCAGTCTGTATCCCCGTGCTTGTGTCGCGCGGGCCTATCCCCGCGCACGCGGGGCAACCTGGTGGCGCCCGAAGCCTATAAGGGCACCATCGGGCCTATCCCCGCGCACGCGGGGCAACCGCTCCGTCATCTGCGATACCGTCATGCGCGACGGGCCTATCCCCGCGCACGCGGGGCAACCCCTCCTACCCATAGGCAAGTTCTCTTTTTATAGGGCCTATCCCCGCGCACGCGGGGCAACCTTTGTAATCAGGCTCTCGAATTGCACGGTAAACGGCCTATCCCCGCGCACGCGGGGCAACCTGCGCGATATCTACACGTGATCGGCGTGTTCTGGGCCTATCCCCGCGCACGCGGGGCAACCTGTTGGACGCCCTTTATGACGGTATGACAAAGGGGCCTATCCCCGCGCACGCGGGGCAACCCCTATTTTAAACATAGGGAAACCGGAAACCCGGGGCCTATCCCCGCGCACGCGGGGCAACCTCCCGGCAGTACGCAAAACCCCAGCCTGGGCACGGCCTATCCCCGCGCACGCGGGGCAACCCCTGTGCGGTGGTGATCATTTCTTGGCGGCTCGGGCCTATCCCCGCGCACGCGGGGCAACCATCACTGCTGGCTTGAAGACCCAGCGCGAGCAGGGCCTATCCCCGCGCACGCGGGGCAACCTCACCATTGAGCACATAATCGACGATGCGCTTGGGCCTATCCCCGCGCACGCGGGGCAACCGTGAGCCAGGAAGCGGCGGCGGCTGCCGAGAAGGGCCTATCCCCGCGCACGCGGGGCAACCTGGCCGATAAGGTGGCGGCTGCGATGAAGGTAGGGCCTATCCCCGCGCACGCGGGGCAACCCGGCCAAGTCATTTTCTCGGGCGGGCGGCTCTGGGCCTATCCCCGCGCACGCGGGGCAACCCCGGTGCGCTTCATTTCGGTTGCAAGCAGATCGGGCCTATCCCCGCGCACGCGGGGCAACCATCCTCGGCGTACAGACGCATGGCCTCGGAGTGGGCCTATCCCCGCGCACGCGGGGCAACCGGGCTGGGCTGGAAAAGCCATCCCACCATTTCGGGCCTATCCCCGCGCACGCGGGGCAACCATCTTCACACCGATATTGGCCTCCACTAGCGAGGGCCTATCCCCGCGCACGCGGGGCAACCCCCTTGGGCGCGCGGCCTTGCCTGATCGTGATGGGCCTATCCCCGCGCACGCGGGGCAACCCACCCTGCATGATCCGATCACGTACACGTTCACGGCCTATCCCCGCGCACGCGGGGCAACCTACGAAGACGCCTGCAATCTGGCCCCAAGCCTGGGCCTATCCCCGCGCACGCGGGGCAACCTCGTGCTCCCGTGCTTCACCCGGTGCTCAGCCGGGCCTATCCCCGCGCACGCGGGGCAACCCGCTGCTCGTCCGTCAATTCCAAATGCCGAAGGGGCCTATCCCCGCGCACGCGGGGCAACCGGGCTTGAGCCGATCAGCGCGGTGACGCCCGTGGGCCTATCCCCGCGCACGCGGGGCAACCAGGGCGAGACGTACTTCCTGAACAACCCCGACGGGCCTATCCCCGCGCACGCGGGGCAACCTCTAGATGTTAAGTTGTTGTCATGCTAGAGAAATTCTCGTAAGTGCAGTTTACATATTCCCTTTGTTTTTTGGAACTGAACGCCGCACCAGCCACATGCCGTCAGCTTCCACCAGCTCACGGGGCGGCTCTCCTAAATTGGATACACCGATACCGCCCACGGCGTTCAGGTCACGCCATACCATTACGATGCTGCCTTGAGGGTCGTAATGGTACCAGTCGCTCAGCACACCCCAAATACGAGTGCGTACTCTTGGACTCATGCGCGGCGAGACGAAAATATTGGGCGCCACCTCGAGCATGGTGGAGGAAAGGAACCCGTGGAAACGTCCAGGTTGATCACGAATCACGACTACGACTAGTGCCATCACCGAGCTCGTCCATACGCAAAATTTTCTTTATGCTGTCAATCATTGCAGCAATTACTTGCTGCTTTCGGAAGATAAGAGCGGCTTCGCGCCGAACCAGCCGATCTATTGTTTGATCTGAGTTTTCTGCCTGCTTGGCTGCGGTAAATGCAATATGTAGCGTAATTTTTTCACGGTACAGGTCTGCAATATCAAGCACGAATGATTGGCCGGAGTCCTCATGGATGAATCCGAGGGGCGGCAGTGCGGCGAGTGCTTGCACTGCAATGGCGGCCGCTGCCTGAACCGCTGTGGCGGCGTGATTGATCGCCTGGTTTGGAATATCAGTCGCATTTGGGTTGGCGCGATCATAATGTCGACCCGACCATTTGAGATCGTATTTGTCTGCCATCAGGCGGTACATGTTCTTTACTCGTGCGCCTTCGATCCCGCGTAAGGTTGAAAGCTCACGGTGTGGCAGAACCTCGCCCAGGCGCAATGCATACATGTGGCGTGCCACGCTGATCCTGCGTCTTGGATTGCCCCAGAGCTCGGCCTGGCGGCGGGCGACATCGGAGCGATCAGGAAGCAAGGGTGGTGCGGTATAGCTGCGTACTCCGTCTTCACCAACCGCAGCCAGGAGTGTTCCGTGACGTGCCAGCAGTCGCAGAGCATCCTGCGTAACGCTGCCGCCCGGACCCAGAAGAATCATGGAGACAGCCTGATGGGGTATCTGGTCGAGACCTGGTGTCAGACTGTCCCTGCCGCGCAGAAAATGCAGGCAACCGTCGATTACGCACAGCTCGCCGCGTGACAGCCAAAGCAATCCGTGACGGTCGGAATGCGGGATGCGGGCTTTTTCAAGCCCGAGTCGGCCTTTCAGCATAGGTCGTATTTCAGTGGATGCTGTGCAGGAGCAACATGCCAAAACCATAGGCGCGGTGCCGTCCCACGCCCCGCATCAGCAGCCTGTTGAAGGCATCGGGGTCGGCAATGCGAAGCCGGCCACTTAGAACGGCGTCGGGCCCTTCAATAGCGTGACCTCGGCGTGGCTGTCCGTTAACCGCCTGGGTGCGCCGCATGACCTTGTTGCGGGTGAAGGAGTTCATCCTGACATCAAGTATTTCCACAGCGCCTTGCCAGGGTTGGCGTAATGATGCATCCGGGCCGTTCAGATGGTGATGCAGCCATTGCACATAGACGTTTTCACGCTGCACTGGCGCACCTTGTGAGCCGCCGGCCAATTTGACGGCATGAAGAAAGGCGTCCTGTTCCTGCTTGCCGGAGCGTACGGTCGGGCGGACGCGAACCTCGAAGCCAAGCATCCTGTCCCTGGGCCATTGTGTCGGAAAGGCGCGCAAGCGATAACGTCCATTGCCATTGTGATCAGTCAGGCCGAGTGCCTGTGCAGCAAGGGGTTCAGCCTTTGCGATTTGAGCGGCCGTCGCGGGTTCATCCAGTGGGGTATAGGCCAGTAACCCCCGGAGCTCATCCAGATAGCGGAAAGGCTGGGGCGCATGCTGGCCGAAGGCGGCATGCAGGAGTCCATGCAGGGCTTCGCCAAGATCACGAGTGCGGTGGCGTGCCATCCAGGTGGCCAGCAGGCTAGTATCCGGCTTGCTGTGCATCAGATAGAGTTGTTGAGGAGTCATGTCGCGGTCTCCATTGGGGATAGCAGGGCTTCACGGACTGGGCGCCAGCCGCCGTGCATGCCGCTGCTCCAGTTGCGTTCATCGCAGACATCCAGGCGATGATCACCCTCTTGCGTGCCTTCATCATCGGGCCATTGAGCACGCCAGCCGGAGGTGGGCGTGGCTGCGCCCTCTTCGGAGACAATTGCCTGCAGTGCACTGCGCACGTCCGCCGCCGACTGCCATCCGGCCAGCAGACGATCTGTTGGCAGGCAGGGTTTGCGGCCAATGAATAGAGGACGTAGCGGCTTGTCCAGCCGGACAGCGATGTCGTCCAGTGTCGGAAACACTGCGGCTGGCCGCAGCGTCAGTGCGACCCACGCGCAAAGATCCGCGTGATAATCACGGTAGCGCAGATGCGGTCCGGCGTAGGTGCCGGCGCCGCCCGCACGGATTTCTGGCACGCCCCAGCTTGTCCAGGCCTTGTCATTCTTGTTCAGCTGGGCAGTCTGAAAATCCTGAATGCGCTGCCCGCCGGGCGCTAGCACGCAACCCATGTGCAAGCGCCATTGAAGAGAATCGTGTCGTTCCACTTCACTGCGATCCCAACCCAGCGCATTGGCGATCAGACCGGTGATCATGGACAAGGCCGGAAAGTCGCGGATGACGCCCAGGTTGTCTATGGTTTCACCGCCGAAGGCCATCAGAGGAGAAGCCAGGCGCAATATCAAATAGCGTTCCAGGTCAGCTTGCACTTCATGCCTCCGCTTGCGCTTGTACGACGGAATTCCGTGCCCACTCGCTCAAAGCCTGCAGCGACAGGCGTTCTGCACCAGGTATGGATACTTCATCCGTGGCCAGAAACCGTCTTGCCAAAGGTGCGCCGTACGCAGCGTCCAGGCGGGACAGCTCGTCTGACAGACGCTGTACCGCGGTCTCGCGCATTGCATCTTGCCGCAGTGGCAGCGCATTCTGAAACGCACCTGCAAGACTGCGTGGTTGCCAGTCGCCCGCTTCCACCAGCATGAATGCAGCCCAGCCAAATGGCGCAGTGGAGCCACGTTTGGCGCCGGGGCTGACGGTTGCGATCAGATGGAGCAGGTTCTGAACCACTTGACCGGCCAATGCGCGTTGTTCCGTCGATCCTTGCGCCCATTCTTCGCTGGCAATGCCCTCGAGATTGGCGATCAGTTGGGGTACGTCGATCACCACGTAACCGTAGTACAGGCCGCTTGCGAGTTCAGTGTCGAAAATACCGGCGGAGCCGGTCTCCCCGGCGTCACGTAGCAAGTCATCCACGACCGTGAAGTAATCGTTCTCGACTTGTGCTTCATGTACCGTGAAGGCATGCGCGACATAGATTGAAGCATCGCGGTTTGCCAGGACGTCGGACGTGACCATGCGGCCGAACAGTGCAGACTCGAGCCCGCTGCCCAGCCGCAGCGCTTCAATGTTTTTCTTTTCTGCCTTGAGAAAGTCAGCGATTGCCGATTTGAGGTCCTTCTCTTCCGAATGTTCGCTGGCGAGGCTGGCGCAGCGCTGTACCAGATAATCGATTTCCGCATGCCCAAGGAGCACGGCCTGACCTGTTTCCAGCGCCTTATCGCCTTTGAGATCCTTGGCCTTGTCCATCAGCCCGGCCGCGCGCAAGCTCTCGACTGCGATTTGGGCCAGTGCGTCGGACAAGCCGGAAGTCTCGAGGCGTTTCTTGATCAGACGGGGAATCTCTCGTGAACGTACCGCCATGGGTACATTCAGGTTTTTCAAGGCATGGGTATCTTCCGCCACCCGCCAGTGGCGCTTGCGACATTGCGAGGATATTCGCGTGCGGATTGTGTCGCCATAGGGCAGGCGCTTGGCCAGACCGGCATCATCGCGGTTGAGCAGGGCGGCGGGATAGTTGTGCAGAGTATGAATCTGCAGAAAGCGAGGCAAAATCATGATCAATGTCTCCGAAATGATTGGTGGCGATATTCATGCAGCGTTTTTCTTCGCTTGTTGCGAGAAATAATTACCGGCAATACGCAGGCGGATCTGCTCGGCATCCTGCTGGTCCGCTCCTTTGCCGTCTTGTTTGTGGATAAGAGGCCCCAGCTCATACCAGTTGGGTGCCACCCCTTTGCTGGCAAGCAAACGCAATAAGCTGGGAAGGAGCTGGATGAAAGCATCGCCGCGCGCAGTCAGAAGCTTGGTGACTCGCGGCTCTGCGACACCAGCCTGGGACAGTTGTGCGCCCAGGCGCCTGGTGTCATCGTGTCCGGCCAGCGCCATGCCGTGGGCGATCAGCGCCCAGCGATTCCAGTTCGATGGGTGCCATTTATCGGGGGCCAGCCCCGCCGCCAGCAAGGCGCGTGACAGCGCAGCGATTTCATTGGGTCGTAACGGTTTATCTGGACTCAGTCGCGCCAATGCAGCCCTGTCACCAGTGTCGGTTTTTTCAATCCGGCGCAGATAGGCGGCCAGGGCAGAGTATGGATTGGCCTTTGGGCTCGGAGCATTCTGGCCAGTATTGGTGGTTTCAGCCATTTATGCCTCCTTGTTGGATAGTTTGTTGGGCAGAGCGCTGCCTGTCGTAGTGATTCACCAGTTCTGGAAATGGCGGGTTCCTTCCACCGCGAAGGCCGCCGTGAAAACGGGACAGGGCAGCTGAGCGCGCCTTGTATCTCTGAATTCCACTACGCGGCCCCGCCTGGAATGCATGTTCCAGAATCTTTTCGGCACGAGACGCCATATCGAGCAGCCATTGCAGCTCCACTTCGGCTTCTTCTTGTTCGTCTCTGGCTTCGGCGAGCAATATCAGATCGTGAAAGAATCGGGTGTCTTCCTGCTGCTCGAAAGGTCGGGCAAAGCGGTTGGCTCGGTTTTTCACGGTGTCATCTTGCTGTTTGTCCTTTCCATTGGCAAACAGCAATGTCAAGGCACTCCAGAGCAGACTGCGCATTTTTGCGATGGACGCTATTCGTTTTCTTGCGTGCGCAGCAAATACGGGACGCTGTTCGCCCATCAGTCGCAGGCGCAGCTTCGGGGGGATGGGCACGCGCCGCTCGTGATAGCCCTCGGTCTTGCCCTGGCCACGCACCGTCACTTGCGCGATGGCCTGGAGGATCATGTCCCGGGGTCGGTTTTCGAGACGCCATGCCGCGCCGTTTGTATACTCCTCACCTGTGAGCAGTTCACTCATCAGCTTGTAGTCGAAGCCGTTGCGCGAAACGGTCAAGGCCTTTCCCTGTGCAACCTCAATGGGCGTCCACGGGTCTCCGGTCATACCATTGCGGTCCGCAGCGGCGATACGTGCCACCTTGCTGCCGGTGGTGTGCGCCACGATTTGACCGTTGTGCATCGCAAGTCGGACGCGGCGGCAGATTTCAATATAGAAGGGATCAAGAGAGCCCATGTCCAGGGATTCCATTCCTGACCATGGCAGGAGCCATACAAGCGCGTACCCGTTCTGGCGTGCCAGGCCGAACAGGTCGGCAATGCGCTCGCGCTCCTTTAGAAGGCTGGCGATATCGGACTGCCAGCGCAGACCCCATTGGCCAACCGGGGTCACACCTACACCGGGGCGGCTGGCAAAACCTCCATTCATGCGCGAAACGCCATAGTTGCCGGCACCAAGAAAGCCCTCCTGCGTCTGCAGGCTGAGCAGTGCAAAGAGCCAATCATCGGCCTGCGCGTGCCGTGCACGAGCAGCCTTCAAATCATGGTTCTTGGATGTCACCAGCATATCGAGCGCATCAGCGGCAAACACGCGGTTTTTCCAGCTCGAAGGGTCTTCACCCGGTACCGGCGCCTGCAGCAAAGCCGGGCGCTCCGGTGGTGCAATCAGGCTCCAGGGCGCATCGTCGCTATCATCCGGCGTCAGTGCCCTGATGGCGGCCTGCCACTCTTCGGCTGAGTGCCAGGGGCTGGCTTGCCCCTGGTGGTGCAGGGAGATGACAGCCAGTTGCACCAGAAAAGCATGCCAGGGGTGGCGCTGGTGCGGGCGCAGCGCCGGGAAATCACGAACCTTGTCGTTGGCCAGAGCAGTCATAAGCTCGGGCAATGTGCTTTTGTGCGGTTTGCCGCTGCAAGTGCTGCGCCATCGAATCAAAGCCTCATCCAGCAGATTCATCCGGGGCGCGGTCATGATGTTGTCAGACATGGTGGGCAGACTCCTTGCGCGTTGACAGGCGAGCCAATACTTATTCAGTCATGAGCTCCAGACCAAAGCGCGTATATTGATAACGTCGTTCACCCAGGGTGAACTGGACCCCGGGCGGGTTTTTCAGCTCTTCTATTTGTGTGGGTGCAGCATCCAGATCCAGCCCGGGCGGCGCCAGGTGATGGGGCAGGCGCAATTGCCGTACTTCCTGGCCGAAAGGGCCCATGCAGGCGGGCTCAAAATTCACAAGCCGGTCGGCGGCCCCCAAGCGACTGCCAATGGTGCCCTGATCTTCCGGAAAAAGATCGCCGAAGTGTCGACTGAAATCCAGGGCGTGCAAATTGGCAACGGTGCTCGTGGCATTGTGCAGGCCATCGACATCCCGGCCGAAGCGAGTCCATGATTCACCCATCTCCCGGGCGATTGCATCCAGAGCCTCGCCATGGGTTGCCTGCTCGACTAGCATGCGGTTTTCAGCCGGGATGCACCGGAAAGGTTTCTGGTCGATCAGGCGTCGCGTTGCTTCAAGTACACGCAGATCAATATAGATACCGCCCATGGGTCGGTTTTTAAGCCGAATCGGTCCGAGGCCATGGTTTTGACGTTGCAGCAATGGCGTCAAATCATGATCGGGCGGTGTCAATATCCATGCACGTGCCTCTTCACAGCCGGCGGGACGCTGCTTGCGCAGGTGACGATGAAGCCGGCCGACGCGTTGCAGTAACACATCCATGGGGCAGAGGTCGCTGATGAGCAGGTCGGCATCAATATCCAGGCTTTGCTCCAGTGTTTGCGTACCGATGATCACCAGCCCGTCAGCGGGCGCAGGTTCATGGCGGTTCTTGCCGATCTGTACCTCTACCTGCCCATCAAGCAAAATCCGGTCCTGGCGACTGAAGCGCCCATGGTGCAAGGTGCTGACGCCGTTGACCATGAACAGGCAATGCGCTTCCTGCTCTCCAGCCAGTTGCTCCAGTGCGCTAAGCGTCGCGACGGCCGCTGATACCGTATTGCGTACGACCAGGACGCGAACACCCTGAGCGGCGGCTTTCAGCGCCAGAGTAGCGATCTCGTCCGGATTATCGATGCAATCCAGTGTTTGCCAATGGACGGATTTTTCCCGAGGATCGCCTTTTACCGGCTCGATTCCGGGCCCGTCAGGGCCAGGATGGCTGATGGCCGGGTAAGTTGTGTTGATCGCTTCCGTCAATGCCGGCATTTTGGGCAATTGTCCCGTACCCAGAGCCAGGTAGCGGCTCCGCGCAATAGCGCCCAAAGTCGCCGACAGCAGTAATGCGTGGCCACCGCAGTGCAGATGCGCCTCCAGGAGATGCTCGGTCAAGCGGGTCATATAGGCGTCGGACGCATGGACTTCGTCGATGACCAGCAGGCTGCGCGAAAGCAGTGCGTGGCGCAGGTGGGCATGCTTGATCTGCAATGCGCCCAGAAGAGCCTGATCGATGGTGCCGACCGCGATCTGGGCAGCAAGATAGCGTTTGGGAGATTCTGCGGCCCAGCGGCGCTCAGCGTCCGAATCCTGTGGTGCATCGTGCCAGAGCACCTGAAAATTGGGCAACGGTTGATAACTCTGGCCGTTGGCCGCGGCGCTACCCGGCAGGGCACGCACAACAACAGGAGGCTCGTCCCGCCAGGTGCGATGTACAAACAACCGTACACGTTCATATAACTGTGTTGCCGCGACGCGCGTGGGCAAGGCAAAATACAGCGCATCCACTTTGCCGGTGCGCCACAGGTGCAGAAAGCGCCATAATGCCGCCTCGGTCTTGCCGCTCCCGGTTTCCGCTTCCAGCACTACGATCGGGCCAAGATCGAGGTTTGCCATCGCCGCCTGCATCGGTCGGGCGGCGGGCACGTCAAAAGACATGCTGAAGTTGAAATGGGTGGCTTCTTGTCGCGCAGGCGCATTCCCGGCAGCCAGACCGATGGCCGCCAAAGCCTTCCGCGCCAGATGTAGTGCCGAATCTGCGCGGATTTCGTCTGGCGTACTATAGGGAAAGAACCCGGGTCGGGTGTCCGACCCAAGCCAGTCGGCGAGTTGAACGAGGCCGGCAAACAAATGGGAAAAAGCTGCCGTATGGGGCAATTCGGGGGCGTCGGTGATGAATGCGTCTGGATACTGTGTCAGAATCGCCTCACCCATTGCGCGGCAGGCTTCGGCCGGATCGTAGAGGATTTGATCCGCATGTGCTACAGGCTGCCACAGAGCCCGGCCTCCAATATTGTCTTCAACCGGGCGGCCGTGGTGGCTGATGCTCGCATGCAGCAGGTTGAGCCAGGCGTCACCCCATTGATCCATGTGATCCAGTGGCAGTCCTGCGATGATGCGCATTGGCCAGCGTTGCCCGTTCAGCGCTTCTGCAAACAGATTCCATCCGTGCGGGCCGTGTCCGCACGTCACAGAGCTCCAGCCCGCAGGGCGTTGTTCGTCATCCCGCCAGTAGCGACGCTGGAACCCAGTGTTTGCCTTGCCGATATCGTGCAGAAATGCCAGTACCGCCAGTCGAGCGCGATCGACGTGATCAAGACTGCGCCTGGCCGTGCGCTCCAGTGCCCGTTGTATGCCCGGTAATTTGCAGAGCTCGAACATGACTGCACCGACGTCGGTCATGTGATCGATCAGGGAGTGGGTTGCTACGCTGCCGTCATCCCGCCGTTCAAGTTTTCCCCAGGGAAACGGCGCTGCATTTGTATGTCGATGTCCGAGAGGCGACATAGCTGCTTTCCTTGTTTGAACATATAGCAACTAACAGCACGATTTGTTTTCATTTGTGTATGTTATCGCACCAAAGCGTTAGATGTTTTGCAAGGGTATTACGGTCTCTAGGGAATGCCAGTTCTGCAGCGCAAGTTCATGAGATCAGGCGGACCAGTGCCAACGCAATCGATCTGTTTTGACGGTGTTCAGAAGTTGCAACGCGATGCAGTCAGGCTTGCTGTCCGATTGGGTGGTATGCTGCAGGCGATTTCCCCAATAACCAGTAGATGCGTGAGTGCCAGGCGTCACCGGCCCATCCGTCGCACCTCATCCAGCCATCTACCCAGGCCTTTTTCGAGAAACCACGTGGCGCGCGCGCTAGCAGGGGGCAGCCCGTCCTGTGTGGCGAGCCAGCGGTCAATCGCCCTGAAGCGCCACTGCAAGCCTTCCTGGTTGGCAATCTGGATGGCCAGGCCCGGGCGGGCATTCAGTTCGAGCAGTAGCGGGCCGTACTTGCGGTCAAGCACCAGATCCACACCCAGGTAGCCAAGTCCGGTCAGATCGTAGCAGCGCGTTGCCAGCTCAACCTGGGTGTGCCAGTCCGGAATGGCGTTGTCCGCAATTGCGGCCCCGGTGTCAGGGTGCTCATCGATGCGTTGATTCAGCCATACTGCGGACAGCGTGACACCGGTTTCCAGATCGATGCCGGCGCCTATGGCGCCCTGGTGCAAATTGGCACGCCCATTGGACTGACGCGTGGGCAGGCGAATCATGGCCATGGCCGGGCAGCCACGATACACAATCAGCCGCGTATCGGGCACGCCGCGATAACTCAGGTGTTCGAACACCGGGCTGAACTCGACACGCTGCTCTATCATCGCAGTATCGGGGCGCCCGCCCAGCGAGTACGCACCCGCCAGAATGTTGCTGACGTAGTGGCCCAGTTCCCCGGAGGCCATCAGGCGTCCATTGGCAAGTCGGTAGGCACCATGGTCATCCTTGCCATCGAACAGCAGGATGCCGCTGCCGCCGCTGCCATGTACCGGCTTGATGACAAAGCTGTCCCTGTCCCTCAGCAGACGGTCCAGATCCCGGATATCCCGATGCGTCTTGATGACAGCATACAGTTCCGGTACAGCGACACCGGCGCTGCTGGCGAGCGCCTTGGTCAGAAGCTTGTTGTCGACGAGGGGATAGCGCTTGCGTTCATTGTGTTCGGCGATATAAACACCGTTACGCTGGTTGATGCCGGCGACGCCCAGGCGACGCAGCCGGGCGGGACTGATCCAGCATTTCATCGTCCGTCCCCTGAAGGGCCGGACAGGGCACTGAAGCGAAAGAGCTCCGAAAAGCGATAGCCGGTGTAGCGGCCGAGCAGCAGCAAGAGAGCGAGTACCCCCAGTATGAGTTCCGGGAACACGAAGAATACGTGCTCGACATAGCGGTTGATGAGCAGCAGATAGCAGATGGCCGCCACAATCAGGCTGCCCACACCCTGCTGAATGGCGTCGGCCGCGCCATGCTCCTCCCAGACCAGAGACATGCGCTCAATGGTCATCGCCAATATGACGATCGGGAATAGCCCCAGTGACAAACCTGCCTGGATGTCAAGCCTGTGGGAAAGCACGGCCAGCAAGGTCATCAGCATGACCACAATGGTCACGACGGCGGCAAGCCGGGGTACCAGCAGCAGTTTCAGGTGTTCCAGATAAAACCGCAGGAGCAGGCCCAGGGCCACGACGATCGAGAACAGCGCAATGCCATGCAGCAATTGCGTCTTGCGAAAGGAAAGCGCAATCAGCACCGGCATGAATGTGCCGAAGGTGTGCAGACCGATGACATTGCGCAGAAATACAATCAGAAGGGTGCCCAGGGGCAGCAGCAGAAGGATGCGGTACGTGTTCTGGATATCGACAGGCAGTCCATGCAGGGAAAAGCTGAGCATACCGCCCATATCCTTCTTTTCAGCGGCTTGTGTGGCGGCCGTCATGGCATCCAGATAGCTGCTGCTGACGGACCAGTTCACCCTGCCTTCTTGCGCCCGTTCCAGTTTGAGCGGGCTGGCTTCATTGCCCGTCCACCACACCAGGAAATCAGGCGGAAAGCCATGTTCACCCGTAGTGGCATTGATGGCGACCCACTCGCGCGAATTGTGGTACTCCAGCCAGGGGATGGCGTGCATGTTCTGGCTGCGTTCGGCCAGACTGAAACCGTGCACCATGCGTGCCGGGATGCGTGCTCCGGCCAGCAGGTCAATGATCAGCTGTGTGCGTTCAAGCGGGGTTGCAGTGCGTGTCAGGAAGGCGGCGACATTTTCACTCGGCTCACTGCGGTTGACTTCCTGCACCAGCAAAGTGCTGAAGGAATCGATATCCGCAGAACGGCTGCGAATATCGGCCAGCAGGGCTTCCGCCGCAGACTGCAGGGGCGGATCAAGCTCGGGAGGCTCGGCCGCTCCGGGAAAGGCTTGCTCGGACACCGGCCTGTTATCACGAATGACCTGCGTACGGTAATACAGGGTCTGGGCTTCCGGGGCCGGCCGGCGTTGCGTCCAGATCGCGGTACGGAAGTCATCAACCGTCTGTGTGGTCAGGCCATAACCCCGTGATATGAAGCTTTCATCCAGGGTGGAAAAGTTCGGTGTGTAATCGGGAAGCCGCAGCGTCGCCTTTACCGAGCTGTCTGCATTGGCGGTGAAGTCGACCTTGGCCTCTACGGTCCACACCTCCACCTCGCTGATCGGCAGCAGGGGGTATTGCAGTACCTTTGCCTTGTAGTAAAAAATACCTGATACAGTCACAAGCAACAAGCATACCAATATTGACAGGTGAAATCGTTTCATGAGTATGACGGCGGCAGCGGGTTCGGATTCATGAGGCGTTGGAGCAATCGGGGGGCAGCAGATAGCGCTTCCCTGGATCGACGAGGATGGCGCCGCTCATATGGTTGCGGCCCACCAGCAGCGGATAGGTGAACTCGGAACGGTTCACCAGTGAAACCTCCTCCAGGCGCAGATGTGTGCCGATGCACAGCGACAGCTTGATGATGGGCCGGCGCTGGTGGTCGCCGTCATGGCGAATGATGCGCACATTGCGCAGCACCGGGTATTCAAGTGTCAGATGCCCGTCCTCCTGGTCCGGGTCGTCAAGCTGGAATCGCACCCACTCCTTGCCTTTTTTCTTGAAACGCTTCAGATTGACTGCGTGCAATGAGGATGTGGTGGCGCCGGTATCCATGCGTGCCTTGAGCACAAGATCCGTGTCCATGAGCCGTACGCGTTCAACGTAGCCTGCAATCTGGAGATGATGTCCGGTATTTCCGACTGCCGGTGTGACAAGACCCGGGCCCAGGCCGAGCGTCAGGCTGGACAGGCAGATCGTGTGGAGAAGGCGGCGTGGTCGTGCCGGGGCTGGCTTGGTCTGGCGCACTCTGATGCATCCCGAGTGTTCACAATGAACATTAGACAGCCGATTTGCTGAAAGGTTCAAGCATTACCGTCTCGTAAATTTGCATAGCACGCTACAATACCCCGTTTCATGGCGACTTTTCGTGTCATGAGGGCCTGGGGGAAGCAGAATGACCAAGAACTCCAAACCGGCAAAACACCCGGTCGCGCTGCGCTCACGGCTGACCATGGACGGGCTTACGCGTGCCTCGCATCGTGCCTTCATGCGGGCGCTGGGCAATGACGACGATGATCTTGCACGACCCTTCGTTGGCGTGGTCGGGCCGTCGGCTGAAGTCACTCCCTGCAACCTCACCATTCCCGGGCAGATGGAAGCCGCCAAGCAGGGTGTGCGCGAGGCGGGCGGCACGCCGGTGGCCTTTTCCACCGTGGCTGTGTCCGACGGCTTTTCCATGAGCCATCAGGGCATGAAGTTCTCGCTCATCTCGCGGGAAATCATCGCTGATTCGGTGGAGGCGGTCACACGGGCGCACTGCTACGATGCCATGGTGGGTTTCGGCGGCTGCGACAAGACACTGCCGGGCATCATCATGGGCCTGGTGCGGCTCAATATCCCGTCCGTTTTCCTGTATGCCGGCAGTGCGCTCCCCGGCAGCTTCAAGGGGCGGCCCGTCACTATCCTGGACGCGCATGAAGCCATTGGCGGTGTCCTGGCGGGCACGGTTTCCGAAGAAGATCTGAACGCCATCGAGCATGTCTGCCTGCCGACCGCCGGCGCCTGTGCGGGCCAGTACACGGCCAATACCATGGCCATGGTTTCCGAGGCGCTGGGTATTGCACCCTTGGGCTCTTCCATGGTGCCGGCCGTCTACGCCGAGCGCACCGCCCTGGCGCGCCGCTGTGGCCGCATCGCAATGCAGTTGCTCCAGAACGGCGGTCCGCTGCCGCGCGACCTGATCACGCGCAAGAGCCTGGAAAACGCCGCAGCGCTGGTGGCCGCCACGGGCGGATCCACCAATCTCGGGCTGCATCTGCCGGCCATCGGCCACGAGGCGGGCATCACATTCACACTGGACGACATTGCGGAAGTCTTCGCGCGCACACCGCTGATGGCCGACCTGCAGCCAGGCGGGCGTTTTGTGGCTCGTGATGTGTTCGAGATCGGCGGCACGCCGGTCATCCTCAAGACCTTGCTGCAGGGCGGGTATCTGCACGATGATGTGCTGACGCTCGATGGCACGCTGCTTGCACAGGCGTTGAAGGAGGTACCCGATGCCGATGGTGTCGTGGTGCGCGCGCCGGGTCAGGCGATTTCGGAGTCGGGCGGGCTGGTGGTGCTCAAGGGCAACCTGTGTCCCGACGGCGCCATGCTCAAGGTGGCCGGCCTGAAGTCGCTGGTATTTGAAGGCCCTGCGCAGGTGTTCGAGCATGAGGAAGCCTGCATGGAAGCCGTGCGCGAGAAGCGCTATCGCGAAGGGTCTGTGCTGGTCATCCGCAATGAAGGTCCACGCGGCGGACCAGGCATGCGCGAGATGCTGGGCGTCACCTCGCTGATCTACGGCCAGGGCATGGGTGAAAAAGTCGCCCTGATCACGGACGGACGCTTCTCCGGGGTCACACGCGGCATGTGTATCGGCTATGCCGGCCCCGAAGCGGCGGCGGGCGGGCCCATTGCCCATGTGCGCGACGGCGATGTGATCTGTATCGATGCCAGGGCCGGCACCATAGAATTGAAGGTTTCCGGGGAGGAGCTCGCGCGCCGCGCTGCGGATTGGCAGCCGCCCCGGTATCAGCACCTTGGGGGCACCCTGGAAAAGTATGCAGCTGTTGTCGGGCCTGCTAATCTTGGGGCCGTTACGCATTCCGGGGCCGTTGAGTGGCCCAGGGAATAATCGCATGCTGTCTGGTAAGCAGCAAATGAAGATCCATTTCAAGGGGGAAGGACCAATGAAACGTCTGGTCACGGTGGCGGTCGGTGCCGCCTGCATGTTGGGAGCGCTGGCATTTTCGCCGGCGTCGGCACAGGAAACGCGCACCCTGCGCGTGGGGAATTTCTACCCCAGCCACTATCTGATCATCCGCGGAATCATCGAGCCCTGGACGAAGGCCATCGAGGCCGAGACCAATGGCACGCTGAAGTTCGACATCATGAGCAGCGCCCTGGGCAAGAATTCGGCCTACATGGATCTGCTTCAGGACGGCGCCATCGACATCGCCTTTGCCGGCCTGGGCCACACGCCGGGCCGCTTTCCGGTCAGCCAGGTCGTCGAACTGCCTTTCATGTCACCTGATCCCTGGGCGGGCGGTGCCGCAGCCTGGCTGACCTTCGAGCGCTATGGCGAGCAGCACGGCGAATTCAAGGGCGTGAAGGTAGTGGGCATGTTTGCGCACTCCGAGCCCGTGCTCAGCATGCGCAAGGGGCAGGATGTGAAGACCCTGGCCGACCTGGCGGGCAAGAAGATCCGCGTAGGTGGCGATACCGCCGGTTCCATCATTTCTGCGCTGGGGGGCACGCCCATCCACATGCCGGCTACCGAGGCGCAGCAGGCGCTGTCCAACGGTGTGGCCGATGGTATTACCTTCCCCATTGATTCCGTCGATTTCTTCAAGATCACGCCATCCATCCGTTCCCTCACCCGCTTTCCCGGCGGCCTGTATGCAGATACTTTCTGGCTGGCCTTCAATCAGGATGTCTGGGACAGCCTGACGGATGAGCAGCGCTCCGCTGTCGAGAAGCACTCCGGTCTGGCGATTGCCATGATGGGTGGTGCCGCCTGGACGGCGGGCGACAATGTGGGCAAGGCTTCCTTCGAGGATCAGGGCAATATCGCGCGCTACACGATCTCGCCCGAGGAAATCGAGCAGGCCAGGGTAACGGCACAGCCGGTGGTCGATCGCTGGCTGAAGGCTGCCAACGACAAAGGTCTGCCGGGCGATGAAATCCTTGCCTATGCCCGTGCGATGGCGGAAAGCTACAAGACCACGCACAAGGTCAATATCCCCTGACCGGCTACAGTCGGGTTTCACAGGGCAGCGAAGTGAAGGGTGGCGCAATGCAGACGGTGATGCGGCGGCTGGCCACGGTGGCCCGCGGGCTGTCGGCCTTCATCATCTTTGCGATGATGATCATCACCGTCATTGACGTGACCGGTCGCTACGTCTTCAATGCGCCGCTGCTCGGCGCGCTCGAGCTTACCGAGCTGCTCATGGGCCTGCTGGTATTCATGGGGCTGCCGCTAGCGACGCGGCAGCGTGAACACATCACCATCACCCTGCTTGCCGACGTGCTCCCGCCGCAGGTGCGCATCTGGCAGCGGCGTTTTTTCGAGCTGGTGTGCGGGGTGATCTGTGTGCTGGTCGCCTGGCGCATGTGGCTGTACTCCGCCCGTCTCGTGCGCAGCGGCGAGCATACCCAGCAACTCCAGATCAGCATCGGCCTGGTTGTTCAGGTCATGGCCGTCCTGATGCTGATCACAGCCTTCGTCTTCTTCATCAACGTATTCCGGCGCCGCACCGGCTCGGTGCCGACCCCCATCTGATGCCGCTTTCCGCAGCACGCAACAAGGATCACTGAACGCATGGGAACCTGGGAAATCTCGCTGCTCGGCCTCGGGGTTCTGCTGGTGCTCATGATGCTCGGCATGCAGATCGCCTTCGCGATGATGCTGGTGGGTGTTGCCGGTATCGCCGCCATCGTCGGACCCAAGGCGGCACTGGGCATGCTTGGGCAGGTTCCCGCAGCGGACACTATGAGTTATGCGCTCTCGGTGCTGCCCATGTTTGTGCTCATGGGCGTGTTCGTCGACCGGGGCGGCCTGTCGCGCGAACTGTTCGATGCCTGCCAGGGATTTCTCGGCGGGCAGAAGGGCGGGCTGGCCATGGCCACCATCGCGGCCTGTGGCGGTTTCTCGGCCGTGTGCGGCTCCTCGCTGGCCACCACGGCCACCATGAGCAAGGTCGCCATCCCGTCCATGCGTCGCTACCGCTATGCCGACAGCCTGGCCGCAGGTACCGTCACCGCAGGCGGCACTCTGGGCATACTGATTCCGCCTTCGGTCATTCTGGTGCTCTACGGCATTATGACCGGTACCGATATCGGCCTGTTGTTCATTGCCGGCCTTCTGCCCGGACTGATCGCCATCCTGCTCTACATTGCCACGATTGCCGTGCTGACGCGCCGCAACCCCGGTCTGGGCCCCAGCGTGGCCCTGCCGCCGCTGCGCGAGCGTTTCGCCCGGCTGGTGCATGTCCTGCCTGTGCTGGCACTGTTTGTGCTCATCATCGGCGGTATCTACATCGGCCTGTTCACACCCACCGAGGCGGCCGGCGTGGGTTCATTCGGGGCCTTGCTGTTTGCCCTGTGGCGGCGCACCCTCACCTGGCGTTCCTTCGTCGATTGTCTGGTCGAAAGTGTACGCATCTCGGCCGTGCTGTTCGCCGTTCTGGTGGGCGCCTTGCTGTTCTCCAACTTCGTCAATCTGGCGGGCCTGCCCAAGGCCTTGCAGGCACTGGTCGAAGGCAGCGGCCTGTCGCCCCTGGGCTCCATTGCCGTCATGATGGTGCTCTATCTCATCATGGGCTGCTTCCTGGAATCGCTGTCCATGATGCTGCTCACCGTGCCCATCTTCTTTCCCATGGTCATGGGCCTGGGCTATGACCCCATCTGGTTCGGCATCATCGTCGTCATGGTCATGGAGCTGGCGCTGATCACGCCACCCGTGGGACTGAACCTCTTCGTGCTGAAAAGCGCCGTGCCCGACATCGGCCTGGGTACGATCTACCGGGGCGTGCTGCCGTTCGTCATTGTGGACCTGCTGCGCCTGACGCTGTTCGTCCTCGTGCCGTCCATCATCCTCATCCTGCCCCAGCTGGCACGCGCCTGATCCCTTCCAACCTGTAGCGAGTCTTTCTCATGTTCAAGCATGTACCGTCCTACGCCGGTGATCCCATATTCGAGGTGGGAGAAGCCTTCCATCGCGACCCGCGCGAGATGAAAGTGAACCTGTCGGTTGGACTGTATTGCGATGACGACGAAAAAGTGCCGGTGCTGGCGTCGGTCACACAAGCCGAGCGCCGCCTTGCGGGACACCCTTGCCGGCCTGCCGGCGCGAAGCATCGTATTGCTGCACGCCTGTCGCCACAACCCAACGGGGGTCGACCTGCCCTCCGACCAGTGGCAGACGGAAGTGGACGAGATGCGCAAGCGCATTGCCCGGGTTCGAGCACAGGTACACGAGCGTCTGCAGGCGCTGGATTCACCAAAGGGTTAACCCTAGGCCCCTTCGAGTCCCCGCCAAATCCACGTAAACTCTGGGTTTTGTATTGCACACAAAGGGAAGAAAAAAACATGAAAAAGATCTTTCAATGGGGCATCATGACCGGCGCCATTGCGGGTCTGGTGGGCTGCGCCAGCGTGGGAACCCAGGACGGCGTGGTGAGCGCCAAGAAACGCACAGGCGGTTTCATGGGGCTGGCTACCGAAGCCGATGTCAAGACGCAGTATGACGCTGCATTCAAGGATGTGCAGCAAGTCGTCATCGGCGGCTTCAAGGTCGGCTTCAACGAAAGCAAGGAGCTCATTGATCACCGGGGCGGTGGGCTGACCGGACCGTCGCGTACCGCAGTCGGCCAGGTCAAGCTCGAGGGTGTGAGTGATGCCGTCCGCCAGCAGATCACCGACGCAGTCTACGAGCGCTTTGTGGCCCTGCTGCAGGATAACGGCTACGAGGTTGTGCCCAGAAGCACGTTCACGTCCATTCCGGAATATGCCAAGGTCAAGGAAACGGAATTTCCCTTTGTCGATGACAAGTCCGGCCTGTTCTCCTCCTACGGGGTCGGCACGGTATATGCACCAACGGCCATGGGTAGACACCAGCCCTTTTTTGAGGGAGAACAGGAGCCGGGCATGTTCACCGGCTTTGATCTGATGGGCATCGTGAACGCGAGTTCGAACTTTGCCAGGTATTCGCCGGCCCGTCTGATGAATGTGTCCTTCACGATCGACTTCGCCGCAGCGGCGGATACCCGCGGGTTCGTCAAGCACGCGCTGGAGCTTGGTCAGGCGCTGGCAGTCGACAGCGCCCGCCTGGGTATCACCGGAGGTTCCACGGGCGTTTATGCGCATCGCACCGGCAGCATCACACTGGGGCAACCCGTCGCGTCCGAGTCGGAGTTCGCGACAATAGAGGACGCGACTGACGAGGTGTCAGCCGGGGCGCGTCTGGCGACCTCCATGGTGTTCGGCTTCCTCAAGGGCGGGTTGGCCGGCGCTGCGGGCTCCAGCCAGGATCAGACGCGTGAATACATCTTCCACGCGGACGAGGGCAAATACGCGGCCGCCACCAATGAGGTTCTCGACAAGGCCATGGCGCGCATGATCGAGACCATGGTGTCGCTGCGCTGATCCTGCCGAACCGCTGCAATACTGGAATGCGCATGAAGGTCGAAGACAATGCCCGGATCAGGACCGGCGACTGGGTGCTTCTGGGCGAGGATGCCACGCGCGTGCGCTACGCGGTCTTCGTCGAGGAGCAGAAAGTACCGGTCGACATCGAACTGGATGCCTTTGATCCGCAGTGCGTGCACGCCGTCGCCTACGCGCCGGACGGCACGGCGGTGGGCACGGGGCGCCTGCTGCCCGATGCGCATATCGGACGCATGGCCGTCCTGCGCGAATTCAGGGGGCGGGGCGTGGGCTCGCTGATCCTGCGCCGGCTGATGGCGTGCGCCCGCCAGCGTGGCGATGCGGAAGTCGTGCTCTCGGCCCAGACGCACGCCCGGGCCTTCTACGCCGCGCACGGTTTCGTGCCGGAAGGCGATCTCTATCTGGATGCCGGCATCGAGCATGTGCTGATGCGCCGGCGTCTGGCCTAGGCCTTGACCGGGCCGCCCACAGCATCAAAGGAAAACTGCGACATGCAACAACGTCGTCTGGAAAGACCCTCAACCAGCCACTGCCTCGTCGTCGGCGGCGGCACCATGGGAGAGGGCATTGCCATCCTGCTCCTGCGCGCCGGTGTGCGCCGGCTTTCGCTGGTCGAGCCGCGCCTCGAGGCCCACGCCGCCTTGCGGGAACGCATTGCACAGGCGCTTGCCCAGCTGGAACTGCCGGCTCCGGCGCAGCGCCTGCACCTGACCGGCGAGCTGTCCGATCTCGCGTTGGATGATGTCGATCTGGTGATTGAATGCATTCCCGAGGTGCTGGCGCAGAAACAGGCCCTGTTCCGCGAGCTGGCGGCGTGCATGCCGCCCGATACGCTCCTGACGAGCAACAGCTCCAGCTTTCCCATCAGCGCGATTGCGGCAGGCCTGCCCGGACCCGGGCGCATGCTGGGGTTGCATTTTTTCATGCCCGCGCACGTGGTGCCCCTCGTCGAGGTCGTGCTGGGCGAACATTCCGATATCGTGTGTGCAGAGGACGTGATGGCCTTCATGCGGCGCTGTGGATCGGTGCCCATACTGGTGCGCAAGGACGTCCCGGGTTTTATTGCCAACCGGCTTCAGCACGCACTCGCACGCGAGGCATTCTCGCTGATAGAGCAGGGTATCGCCAGCGTGGAAGATGTCGACGCCGCCGTGCGTTTCGGTTTCGGCTTCCGTTATCTGGCCGCAGGGCCGGTCATGCAGAAAGAGCACGCTGGCATCGATATTCATGCCGCCGCGGCTGCGACCATCTACCCCAGCCTGTGCAATGCCGGTGCCCCTGCCGCCGTGCTCGCGGACAAGGCCGCAAGCGGGCGTCTGGGCATGAAGTCGGGCGAGGGGTTCTACACCTGGGATGCCGCCGGCATCGCGCATGAGCGAGCACGCTATGCGCGCGTGCTGGCGGACGCGCTCAAGGCCATCGCCGACGAGCTGCCGGCGGTGGATCCCTGAGTTTTCGTGAGGCGACGCTCAGGCGTTGCGCGGCGGAAACTTGCTGTACCAGGCGCCGTAGACCCAGCAGGCGGCGCAGAACGATACAGCCCACTCCAGCGTGGCAAACACCATCAGGACCAGGCAGGGAATCTGCCAGATGTCACTGCCCAGCGCATACGCAATTACGGATACGCTGCTGGCAATGAAGAGCAGCTTGTTGGCAAACATCTTGGCGCCGGCGTTTTCCTTCTTGCCGCCCCAGTTGCGTGCTTCGAAAAGCCGCGCCCAGATGCGGTGGGAAGGGCACTTGTAATGCCCCAGGAAACCACGCACAAAGCCCTGAACCACAAGAATGGCCATCAGCCACGGCGTGGTGAACCAGGCCAGTACACAGACGGCGAAACTGATGAAAGCTTCCCAGCGGGTCACATGAGACCAGACCGGGGGGACATCGAAACGCAGCATTTGAGTGTTCCTCTCTCTTGATGAATTAGAATATTATGTTATTCTAATATATAGAAAAAGATCAGGCAAGCCCCTTGCGGCTCGCCGACATCACCCTCCGGTGTGACGCCGCAAAACGACTCCCGTAAAATCATGACTATGACTACTGCAGAACAGTCAATGCAACGCTTCATGCGCGAAGGCGCGGCCCAGGCAGTGAACATGCTGCGCCTGCTCAGCAACGAGCATCGCCTGCTGGTGCTGTGCCTGCTGCTCGAACACGGTGAAATGTCGGTGACGGCGCTGCTCGAACAGCTCGAGGCCAAGCAATCCGCCCTGTCCCAGCATCTGGCACGCCTGCGCGAGGCCGGGCTGGTCAGCTATCGGCGTGACGGCCAGACCCTGTATTATTTCATTCGTGATGACGACGTGGGCCAGCTCATTGGTGCGCTGAAGTCGATTTACTGTCCCTGATTTTTCGCGTTTGCAGGAGTCCGTCATGAGCCTTCCCGATCTGTCCCGCATTCCCGATGATCTTCCCCGGCCTGAGGACGATGGTGCCGCCGACCATCTCGAGGGCAGGCCGTTGCCTGAATGCACGCTTGTCAGCACGAACGGCAGCAAGGTCGACCTCGCCGCACTGAAGGGCAGGTGGGTGATCTATATATACCCGAGGACGGGCCGTCCCGGCGTGCCGCTGGCGGAAGGCTGGGATGCCATTCCCGGCGCACGTGGCTGCACGCCGCAATCCTGCAGTTATCGCGATCACTACCAGGAATTACAGGCCCTGGGCGTGGGCGTCTACGGTCTCAGCACGCAAACCAGCGAATATCAGCAGGAAGCCCGGGATCGCCTGCATCTGCCGTTCGAGCTGCTCAGCGATGCGGGCCTGGATTTGAAGCGGCTACTGGCGCTGCCGACGTTCACCGTCGAAGGCGTGGAGCTGTACAAGCGGCTGACGATGATTGTCGAGGATGGCACGATCACCAAGGTGTTCTACCCGGTGTTTCCGCCGGATACCCAGGTGCGGGAAGTGCTTTTGTGGCTGCATGCCGGGGTCTGAGCCGCCCGATCACACCGCATATACGCCATGTGTCAGCGTAAATACCAGAACTTGATAGGGAATTTCACAGGATTTCGTGAGAGAAGCAGTGGTGCCCAGGAGAGGACTCGAACCTCCACACCTTGCGGCACATGGACCTGAACCATGCGCGTCTACCAATTCCGCCACCTGGGCACATGCGGTGTATGCTATCGCCTTTGGGTCTTTATTAATAAGAGCCTTTCCAGCGTTCACATTGCTGCGAAGGCGTAAGTATACCCAGTTTTTTATGGAAATGGAAACCACTTTTGAGCACACCTTCAAATTCGTCCTCCCCGCACCCCGCGTCATCGCCTGAGGGCATCGAGCTACCGGCTGATTACGACCCCAGCGTGCCTTCGCGTGAGCGCATCCTCCAGGTTCTGCGCGCAGCCGAAGGGCCGGTTGCGCCGGACGAGCTGGCGCGCTCGCTCAATGTCGCCGCCCCAATTTCCGACGGTTTCGCGCGTCGGCTCAAGGCCATGGAGCGCGACGGGCAGCTCTTCTTCAATCCCGGCGGCCAGTTGCTGCTCAATACCCAGCTGGATTTCATTTCCGGCCGGGTCCAGGGCCACAGGGATGGCTTCGGCTTTCTGCTGCGTGACGATGGCGGGCCGGATCTCTTTCTGGCGCCGCGCGAGATGCTCAAGGTGCTGCACGGTGACCGTGTGCAGGTCAGGGCCGAGGGCGAATACCGGGGTCGCCCCGAAGCGGTGATCGTCGAAGTCATTGAGCGCCGCACGGATCGTCTGGTCGGTCGTTACCTGCGCGAGCGCGGCGCCCATATCGTCGTGCCCGAGGACCAGCGCATCAAGCACGACATCATTGTGCCGGCGGCCGAGCGCGGCAAGGCCAAACATGGCCAGGTGGTCACGGTGCAGATCATGCAGCAGCCGACGCGCCACACCCAGCCGCTGGGCCGTATCGTGGAAGTGCTGGGTGAAATCGACGATCCCGGTATGGAGATCGAGATTGCCGTGCGCAAGTTTCATGTGCCGCACGAGTTCTCGGCGGCCGCACTGGCCGAGGCCGATCGTACACCCGGCGAAGTGCGCAAGCGGGAGCTGTCCGGACGCGTGGATCTTCGCGACGTGCCTTTCATTACCATGGATGGCGAGGATGCGCGCGATTTCGATGATGCCATCTTCTGTGCGCCCGTATCGGCGGGCAGCGGCAAGCAGGCCGGACCGGGCTGGCGCCTGCTGGTCGCAATTGCCGATGTCAGCCATTACGTGCATCCCGGCAGCGCGCTGGACGAAGAGGCGCGCGAGCGCGGTACCAGTGTGTATTTTCCGCGTCGTGTCATTCCCATGCTGCCCGAGGCCTTGTCCAACGGCATTTGCTCGCTCAATCCGGACCAGGACCGTCTGGTGCTGGTGTGCGATATGGTTATCCATGGTGAGGGTACGAATGCCGGCAAGGTGAAAGCCTATCAGTTCTACGAAGGCGTCATCCGCTCGCACGCGCGCACCACCTATACCGATGTCTGGGCGGCACTGCAGCAACCGTCAGGCCCGGTCGCCCTGCGCATGGGGCCCCTGCTGGAGCACATCCAGCATGCGCACGCGCTCTACCAGGTGTTCGAGACGGCGCGCACAGCGCGTGGCGCCATGGCCTTCGATACGGTGGAAACCCACATCATCGCCAATGATATGGGCAAGATTGAGCGCATAGAGCCCGCCCTGCGCAATGATGCCCATCGCCTGATCGAAGAGTTCATGCTGGCCGCCAACACCTGCGCAGCCGATTTCATGCACCGCAACAAGCGCGAAGGCCTGTATCGCGTCCACGAAGGGCCCACGCCCGATCGCCTGCTGGCCCTGCGCGAGTTCCTGCGCAACCTGAGCCTGAACCTGGACGGCGGCGACGAGCCTTCCCCGCGCGATTACGCCAACCTGCTGGATGCAGCGCGTCACCGGCCTGATTTCGAGATCGTGCAGATGATGTGCCTGCGCTCCATGCAGCAGGCCATCTACACGCCCGTGAACAGCGGCCATTTCGGCCTGTCCTACAGCCATTACGCGCATTTCACCTCGCCCATCCGCCGCTATCCCGACCTGCTTACTCACCGGGTCATCAAGGCCGTGCTGGTGCGCAAGCGCTATACGCCCGATCTGCCTGATATGGGGCTGGACCCGACCTTGCCTGTTGCCGAAAAGCGGCTTGCCGTGTGGGAAAAACTGGGTTTCGTGCTCTCGGCCTGCGAGCGGCGTGCCGACGATGCCACGCGCGATGTCGAGGCCTGGCTCAAGTGCTGGTTCGTGCGCGAGCATGTGGGCGAGATCTTCAGCGGGCGCGTTACCGGCGTCGCGCCGTTCGGCCTGTTCATCACCCTCGATTCCCTCTATGTGGAAGGCATGGTGCATGTCTCCGAGCTGGGCTCGGATTACTTCCAGTACAACGAAAGCCTGCACGAGCTGCGCGGTGAACGCACCGGCATCCGCTATCGTCTGACGGATGCCGTGCATGTGCAGGTGGCCCGGGTTGATCTGGAAGCCCGTCGCATCGACTTCCGGCTGGTCAAGCAGACCAGCTACAAGGCCCTGACCGCGTCCGAGCCCGGGGCGGAGCCACCACGCAAGATGAAGAAGGCGGCCTCGACCAAGCCCGAGGCGCTCAAGGGTACGACGGCCCAGCAGCGTCGCGCCGAAGCCAAGCGTGAAGCCCGCGCGACAAAGACAGGCAAAAAGGTGGTCAAGACAGCCAAGGCAGCAAAAGCAGCCAAGGCCGCCAAGGCCACAAAAACCACGCGCAAGCGCAGCAGCTGAAGAGGTTCCTGTGGCAGAAGAACAGATACTGGCGGGTTTCCACGCGGTGAAGGCGCGCCTGCGTCATGCGCCGGATTCGCTCATGGTAATTCACGTCGATCAGGGGCGTCGCGATCGCCGCATGACGGCTTTGGTGGATGCTGCAGCAGCTGCCGGCGTGCGCGTGCAGCCGGTGGATGCGGCCCGGCTTGATACGCTGTCGCGGGGAGTGCGTCACCAGGGCGTGCTCGCCCGGGCGCGCGCGCTCGCACTGGCCGTGGATGTCGACGAGCTGCTCGATGACCTGGAGGCGCGCGGCGAACCCGCGCTGCTGCTGCTGCTCGATGGCGTTACCGACCCGCACAATCTGGGCGCCTGCCTGCGCAGTGCCGACGGGGCCGGGGCGCATGCCGTCATTGCGCCGCGTGATCGCGCCGTGGGCCTGAATGCCACGGTACGCCGTGTGGCCTGTGGTGCCGCCGAGACCGTGCCCTACATCACGGTCACGAATCTGGCACGCACCATGCGGGCACTCAAGGAGCGCGATATCTGGCTGATCGGGACGGATGATCAGGCGGATACCGACTATCATGGGGTCGATGTACGGGGTGCCATTGCCTGGGTGATGGGTGCCGAAGGCGAGGGCATGCGCCGGCTGACGCGTGAGACCTGTGACGAGCGCGTGCGCATTCCCATGGCAGGTGCTGTGGAAAGCCTGAACGTGAGCGTGGCCAGTGCCCTTTGCCTTTACGAGACGGTGCGCCAGCGCGGCTGATGCCCGGTGTCCGGGGGTTTTCCCGGATCTGGGACTATCATAGAGGACTGCGTTTCAATTCATCACTCTTTCCACTTCTGTCTTATGTCCGAACCTGGCTTTACGACTAGCAATGTCCACCTCGACCGGCGCGGCAACCGCGTCAGCGGCCCTGTGCATGTACCCATGCACCCCAGCGCTGAATACGGCTATGCCGATTCGCGTGAGCTGACAGCCGTTTTTCAGGGAAAATCCGGCTATACCTACAGCCGTCAGGGCTCGCCCACCACTGCCGCGCTCGAGCAGCGCATCACGCAGATGGAGGCGGGCGTGAGTACCGTGAGCTTTGCCACCGGCATGGCAGCGCTGACGGCGGTCTTCTTCACGCTTCTGCGCGCAGGCGACCATCTGGTCAGCAGTCAGCATATCTTCGGCAACACCAACAGTCTGCTCAACACGCTTTCGGGGCTGGGGGTCGAGGTCACTCTTGTGGATGCGAGCGATGCCGCTGCCGTCGAGCAGGCCTGTCGCCCGGAAACGCGAATGGTGTTCTGCGAGACGCTGGCCAATCCCGGCACGCAAGTGGCGGATCTCAAGGGCATTGGCGAGCTGTGCGCCAGACGGGGGCTGATCTATGTGCTCGACAATACGCTCACTACGGCCTGGCTGATGCGCGGGCGCGAAGTGGGCGCTTCGCTCGTTGTATGTTCGCTGTCCAAGCATGTAGGCGGACATGGCAACGCCCTGGGGGGCGCGGTCACGGATACCGGCCTGTTCGACTGGACGCCTTATCCGAATATTGCCGATGTCTATCGCAAGGGTCCGCCCCAGTCCTGGGGGCTTACGCAGATCAAGAAGAAAGGCTTGCGCGACATGGGTGCCAGCCTGTCGTCCGAGTCCGCCCATCGCCTGGCCTGCGGCAGCGAGACACTGCCCTTGCGCATGGCCAGGGCCTGCGATAATGCCCTGGCACTTGCCCGGGCCCTGCAGTCGCACCCCAAGGTTACCGCCGTGCATTACCCCGGCTTGCCGTCCCATCCGCAGCACGAGCGGGCCCGGGCCTGTTTTGGCGGGCACTTCGGGGCTCTGGTGGCCATAGAGCTCGATGCCGCTATCGATGTGTTCGATTTCCTCAACCGGCTCAGGGTATTTGTGTTGGCAACTCACCTGGGTGATAATCGCAGTCTGGTCCTGCCGGCCGCGCATACCATATACTACGAGATGGGGCCCGAACGGCGCGCGAGTATGGGCATTGCGGATGGCCTTCTGCGGGTTTCAGTTGGCATCGAGGAGGCCCGGGACCTGATATCGGATTTTGTCCAGGCGCTCGCCTGACAATGGGCGGCGGTACAGTAAAAAAATATTCCAGGGGAAGTGAATGAACAAGACAGAACTCATCGACCAGATTTCAGCAGGTTCGGATTTGTCCAAGGCCGATGCTGCACGTGCGCTCGATGCCTTCATCGAGGCCGTGAAGGGCAGCCTTGCACAGGGTGATCCGGTGACTCTGGTGGGTTTCGGCACGTTTGACGTGTCCGAGCGCGCCGCACGCTCGGGGCGCAACCCGCGTACTGGTGAAACCATTACCATTGCTGCGGCACGCGTGCCCAAGTTCCGCCCGGGCAAGGCACTCAAGGATGCCGTCAACTGACACTTGCATCCGTGGCTGCGATTCCCTATAATTCTGGTCTTCGCAGTTGTTCCAGTGCATATGGCCCCAGACATGGGTGCTTAGCTCAGCTGGTAGAGCGGCGCCCTTACAAGGCGTAGGTCGGCGGTTCGATCCCGTCAGCACCCACCATGAACTGGAAGCATGCTGGAGCAGGTAAATACAAAAAAGCACCCGTCAGGGTGCTTTTTTTCATGGTGCATCCAAACTGCGACACTTGTGATAAATGCCATTTCCGGCTGTTTCTGCGCAATCGCGAATGGTTCGCATTTGTGTTACCATCGCTTCTTGCAAATCCGGCGAAAATCCGGTTATGGGCCGCAGGGCCCTGGCGTGAATCAATCTAGGCCAATGATGCATCACCTCCACGTGAAGTTACAGGTGAAGTCACAGGTGACGCTGTGAAACCACCGGCAAGGCCCCCGTTTCGCCTGCTCACAGCCCGGCGGCTGGGTGTCATCGCGGCGGCAACCCTGCACGTGGTCGCAGTCGCAGTCATCATGCGTGCCCCGGCACGCCCTCCCGCCCTGGCGGATTCCGGCGGAGCTATCGTCTATGTCGATCTGGCCGAAGAGGGTACGGGTGTCCTGACCGATCCGCAATTGCCGCCGGCCGATGAAGACAGTCTGCCGGATGTCGACGCCGAAATGGAGGTTGAAGACGAGCCGGAGCCGGAGCCAGAGCCAGAACCTGAGCCGGAACTAGAACCAGAACCAGAGCCCGAGCCCGAGCCGGAACCAGAGCCTGAGCCTGAGCCTGAGCCGGAACCCGAGCCCGAGCCCGAGCCGGAACCGGAACCGGAGCCAGAACCCGAGCCCGGGCCGGAGCCGGAACCGGAACCGGAACCGGAACCCGAGCCTGTGCCTGAGCCGAAGCCCGAGCCCAAGCCGGAACCCAAACCCGAGCCGAAGCCTCAACCGAAGCCGCAGCCCAAGCCGCAGCCAAAGCCACAACCCAGGCCTGCGCCACAGCCGGCACCAAAAGCCGCACCAAAACCCGCACCGGCACCGGCTCCGGCGGCCGCAGCACCTGCACCCGCAGCGCAGCAGGGCCCCGTGGATCCGGATCGTGTGCGCACGGTCAGCAATATCGATTATCTGGGGCGCCGCCCCAATCCGGTATATCCGCGCGCGTCGGCGCAGCGGCGCGAACAGGGTCGCGTTGTGGTCCGGGTGCTGATTGCGCCCGACGGTGCTGTGGTCGAGGCCTCGGTTCGCCAGTCGTCGGGCTACAAGCGACTGGATCAGGCAGCGCTCAAGGCCGTGCGCCAGGCGCGCTTCCGTCCGTATACGGAAAACGGCATTGCCTACAAGGCCCAGGCCGACATACCCTTTGATTTTGTTCTATGAGGATGGACCCATGATGCGCGAATGGCTGGAAAACCTGAGCGTGCTCATTGCACAGGTGGAAACCGGGGTCGATGGCCCGGTCGAGGCATCACTGCCCGAAGTGGTGGACATGCCCATGGTGCCGCTGGCAGCCGATGCGGCCACCTTCAACACCGGCATGCTCAACTTCATTGCCCAGAGCGATTTTGTGGGCAAGTCGCTGTTTGGCATACTGGTCATCATGTCCCTGCTCAGCTGGTATCTGATCTTTGCCAAGCTGTTCATGAACATTTCCATCCGCGGCCGCTCACGCAAGTTCCTGCATGAATTCTGGGCCGCGAGCTCGCTTGAGCAGGTGGAGCATGAACTGGTCACGCACGGCGCCACCGAACCCTTTTCGCACCTTGCCAGCCATGCGATCCACGCACGCCGCCATCATGCGAAATACGGTGCCATGAAGCTGGAGGAGGCCGGATCCACGTCATCCTTCGTGACACGCATCATGCGCAAGGTGATGGATGAGGAAACCGCGCGGCTGGAGAACGGCCTCACCATTCTGGCTTCTGTCGGGTCAACAGCGCCTTTTGTCGGTCTGTTCGGTACCGTCTGGGGGGTCTATCACGCGCTGATCAGCATCGGCATGTCCGATGGCGTCACGGTCAACAGCATTGCGGGTCCGGTGGGTGAAGCCCTCATCATGACCGGCCTGGGTCTGGCAGTGGCCATTCCGGCTGTACTCGCCTACAACGGTTTTGTGCGCAGCAACCGGGTGTATCTGGCGCAGCTGGATGCCTTCGCGCACGACTTGTTCACCTTTCTGTCCACGGGCCAGCAGGTCAAGGACGAGGCCGTGGTGCGCAGCCTGCGCCCGCTGGCTTCCGTGACCGAGCCGGGAGGGCGATGATGGCATTCGGAAGCTTTGACAACGGTCGTGGCTCCAGCCCCACACTGTCCGAGATCAATATGGTGCCGCTGATCGACGTCATGCTCGTGCTGCTGGTGATCTTCATCATCACCGCACCGCTGCTCAGCCACACGATACAGATCCAGCTGCCCCGGGCCAGTTCCACACCCATGGAGCAGGACCCCGTGGTGGTCGATCTGGCCATTGATGCCCAGGGTCAGGTTTTCTGGAACGAGCAGGCGGTCGATGCAGCAGCGCTCGACGCATTGATGCAGCGCGAAGCGACGCAGGATCCACAACCCGAGTTGCGTATCCGTGCCGATCTGAACACCCGCTACGAAGTGCTGGCCCATGTCATGAGCCAGGCCAAGAAGGCGGGGCTCAGGCGCATCGGTTTCCTGACGCGTCCCGAGCCTGCCGCAGCAGGTGATGGTGCCGCACTGCCGGCGGTTGATGGCGGTTAGTGGTGGTTAATGGGTGGCTGGTGCGGGAATGGTGATGGTCATCTCGCGCAGGATGCCGCCGCCTTCGACACTACCGCTGACGCGGGCACCGGCGTTCTCCATCAGTCGCAGACAGTCTTCGCGTGCTTCGCCACTGAGCGTCTCGCAGCGCGCGCGCTGGTTATCGACGTAGGACGGTGTTCCCGTGACGAGCTGGCCGCGACGTGCTTCGTACAGGGCGGCACCCGCCTCGCGCAGGCAATCCCCGACGTCCTGGGTGGTTTGTTCATGGCAGTGTTTCACATCTGCATGGTAGCGGGCCTCCGCCTCGCTTGCGGTATTCTGGGCCAGGGCGGCATGGCTTGCCAGACCGGTGGCCAGCACAATGGCCAGCAGCGGGAGGCGACGGCCCGGGCGGTGAGGTTTGATGCAAGTGGACATGGCATATGCTCCTTTCAGGGTCAGGGCTGCGGTGGGTGCGTGCCGGCTTGTGCCTGTTCACGCCCAACCTTGCGCCGGATGGCCGCCCGCATCAGCAGGACGGCGGTGACGGGCGAGGTGATCACGAGCAGCAGCGTGATCAGCAGGTGATGCAGCAGCAGGCGGTGCTCCTGCCAGGAAACCAGCAGCAGCGAGCCCACGAGCACGCAGAACACACCCATGGTATTGCCCATGGTGGGCGCGTGGATGCGTGTATAGAAGGTAGGCAGGCGCAGCAGCCCCAATGAGCCCGTGAACGCGATCACCCCGCCCAGAAGCAGCAGCAGGGCTACGGGCAGTGCAATCCAGAAGGGCAGGTCAAGTGAATGCAGCATGCAGGCTCTCCGTTGCGCGCTGAGGGTTCTCTCAGGGCTCGATGACTTCGCCGCGGACCAGGAACTTCGCCATGGCGACCGAGCCGACAAAGCCGAACAGCGCGAGCAGCAGGGCGATGTCGAAATAGATTTCCAGGCCGAAGCGCACACCCAGCGTGAGCAGGATAAGCAGGCCATTGACGTACATGGTGTCGAGTGCAAGTACGCGATCGGTGATGTCGGGCCCCAGCATGAGCCGGATGGCCGCGATGCACAGCCCGGCGGTGAAGAGGAACAGGGCGATATTGGCCGCCCAGGAAACCAGCATGGTCACTCGAAAATCTCCAGCAGGGGGCGTTCGTAGCGATGTTGGACAGTATGCCGCCATGCGACCTCGTCTTCAAGATCAAGCACGTGCAGCGTTAGGATACGGTCCTCGGCCGAGTAGTCCGCCCAGACCGTGCCGGGCGTATAGGTGATGATGCAGGCCATGGCTGCCAGTGCATGCGGATCGGTGATCTGCAGCGGAATCTTCAGAAAACCCGGCCTGGCGTCGCTGTGCCGGCCTTTCCAGACCAGGATGCCCACGGCAAGATTCGATTTGGCGATATCCACGGCCACGTGCCAGATCAGCCGCAGTGCCACCAGCGGCTTCTTGCCATAGGCGCTCAGGGGACGCAGCCATCCCGACAGCCAGGTGAACAGAAAGGCGATGATCAGGCCGAGCACGATATGCCCGGGCGCCAGCGAGCGGTTCAGCAACAGCCAGGTGGCAAACAGGAAGACCGGCAGGAACAGCCGTCGCGACCAGTGGTTGATGGGCGTCATGGCGCCTCCCCGGTGATGACGGCGTTCACATAATGAACAGGATGTTCCAGCAGGTGCGCCGTCTCGTCCATGTAGTCCATGAAGGGGCCCGCCTGTACCGTCAGCAGTGCGCAGGCGCCAAGCAGCACGGCCACCGGGCCGGCTTCTATGATGCGCAGGCGCGGCACTTTCAGGTCTTCCGCGCTCCAGAACAGCCGTATGCCGGTGCGACACAGGGCAATCAGCGCCGCCAGGCCCGACAGCAGTATGGCGGCCATGAGCACCCAGGCATCGTTGGGCGTGTGACCGGGTCCGGCCGTCTGCAGGGCCGTCGCCAGCAGTGAGAACTTGGCGACGAAACCTGAAAGTGGCGGCAGGCCCACAATCAGCAGGGCGCAGGCAAAGAAGGACAGGCCCAGAAAGGCCATCGCGGCGGGGATGGCAATGCCCACTACCTCATCCGGCTCATGATGAGGCTCAGGGTCATCCAGATCGAACAGCTCCTGGCTCGCGGCCAGCACGTCCGCCCCGAAGGGTTGGGTGCGTTGTATCATCTCCAGCAGCATGAACAGCGCTCCCAGGGCAAGCACCGAGTTGATCAGATAGTAGAGCGCGGGCCCGGCCAGTGTCATCCCCGGCATGCCCAGCGCGGCCAGCAATATGCCCGAGGACATGATGATGGCATAGCCGGCCTGGCGCTCCACCTGGGTGGCGGCCAGGATGCCGATGGAGGCAAAGGCCAGTGTGGCAATGCCTGTCAGGAACATCCAGTCGGTGCCGAAGGCGGCCGGAGCGCCGCTGGGCACAAGCAGGGTGCTGATGCGCAGCAGGGCGTAGATGCCCACCTTGGTCATGATGGCAAAAACGCCCGCCACCGGCGGACACGCATTCGCATAGGCCGCAGGCAGCCAGAAGTTCAGCGGCCAGGCAGCTGCCTTGATCAGGAAGGCGATGCCCAGCATCGCAATACCGGCTTCCAGCAGTTCGCGCTCACTGCCGCTCAGGGCCCCGGCGCGCACGGCCAGATCAGCCATGTTCAGCGTTCCCGACAGGCCGTAGATGATCGCCAGGCCCAGTAGCAGCAGGAAGGAGGCCACCAGGTTGATGGCGATGTAGTGCATGCCGGCCGACACGCGTTCGCGCCCCGAGCCGTGCAGCATCAGGCCGTAGGAGGCCACCAGCAGCACTTCGAAGAACACGAACAGGTTGAACAGGTCACCCGTCAGGAACGCCCCGTTCAACCCCATGAGCAGAAACTGGTAGAGCGCATGGAAATGCACGCCCGCGCGGTCCCAGCGTGCCGTGGCGTACAGCCAGCAGGCGGCGCCCAGGACGGCTGTGAGCAGTACCATCAGCACACTCAGCCGGTCCACCACCGCCACGATGCCAAAGGGCGCGGGCCAGCCACCCAGCAGGTAGACGCCGATGCCGTCGCTCCATTCGCCCGCCCCATGGCCGGTCACCTGGCCCAGCAGCAGTACCGCCACCCAGAGCTGGGCAAGCAGCGAGGCCAGCGTCAACGCCAGACGCAGTGGTCGCTGGCCGTCGCGTGTGAGCAGCAGCGCGGCTCCCGTTACCAGGGGAACGGCCACCGGCAGTATGGGCAGATGCGTCAGCCACGGGCTCACTGGTCGTGCTCCGCACCATCGACGTGGTCGGTGCCCGACAGCCCGCGCGATGCCAGCAGCACCACCAGGAAGAGCGCCGTCGTCGCAAAACTGATCACGATGGCCGTGAGTACCAGGGCCTGTGGCAGGGGATCGGCATAGTGGTCGGGATCACCCAGCCAGGCCGCGTCGACCACCGGCGGTGCACCCAGCGTGATGCGGCCCATGGCGAAGATGAACAGATTCACGGCATACGACATCAGCGACAGCCCCATGATGACCTGGAAGGTGCGCGGACGCAGCATGAGCCAGATGCCCGAGCCTCCCATGACGCCAATGGCCAGAGACAACACGACTTCCATCAGCGGGTTTCCTTCTCGACAGGGGTTGCGGGTGCCGGCATGCGGTGCAGGCGCAGGGACTGGTGGGCCAGGGCAACCAGCATGAGTACGGTGGCCCCGACCACCAGCAGGTAGACGCCCACATCGAACAGCAGCACGCTCGACAGGTGTAGCGGCCCCATCCATGGCAGTTCCAGTGTCAGCGTCAGTGCCGACAGGAAGGGGCGGGCACCCAGCCAGACGAGCATGGCCGCGCTGCCGGCGGCCAGCAGGCCCAGCGACAGCCAGATCTGCGGATGGATATGGGGGCGCGCCTCGACCCAGATGACGCCGCCCACCATGTATTGCAGGATGAGCGCGGTGGCAAAAATGAGCCCGCCCAGGAAGCCGCCTCCGGGAAGATTGTGGCCGCGCAGCAGGAAGTACACGGAGATGAGCGCTGCAATCGGCAGCAGCAGGCGGGCCAGCACCGCCGGCACGCGCATCACGCCTTCAGGCACCAGGGCATGCGGGTCCGGTTCGGCAAACCGCCCGCGCAGCTTGGGCGAAACGACGCGCCTCTGACGCGGTTCGGGCAGGGTCATGGTCTCCGCCGGCGGGCGGAAGCGGCGCAACAAGGCAAACACCGACAGCGCTACCACACCCAGTACCGTGATCTCGCCCAGCGTGTCGAATGCGCGGAAATCCACCAGGATGACGTTGACCACGTTGGCGCCGCCCCCCATGGGCAGGGACTGCTCCACGAAAAAGGATGAAATGCCTTCCGGCGCCGGGCGGGTGAGCAGGGCATGGGCCAGGGCCGCCAGACCCAGGCCGCCAGCGGTGGCAATGAGCAGGTCACGCGTGCGCCGGCTCAGGGCGCGCACGCCATTGCCGAAGCGCAGCTCGAACTCCTCGATGCGGCGCGGCAGCCAGCGCAGCCCCAGCAGGATGAGCACGATGGTGACCACCTCGACGGCCAGCTGTGTGAGCGCAAGATCGGGTGCCGACAGCCAGGCGAAGGTGAGTACGGTGGCCAGGCCGGCACCGCCCGACATCAGCAGCGCGGCCGGGCGATGGTATTTGGCCAGCCAGGCGCAACCGATGGCGCAGGCACCGCCCGCCAGCCAGAGCAGGGCAAACACCGGATGCATGGGCGTGTGCCGCGTGTCTGAAATCCAGCCCAGCCCTGAGAGCGGCAGCATTGCCACGCCCAGGCTGCAGATCACCACCAGCAATATCTGCACCTGAAGCTTGCCCGAGCGCAGCATACCCAGCAGCGCCAGGCTTGCGGCGTCCAGGCCCTCCATCAGCAGCTCGAAAGCGCGTCGCCCGTCCAGTCCCTGGACCAGTGGCGCGGGTGCGGGCTGGGTGCCATAGTGCCGGCGCAGCACGGCCACTATCGACAGGCCCAGCCCCAGGGCCAGGAAGCTCATGATCAGCGGCAGGTTGATGCCATGCCAGATGCGCAGGCTGTACTCGGGTGTGGACACACCCAGGATGGCCGTGCCCGCCATCTCCAGAATGGGGCCTACGGTGGGGCCGGGCAGCATGCCCACGACCAGGCAGGCAAACACCAGTATCGCGCTGGGAATCAGCATCAGCCGCTGCGGCTCATGCGGCGTGCGCGGCAGATCTTCGGCGGGCGGGCCGAAGAACACCTGGGTGATGAAGCGCACGGAATAGGCCACGCTGAAGGCGCCTGCCAGCACGGCGGCCGCCGGCAGCCCGTAGTGCAACGCGCCGTGGCCGCTCGCGAACACGGTCTCGGCAAAGAACATTTCCTTGGACAGGAAGCCGTTGAGCAGCGGCACGCCCGCCATTGCGGCGGCGGCCACCACTGCCAGCGTCGCGGTAATGGGCATGTGCCGGTACAGGCCTGAAAGTCGCGTCATGTCGCGTGTGCCGCTCTCGTGATCGACGATGCCCGCCGCCATGAACAGCGAAGCCTTGAAGGTGGCGTGATTGATGATGTGGAACAGGGCGGCCACCAGACCGATGCGCGTATTCAGCCCCAGCAGCAGCGTGATCAGGCCCAGATGACTCATGGTCGAATACGCCAGCAAGCCTTTCATATCGCGCTGGAATGTGGCCGCATAGGCGCCGAAGACGAGCGAGGCCAGGCCCGCGCCGCCGATGATCCAGCCCCACAGCGGCGTACCCGCCAGCACCGGCCACAGGCGTGCCAGCAGGAAGACGCCGGCCTTCACCATGGTGGCCGAATGCAGGTAGGCGGACACCGGTGTGGGTGCCGCCATGGCATTGGGCAGCCATACATGAAAGGGGAATTGCGCACTCTTGGTGAGCGCGCCCAGCGCCACCAGGACCACTATGGCAGGGTACCAGGCATGGGCGCGCACCAGCGGGCCGGCGTTGAGCACCACATCCAGATCCGTGCTGCCTACCACCTGGCCCAGCAACAGTACGCCGGCCAGCAGGCACAGCCCGCCCGAACCCGTGATGATGAGCGACATGCGCGCACCGCGGCGCGCATCCAGCCGGTGGTGCCAGTAACCGATCAGCATGAAGGACGACAGGCTGGTCAGCTCCCAGAACACCACCATCTGTATCAGGTTGCCCGAGACGACCACGCCCAGCATGGAGCCCATGAAGGCGAGCAGAAAGGAGAAGAAGCGCGGCACCGGGTCTTCCGGTGACATGTAGTAGCGCGCATAGACGACGATGAGCAGGCCCATCACCGTCACGATCAGGCTGAACAACCAGGCGTAGCCGTCCAGGCGTATGCTGAAGTTCACACCCAGGCCGGGCAGCCAGGCCATGCTGACACTGGGGACTTGGCCGGCCTGGACGGCCGGAAAGTGGATAATGACGACCATGGCGCAGACCAGCGCCACGAACCCGGCCAGCCAGGCCTCCAGATTTCTTGCATTCGACGGCAAAAAGGCCGCGATCGCGCTGCCGGCAAACGGTAGGGCAAGAAGGAGGATAAGCAGCATTCGGGGAGGATTCAGTGAAATTCTGGTGCAGATGTTTAATAATACGATATGTTGTCGTTATCCACGGAGTGAATGAAGCACTTCATCGCTCAGGAGCCTGACTGTTGACTACTACCGCCACCGGCGCCCCCGTGCGAGCCGCATTCACCGAAATCGACATTTCGGAGTCGCTCATCCGCCGCTTCGACGTCTCCGGCCCGCGCTATACCTCCTACCCCACGGCTGATCGTTTTCATACCCATTACGACGCAACGCGCTACCGCCACCATCTGGCGCAACGGCTTGCCGCCGAAACGGTGGCGCCGCTGTCGGTGTACGTGCACCTGCCGTTTTGCCACTCGCTGTGCTACTTCTGCGCGTGCAACAAGATCATCACCCAGGATCATTCACGCTCCCTGCAGTACATGGACTATCTGGATCGCGAACTGGCACTGCTGGACCCGGAGCTGGGCGATGCCCGTGTCGCACGCCAGCTGCATCTGGGCGGGGGCACACCCACTTTCGGCGATGATGAAGGCCTGGCCGGGCTCATGCGCCTGCTCAAGCGGCATTTCGAGTTCACCGATGATGCCGAGCTCAGCATAGAGATCGATCCGCGCACCATTGATGACGGCCGGCTCGGCGCCCTGGCGGCCATGGGTTTCAACCGCACCAGCTTCGGCGTGCAGGACTTTGACCCGGATGTACAAAGGGCCGTCAACCGCATCCAGCCGCTCGAGATGGTCGAAGCGGCGCTCGCCAGCAGCCGGCGCCATGGCTTTGGTTCCATCAACATGGATCTCATCTACGGCCTGCCGCTGCAGACGCTCGCCAGTTTCGATCGCACCCTGGATCACGTTGTGCGCCTGATGCCCGATCGCATCGCGCTCTATAACTACGCCCACCTGCCTTCACGCTTCAAGGCCCAGCGGCTCATTCGCGACGAAGATCTGCCCAGCGCCGAAACGCGTTTGCAGATCTTCCTGATGGCCATGCGCCGTCTGCTGGATGCAGGCTACGTCTATATCGGTCTGGATCATTTCGCCCTGCCGGACGACGAGCTCAGCCGGGCGGGCATGGACGGCAGTCTGCACCGGAATTTTCAGGGCTATACAACCCGGGCGGATTGCGATATGGTCGGTCTTGGCCTGTCCTCCATCGGCAAGCTCGAGTACGCATATAGCCAGGCGGCGCATTCGCTCAAGGCCTGGTATGAAATGCTTGATCTGGGTCAATTGCCTATTGCAAAAGGCTACGAATTATCGGATGATGACAGGTTACGCAGGGAAATCATCATGCGCATCATGTGCAGCATGCCGCTTGATCTCCCGGGCATGGCCGAAAAATACGGCCTGGCCTTCCCGGATTGCTTCGCTTCGGAGCTCGAGCGCCTGCAGGTATATCAGGATGCCGGCCTGCTCGAACTCGATGACGGCATCCTGCACATCACGCCCAAGGGCCGCCTGTTTGTGCGCGCCATTGGCATGGTGTTCGACGCTCATCTGGGGCGGCCGACCACCTCGACTTATTCGCGGCTGATCTGATTACCGGTTGCCGCCTCTTCAAGGAATTCCGACAGTGTTCACTTCAGCGCTGCAGAACTTCACCCTCAAGGGACGCTCGCTCCTGCCTATCGTACAAGGTGGCATGGGGGTAGGTATTTCGGCACACCGTCTGGCCGGCACCGTCGCCTCCCTCGGGGCCATGGGCACGATTTCCAGTGTCGATCAGCGACGCCATCACGGCGATCTGATGGAAAAAACCGGGCGCTCGCGCAACAAGGATCTCATCGACGCTGCCAACCTGGTCGCACTCGATCGCGAGATCAAGAAGGGGCTCGAGCTTTCCGGCGGCCATGGCATGATCGCCGTGAACGTCATGAAGGCACTGTCCGAATACGCCCGTTCGGTACGCCAGGCCTGCGAAAGCGGGGCACATGCCATTGTCGTGGGCGCAGGCCTGCCGCTTGATCTGCCCGATCTGACGCGTGACTTTGCCAAGGTCGCCATCATTCCCGTGCTTTCCGACGTGCGCGGCATCGGTCTGGTCATCAGGAAGTGGATGCGCAAGAATCGTCTGCCCGACGCCATTCTGATTGAAAACCCCAAGTTTGCCGCCGGTCACCTGGGCGTGGCCAGTGCGGACGACATTGACAAGCCGGAATATGAGTCGCCCAACGTTGTCGAAGGCACCTTGCAGCTGTTCAAGGATCTGGGGATAGAGCGCGAGAATATTCCCCTTATCGTTGCGGGCGGTCTGCATCAGCATGAGCAGCTGCGCGAGCTGCTCGATCTGGGTGCCAGCGCCGTTCAGCTGGGTACCGCGTTTGCCGTGAGCGAAGAAGGGGATGCCCACATCAACTTCAAGCGTGTGCTGGCCGATGCGCGTCCCGAAGACACGGTCACCTTCACCAGTACGGCGGGCCTGCCCGCACGTGCAGTGCGCACGCCCTGGCTCGAAAACTATCTGGCCAAGCTCGATCGCCTGCAAGAGATTGCCAAGCCGCGGCCGTGCACGGCGGGCTTCGATTGCCTGGTGAAGTGCGGTTTCCGTGACGGCATTCCCGGCTGGGGCCAGTTCTGCATCGACACCCAGCTTGCTTTCGCCCTGCAAGGTGATGTCAAGCGCGGCCTGTTCTTCCGCAGCAGCGAAGTGTTGCCTTTTGGCAACGCCATCCGTCCGGTCAAGGAATTGATCGAATACATGCTCACGGGCGTTCGCCCGCAGGCCCTGGTTGCGGCCTGAGCTCTTCATGATCGTGATCCTGCGCCAGTGGTGCCTGTAACCATGCCAGGATCGCGCCGGCAAACAATATGCCGGCCGAAAGGCCCAGCCCCACTGACAGGTTGCCTGCAAGGTCGCTGATCCAGCCTGCGGCCACCGGCCCTATGGTCTGGCCAATGGCAAACAGTGTGGTGGCCAGTGCCAGGGCGCTGCCCCAGGCTGCGGCGGGCAGGTTGTTCTTCACGAAGCCCGTGACGCCCGAAGGCACCATCAGTACGCTTACCCCCACCAGCGCGGCCGATGCCCAGATGCCCGCCAGGCTGGGCACCAGCAGCGGCAGCAGGGCGCCCGTGCCCAGGGTTACCATGGTGGCGGCCATGGGCAATCCATTGGTATGCGCTGCAAAGACGCCCGACCACACCCTGGGAGCCATCATGCACATCACGCCCAGCAGCGTCCACATGATGGAGCTGATTGCTGCCATGGGCAGCGGGCTGTCGGTCGCCTGCAGGCGTACCCAGGCGATGATGAAAGTCATGTAGGCGATATAGCCCAGGCCAAACATGAAGTAGGCCAGAAAGGCCGGTGCGCAGGGGCGCCACGACCAGGCCGTGCGCTGCCGGCTGGGGGCGGGTGCCACGCTGTAGCGCGCTGCGGCCAGTGCCGCGATCGTGATGGGCGTGCACAGGGCCGCCGTGCCGGCCCATGCCCAGGGCCAGGCCTGGGGGCCGGCAAATTCGAACAGCCAGGGCAGGCTGGCGCCGCTCAGCAGCATGCCGCTGCCGCCGCCGCCAAAATAGATCACCATGGCGCGCGCACCCAGCAGACTGGCCAGCACGCCCCCGCTGATGAAGGCCCAGGCGGCCGATAGCCCGGTGATGAAGCGGATGATATTGAGCAGGTAGAAGTCACTGACCAGACCATTGGCCAGCAGGCTGAGCGTGGTCACCAGCATGCCGGCAACGAAGAGGCGGTGATTGCCCAGACGCTCCACATACAGGGCGGTAAGTATGGACCCCAGCAGATAGCCCAGGGAGTTGGAGGTGTTGAGCCAGCCGGCCTGTGCGTAGCTGAGCCCAAGGCTGGTCTGCATCGCGGGCAGGATGAGCGCATAGGCAAACCGCCCGAAGCCCACCGTGACTGCAGCACCGCCCGACAATGCCCAAGGTATGAGTGCCGCTCTCATCGCGATGCGTGCTCCGCCATTTGTATTCAGCTGCTATCGATCATAACAACAAGCGTCATTGCCGTGGCGGGCACGTCTTGCGCAGGCACCTGTCTCAGTCGGTGATACGGCGTACCTGGCGACCCAGACTCTCCAGATCGAATTCGCGCGCGCCGGCACTCAGCGCCAGCTGGACAAAGATGACGGCCACCGGCACCAGCGCCGCAAGCAGGAAGGATTCCAGCAGCCAGGTGAGTGGCGCGCCGGGTGCGGGGAACAGGCTGATGCCCGCAGCCAGGCCCGCCAGGGTCGCCACGAACGCCATGCGCCCGCTGCAGCGACGATTGTACAGGCCGAAGAACACTGGAAAGGCCGCCGCCGAGCACAGCAGATCGGCCAGCAGGAACAGATAGAGCACGCTGTAGCCCTGGGCGGCCACCACCAGCACGGGGATGGACAGCACGAAGATCAGGATACGGGCCAGGCGCATCAGCCAGGCGCTGCCGGCATCGGGCAGCAGGCGGCGCGTGTCCACCGCGATGACGCTGGCGATAGCGCTGATGGCCGTATCCACGCTGCTCATGACCAGGGCCAGACCCAGGGGAATCATACTGATCAGCAGCCAGGCTGGCTGCTCGGGCAGGATGACGCTGAACAGGGCCACGGAGCTGTCGCCTTCCATGCCCAGCGCCACAAAGGCCAGCCCGAAGGCTCCCATGGCGAGGATGACGGGCACCACGAGCATGCTGCCCATCATGAAGCCGGCGCGCATGGCGCGGGTGGAGCGCGCGGCGTAGATACGCTGCCAGTAGCCCTGATGGAACAGGCCGGTCAGCAGGACCGCCATGAAGAAGGTCAGGCCCGACTTCAGCCCGCCCGCATCCGTCAGGCTCAGCAGCTGTGGCGCCTTGTCCTGCAGGGCCTGCACCACCGGGCCCGGCCCGCCCACGGCGCGCCAGCCCAGTACGACCAGCAGCACCAGCAGCGGCAGGATGATGAGCATCTGCAGCTTGTCGGTGAAGATGGTCGCCCGCAGTCCGCCCCAGGAGGTATAGACCAGGGTGGAGCCCAGTACCAGGGTGGCCGTCATCCACAGCGGGATCGGTGCCAGCAGCGTCATCAGCTTGGCCATGGCCGTGATCTCGGCGGTCAGCGTGATGAAGAGGTAGAACATCATCACGATCAGCGTGAGGGCGTACATGGGGCGCCCGTAGCGTGCGATCACGTACTCGGTCAGTGTATGGCCTTCGGGGATCAGCCGGCGCATGCGCTGGCCCAGCGGCACCATGGCCAGACGCGGCGCCATGGCGCCCAGCGCATAGCCAATGATGGCACCCAGCCCGCCCCAGGTCGCCGCCTGCGCGGGGGCAAACAATATCCACGCGCCCAGGGCCGAGGCCATGAGGGTGAGCACGGTGGCCGTTACGCCCTGGCTGTTGCGGGCAACGACGTAGTCTTCCAGTGAATCGCGGCTGCGACGCGAATGCAGCAGCCCGGCAAGCGCGAATGCGCCGCAGAAAAGCCCCAGCCATAACAGGGCAGGCCAGAATGAAAGCATGTCATGCTCCTTCCCTACGCCGGCATGATCCGGATCAGGTTCAAAGGGTTACCGCAGGATGCGGATTCTCAGTCCCCGCAGGGACTCCCCCAGGTAAAGGCGATAGCGTAGCGCCGCACGAGGCGGCGCGTCAAGTTGTAGTCTTTTCCAATATGACATGAGTCTGAGCGAGGTCTCGCGTTTCCAACATGAGATGAGTCTGAAGCGTTCGCGGTTTGGCTTTAAGTGGTCGATCATTAGTCATGGTGATCGATATGCAAGAAGAA
>Ga0265293_10001749_pt1 | contig 46147 bp, 33 predicted proteins | sample Munlanlewell138R_FD_192505 | JGI IMG/M metagenome (GOLD analysis project Ga0265293, IMG submission 192505) | Leachate microbial communities from a municipal landfill in Southern Ontario, Canada - Leachate well 138R | ecosystem: Engineered > Solid waste > Landfill > Unclassified | place: Canada... | reverse complement strand
GTTTACAGCGGGGCAGCGACGGTATTTATACGGTGATGCGCGAACAGACCGAAATTGACGGCCTTGAATTCCGTACCACCTGGATGGCCACGGAGGCTGATACCCTGGGGCTGCGTTATGCCCACACCGATGGCCGTTACGATTCAAACGATGACGGCAAAGTGGATACGGATCTCGGTGGCGCCAATATTTCCCCTGACCGCGTCAATCTCAACTGGGATCGCCGCTGGTCCGAGGGTATCAGTTCGCGCCTGCAGGTAAACCATGTTCTGGATCGGGATTTCGACAATAGCGCTGGGGTCACCACCAATGAGTTTAACGGTTATACCACGGTGGATATCAGCGCTGACTTTGCCGCCCTGGCAGGCAATATCACGGTGGCGATACAGAATCTCAATAACCGGGATTATTTCACCTACTATTCCCAGACGAGCCCCAACGATATTCGCAACTTCAAGGGGCTGGGGCGCACCTTCACCCTGGGTTACCAAAAGTCATTCTGATGACTGCCGCCAATCCCGCTGTTGCCAGAACCCCGTCGCGACCTTTGCGGCGGGTGTCGCCGTTGCGGCGCTGGCATCGCTGGTGTGGTCTTGCCGTGCTGCTTTTTTTGTTGGTTGCGGCCATCACCGGGTCGCTGCTGGTTTATAAAAAGGCATTGATTCGGCTCCTCATTACTCCGGATGCGGCACTGCCTGCCAGTTTAAATAGCTCTGACATGGCAACAGAACTGGACAGAATTGTCGCCATCATTGGCCTGGAGAATGTCGGGCTGATCAAAGTGCCAAATAGCCAGGAACCCTATTGGACAGTGATTCCGCCCTTGGCAGAGAAGGATGTAAAAACAGAAAAAATTCCGATCCGGCTGCTGGCAATCGGTACGTTGGAGCCCTACAAAAATAACCTGTGGCTGCTCGACAGCCTGGCGTTTATTCGCAAATTGCACACCGATCTGCTGGTCGGCGAAATTGGCGAAGCTCTGTTGCTGGCGAGCACCGCTGGCGGTTTATTTTTGAGCATTACCGGTGTTGTGATTTGGTGGCCGACGCGGAAAAGTTTTCGCTGGCGCTGGGTGTTGCCGCGGCCAATGGCTCGGCAGATGTTGATCCATTCCCACCGCCACGGCGGCGTTGTTGCCGCAGCGGTGTTGATCATTGTCCTGGTCACCGGTGGCATCATGCTGTGGCAAAAACTGGTGCGCCCCATTTTGCCCCCGGTTGCCGCGCAGCCATTGCCGCAATCTTTTAAGGGGGGCGAAACTTTAAACCCCTCCTGGTATCTGCTCACCGCTGCCGCTGCGGTGCCCGATGGCTGGCCAACCTATATACGCCTGCCCGGCATAACCAACAGCGAGGCAAATATTCGTTTTCGCCTGCCCGGTGAATGGCACGCCAATGGCCGCACGGCGGTGAATTTTGATGCGCGCCAGGGCACTGTTACCCTCACCACCAGATCCGACCAGGTTTCCCCTGCGCGCAATGTATTGAATCAGTTATACCCGCTGCACTCCGGCTACGGTATGGGTGTGGTTTATGTGGCGTTGATTTTTCTGAGTGGCGTCGCCATGTTGTGGCTGGGGATCAGTGGCGGCTTGAGCTACCTGGCAAGGCGCTCGCGATAGACAACCCTTTCTCGTAGGAACCGACCCCGTTGGCGAAAAATGGCTGCTGCGGCCGATGTTGAGCCGGTTTTTTTCAGTTTCCCTGTGCCACGGCAGTGGCTGCTGTATTCAGGTGAAATTGATGATTTTTCAATAAATCGGCAATCACTTCCCTGGAAACAGCTTTTGAAATCAGGTAACCCTGAATATTGGGGCAGCCCATATCGAGGAGCCACTGGAATTGCTCGCTGGTTTCAACCCCTTCGGCGATGATGTTGACGCCCATTAATCTGCCCATGGCGACGATGGATTTTACAATGGCTGAGTTGTCGCTATTTTCAATCATCTCGCTGACAAAGGAGCCGTCAATTTTAATGGTGTCGTAAGAAAATTTTTGCAGGTGGGACAGGGATGAATAGCCGGTGCCAAAATCGTCCAGATGAAGGCCAATCCCCAATCCCCGCAGCTTTTTCAATTCGACAAGCGCCATGTACTGGTGATCCATCACCGAGTTTTCGGTAATTTCCAGATGCAGGTGTTTAGGGTTTATATCGGTGCGATCAAGAATGGCCTTGAGTTTTTCGGTGGTGTTGCCAGCGTTAAAAATTTTTCCTGAAATATTCACGCTCAGGGTGATGTCGCTGGCTTCGGGGCATTCCCGGTGGAGCATGGCAATATCGCGACAGGCGTTCTCCAGTACCCACCAACAGATCGGCACCACCAGCCCGGTGTCCTCAGCAATGTCGATAAAGGTATTGGGGTAGAGCAGCCCTTCCCGGGGGTGCTGCCAGCGCAGCAGGGCTTCAACGCCGATGATTTTGAGTTTTTCCGTGGAAAAAATCGGTTGGTAATAAATTACAAACTCACCGCGATCGATGCCATTGCGCAGATCGGTTTCAAGCTGCAGGCGGTTTAAAGCCAGCTGATGCATTTCGCTATCAAACACTTCGTAGGTTGTGTCTGCGCGTTTCGCCCGGTACATGGCGATATCCGCATCCCGTAAAATTTCTTCTGCATAATGGTATTTGTTTGAACCCGTGGCAATGCCAATGCTGGCACCTGTATAGAGGTCGGCGTCATTGATGGTAAATTTCTGCTGCAGCTGATGGTGAATGCGGGCAGCAATTTGCAGAACCGTATTGATATGCTGGTACTCGGTGACCAGAATGGCGAACTCGTCGCCGCCAAGACGGGCGAGGGTGTCCGTGGGGCGAATTTCCGCCCCAAGGCGATCGCCCACGGCTTTTAAGAAGGCATCGCCGACAGAATGGCCGAGACTGTCGTTAATGCTTTTGAAACGATCCAGATCGATAAACAGAATTGAAAACTCGTAGCTCTTCTGGCGCCGGCATACGGCCATGACCTGCTGAACCCGATCGAGAAACAGGGTGCGGTTGGGAAGGCCGGTGAGAGTGTCGTGAAGGGCGTCGTGCACCAGGCGCTCTTCGATGGTTTTTCGGTGGGAGATGTCAGACAGGGAACCCGCCATGCGGGTCGGTGTGCCGTCAGTGGCCCGCACAGCGAGACCGCGGCATAGAACCCAGCGATAATGACTGTCCCTGTGTTTTATGCGATGTTCGTATTCAAAGTAGGGAATGGCGCCAACCAGGTGGGCGTCGAGGGATTTCTGTAAATTTTCCAGATCGTCCGAGTGAATTTGCGTAAACCAGGCATCGCTGGTGTCGCCGAAATCGCCGTCGTCATAACCCAGCATGCGGTGCCAGCGGCTGGAGAAATAGATGTTTCCCGAGATTAAATCCCAGTCCCAAATGCCGTCATTGGCGCCCGCCAGCGCCAGGGCGTAGCGCTCTTCGCTGAGCTTGAGGTTCTGTTTGGCCGCCTGGCGCTCCATGGCGTAGCGAATGGCTCTTTCCAGCATTGGCGTATCGAGATCCTTTTTGAGCAGATAGTCCTGGGCGCCCAGCCTGACCGCCTCTGCGGCCAACAGCTCGTTTTCGTTGTTGGTGAGCATAATCACGGGGCGACCCCTGGCCGCTTCGAGGACTGCAGAGAGGCCGTTCAAACCCTGGCTGTCGGGAAGATTGAAGTCGAGGAGAATGGTGTCGAAGCGATGGTTTTGCAGAGAGGCTGTAGCGGAGGCAATGCGGTCAACCCAGTGGGGCTGGTACTGCTGAAGAATACCGTAGCTGAGCTGCAGCCTGATAAGGTGCGCCTCCGCCGGATTGTCCTCAACGATGAGAACGCTGATGGGCGCTTTTGCTGTTGAGCCGGTCTGTTCCATTTTGCTTCTCGTCTGAAGTCAACCCCTGCTTGGGCAGGGTAAAATGAATGGCTGCTCCCTGTCCGGGCTTGGCGCGAGCCCAAATTTTACCGCCCTGGTCTTCAATAATGCGCTTGCACAGCGCCAACCCGAGGCCACTGCCTGCATATTCATTCTGGTTATGAAGGCGCTTGAACAGGGCAAAAATCTCATCGACCTTGTCCTCGGCAATGCCAATGCCGTTATCTTCCACAGTAAACAGCCAGTTATCGGTGACGTCAAGGGCGCTGATGGTGATGATTGGCGCGGCGCTGCCGCGAAATTTAATGGCGTTGGCCAGTAAATTCTGAATCACCTGGGTAAGCGGTCCCCGGCTGACCTGGAGCCTGGGCAGATTGCCGACAACAACCCTGCCGGAAACCTCGTCGAGGCTCGGCTGCAACACGGCGATGACTCTGTCAATAACAGCGCCAATGTCGGCCTGCTCCCCCGGCTGGTCGTCGGGGCTGGGGTGGTAATAGGCGAGAATCGAGTCCAGCAACAGGCGCATTTGCGCTGCCGTCAGCTTGATGTTGGCCACCAGATTCTGGCCTGAGGCGCCGAGTTGATCGGCAAAGCGTTGTTCGAGCAGGTCGGTTTGGCGACAGAAAATCTGCAGGGGCTGCTTGAGATCGTGGGAAATGGCGTAAAACATTTCGGCGGTAAAACTGTCGTCAGTGGCAACGGCGGCTGGCGCCGAGACTGCAGAAATTGGTTGAAAATCTGGCTCGGGATTTGATTGATCGCCCGGCGCGGCATTTTCTGGCGATGGCAGGCGCTGGTGAAAAACCCGGGGAATTTCCAGCAAACTGGCAGGGTCTTTTCTGTAGAAGGCCGTGAGGCCAAGGTCGGCGATTTCCGGGGTTAGGGCGTCGATTCCCCCAGCACTGTAGAGAATCACCAGGCATTCAGGGTTGGCGGCTTTGAGCTTTGCAACCAGGGCAAAAGCATCACACCACTGCAAATCCGCGTCGATCAGTGCGCCATTGGCGCCCCCGCCACTGAGTATTTCAGGCAGCGTCAACGGGTCAAGGACAATCTGCAACTGAGCTGCGGGTAGTTGCTGGCGCAGTACCACCTCCATCAGCGCCCTGTCTGCCGCCTTGTCGTCAATGAGTAAAATGCCTAACGGATTGCTCACGGCTATTCCCGATTGATTATGTCCGCGCCCAGCGACTCTGTGAAACAGCGCCAATACCACAGAGATTAAGTCATTATCAATAGTAAATCACTTTGCCGGGCAGGTAGTGGCCGTGGGAGCCAACGGTGATTTTTGACGATAAGCGTGTGGTTTTCTCTGCAATTGACGGGTTTGGCACTAAGTCAGAGTCATTCACACCAGGGTAATTTTGTCCGGGTAAATCACAATCTGCCCCTGTTTAAACAGAGCGCCTATGGCTTTTTTAAAGTTGCCTTTGCTGACACCGAAAAGACGGCTGATCACTTCCGGGGGGCTTTTGTCGCTGAGGGGCAGAGTGCCGCCGGCGTCTTTGAGCTTTTCCAGAATCAGGGTTTGGAGTTTGTCCCTGCCCGCGCTGCCCAGAGGTTGCAGGCTGAGGCTGATTTTACCGTCGTCGCGAATGTCTTTGATGTAGCCCTGTTCGCGCATACCGTTGCGCAGAAATTTAAAGGCGTCATTGTTGTGAATCAGCCCCCAGTGTTTGCCGTTGATAATGGCCTTGTAACCCAGGTCGGTACGGCCAGCGATCAGCAGCTGCACTTCTTCGCCAATCTGATAGCTGGCGGGGAGCTGATCCAGATGGCGGTCGAGATGGGCGGTGGCGGTGATTCTCTGGGTTTGGTCGTCGAGATAGAGATAGGCGACGCAATAATCCCCCACTTGCAGTGGTCGTTTGATTTCGGAATGGGGCAGAAGCAGGTCTTTGGGCAATCCCCAATCGAGAAATAGGCCAACCCTGTTGATGTCCTTGACCTTGAGGCTGGCGAATTCCCCCACCTGGGCTTTGGGTTTTTCCGTGGTGGCGATGAGCCGGTCTTCGCTGTCGAGGTAAATAAATACCAGCAGATTGTCGCCGGGTTCTGCCCCTTGGTCTTTGGGAATATAGCGGTTGGGCAGGAGAATGTCGCCGTCCATGCCGCCATCCAGGTAGAGGCCAAAATCGGTTTTTTTGACGACGGGAAGACGGTTGTAGCGCCCGATATCGGCCATGGTGATAGCACTCTTGATGGAAGGCCGTTATTGTAACAGGCACAGATGCTGACGCGGTTTTTTTCCGGGTTTACAGCACCCGCTGGTAGCCCCCCGCCAGCCCCCGTTTTGACAGCACCCATTGCCACAACTGGGTGTTTCTCGCTCTGAAAGCGCCAGCGCAACTGAGCAGATAATAGCGCCACATGCGGTAAAACCTGTCTCCTAGAGTGTCTTTGAACTGCGGCCAGGCCGCTTCAAAATTGCGGTGCCAGGCCATCAGGGTTTTGTCGTAATCCGTGCCGAAATTGTGGAGGTCTTCGACAACAAAGAGGTGGTCGAGGCTGTCGCCGATCTGGCCGACGGAGGGCAGTTCGCCATTGGGAAAAATATATTTGTCGATCCAGGGGTCGACGCCACTTTTGCGGTGGTTTTTGCCGATGGTGTGAAGGAGAAAGAGACCGTCCTTTTTCAGGCAGCGATGCGCCACTTCCATATAGGCGCGGTAGTTTTTGTGACCCACATGTTCGAACATGCCGACACTGACAATATGGTCGAAGGGTTCGTTGAGGATGCGGTAGTCCTGGAGGCGGAATTCCACCGGCAGGTGGGAATATTTCTCCCTGCCGAATGCACATTGTTCTTTGGAAATGGTCACACCAACGCATTCGACAGCGTATTTTTCGGCGGCGTAGCCCATAAAACTGCCCCAGCCGCAACCAATATCCAGCACGCGCATGCCGGGTTTGAGATCCAGTTTGCGGCAGATCAGATCCAGTTTGGCCTCCTGAGCTTGGGCGAGGTTGTCGGCATCCTGCCAGTAAGCGCAGGTGTAGGTCATGCGCGGGTCGAGCATGGCGCGATAAAAATCGTTGCCCAGGTCGTAATGTTGTTCGCCCACCTGCCAGGCGCGTTTTGTGGTCTGGCGATTGAGGAGTTTTGCCTTGAGAATATGGGGAAGAAGGCGCAGGGGTTTGAATTCTTTTTCGAGATCGGCGCGCAGCACGCGGTGGAAAAATTCGTCGAGATGTTCCACCTCCCAGTCGCCGTCCATATAGGATTCGCCGAGGCCGAGATTGCCGCTGGAAAGCACCTTTTCGTAAAGGTTGGCGCATTTTACCCGGAGATCCCAGGGACGGTCGCCGTTGATGCGAATATCGGCTTTGGCGAGAATCTCGGCCACCAGCCTCTGGGTGGAAGCCGCAAGGGTATCGCTGCTGTCGGCGCGCAAGTCTGTTGAAGTCTCTGTCATAACTGCTCCTTTTTAGTGGATGCGTCAGCAGAAGGGGACACTTTATACAGCGCTAATGGTGACGCAATTTTTAAGCCTTGGTCCCCGTTTGGCCACGGTTAGCCGGGAAAAAGTGACAATCACGGGCGGCTCTCCTGATCCGTAGAAGCGAGCCCGGCTCGCGAAATGGGCTATCGCAGCAGCAACAGCGGCACCGGGCTGTTGCTGATCATTTTTGAGGTATTGCTGCCGACGAAAAATTCGCGAAAGCGGGAGTGGCCGTAGGCTCCCATGACTTTAAGGTCAATATTATGAGCGAGGCGAAATTTTTCCAGTTCATCAAGAACATTGCCCTGAAGGAGATGGCTGTCGACATCGTGGCCGCTGTCGGCAAGCAGCGCCGTCGCCTGGCGCAGGTGATCGCGGTTGTCGTCGTTATCTGCCCCCACCATCACTACGTCGCCTTTCATGGCTTTCAAAAGGGGGCTTTTGGCAATTCGCGCGATGGCACTATCCGCCGTTGGGCTGCCATCGTAGGCGACCATAAAGCGGCTGGGAGCGGTGAAGTTGCCAACAGTGACCAAAATTGGTCGGTGAATGGCGCGCACCACCGTTTCTATATGGGAGCCAATGGCATGGGCGCGGCGACCCTGTGCTTCGCCCTGGCGACCAATGACAAATAAGCGGGTATCCTCTTCGCATTCAAGGAGAGACTCCAGCAGTTCGCCGTGGCGCTGCTGGAGGAGAATATCTGTAACGCCATTATTTTCCGCTCTGAGCTTGGCGTCTGCCAGCATATGCCTGCCGTGTTCGATAGCCAGCTTGCCGCGCTTTTCGTCGAGATCGATGAGCTGGTCGAGCAAGTGCTCCCTGCTGCCGAGACCAATGGCGCCGGACAGATCTTCCTTTGCCGGGCTGGTGGTTTTCTCCAGAACATGAAGAAATTTCAGCGGCGCCTGCAATGTGGTGCTCGCCCAGGTGGCGGCGTCGCACACAGAACCGGAAATGGCGGAGCCGTCTATACAGACAGTGACTGTTTCCATGGTTATATTTTCCTCACCCTTTACCTTGGCAATTGTCATCTTAGTGCCCCGCCATCAGTTTTTCGACTTCTTCGGGTTTGTCGTAGACACCGAACTTGTCAACCACCGTCTGGGTGGCGGCATTCATGCCGATAATCTCGACGGTGGCGCCTTCGCGGCGGAATTTGATCACTACCTTGTCTAGAGCCGCGACCGAGGTGATATCCCAAAAGTGCGCCTGACTGAGGTCGATGGTGACACGGTCGACAACTTCTTTGAAGTCAAACGATGCCACAAACTGGTCAGCCGAGGCAAAAAACACCTGGCCGAGGACCTGATAGCGGCGGTTGCTGTCCTCTTCGGTTTTATCCCTCTTCACCACCATAAAGCGGCCAATTTTATTGGCGAAAAACAGCGCCGCCAGCAACACGCCAACAAAAACGCCCATGGCGAGATTGTGGGTGGCAACCACCACGGCAACGGTGGTCACCATAACAATATTGGTGGAAAGCGGGTGTTTTTTCAGGTTTCTCAGGGAATCCCAGGAAAAAGTGCCGATGGACACCATAATCATCACCGCCACCAGCGCGGCCATGGGAATCTGTTTGATCCACTGGTCGAGAAATACCACCATCACCAGCAAAAAGACGCCGGCGGTGAAGGTGGAAAGGCGGCCGCGACCGCCGGATTTTACGTTGATAATGGACTGGCCGATCATGGCGCAGCCCGCCATGCCGCCGAGCAGGCCGGCGCCGATATTGGCAATACCCTGGCCTTTGCACTCGCGGTTTTTATCGCTGCTGGTGTCGGTGAGATCGTCGACAATGGTGGCTGTCATCATCGATTCCAGTAAACCCACGGCGGCGAGGCCCACCGCATAGGGCAGAATAATCAGCAGGGTGTCCAGATTCAGCGGCACATCCGGCCACAGAAAAATGGGCAGGGTATCGGGCAGTTCGCCCATATCGCCGACGGTTCGAATGTCGAGGCCAATCACCATGGCGATTGCAGTCAAGACCACAATGCACACCAGTGGCGAGGGCACGGTTTTACCGATCACAGGCACAAGGGGGAGCAGGTAGATAATGCCAAGACCCGCCGCCGTCATGGCGTAGACATGCCAGCTGACATGGGTGAGCTCCGGCAGCTGCGCCATAAAAATAAGGATGGCCAGGGCGTTGACAAAGCCCGTTACCACCGAACGGGAAACAAAGCGCATCAGATTGCCGAGCTTGAGAAAGCCGGCGGCAATCTGCAACAGGCCGGTGAGCAATGTGGCCGCCAGCAGGTATTCGAGGCCGTGTTCTTTCACCAGGGTGACCATGAGTAGCGCCATGGCGCCGGTCGCCGCGCTGATCATACCGGGGCGGCCGCCGACAAAGGCAATCACCACGGCAATACAGAAAGAGGCGTAAAGCCCGACCTTGGGATCGACCCCGGCAATAATGGAAAAGGCAATGGCTTCGGGAATCAGCGCCAGGGCGACCACGGTGCCCGCCAGCAGGTCGTTTTTGATATTGGAGAACCAGTCTCGTTTAATGGCTTCGATCATGGGAATTCGCTTTGCGTTTTTGAAAAATAAGCCCCGCCAACAACCCACAAATAGTGGTGTCAGCGTCAGTGGCTGCGAGTAAAAGAATCAAACTGGCCTGTCGCACAGGGATGTCAGGGCGCAACACCTGATAATGGCGTTGCCGCAAGCAATCTGGCAAAGGCGCCGCCGCAGTGGCAGAGGAGGGTTAAGGTGGACTGATAAAAAAATAATTCGCAGTGTGGTGGTAGTAAAGGGCGGCATCATAGGGGATTTGCGCGCCACTGTAAAATTAGCACCTTTGCGTTATGGTCTAGAAATAGACAACACCCCTTCCAGCGCCCTGTGCCAGCCTTGGTAAAGGCGTTCCCGTGTGCCCGCATCCAGGCGGGGCTTAAAGCTGTGCTCACAGCGCCAGTTCTCTGCCAGTTCCTCAACAGAACCGTAAATGCCCGCTTGCAGTGCGGCGAGCATGGCGGCGCCGAGGGCGGTGGTTTCACTGATGACGGGTCTGTCGACATCAAGATTGACGATATCGGCGAGGAATTGGGTCAGCCAGTCGTTGGCCACCATACCGCCGTCAACCCTCAGGGTGCTGAGCTGTTCGACGCCATCGGCTTTCATGGCTTCCAGCAGATCCCGGGTTTGGTAGCACACCGACTGCAATCCGGCGGTAATAATTTCCGAAATGCCGGTGTCCCGATTGAGGCCGAGAATGGCGCCTCGCGCATTGGGATCCCAGTGGGGGGCGCCGAGGCCGGTAAAGGCGGGTACCAAATAGACGCTGTGGTCGATGCCGGTTTTGATGGCGTGTTCGATACTGTCGCTGGCCTGCTTGATGAGTTTGACCCCATCCCGCAACCATTGAATGGTGGCTCCCGCCATAAAAATACTGCCTTCGAGGCCGTAGGTTGTCTCGCCGTTGAGGCGATAGGCGATGGTGGTGAGCAACTTGTTGGTGGACACCAGGGGTTTGGTGCCGGTGTTCATAATCATAAAACAGCCGGTGCCGTAGGTGCTTTTACACATGCCGGGTTTAAAACAGGCCTGCCCCACCAGCGCCGCCTGCTGATCGCCAGCGACGCCGGAGATGGGCACCGGGCTGCCAATAAAATCCGCTGTTGTGGTGCCAAAATCGGCGGCGCAATCCAGCACTTCGGGGAGCATGGCGGCGGGAATGTTGAACAGGTTTAGGAGCTCTTCGTCCCAGCATTGCTGGTGAATATTGAAAAGCAAGGTGCGGCTGGCGTTGGTGGCGTCGGTGACATGGCGCTTGGCGCCGGTCATTTTCCAGATCAGGAAGCTGTCGATGGTGCCAAATAGCAGTTCGCCATTTTCTGCCCGCGCCTGGGCGCCGGGAATTTGGTCGAGAATCCAGCGAATCTTGGTGGCGGAAAAATAGGGGTCGAGAAGGAGGCCGGTTTTGCCTTGCACCGCCTTCAGGGTTGCGTCATTGCGCAGGCTGTCGCAGTAGGACGCGGTTCTGCGATCCTGCCAGACGATGGCGTTGTAGACAGGCTCGCCGCTGACGCTGTCCCAGACCAGGGTGGTCTCGCGCTGATTGGTAATGCCGATGGCGGTGACACTGGCGGCGCTGATGTCGGCTTTAACCAGAACCTCGCGGCAGACATTGACGACGCTTTGCCAGATTTCCCCAGGGTTGTGTTCAACCCAGCCGTCGCGGGGGAAGTGCTGGCTGAATTCCTCCTGGGCAACAAAGGCCAGCTCGCCGCCGTGGGTGAACAGAATGGCTCTGCTGCTGGTGGTGCCCTGGTCGATGGCCAGGAGATAGTTTGTCGCCATAAATATTCTGACCCTTGAGTTAATTATGGGCGGTAGTTAGGCCTGGGCTACATCAGGCTGTGGTGTTTATCCTTGGTGCCGTTAGCGCTGGGTTTTTGCTGCGGCCAGCCACATAGGCGTCGATATAATCGGCAACGGCCTGTTGCTGGTCATTGTCGAGGAACAAGCCCATTTTGCTGCGCCGCCACAGGGCGTCTTCCCCTTTGCGGACAAATTCACAGTCAACAAGGTAGTTCAGCTCCGCCTCGGTAAACTGCTGACCAAAGTTTCGCCCCAGGTCGGCGCTGGATGAGGCACCCTTCAGTATGATTTCAGCCCTGGCGCCGTAGCAGGTGGCCAGACGCCTGGCGGTGGTGGCGAGGAGAAACGGATAGTGCTGCAGCAACTGGCGGCTGTAGTCGCCAACCGCCATGCCCATATCGCCGCCGGGAAGCAGGCTGCTTTCAGTCCACGGCGGTTTCATGGCGGCAAAGAAGGGTTTGAGCTTGTTCAGCGCCGCTTCGCTGAGTTTGCGGTAAGTGGTTAATTTTCCGCCAAAAACGGACAGTAGCGGCAGACCGGCAACGGTTTGCAGGGCAATGGTGTAGTCGCGGGTCAGCGCCTGGGGGCTGTCGGATTCATCGTCGCACAGGGCTCTCACGCCGGAGTAGGTCCAGACAATATCGGCGGCGCTAACCTTGCGCTGGAAATGGTCGTTGACCACCGCGCACAGATAGTCGATTTCTGCCGCAGAAATGCTGGCTTCGTCCGCTGAACCGCTGTGTTTGACATCCGTGGTGCCGATCAGGGAAAAGTGATCCAGATAGGGAATCACAAAAACAATGCGGTCATCACTGTTCTGAAGAATATAGGCTCTGTCGTCGTCATAGAGCCTGGGGACAACCATATGGCTGCCGCGAATCAGTTGAATATGGTAGGGGCTGGTGCGCGCCATTGCTGTGGTAAGCAGGGATTCCACCCATGGGCCTGCTGCGTTGATCAGGCCGCGGGCTTTGAGTGTGCGCTCGCTGCCGTTGTCCGTGTCGCGGACGGTAACATGCCAGAGATCGTCCACCTGGGTTGCGCCTGTGCATTGGCTGTAGGTGAGCACTGTGCCGCCCAAGTCGCGAAACTGCACTGCGTTCAAGGCCACGAGGCGAGCGTCATCGACCCAGCAGTCGGAGTATTCGAAACCCTTGGTAAATTCTGCGTTGAGTGGCGATGTCGCCGGATTGAAGCGCAGAAAGCGGCTGCCGGGAAGGACATCGCGCTTGCCGAGAACGTCGTAGAGAAATAACCCGGCGCGAATCATCCAGGCAGGGCGCAGTTGTTTGCGGTGGGGCATGATAAAGCGCAACGGCTTCACCAGATGGGGCGCTTTTTTGAGCATCACTTCGCGCTCGCTCAGCGCCTCCCGCACCAGGCGAAATTCATAATGTTCCAGGTAGCGCAGGCCGCCGTGAATCAGCTTGCTGCTGGCGGATGAAGTGGCCGAGGCGAGATCTTTTTTCTCGATCAGAGCCGTGGACAGGCCGCGACCCTGGGCATCCAGGGCAATGCCGACACCATTAATGCCGCCGCCGATGACAACAAGGTCGAAAATAGGGTCTGCCATTCGTTCAAGGCCTACTGTGGTTGATGGCTGTGACTAACCGAGGGTAATGCACGTCCTGTGCCTGTTTGAGCAAAATAGTCGCGAGCATTATACATGGCAAGCTTGCGTAGACTTTATGACAAAGCCATGAAATAGGTGAAGGCGGGCATGAATATGAAAAGATGGGATAACTATGTGCTGCACTAAAAATAGGCGCGGCATTATTGCCTTGAGTGCTTGAATAATGGTGGCTGCTGGCGCCCTGACGGGCGCCAGGCCTGATTGCTACTCCGCAGAATTGGCTTTGCTGCGCAAAAAACGTTCTCGGATGATAAGGTAAACGGGGAAGGCAAATGAGACGCCGATAAAGGACAGCGCCAGAAAGCCCCAGCCTTTTTTCTTGCCAAGGCCAATGCGCTCGGCATCAAAGACCACCCAAATCATAAATACCAGCCACATGACCAGCAGGTCGATGCTGAGGAATGCCGAGGCGCCGCCAGCGGCGATGGGGTCAATAAAGAATTCGATAGGGTTGAGAATATTGCCGCCAGCGGCAATCCAGTCAAAGGCGTGGGGCCAGGCGAGAATCAGGGCGGCGACGCCGAGAATCAGGAATATTCCGTGTTTGATGGTTTGGCATGACATAAATAAGCTCCGCGGATAGGTTTTTTAAAAGTAGTTATTTCGATGCTTGCCATTGCTGGCGATGGCGGCTTGACAAGACAAAATCAAATTGAAATGTCTTCTATCCCTGAGGCTGTGCTCCTCAGGCTGTCGCGGCAATCCGGCTTAAATTCGGGTTACCGCGACAGGGGGCGATTATGGCGCAATGGTGCTTAGATGTCAGTAAATACTGCCATGCCCTTGTTGAGGACGATGCGGTCGTTGACGCTGGCGCGGAACAGCCAGGTGTTTGCCTGTTGCTGCCAGAGTTCAAAGCTGAGTTCGTCGCCGGGGAGTACGGGGCCGGTAAATTGGCACTCCAGGTGGCGCAGGCGCGTGACGCCCAATCCCGTCACCTGGGACAGTGCCCAGCCGGCGATGCCGTAACTGCAATAGCCGTGGAGAATCGGCTGGGGAAAGCCCGCCTGGGCGGCGATATCCAGGTCGATGTGGAGCGGGTTCCAGTCTCCGGACAGGCGGTAGATAATGGCCTGGCCGGGGGTGGTTTTAAAATTGAAGAGTTTTTCCGATGGGGTGTCGGGAAGATTGACCGCAGGTTTGGGCGGCGGATTGCCACCAAAGCCGCCGTCGGCGCGCAGCATCAAGGTCTGTTCGAGCTTGCAGTAACAGGCGTCGTTGTCGGCATCGTGAATGCTGCGCTCGACAACAATCACCGCGCCTTTGTCGGCGCCGCGATCGTATACCTGACTGATGCGTGCGCGACCCACCACCGCCGCTGCCGAGGGCAGGGGCTTGTAGAAGGTGGCGCTCTGGCCGCTGTGCACCAGCTTGGTCCAGGTAATCCCGGTCTCCGGGTTTTTAACCCAGAGTCCGAGGGTTGCCAGGGTCACCGCAAAGGTGGGCAGGGCGACAAGCTCTTTTTCGTAGACGTAGGTCAGTTCATCCCGATTGAGGGGGTCGCGACCCAGTCCCACACCCAGGGCGTAGAGAATCACATCCCGGTGAGTATAGCTGTGGGGAACCTCGTCAAAATGCCAGTTGAGCAGGGTTTCGGGGTTGATTGCCATGACGTCTCCTTCTTTTTTAGACCGGATCCCAGGTGAACACGTCGCCGGAGCGGTGGAGGGGATAGAAATCGTTTTCGAACATGGGGAATACCCGGTCGATCACAGTTTCCGGCGTCCAGCCGTCGGAGGTGTGGGCGGTGCGAATGGGGCGGTTTTGCGAGAACAGATAGATTTCGTTGTTGCGCACGCCGAAAATCTGGCCGCTGACATGCTTGGCCTGATCGGACACGATGGCGACAGCGAAAGGCGCGAGACGCTCGGGCACCAGTTTTTTAAGACCTTCAACGCGCTTTTGCTGCTCGGGAGTGTCGGTGGGAATGGAACTGACCATGCGCGTCCAGGCAAAGGGCGCGACACAGTTGGAGCGCACGCCAAAGCGCTGCATATCCACAGCGATGGCTTTTGACATGCCGACAATGCCCATTTTTGCCGCGCAGTAGTTGGCCTGGCCAAAGTTGCCAACAAGACCTGAGGTCGAGGTCATGTGGAGATAGGCACCGCTGTTTTGCTGTTTGAAGAACGGTGCAGCCGCGCGGCTCATGTTAAAGGTGCCCTTGAGGTGAACATTGATAACCGAGTCGAAGTCTTCCTCCATCATTTTGTGGAAGATGACGTCGCGAAGGTTGCCGGCATTATTGATGATGGCGTCGAGGCCGCCAAAGGTGTCGATGGTGGCTTCCACCATTCTGCGGGCAGCGTTCCAGTCGCCGACGGATTCGGTGAGGGCAATGGCGTTGCCGCCCATGGCTTTGATTTCAGCAACCACTTCGTCGGCGGGAGATTCGGCGGTGGCGTCGCCAGTGAGGGAAACGCCGAGATCGTTGACGCCCACATTGGCTCCAGCCTCTGCAGCGGCCAGGGCAATCGCCCTGCCGACACCGCGTCCGGCTCCAGTAATAATGACGGTTTTGTTTTCTAAAATACCCATAATGTCCTAACTCTTTGAATTTAATAATGTACTAAAAAATTAAGGAGGCTCTGCTTAATGTCATTCCCGCTTACGCGGGAGTGACGAAAGCAGTATTAGTCGGAGTCTCCCTTACATAGTTCTTTAATAGCTTTTAGGCAGATCCAGAACTTTTTCGGCGATAAAGCACATGATCAGCTGTTCGGTGATCGGCGCGATGCGGGTCACGGTGACTTCCCGCAGCAGGCGTTCGACATGGTATTCCTTGGCGTAACCCATGCCGCCGTGGGTGAGCACGGCCTGCAGACAGGCGTCGTAACCGGCGCGGGCGCCGAGGAATTTCGCCGAGTTGGCTTCGGCGCCACAGGGTTGGTCGTTGTCGTAGAGCCAGGCCGCTTTCATGGCCATATTGTAGGCCGCTTCCAGGTACATCCAGTTTTCCGCCAGGGGGTGCTGAATACTCTGGTTTTTGCCGATCTGACGGCCGAAAACTTCCCGCTCTTTGGCGTACTGGGTGGCGCGGCGCAGGGCATCCTGGCCGATGCCGATGGCTTCCACGGCAATCAGCACGCGCTCGGGGTTGAGGCTGTGGAGAATATAGGAGAAGCCTTTGCCCTCTTCGCCGATCAGATCTTCATCGGGCACAAAAAGGCCGTCGATAAAGGTGGAGTTGGAGTCGACGCATTTGCGCCCCATCTTGGGAATGCGGGTGACTTCAATTTTGCTGCGATCCATGTCGGTGTAGAAAATGGAAATGCCGTCGGTGGGCTTTTTGCAGTCTTCAATTTTGGTGGTGCGCGCCAGCAACATGATTTTGTTGGCCACCTGGCCGGTGGATGTCCACACTTTCTGGCCGTTGACGATGTAGCCGCCATCAACCTTCTGGGCAAAGGTGGTGATCTGGGTGGTGTTGAGGCCGGCATTGGGCTCGGTAAAACCGAAACAACACTGGTCTTCGCCGGACACCAGGCGGGGAATCCAGCGCGCCTTCTGCTCGGGGCTGCCCTTGACCACGATGGGGTGGGGGCCGAAGAGGTTAATGTGTACCGCAGAGGTTGCCGCCATGCCGCCGCCGCTGTGGCTGGCGATTTCGTGCATCATAATGGCCGCCTCGGTGACGCCAAGGCCGGAGCCGCCGTACTCTTCCGGCATGGTAATGCCAAGCCAGCCTGCCTCGGCCATGGCGCGATGGTATTCGAAGGGAAATTTGCCGTCTTCGTCGCGAGCCAGCCAGTATTCGGCATCGAATTTGCGCATAATCGATGCCACGCCTTCGCGAAGCGCCATATGATCTTCAGAAACAGAAAAATCCATCAGTGTTACCTCTTGTTAAATGCCTGTTAGGCCAATTTTGTCAAATTCACTGCCGCAGCGGTAATAAGCTTTGGCAATGGCTGGTATTCACCAAAACGACTACAGGTGCATATCAGCCGCTGGGGGTTTAGTCCCAAACGCATCGAGGTGATGACCTCGCTGCGGTGTCGGTAGCAGACAAAACACAGGGTGTCGTGTCCGTGCCCGTAAAATGGTAGTAAAGCCGATCGTTCTGATAGGCTTTACTGTCGCCCGCAACACTCAGTGGAATCTAATATAACCCATTGAATGTTGCTGTATTTCTTAAGTTCGAGGCTCGGGGAGCCACATCATCGTCTCGCTCGGTTAGCGATTGCTGGCAGAACAGTCTAACCGAGCAACCCCAGAAGTCCCACAGCCACCACGTTGTTGCTGGGGGAGCCGCCAAGGTTGTGGATCAAGCCCGTGGAGGGGGATGACAGTTGGCGGTCGCCGCAGCGGCCGAGGAGCTGGTTGTAGACTTCGTAGGTCATTCGCAAGCCGGAGGCGGCCACCGGGTGGCCGAAACATTTGAGGCCGCCGTCGCTTTGTACCGGCAGTCTGCCGTCGCCATCGTAGTGACCGTCGAGAATATCCCTGACGGCGCCGCCCGGTTTGGAAAAGCCCAGATCTTCCATGATCACCAGTTCGGTGATCGAAAAGCAGTCGTGAACTTCGGCGAGACTCACCTGGTCGGGAGTAATGCCGGCTTCCGCATAGGCTTTGCGGGAAGCCTCCCGAGTGTTGACCACATAGCTGCCGTCCCATTCATTGGCGCCGCTTTCCCAGCCGTTGCTGGCGCACACCTGCAGGGATTTGATGGTCACCAGATCCTGCTTGCCCAGGGATCGGGCGATTTCCGGCGTGGTGACAATGGCGCAGGCGGCGCCGTCGCTGACGCCGCAGCAGTCAAACAGCCCCAGTGGCGGGGCGATCATGGGGGCGTTGACAATGGTGTCCATGTCCACGGCTTTTTGCAGGTGCGCCTTGGGATTCCTGGCGCCATTCTGGTGGCTTTTCCAGGAAACATGCGCCATGGCGCGTTTGAGTTCGTTTGTGCTAATGCCGTGTTTGGCACTGTAGGCGCCAGCCAGTTGTGAAAAATTGCCGGGGGCGGAGCCGTAGGGCATCCACAGGTCGTTGGCGAGGCCTTTGGTGCGCAGGGGCAGGCCGCCGTAACCGGTGTCCTTGAGTTTTTCAACACCCATGGCCAGGGCGATATCCGCAGCGCCCGAGGCGACGGCGTAGGTTGCCGCCCGCAATGCCTCGGTGCCGGTGGCACACATGTTTTCGACGCGGGTGACGGGAATGCGCGGCAGGCGCAGGCCAAAGGCTAGGGGCAGTGCGGAGCCGCCCACATTGACGTCGTCCAGTGCAGAACCGAGCCAGGCGGCCTCGATGGCCTCTTTTTCAATGCCGGCATCCGCCAGTGCTTCGCTGAAGGCTTCGACCATAAGGTCTTCGCTGCTAGCATTCCAGCGTTCGCCAAAGCGGGTGCAACCCATGCCGAGAATGGCAACCTTGTCTCTGATACCCTCTGCCATTACTGCGCCTCCGCTTTGCTGAGGGGCGCGGCTTTCCAGAAGTAGTGACGGTAACCGCGCTCGCGGTCAAGGCTCTTGATTCTGAATTTCATTGCCACCTTGTCGCCGACGGCAATTCCGGAGGCGGGAATGTCGACAAATTCCATCAGCACGCGGGCACCGGATTCAAATTCCACCAGGCCGTATTGAAAGGGCGGCTCGGGGGTGAAGGTCAGGTTGTCGATGGTAAAAGCCACCACCCTGGCGGTTTCGTCGGCGAGGCGAACATCGATATAGTCTTTGCCCGCCATCAGCGTGCCGTCCAGAGCCATTGGCGATTTGGGAAACTGGCTGGGGGCGTCTGGGGACGTTTTGCCGCCCAAAAAGGCAGTGATATTTTTGCGATCGCGTTCATGAACGCTGAGAAAAGTTTTGTCGATTCGCTCACCCCTGGGGCCGAAATCCAGGTCGATAAGCCCGCGGCTGGTGACGTAGGCGCCGTATTTGACGGGCACGGATTCGCCGAGCTGGGCGGATGCGCTCCCCTCGCTGCCCGCTGTTGGCAGGGGACTGTTGACCTTGAAAATCAGGGTGTCGCAGCCGTTGCCAAAGCTGCTGACGAGAATACGATCGCCGCTTTGGGCGCTCTCAAGGGCGACAGCCAGGCCGTACAGGGGCAGTGCGCTGCCCAGGTCTCCGGCGCTGGCCATGATAGTTTCGGTGATCAGTTGCGCGTTGCTTAAGCCCAGTCCTTTGGCGAGGGATTTTTCCGATGCCGACAGCGGCGCTGGCAGAACTGCCCAGTGAATGTCGGCGCCGCCGACGCCGGCGGCGGCGAGCGCCTTTTTGCCGCTGGCGACAACGCTGGGGGTAACCACCTCATCCTTGACCCAGCGGTCTTCGCCGGGGTATGGGGCAAAGCCATCGGCGGTGTAAAAGTCGATACAGTCGTCGCTGTTGCTGTGCCAGCCTACCAGGGTGGCAATGGGGTTTTCGTTGTCGACGACAACGGCGGCGCCGCCGTCGCCCCAGAGAATTTCCGCCCAGCTGCCGGGGCGGGCGGTGCGCTTTTCGGCGCAAAGCACCGCCGTGGCGCCCGCCGCTTGATTGAGCAGAGCCTGAAGCAGCGCCGAGGTTCCGGCGCGGCGGTTGCAGCTGGTGTCGGCGGTCAATGTGGTGTCAGGCAGCGCCAGGGCAGCCAGGGCAATGGCTGACGAGCTGCGATCCCGAAAAGGGTGGGAGGTGGATGCCAGGGTCAGCTGGTTGATGTTCCTGGTGGCGGCACCGCTGTTGCGAAAAGCCTCAACGGCCATGGTGATACTGTCCTGATCCCAGGCGGCAACAGTTTTCGTGCCCTTGGCTTTTCCTTTCAGCCCGGGTAGTGCCCAGCCGTGGATTTGCGAGACTTCACTGCGCGCTAGCCGCGCCTTGGGAAGGAAGCCTCCCGCAGCGCTAATGCCTCTTGAAATCACTGGATTTGCTCCGCCCAAACTGCCCTGAGAAGGCGACAAAATAACACAATTAACTTTACATAAGCAAACTAAAATATGTATCATTGGGGGCGATGGTAAGCTTGCTGTCTGACAGCGGCTTGCCGACAGAATTGATGGTAACGGGTTGAATCTGATCATTTTTATTATTTCAGATACTGTTGCTTTACGTTGGCAGTAGGGCTGAACCAGTCCTTGTAAACATAGAGGTGAAGAGTCGGTTATGAAAGGTTTAAAAGGAAAAGTTGCAATTGTTACTGGTGGCGCAAGTGGTATCGGCGAAGCCATCGTGCTGCGTCTCGCTGAAGAAGGCTGCAAGGTAGCGCTTTTTGATATCAACCAGGAAGCCGGTGAAAAAGTGGTTGCCGCCGCCAAGGGTGAAGTTGCTGTTTTCAAAACTGACATCACCAGCATGGACAGTATTGAAGCCTCCGTAAGCGCGGTAGAAAGCAGCCTCGGGCCGGTGTGGATGCTGGTCAACTGTGCCGGTTGGGACGCGCCCTCGCCATTTTTGACCCAGGGGCCGGATCTGTGGCAAAAAATCATCAATCTCAATCTCTACGGTCCCATCTACATGCATTCTGTGGTCTGCAAGAGAATGGCCGAGCGCGGCGAAGGCCGGGTTATCAATATCGCCTCCGATGCCGGTCGTGTCGGCACCAGCAACGAAGCGGTGTACTCTGCTTGCAAGGGCGGTACCATTGCCTTCACCAAGTCCATGGCGCGGGAGCTGTCGCGTAAAAATGTTCTCGTCAACTGTATTTGCCCGGGCCCCACTGACACTCCGGCCATGGCGGCGGTTGTCGGCGGTGGTGAGGAAGCGGAGAAGTGGAAGGATTCCATGGCGCGCGGTATTCCCCTGCGCCGCATGGGTCAACCAGTGGACTACCCTGGTATTGTCGCGTTTTTTGGCAGTGATGACGCCAGCTACATCACCGGCCAGACCATTTCCGTGTCTGGTGGCTTGACGATGGTTTAAACTGCGGCGGGGGGTGTCAAGCCCCCTCGGTTTCAAGCCCGTCGAGGTTGCATGGGGCGGGCAGTCAACTTCAATCATTAACCTGAATTCGAGAAGACATTATGAACGTTACTCTCCCCTACCAAGACATTATCTACGAAAACCGCGACGGCGCTGCCTGGATCATTATTAATCGCCCCAAAGTGTATAACGCCTTTCGCGGCCAGACCATTGAAGAGCTGATCCACGCCTTCCTGACCGCCGCCAGCGACAAAACTGTTGCCTGCGTGGTGCTCACCGGCAGTGGCGACAAGGCATTTTGCACCGGTGGCGATCAGTCCAGCCACGAAGGCGATTACGACGGTCGCGGTGTTGTGGGTCTGCCTATCGATGAGCTGCAATCTGCCATTCGTGATATTCCCAAGCCTGTGATTGCCGCAGTCAATGGCTATGCCATTGGTGGGGGGCACGTGCTGGCAACCCTCTGCGATCTCACCATTGCCGCTGATACAGCGCAAATGGGTCAGGTTGGCCCCAAAGTGGGTTCTGTGGACGCAGGCTGGGGCACCGCCTATCTGGCGCGCATCGTCGGCGAAAAGAAAGCCCGCGAAATTTGGTATCTGTGCAAGCGCTATACCGCTCAGGAAATGGCGGATATGGGGCTGGTCAACAAGGTTGTTCCCGCCGGTCAGCTCGAAGCCGAGGTCACCAGCTGGTGTCAAACCATCAAGCAACACAGCCCCACCGCCCTGGCTCTGGCCAAGCGCTCCTTCAATGCCGACTCCGAATCGATTCGCGGCCTCAGCGGTTTTGCCCTCCAGGCGGTCAAGCTGTACTACGACACTGAAGAGTCTAAAGAAGGTGTTAACGCCTTTAACGAAAAGCGTAAACCCGATTTCCGCAAATTTGCCAAATAGGCAGTAAGTCGAAATGAAAAATATCACACTGGAAGTTCGTGAGGACGGTATTGGTATCGCCACCCTGAATATGCCGGGCAGACCTTTGAATGTCTTTTCCGAGCACATGATGGATGATCTGGAGGCTGTGGTTAAGCGCGCCTCCGCTGAACTCAAGGGGTTGGTGCTGCGCTCCGGCAAGAGTACCTTTGTCGCCGGTGCCGATTTGGTCATGATCAAGGACTTTGCCAATATGCGCTTTGGCGCAGAATGGCAAACCATGCGCGACCGCTTCAGTCGCCTCGGCAAGCTGTTTCGCACCATCGAGAAATCCCCAATTCCCATCGTCGCCGCTGTCAACGGGCTGGCTCTGGGGGGCGGTCTCGAGCTGGCGATGTCCTGCCATGGCCGTGTCTGTGTCGATGTTCCGGCACCCATTCTCGGCTTGCCGGAAATTGTCCTCGCGCTGCTTCCAGGTGCCGGTGGCACCCAGCGTCTGCCGCGCTATATCGGTGTTGCCCCCGCCATGAAAATGCTCCTCGACGGCGCCCCCGTGACACCGCAGTTTGCCCTTGAGCATGGCCTGGTGGACAAGATTGCCGCCGAGGCCGATCTGGTGGAGCAAGCCGTTGAACTGGTCAAAGCCATTGAGCCTCGGGCGCGCTGGGACAAGCCCGAGTGGCAACTTAGCGTTCAAGATCAGGCGCTGCTCAACAGCGACGGCTGGGAAGATTTCTGTCTCGACGTCGGCGGCTGGACGGGGCGTCAGCACGACCTCTACCCGGCGGTGAAGGCAATTATGGATTGCGTTGGCAAAGGTGCGCTTCTGCCTATAGATGCGGGCTTTGATGTGGAGTGGGATATTTTTGTCGATTTGATGAGCGATCCTGTGGTTGCCAATATGGTGGTCACCTGTTTCCTCAACAAAACTGCCGCGCCAAAATGGACGAACAACTACATTGCACCCAATGCGGCGAGGCTCGAATCCCTCGCCTGGCAATCCGCTGTGGAAATGCCCAAGTCCGTTGCCCGCAAGGCCAAGGTGGTTGTCGATGACGACGCTGCTGTGGTGGTCACAGACGCAGGTAAAGCCAGTGGTGAAGATGCTATCGAACTCTGTAACGCGGCCGCTGGTGACAAGGCTTCCAGGGGCGTCGCCACCATTACCTTTCTGGGTTCCCTGAAAGCGGCGGAAGCCGTCGAGGTTCTTGCCCCTGAAGCCCTCAGCGCCTGTTCATTGGATCTGGCCATGGCCATGGGCAAAATTCCCGTGTGGGCAATTACTGCCGAGGGTGGCCTTAATCTGATTCTGGCGGCGGTGCGCCAGGCTGTCGCCAGCAGTGGCAAATCCCAGGATGAGATTGCCAGGGCGGCGAAGGCGGTGGATGCCGATAGTCTCTTCGGCGCAGCGGGCGGCAGCCCCGCCGCTGGCGAGGTCTCGGCTCAGGATCGGATTGTCGGCCTCAATTTGCTTGGCACAAGCGCCATTCATATCTGGAAACACTGCGCTGGCCGCTATGAAGAGATGGATGTGCTCGCGGTGCTGGGCGCTGCCTGGCCGAAGTGGACGGGCGGTCCCATCGCGTATCTGGCAATGCACCAGCGCAATGAGCTGTCTGCCTATGGCTCCTTTCCGGAATTGTCCGCAGCGCTGGCGGAGATAGATCACGAACTGAAAATCAAGGCCAGCTACAATGTCACCGCAGCAAGTCACGGCCACCTATGACCTACAAAGCGTCCTCACTGTCGGAACTTGAACCATTCTTCGCCAGCGGAGAGACGCTCTATGTCTCGGGCTGCGCCGCTGAAATTCCTGGCTTTGAACAGCTGGCTGTTTTCAGGGACAGAACATCGCCGCTGACCATCAGTGGCATTTTTCTGCCCGGCATTAACCGGCACGACTACACCCGTCTCGGTGACAACGTCGCCTGCCAGACCTTCTTTATGACCCCGCAGCTGGCCGCGGCGCGGGGGCGGGTGGAATACTGTCCGTGGCGCTATCGGGATATTCTCGCCTTCTACCAGCGCCAGGCCGTCGATATCGCCGTGGTGATGCTCAGCGAGCCCGATGCAAACGGGGTCTGCAGTTATGGTGTCTGTGCCGATTATGCGCCGCTGGTATTGCCGCAGGCACGGGTGAAGATTGGCGTTATCAATCGGCAGATGCCCTACACAATGGGCTGTTCCGGTATCCATGTTGACGATCTGGATGCCCTGTTCTGCCTTGATCAGCCCCTTATCGATGTGCCTTCGCAAACGCCTGATGAAACCTCTACCGCCATGGCAAAAACCGTCGCCGCTTATATTGGCGATGGTGCCACATTGCAGCTGGGTCTGGGCAAGGTGCCGTCTTCTGTGGTGACCCAGCTGGCGGATCGTCGCGATCTTCGCGTTATTTCCGGGTTGCTTGACGAGTCGATGCTGGCTCTTGAAACCAGCGGCGCCATGGCCGCGAATCAGCCTGCCATCGTCGGTGTCGGTCTTGGCACCGCCAATTTTTACCGCGCCCTTGATCGCAACGAGCGCTTCCAGTTTCAGCCGGTTTCGGTGACCCACGACCTCCAGACCCTGGCGCAAACGCCGAATCTGGTCACGGTAAATGGCGCCCTCGAAGTCGACCTTTTTGGCCAGGTCAATTCGTCGGTGACGTCCCGCGGCCATCTTTCCGGTCCAGGGGGGCTGCCTGAGTTTGTCAATGGTGCATTGAGCAGTAAAGGCGGGCGCTCCATCATTGTGTTGCCGGCCACGGCGGGCAAGGATGCACTGTCAAAAATTGTACCCTCGCTCACTGGCAGCATGCCCTCCGTCAGCGCCATTGATGCCGATGTTGTCGTCACCGAGTACGGCGCGGCAGAACTCCGTGGCAAATCGTTGAAGCAGCGGATTCGCGCCATGATTGCGATTGCCGCACCCCAGCATCGGGAAACTCTTGAAGAGCAATCCCGCGGGCTGGTATAGGTATTGCGGTTATTTTTTGTACATCTGCTGTCTGTGCTTGTCGGGCAGTGATTTTTCATTTCTTTCAATAGATTAGGTGCCTGTTATGATTGAACGTACCCTCTTTAATTCCGATCACGAGATGTTCCGTGACTCCGTCAGAAAGTTTATCGATCGTGAGATTGCGCCCTACCACGCCCAGTGGGAAAAAGACGGTATCGTCCCCAAGGAACTGTGGCTCAAGGCCGGTGAAGCTGGCATTCTCTGCTGCACCATTCCTGAAGAATACGGCGGCGTTGGCGCCGACTATCTCTACGATGTCATTGTCTTTGAAGAATTGTTCCGCTCCGGCTTTTCCGGCCCCGGCTTTCTGATTCACACCGATCTGGTGGCCACCTATATCAATACCTTCGGCACCGAAGAGCAGAAAAAGAAATTTCTGCCGAAAATGGTCAGTGGCGAGTGGATTGGATCCCTGGGGATGACTGAACCCCATGCGGGCAGCGACCTCAAGGCGATTCGCACCAAGGCGGTCAGGGACGGCGATGACTACATCATCAATGGCCAGAAAGTGTTTATCTCCAACGGCCAGCTGTGCGACGTGCTCGTTCTCGCCACCAAAACCGACGCTGATGCCGGCGCCAAAGGCGTTACCCTGTTCATCGTTGAAGGCGGCATGGAAGGTTTCAAGCGCGGCACCAACCTGGATAAGTTGGGCATGAAAGCCCAGGACACTTCCGAGCTCTTTTTTGAGGACGTGCGCGTTCCCGCCGCCAACATGCTCGGTCAGGAAGGTCAGGGCTTCAAGCTGATGATGCAAAAGCTGGCTCAGGAGCGCCTCGCCCAGGCGATTCGCAGCGCCACGGTTACCGAGACCGTTATCGAATGGACCCTGGAATACACCAGTCAGCGGGAAGCCTTTGGCCAGACCATTGCCGATTTCCAAAATACCCAGTTCAAACTGGCGGAGCTCAAGGCGGAAGCAGTGCTGGGACGGGTTTACACCGATAAATGTATTGAGCTGTTTATGCAGGGCAAGCTCGATCCCGTGGATGCCGCCATTGCCAAAATGCAGTTGAGTAACCTCCATTGCAAGGCGGTGGATGAATGTCTGCAGCTCTTTGGCGGCTGGGGCTATATGTGGGAATATCCCATTTGCCGCGCCTATGCCGATGCCCGCATCGTCAAAATTGCCGGCGGCTCCATTGAGATCATGAAGACCATTATCGCCAAAGATATGTTCAAACCGTACAAGAAATAGAGAGTCCTCGCTATAAACTGACAAGCTGTTTTTCTTGGCTTCCTGGCAGTAAGGCCGGTTTTGCTTTACTGCCAGAAGAAGTTGATATACCCTTGAATCTTTGCTGATTTTGTTAAAAACGACTTGTTTTTCAAGGAACTATTTCATAAGTCGCTATCTTGTCATGTTGCGAAACCATGACGGCCTGCCAAAAGCCACCAGCATAATAGTGCTGTTTTTGCATTGTTTTGTCTTTTCGGTATCAGCAAGTAAAAGAATCAAATAGTGAAATATAAGAGGTTAGTATGTGGCCGTACCCTGAAATCAGAAATATTGGCGATATTGTTCGCTTCAATGCGAGGCGTTTTCCAAATAAGCCTGCGATACTGTTTGAAGATAATGTCCTGACCATGGCGGAACTGGATAGGCTGTCCAATCAGTTTGCCAACGGCCTTATAGCCGGGGGCGTGAAGAGAGGCGACCGCATTGCCTATTGTGGCAAAAACTCCGACGACTATATGATTGCGTTGTTCGGTATTGCCAAGGCTTCGGCGGCATTCGTGCCTCTCAACTGGCGCCTCGCTACGGAAGAGTTGGTGGAAATTGTTGGCGACGCAGAACCTTCATTTATTTTTGTAGAGGCTGAGTTTGAGAGGAGTTGGCATCATGTCAGGGATGTCGGCAACTTTCATTTTGGCTCCCAGATTATTAATCCCGGCAAACCAGAGAATAATCCGTTGCGGCAGTGGCTGGCTGGCCAAAGTGAGGCCGACCCTATGCTCGAATGCCCCTTGGATGAGAACGCCTGGATTCTCTATACCTCGGGCACCACAGGGCGTCCGAAAGGGGTTCAGCTGACCACAGGCGGTATCATTATGATGCGTCTCTGTGAGCATTTTGAGCCTGCCTTCACTTGGTCTGAGAACGATACTTTTCTTTTTATAGCCCCCAATTTTCACCTGCTTGGGGTCAGTCTGACATTGCAAGCCTTTTATAACGGCGGCACTATCGCTGTGGTAAAAATGTTTGATCCTGCCCTGGTCTTGAAGGAAATCACCGCCAAAAAACCAACGATCGTAGCGCTTGCTCCTATCATGATCCAGATGTTGGTAAACCATCCAAACTGTGAAATAACGGATTTCAGCTCTGTGCGCGAAGTGGTTTATGCAGGCTCTCCCATCTCCCTTGCCGTAATCAAGCAGGCGCTTGACAAAATGCCCTGCCGATTTATGCAGTTTTACGGCGCTACCGAGAGCGGCGGCGCGATGACCCTGCTGCGACCTGAAGAGCATGATCTCAACAATGAAGAGCGGCTCACTTCCTGTGGCAAGCCACTGCCATTGATTGATGTAAAAATCGTCGACAGCAAGGGCAATGAAGTTGCCCCTGGTGAATCCGGCGAACTGCTGGTGAGAACTCCGGCCATTAACAATGGTTACTGGCGCAAGCCGGAGCTATGGCCCGACGTTTACCAAAACGGTTGGTATAGAACCGGCGATATGGCTCGCCAGGACGCTGAAGGTTTTCTCTATCTGGTGGATCGGGTCAAGGATATGATCGTCACCGGTGGCGAAAATGTCTATTGCTCCGAGGTGGAAAACTGTCTTTCCCTCCATCCATCCATCAAGCAGGTGGCGATCATCGGTGTCCCCAGCGAAAAGTGGGGCGAGGAAGTCAAGGCCGTGGTTATTCTCAAGGATGGCGAAACCCTCGACGAGCACGAACTCATTGGCTACGCCAAGGCGCGGCTTGCCTCCTATAAGTGTCCCAAGTCAGTGGATTTTGTCGAGGCGTTTCCTGTCAATGCCAATGGCAAAGTGCTAAAGCGCAAATTGCGTGAGCCCTACTGGCAGGAGAAGGGGCGCAATATCGCCTAAGCTGTTCTGCGCCACAAAAAACCCCGCTTGCGATGCCTGTTGTCGGCATCCGGCGGGGTTTTTGCATTCAGGGTAAATGATTGTCGAAATAGAGGGAAATGTCCGTATGGTGACTGTCATAATAATATGGCACACTGATTCAGATCAGCACAGATTTAGCCCGTTTTCCCATCAGGAGATAGCCTATGGAATCCTATAGCCACGTTGTCCGCCATGTCGAGGCTATGCCTTCCGGAGCATCCATAGGGGCTTTTTTTGATTTTGATGGCACGGTTATCAACGGTTATTCGGCATTCATTTTTCTTCGCGAACAATTGCGCAAAGGCTATATGAAGCCCCTCGAATTTGTTGAAATTGTGGCGACACTGGTCAACCACAGCATGGGCGCCATCGGTTTTTCCGGGCTGATGGACGTGGGCGCCAAAGTACTGCGAGGTGTCAGTGAAGAGAGCTACACCGAGTTCAGCGAAAAAGTCTACGACCACTATATTTCCAAGCTCCTCTATCCCGAAGCCCGCGCTCTTATCGAGGCACACCTTAAAAAAGGCCATACGGTGGCCATCGTGTCCTCGGCAACCCCCTATCAGGTTGAACCCCTGGCGCGGGAACTCAATATTGAACACGTCTATTGTTCTCGCTACGAAGTGGTGGATGGTGTCTTTACCGGCGAAACCCTCAAGCCCCTGTGCTGGGGGCAGGGCAAGGTCGTGGCCGTTGAAGCCCTTGCCAAACAGTACCAGCTGGATCTGGACAGCAGCTGTTTTTACAGCGACAGCGATGACGATATCGAAGTGCTTCACCACGTGGGCATGCCGCGAATCGTCAACCCCAATTCCCGCCTTCAGACCATCGCTTCCGAAAATGGCTGGCCGGTGCAGGTGTTCGCCCGCACCGGCAAGCCCACTCTGGCGGAAAATCTGCGCAGCGTCGGCCTTTATGGCACCCTCATCAGTTCCTATTTTTGGGGGCTTGGCGTCTGGAAGCTCAACGGCTCCAAGGACGAAGGGCGCCGCTTTATGCTGTCGCTGTTCACCGAGATTGCCTTTGCCTTAATTGGTCTCAAACTCAATGTGCGCAATCCGGAAAATTACTGGAAAGAGCGGCCGGTGGTGGTGGTTTACAATCATCAAAGCAAAACCGATGGCCTGATTGTGATGAAATTGTTGCGGGATAACTTTGCCGCTGTCGGCAAAAAGGAGATCGGCAAATTCAAGCTGTTTGAAAAAGTCTATGATTTTGCCGGTGTCGTCAGGGTTGATCGCCAGAATACCCAAAGCGCCATTGACGCCATGCGCCCTTTGGTGGACGCCCTCGCCGTTGAAGGTCGCAATGTGGCCATCGCCCCCGAGGGCACGCGCTCGGAAACCAAAAAACCGGGACCGTTCAAAAAAGGCGCTTTTCATATCGCTATGCAGGCCGGCGTTCCCATACTGCCGGTGGTTATTCACAATGCAGCGGACATTCAACCCAAAGGGCAATTTGCCTTCAGACCCGGCGTGGTCGACGTGGAAATTCTGCCCCCCGTGGATACTTCCGGCTGGACTGAAGCCAGTCTCGACCGCCATGTCACCGATGTTCGCAATATGTTTTTGAAGGCGCTCGATTTCCCTCCCGAGAGCATTGCCGAATCCGTTCATCGCAAAGCTCCAGGCACGAAAAAAGCGGCTCCTGGCCGGGGAACCGTGAAAAAATCACCGGCGAAAAAAGCGTTGGCAGCGAGCACAGCGGCGGCGGGCAAAAAGACAATGGCTAAAAAAACCGGTTCGGCAAAGGCGGCAATCAAGGCGCCAATGCCGGCGACCGCTACAGCCAAAACCGCTGCCGTAAAGCCCCAGAAAACCAAGCCGGCAGCACAAAAGGCCGAAGGTCAAAAAAGCGTCGCCAAGAAAAATACGGCGCCTAAAACAGCTGGTACGAAAATTGCGGTGAAGCAACAGGCTGTGCAGGTACGCAAAACTGTCACCAAAGACCGTTTAAATGCTAGGCGCTCAGATGGGGACATGGCGGAAAAGCCCTCGGCCAAGCCCCGGCCAAGGCCGGAGAAAAAACCCCTTGCCGGCGCAAAGAAACCCGTAACCGGCAAAACTGCGGTGAAAAAAACAGCGGCTAAAGTTGTTTAAAGAAGCCGACAAGGCTTAGGAGAGGAACCGTTTATGTTGCAGCTTGGGGCTCAGGACTCACAATTTCTTTACATGGAGAGCGGGCACAACCTCTCCAATGTCACCATGGTGTGCATTTATGCCAAGCCGGAAAACCCGGCTGCGGAAACCGTGTTTGAACTGGTCAAGTCCCATGTCGAATCCCGCCTGCACACCAATCCGATTTTCAGAAGGAAGCTAGTTCGAGTCCCCCTGGATCTGGATTACCCCTATTGGGTGGACGACGAATACTTCGATTTTGAATCCCACCTTCACCTTCATCGCCTCGCTTCTCCCGGCGACTGGGGGCAATTTTGCGATTTGGTGGGTAGAATCCACTCCCGCCCCCTGGATATGAACAGGCCGGTGTGGGAAATCCATGTGGTGGAAAACCTCAACGGTATAGCCGACATTCCCCCCGACAGCTTTGCCATGGTGACCAAGATTCACCATTCGGCGGTCGATGGCGCTTCCACCATCAAGTTTTTTTCCGGACTCAGCGATCTGGACGCAGAGGGTACGCCAGTCACCGATCTTTCGGTGACGGCGGAGTCGGCGGGAGAGCCCCCCACCACCAATGAAATGTGGGCCCGCTGTGTTCTCAATCATATACGCTCGCCGATAAAACTGGCGGAAACCCTGTGGCGCGCAACGCCAACCCTGGTACCCGCAGCGATCAATGCGGTGTTTAAGGTCAGGGATGACGACGAGTCCACCAGGGTACCCAAAACCCGCTTCAACAAGCCCGTGTCCCCGCGCAAGACTTTTCATGGGGTGGAATTTGAACTGGCGGATTTCAAGCGCATTGCCACAGCGGTGGACGACGCCAAGATCAACGATGTGGTGCTCGCGGTGAGCAGCGGCGCGCTGAGAAAATACCTTCTCCGCCATCACGGGTTGCCCTCTGAATCCCTGATTGCCTGGGTGCCGGTGAATACCCGCCCGGCAAAGGGCGCCAAGGGCGGTGAAGACGGCAATCAAATTACCGCGATGACGGTGGATTTGCATACGGATCTGGCCTCGCCCCTGCAAAGGCTGAAGGAAATTACCCGTTATACCCAGCTGACAAAGGCGGGCAAGACAGGTGTCTCGGCAAGGCTGATGACCGATGTCAGCAAGCATATGCCCGGTGCAACCATGGCGCTGGCCAGCAGAATGATCATGGCCTCCGGGGTTACCGCCAGTCTTTGCAATGTGGCCATTTCCAATGTCCCGGGTCCACAGTTTCCCATTTATTTGAACGGTGCAAAATGTCTCAAACAGTACGGCATGACGCCCCTTGGCGACGGCATGGGGTTATTTTTGATGACGTTGAGCTACAACAAAAAGCTCACCTTTAGCATTACCACCACCGAGGACGTGATGCCGGATGTGGATCTTTTTGGTGAATGTCTGGCGGCTGCGGTCACTGAGCTCAAAAATGCCACAGACAAAGCAAAGACCAAACCGGTCAGAAAAACGGTTGCCAAGGGGAGAAAATAATGTCATCCCGCAGCTCCTACCTGTTGCAAAAAGAACTGGACAACGCGGACACCTACGACCAGTGGCGCGACATTGCCATGCGCATTGACCAGATTGAAGGTCGCGATAAATGGAAGACGGTGGAAAGAACCAATCTCTACGATTATCAGGCCATCAGATCCCGCTACAACATTCTGCGGGAAATGCGCGAGAGCGGCGACGACCACGGCCTGTTGTTCGCCCTCAACGAAGGCATCCACGGCAATATGGGCGGTATGGGCAGCGCCGAGCTGTTCAAGAAAACCCGCTTTGGCACCAAGCAGCTCATCAATGACTATATCGATGAAGTCACCAACGCCCTTTACCACCTGGCGAGTCCAAAAGTTGACAGTATTTCCATCGATGAAAAACTGGAATTTTTCAACCGGGCGGCGCACTGCTTTGGCCGTTCTGCATTAATGCTCAGTGGTTCCGGTTCCCTGTTTTATTTCCATCTCGGCGTGGTCAAAGCCCTCTGGGAGGAAGGTCTGCTGCCTTCCGTGATTTCCGGTGCCAGCGGTGGCGCCATTGTTGCCGCCATCGTCGGCTCCCATAGCCACGAAGAGCTGGAGACAATTTTTGATGCCGAGCATCTAAAAATTCAGGTGGAGCAGGGTTTGGGGTTGCGGAGCATAGGCAATTTATTGAGCCGAGGACATGTTTCCCCCAAGGCCATCGAGGAGTTTCTGGTGCGCATTATTCCCGATCTGACCTTTCAGGAAGCGGCAGCCCGCACCGGCATCCATATCAATGTTTCGGTGGCGCCGGTGCAGCGGCACCAGACCTCCAGGCTGCTCAACGATATAGCTTCGCCCAATGTCATGCTGCGGGAGGCGCTGATGGCGTCCAGCGCCTTTCCCGGTTTCTTTCCACCGGTGACCCTCGCGGCCAAGGACAGAAACGGCAACCGCAAACCCTATCTGCCCAACAGGAAATGGATCGACGGCTCGGTGAGCGACGATTTGCCCATCAAGCGGGTAATGCGTCTCTATGGCGTCAACCACTCCATCGTCAGCCAAACCAATCCTGTGGCTCTGCCATTTATTTCTGAAAATCACTCCGCCACCGTCTTCGGGATTCTTAAGGAAACCTTGCAAATCACCACCAAACAGTGGGCGCTTGCAGGAGCGAAGATCATCGGCCACCCGATGAAATTAAACTCCAGACTGAGCCAGTTGCTGACCTTTACCAGCTCTGTGCTGGCGCAAACCTATACTGGCGACATCAATATTCTGCCGCCGCGGCGGTTGCACAACCCGGCGCAGTTGCTGTCCCAGCGCACCAATGCGGAAATTATCGAATTGATCCGCCATGGGGAGCGGGCAACCTGGCCAAAAATAGAAGCCATCAGGGTGCAGACAAAAATCAGCAATGCCCTTGACACCATTGCCAAAAATCTCGAAGCAGAACTGCTCAACCAGGTCCATGAATCCAGCATTGCCGAGAGGAAAACCGCGTGATTAACACAACAGGGAATTTTGTCGCCAAATCCGGCGCGCAGATTTTTACCCAGTGCTGGCTGCCGGATGCCGAAATCAAGGCCGTGCTGGTTATTGCCCACGGCCTGGGTGAGCACAGCGGCCGCTACCTGCCCTTTGTCGAACACTTTGTCGCCCTCGGCTATGGGGTTTACGCCCTCGACCACGAGGGTCATGGCCGATCCCAGGGGCGGCGTGGTTATATTCCCCACCTGAGCACGTTTGTCGAGACATTGTTTCAGTACATCAGCCAGATAAAAGATAAGCACCGGGATAAAAAGTTTTTCCTTGTCGGCCACAGCATGGGGGGCGTGATCAGCGTCAATTATTTGTTGCGCCATGAGGAAACTCTTTCCGGCTGTATTTTGTCGGGCTCGGCATTGGCCACCGATGAAGTCATTGGCCCTGTGCTCAAATGGATTTTGAAGGGGCTCTCCCTGTTGATGCCGAAAGCCCAAATTATCAAGCTGGAAGGGGAAGCGGTGAGCCGCGACCCTGAGGTGGTTCATCGCTACCTCAACGACCCCCTGGTTTTTCGCGGCAAGGTAACGGCGCGACTGCTGACGGCGATTCTGTCCGGCGCCGACCACGGCCTGGAGAAAGCGGCCAAAATTACTTTGCCACTGCTGATTATGCACGGTGGCGACGATGGCCTCGCCAGTCCGAAAGGCTCGCAAATGCTGTTTGAAAGGGTTTCTTCCACAGATAAAACCTTAAAAATTTACGATAACCTGTTCCATGAAATTTTCCTTGAACCGGAAAAAATGCAGGTCTTTGCTGATACCGAGCGCTGGCTTGAAGCGCGCGTTTAATTGGAGAATGGCGCTTTGCTAGGGATTGCCGCTGCGGTTTTGATCGCCGTCCTGGCGCTGTTTCTTCTGCGCTTTTGGCTGCTAGCTCAGGTCGCGAAACTGGTGTTTGCGGTTGCTGCGCTGTTTGTTGGTGCCCAGCACCGCCGGGTCAATGTCGCTGGGCTTGAATGGCACTTTCTAGATAGCCGCAGCGCCCTTGATGGCGACGGCTCTGACAAACCTGTGATGGTGGTTTTGCACGGTTATGGTGCCGATAAATACAACTGGCTGCTCTACCTAAGGGTACTGAAAGGGGAGTTTCGCCTCATTGCTCCCGATCTTCCCGGCTTTGGCCAGACCTATAGCGGCGATCTTCAGGCCAACTACCGCATTGCCGATCAGGTGGAGCGCCTCAAAGGATTTGTCGAAGCCTTAAACCTCGGCCGTATCCATCTCGCCGGCAACTCCATGGGCGGTTTTATTGCCGCCAGATTCGCCCTGGCATATCCCGACAAGGTACTGTCGCTGACCCTGATGGATGCGGCTGGTCTTGCAGCGGCCAAAAAGACGGTGCTGGAGGAATCCTTTGAACACGACGAAATTCTTTTTTTGCCGCGCACCCGTGCGCAGGCAGACGCAGTCTTGGCCATGGCGGTTGCCAAACCGGTCAAACTTCCCCTCATCGCCATCGTGTATCTGTTGAATCAAATCAACGAGCGCCGCCCTGTGCTTGAAAAAATTTTTCGCCAGCTTATGGCGGATCACAAAAGCAGCGACCTCAGCCAGAAATTGGTGGCGCTGGACATGCCGGTGCTGGTTATTTGGGGACGACAGGATCATCTGCTGGATGTCAGCGCCGCCGAAAATCTGGCGCCCCGCCTGCGCAATGGCGAATTGGTGATTCTCGATAGCGTCGGCCATGCCCCGATGATTGAAGCTGTTGACAATACGGCGAAATTCCATAGAGCATTTATTGACAGGCAGGTTTACACTCGTTGATGAGAGTTCATTATTTAGGGGGATGCAGTAAAACGCTATTTAAACGCTAATGTGGCTTTTCTTAGCAGCAGGATTGGTATTTAATCTTAAAGAGAAATGTTAAATAAAAAAGAGCAGTGCGGGGTGAAAATGACAGCGGTAAACCCTTGGCCAAAAGAGGCGGTCAGCAAGATTGTCTTTTTGCTGGATGCAAATACAAAAATTGAACAGTCAATCCTGGAAAATTATCTTCGCGACACTTACCCAGGGGCGTTGAAGTACCAGACATTACCCCTTGCATTGCGATCGAAAAAACTGCCCCAGGCCAATATCACGGCGCTTGAAAATTCCTCCTTTGAAGGTGGAGACATTTTCTATATTCCCCTGCGGCTCGCCTGGCAGGTGGAGGCCGAACCGAGCCGCAAAGGCGTTTCCTTCAAAGGCCTTATTCTCGGCAACCACAACAATCCCGGCTTGCTGAGACAGCGGATTCTGTGCAGAAGCCTGCGCTACAGCAAAGATCCTGTGCCGTACCGAATAGTGGTTGGCAAGGGCGCAACCCTTGCTGAACTCCAGGCCAGGTTCAAAAAGAACTCTGTGAATACAGAGCTGCCGCACTTTATTGCGCGCTCTGCCTTTCTGGCGCTGGAACGGGCGGAACGCAGCATCAAAGGAGCCAGGTACAAGGTTCCGAGAATGGTCGATGAAGAGGTGCTGCGCAAACCACAGCTGATTCAGGCGCTGACGGCAATCAGCCGGGACAGTGGTCGCAGTATGGATGAATTGATGAAAGAGGCGGGGGATTGTCTAAGGGAAATGGCGGCCACGCCAACCCCGGCAGGATTGGACGTTGCCGCTGCCTTGGGTCGCTTTATGTACACTAGGGGGTTTGATGAGGAAATCGAATTTGCCCCCGGCGATCTGGATCGTATTCGCAAGCTCCTCAGCGAGCGCCCGGTAGCCTTCCTGTTTACCCACAAATCCCATATCGACGGTTTTTTGTTGATTACCCTGTTTCACGACCTCAATCTGCCGCCCCTGCACACCTTTGGCGGCATCAATATGGGCTTTATGGGTTTGGGCACCCTGCTGCGCAAAGCGGGCGCCATTTTTATTCGCCGTAGCTTCAAAGGCGACGATGTCTATAAGTCCGTGTTCAAAAGCTATATTGATTACCTGGGGGAAAAGCGTTTTCCGGTGATGTGGGCGCTGGAGGGCACCCGCTCCCGCACGGGCAAATTGATGCCGCCCAGGTTTGGCTTGATCAATTATATTGTCAGCGCCTATTTGCGTGATGATGCTCCCGACCTGATGCTGATGCCGATTTCCATCATCTATGACCAGGTGCCGGAGGTGTCCGATTACGACTCCCTCCAGGCGGGTGGCAAAAAAAGACCTGAGTCTGCGTCCTGGTTTATGCAGTATCTCAGCGGTCTCAATAATCCCCACGGCAAAATCCATGTGCGATTTGGCCAGGGCGTGCAAATCAGCGACTATATTGATACCAGTACCATTGACACCAGCACCGGCGCGTCGCCGGATAGGCGCGACATGCAGAAAATTGCCTTTGCCCTGGCGGTGGATGTCAATAAAGCGACACCGATCACAGTGAATTCCATGATTACCTATGTGTTGCTGGAGCATGGACACCGGGCGATTACCTTTAATCAGCTCCAGGTTGAAATCAATCGCCTTCTGGGGTTTATTGCTCTGTTCAACTTTCCTATGACCACCGATGCCGGGCAACTGACCCCAGAAATTCTTGAGCGCTCATTGCGGCAACTCTCCATCACCGGTGTCATCAGTATCGCCGAGGAAGGCGTCGAAGTGCTGTATATGATTCCCTATAACACGGGGCGAACAGCCGCCTACTACCGCAATGGCTTGATCCACTTTTTTATCACCAGCGCCATCGCCGATATCGCCCTGCTGGCGGTAACCAATGACGGTGAGGCTGCCATCGAGGCCTTTCACCAGGAAGCCCTGCGCCTCAGAGATCTGCTCAAGTATGAATTTTTCTTTGAGGGCAGCGATGATTTTCTCAAGTCTCTGGATCGGGAATTGGATGCCCGTGTACCGGGCTGGCGTGAAACCATTGTCCAGGGAAGAAAGGCGATTCGATTCATGTTGCGCGACCTCAAGCCTATACTTGGCCACGGCACCTTGCGGCCGTTTCTCGAATCCTATCTGATCTTCGCCAGGGCACTGTCGCTGATTCCGGCGGAGGGCGAAGTCGATACCAAAAAACTCATCGCCGACAGCCTTGCCCTGGGCAAACAGCGGGTTCTTCAGCATCGGATTCACTGCGAGGAGTCCGTTTCCCAGAGTTATTTTGACAATGCCATTAAAATTGCCGAAAGTCGCGGTCTGTTTGAACAGTCTGCGGCCGCCGCACTGGGGCGCCTGCAATGGCTGGAGGAGTTGCGGGGCATTGTCGCCAATGTCCGCATTCTGGCGTCAGTTGCTGAAGCCAAGCGTCTGGCGGAAATTGTTGAGCGCCAATATGAGCATTTGTCATAAATGAGCTCTGTGCAGCACAGCATCCCGGTGATGGGTATGTTAAATTCGGGGTCTGTCTCTCTGCAAAAGAGGGCGGCAAAGGAGGGCTGCTAAAATAGGTTGTCGCCTTGATGGCTCTTTGCTATAGTACCGCCCCTGTTAAGTGGGTGGCTGTATTGCTTGATAGGTCAGGCTTTTTAGTCGCTGATGCAATCTTTCTGCAAATCTGGTGCAAGATTTTGTCTGATGGGTTGCCAGGCTCCGCTGTCAATTGCGCATTTTGATTGCGCCGCGCAAAAAGCCCCATTTTGGGGCTTTTTGCTAGGTGGTTATTTTTTGAGCGGTTTTATGGGCCTATGGCCCTTTTTTCATTTTAATATGGTGTTGGCTACGTGACTGCTGGTACTAAACAAGGCAAATTGCTGGAAATGCTCGAACCCGTGGTTACGGCCATGGGCTGCGAGCTGTGGGGCATTGAATTTAGCAGCAGTGGTCGCTACAGCACCTTGCGGATCTACATCGAGAAAGAAGACGGCATCCAGCTTGAGGATTGCGAGCGGGTCAGCCGTCAGGTGAGCAGTGTTCTCGATGTGGAAGATCCCATCAGTACCGAATATACCCTTGAGGTGTCTTCGCCAGGAATGGACAGACCCCTGTACACTCTCGATCACTTCCGTCGTTTTGCCGGTGAAACCGTCAATCTGCGGCTGCGATCACCCTATGAAGGGCGCAGAAGATACACAGGGCTGCTGGTCGGCCTGGAGGGTGATGAAGTGGTAATACAGTGCGAAGGTCACGAGTACCTTTTTCCCATCGAATCAATCGATAAGGCAAATGTCGTTCCCCGGTTTGGGCCCGAAATAGAAGAGGCTGATCTATGAACAAAGAAATCCTGATGGTTGCGGAAGCAGTCTCCAATGAGAAGGGCGTCGCCGAGGAAATTATTTTTGAGGCGATTGAACAGGCTCTGGCCACAGCGACCAAAAAACGCTACGACGAAGACGCCAATATCCGCGTCGTGATCAATCGCAAAACCGGCGACTATGAAACCTTTCGCTGGTGGCTGGTGGTGGCCGACGATGTCCTTGCCGAGTTGGGTACCGAGCTCACCACTGAAGAGGCCATTGAAAAAGATCCAACCCTCAAGGTTGGCGATGTTTTCGAAGAGCAGGTGGAAAATATCGGTTTTGGCCGTATTGCCGCCCAAACCGCCAAACAGGTTATCGTTCAGAAGGTTCGTGATGCCGAGCGCGCCATGGTTGCTGATCAGTATCGCAGCCAGCTGGGCGAGCTCGTCAGCGGTACAGTCAAAAAAGTAACCCGCGACCATATTATTGTCGATCTTGGCAACAATGCTGAGGGTTTGCTCCCCAGAGAAGAACTGGTAGGGCGAGAAGTCTTTCGCGTCAACGACAGGGTGAGAGCCATACTCAAGGAGATTCGCAGCGAAAGCCGCGGCCCCCAGCTTCTCCTCAGTCGCGCCTGCAACGAAATGCTGGTCAAGCTGTTTACCATTGAAGTTCCCGAGGTTGCTGAACAGGTTATCGAAATTCGCGGCGCTGCCCGCGACCCCGGCTCCCGCGCCAAAATCGCTGTTAAGACCAATGATGGCCGTATCGATCCCGTGGGTGCCTGCGTCGGCATGCGCGGCGCCAGAGTGCAGGCGGTCTCCAACGAGCTCGATGGCGAGCGTATCGATATTGTCCTCTGGGACGACAATCCCGCCCAGCTGGTCATCAATGCCATGGCGCCCGCGGACGTTGAATCCATTGTCGTCGACGAAGACGCCCATGCCATGGATGTTGCTGTGGCCTCCGACAGCCTGGCGCAGGCCATCGGTAAAAGCGGGCAAAATGTTCGCCTGGCGGTGGAGCTCACCGGCTGGAAAATCAATGTCATGAGCATGGAGGAAGCCGAGGCCAAGCACGATGCCGAAACCGGCTCGCTGATGGAAACCTTCATGGAATACCTGGATATCGATGAAGATTTGGCCACCCTGCTGGTGGAAGAAGGCTTCAGCTCCGTCGAGGAGGTGGCCTATGTTCCCCTCGAGGAAATGCTGGCCATTGAAGATCTCGACGAGGAAATTGCCGAGGAATTGCGCGCCCGCGCCAAAGATGCCCTGTTGACCATGGCGTTGGCCTCTGAAGAAGAGCTGGCCGGTGCTGAGCCCGCTGAAGATTTGCTCGCCATGGACGGTATGGATTCGACGCTCGCCCATGCGCTGGCGGCCAGGGGCATCTGCACCATGGAAGATCTGGCGGAGCAGTCTGTGGACGATATTGTCGGCATCGAGGGTATCGACGCCGACCGTGCCGCAAAATTAATTATGACCGCAAGAGCGCCCTGGTTTGCCGAAGACTGAGTACTTGGCTGTAGGGTCGTTAACGTAGTAAGCGGGTTAGAGAAAAACGTAGAGGAAATTGCATGGCTGAAGTTACCGTGAGTCAACTCGCCGAGGTGGTAGGGGCGTCCGTAGATCGGCTGTTGAAGCAGATGGCCGAAGCGGGGTTGAAGCATACCGCACCGAATGAGACGGTCACCGATGAGGAAAAACAGCAACTGCTTGCTTACCTGAAAAGCCTGCACGGCGAGAAAGCCGCCACAGAGCCCAGGAAAATCACCCTGCGGCGTAAAACCGTTAGCACCCTCAAAACCGGCGGCAAAAAAACCGTCAATGTTGAAGTGCGCAAAAAGCGCACCTATGTGAAGCGCGAGGATCTCGACGATCAGCAGGGGGATAGCGAAGAGTTTGACGTTGTCGCCGACACCGCCGCCGCTGAAGAAGTAACCGAGATCGCAGCAAACATTCCGCCCCAGGAGCCGGTCGCAGAGATCCAAGCGCCTGCGGAAGCTGTTGATGGCGATGTTGCTGAGCCAGAAGCAGAGCCGGACGTTGAGGAGCCCGCAGCTCCCGCAGTTGCTGCCGAGAGCAAGCCTGAAGCCGATGCCGAAACGGAGACGCCCTTTGTGCGCTCCTCTCTGGTAGATAACGTCGAAGCCATGCGTTTGGCCGCCATTGCCCGCCGCAAGGCGGAAGAAGAGCGCCTGCGCCAGCAGGAAGAGGCCGCCAAGGAGGCGAAGACCGTCCAGGAAAAAGAAACAGAGACCAAGAAAACCGAGCAGGATCGCCCCAAAGTCGCCAAGCCGAAGGTTGAAGACAGCGACGCCCTCCATCACCGCCTGTCGAAAAAGAAAACCAGGGATGATGTCGAGGAAGACGACGGCAAACCCAAGAAAAAGGCCAAAGCCAAAGACGGCAAAGGTCGCAAGAAGCGTCCCGAAGACTTGCTGGCGGAAGTGGTGGCCGACGATGGCGACAGCAAACCCCGGCTGAAGTCCGGCGGCCCTGTGGTCAGAATCGAGAACAGGCACACCTTTAAGCGACCCACCGACAAAATTACCTACGAGGTGGAAATTCCCGAAACCATCAGTGTGTCCGATCTGGCGCAAAAAATGTCAGTGAAAGCGGCCGCCGTCATCAAGGAATTGATGAAAATGGGCACCATGGCCACCATCAACCAGCAGATCGATCAGGACACTGCAGTGCTGGTGGTTGAAGAGCTTGGCCACCGCCCGGTTACCGTTACCGCCGATTCTGTTGAAGAGCAGCTGATCAGGGAAATTGCCCGCATCGAAGAGGGCAATCGGGAGCCCCGCGCCCCTGTCGTGACGGTTATGGGTCACGTTGACCACGGCAAAACTTCATTGCTCGACTATATTCGCAAAACCAAGGTGGTCTCCGGCGAAGCTGGTGGTATTACCCAGCATATTGGCGCCTACCACGTGGATACCCCCAAAGGCATGATTACCTTTTTGGATACTCCGGGTCACGCCGCTTTTACCGCCATGCGCGCCCGCGGCGCCAAGGCCACGGATGTGGTGATTCTGGTGGTGGCCGCCGACGACGGCGTCATGCCCCAGACGGAAGAAGCCATTCAGCACGCCAAGGCCGCCGGTGTTCCCATCGTTGTCGCCATCAACAAAATGGACAAGGAGTCCGCTGACCCCGAGCGCGTCACTAACGAGCTCTCCGCCAAGGACGTGATTCCCGAAGAATGGGGCGGTGATACCCAGTTTGTTAAGGTCTCCGCCCACACCGGCGCTGGCATTGACGATCTCCTTGAAGCCGTGCTGTTGCAGGCGGAAGTGCTTGAACTCTCCGCCCCCAAAGACGTTCCCGGCCACGGCGTTATCGTCGAAGCCCGCATGGAAAAAGGTCGCGGCGTTGTCGCCACCGCGCTGGTTCAGGAAGGCACCTTGCGCAAGGGCGATCTCGTCCTCGCCGGCGAAAGTGTTGGCCGCGTGCGCATGATGAGCGATGAAAACGGCAAGGCGGTTGCCGAGGCGGGGCCATCCATTCCTGTGGAAATTGTCGGTCTCGATTCCGCCCCCAACGCCGGTGATGATTTCCTTGTTGTCGACGATGAGCGCAAAGCCCGCGAAGTGGCGGAAATGCGCCAACAAAAAGCCCGCGAAGCCCGCATGTCCCGCCAGCAGGCCGCCAACCTGGAGAGCATGTTTGCCTCCTTTGGCGACGAGGGCGTCACCAAAAAAGTATTGCCGGTAGTGGTCAAGGCCGATGTTCGCGGTTCCCTCGAAGCCATTCTGGCCTCTTTTGGGGACATTCAGAACGAAGAAGTTGCCGTTACCGTGGTTTCTTCCGGTGTCGGTGGCCTTAACGAATCCGATATCAACCTGGCCATGACATCGGGCGCCGTGGTGCTCGGTTTTAACGTTCGCGCCGATGCTTCCGCCCGCAAACTGGCGGAAGGCGAGGGTGTCGAAATTCGCTACTACAGCGTCATCTATCACCTTCTCGACGAAATCAAGCAGGCGCTGTCGGGCATGCTGTCTCCGGAAATTCGCGAGGAGATCGTCGGCATCGCCCAGGTCAAGGATGTCTTCCGCTCACCCAAATTTGGCCAGATAGCCGGCTGTTTGGTCACCGAAGGCACCGTCTACAAGAACAAGCCCATTCGCGTATTGCGCGACAACGTGGTTATCTTCCAGGGCTCCCTCGAATCCCTGCGCCGCTTCAAGGACGATGTCAACGAAGTGCGCAGCGGTACCGAATGCGGCATTGGCGTCAAGGATTACAACGATGTGCGCCCCGGCGACCAGATCGAAGTGTACGATGTTCAGGAGGTGGCGCGGAAACTCTGATTCGCGCCCGAGATTCAATGCCGAAAGAATACAGTCGATCAGACCGGGTAGGGGACGCCATTCAGCGCGAACTGGCGCAGCTGGTTCGCGATGAAATGCGCGACCCGCGAGTGGCTATGCTCAATATCACCGCTGTCGAAGTCAGCCGCGATATGTCGGCGGCAAAGGTCTACGTCAACTTCGTCGCCCCCAGGAGCGATGAGGAGTCGGCAGATGCCGTGGCCGCTCTCAATCACGCCGCCGGTTTTTTGCGCACACACCTGTCGAAAATTCTCAGCTTGCGGGTGGTGCCCAAACTGCGCTTTTTCTACGATGGCAGCGGTGAGCGCGGCCAGGCACTGTCGGCACTGATTGACTTCGCCCTTTCCCAGGACAAGGTCAAGCATGTCCACGACGACAGCGATGAGGAGCAGCAGTAATTGGCGCGGCGCAAACCCAGGGGCAGGCCGGTTGACGGCATTCTGATTCTCAACAAGCCAGGGGGTATTACCTCCAACACTGCCCTGCAGCGGGCGAAGCACCTGTTTTATGCCGCCAAGGCCGGGCATACAGGCAGCCTCGATCCCATGGCGACAGGGGTGCTGCCCATCTGTTTTGGCGAAGCCACCAAGTTTACCCAGTTTCTCCTCGATGCCGACAAAAGCTACCTGAGCACCTTTACCTTTGGCGTTACCACCAAGACCGGCGACGCCGATGGCGATATCACCGCCGAGCAGGACGCCAGCGCCCTCACGGCCGACCAGGTCGAGGCGGCCATGGCCGGATTTCGCGGTGATATAATGCAGGTGCCGTCCATGTATTCGGCGCTCAAAATGGATGGCCAGCCTCTTTATAAGCTGGCGCGGGAAGGTATAGAGGTTGAGCGGCAAGCGCGACCGGTCACCATCCACAGTTACCAATTATTGGCGTTTCGCCCCGGTGTACACCCGCAAGCGGATGTTGAAATCACCTGCAGTAAAGGCACCTATGTGCGCACTCTGGCGGAAGATCTGGGGCAGCTGCTGGGCTGCGGCGCTCATGTCAGCAAGCTTCACCGCCAGGCTGCCGGCGCCTTTAGCGACGCCGAGGCCGTGTCTCTGGACGAACTGGAAAATCTCAGGGAAGGTTGCCGCGGCGAAGATCTCGACCACCTTCTGAAACCCATGGACTCCGCCGTTGCCCACCTGCTGGCTGTGGAGCTGGCAGAGGCCACCGCCTGGTATTTTCGCCGTGGCCAGCCCGTGGTTGCCCCCCAGGTCTACCGCGAAGCGGAGGAAGGCGATATAGTGCGCATCTTTGACGGCAGCGGCGATTTTCTTGGCGTTGGCGAAGTTCTCGAAGATGGCCGCCTCGCGCCGCGCAGGCTGGTGGTCGAACAGCAACACGCGGGTTAGCAAAAAGATTGACAGAAATATTCGAACCGTTCGAGTATTTGACAACGAATTGACCCATGGTGGGTCATAGCTAGGGTGTCTGTAAATATGCGCGGACAACCCTGTATTCATTACTGCATATTGGAGAAAGTACTATGGCGCTTACAACTGCCGAAAAAGAAGCAATCAAAACTGAGTTTGGTCGTGGACAAGGTGATACAGGCTCCCCTGAAGTACAGGTGGCGCTGCTGACCAGAAACATCAATAAGCTTCAAGGCCACTTTGAAGGTCACAAAAAGGATCACCACTCACGCCGTGGTTTGATCCGTATGGTTAACCAGCGCCGCAAATTGCTGGACTACCTGAAAAGTAAAGATGCTGAACGTTACGCTGAACTTATCAAAAAGCTCGGTCTGCGTCGTTAAATCCATTGAGACGGCTCCTAACTTAGCGGAAAGGAGCCGTTTTTGTTTAAGAAGGTGAAAAACTAGTGAATCCCATAATCAAATCATTCCAGTATGGCAAGCATACGGTTACCCTGGAGACCGGGCGCATCGCTCGTCAGGCCACGGGTGCAGTGCTGTGCAGCATGGATAATACCTCGGTATTGTGTACCGTTGTTGGCGCCAAAGAAGCCAAGCCCGGCCAGGATTTTTTCCCCCTGACGGTTAACTACCAGGAAAAATCCTACGCTGCCGGTAAAATTCCCGGCGGTTTTTTCAAGCGCGAAGGTCGCCCCAGCGAAAAAGAAACCCTGACCTCACGTCTGATCGATCGCCCCATACGCCCACTGTTTCCCGACGGCTTCAAAAATGAAGTTCAGGTCATCTGTACCGTCATGTCTGCGGATAAGGACGTCGATCCGGATATCGCCGCCATTATCGGTTCTTCGGCGGCGCTGGCCATCTCCGGCATTCCTTTTAACGGCCCCATCGGCGGCGCCCGTGTCGGCTACACCCAGGAGCAGGGTTATATACTCAACCCCACCTACACAGAGCTGAAAACCTCGGCTCTCGACATGGTGGTTGCCGGTACCCGCGAAGCGGTGCTGATGGTGGAATCCGAAGCCAAAGAATTGCCCGAAGATCTGATGCTGGGCGCCGTGCTTTACGGCCACCAGGAAATGCAGGCGGTTATCCAGGTAATCGACCAACTGGTTGCCGAAGTTGGCAAACCCCGCTGGGACTGGCAGGCGGCTCCGGAAAATGTTGAACTGACCAGCGCCCTGAAGGACAAAGTGGGCGCCCGCCTCGACGACGCCTACCGCACCACCGACAAACAGGCGCGCACCGCTGCGGTCAACGCCCTGCGGGCTGAAGCCGTTGCCGAGCTCGCCAGCGACGAAGCTGGAATCAGTGCTGAAAATGTCTCCGATGCCTTCAAGAAACTGGAGAAGAAAATTGTCCGCGGCCGCATTATTCGCGGCGAGCCGCGCATCGATGGCCGCGACCAGAAAACCGTGCGTCCCATCAGCGTACAGGTTGGCATTCTTCCCAAGGTTCACGGCACCGCCCTGTTTACCCGCGGTGAAACCCAGGCCATCGTTGCGGCAACATTGGGTTCCCTGCGCGATGCCCAGAATATCGATGCCCTCGAGGGCGGTCGCAAAGACAACTTTATGCTTCACTACAACTTCCCTCCCTACTCCGTAGGTGAGTGCGGTCGTGTCGGTAGCGCCGGTCGCCGGGAAATCGGTCATGGTCGCCTTGCCCGTCGCGGTGTCGCTGCAGTGTTGCCGAAAGAGGAGGATTTCCCCTACACCATTCGCGTGGTGTCTGAAATTACCGAATCCAACGGTTCCAGCTCCATGGCCTCCGTGTGTGGCACCAGCCTGGCGTTGATGGATGCCGGTGTGCCCCTCAAGGCGCCGGTTGCCGGCATTGCCATGGGTCTGGTGAAGGAAGACGACGGCTTTGCGGTTCTCACCGATATTCTCGGCGACGAAGATCACCTCGGCGATATGGACTTCAAAGTGGCCGGAACCGACGCCGGTGTCACCGCACTGCAGATGGACATCAAAATCGAAGGTATCACTGAAGAAATCATGGAAATTGCCCTCGCCCAGGCACAGCAGGCGCGCCTGCACATTCTCGGCGAAATGAACAAAGTGATTTCCCAGGGTCGCGAGGAAGTGTCTGAAAGCGCGCCCCGCTACCACACCATGAAGATCAACGTCGACAAAATTCGCGATGTTATTGGCAAAGGCGGCGCCACCATTCGCGCCC
>Ga0265293_10001748_pt1 | contig 46167 bp, 48 predicted proteins | sample Munlanlewell138R_FD_192505 | JGI IMG/M metagenome (GOLD analysis project Ga0265293, IMG submission 192505) | Leachate microbial communities from a municipal landfill in Southern Ontario, Canada - Leachate well 138R | ecosystem: Engineered > Solid waste > Landfill > Unclassified | place: Canada... | reverse complement strand
CTCTTTAGGATATGTTATTTTATCAGCTTGAGCTCTAAGAGCTCTTACAGCAGGTCCTTTTTTAGTATTTAGCATCTTCATTTGAATTTGTGCTTTATCAGTGTTTTTTGCCATTTCTCCACCTAAGGCATCAATTTCACGAACTACTATACCCTTAGCTGGACCTCCAATAGAAGGATTGCATGGCATATCCGCAACTCTTTCTAGATTTCCTGTTATTAATAAAGTCTTATGGCCTTTTCTAGAAGATGCTAGTGCGGCTTCACATCCAGCATGACCCCCACCTACAACAATTATTTCATATTTCATAATATCACTCTCTTTTCAGCAGATATATTATACTATATAACTTAGAATATACAAAGAAAAGAATAAAAGAAAACCATTAATATAAATGGGGTAGATTTTTCAGTTTGATTTAAATTGTTAATTTTTATTAATAATTTTATGATTTATTATTTTCCCAACGTCCAAATAAAAAACTTCATCACATAATATTTCAACATCTTCCTTGATGTGTGTAGCGATTAAAATAAGTTTCCCTTTTTCTTTTTCTATTAATAATATTTTTCTAATATTTTTTGCAGATTGTTCATCTAATCCATTAAATGGCTCATCTAGTAACAATATTTTTGGATCTTCCATTAAAACTTGAGCGATTCCTAACTTTTGTTTCATTCCCAAGGAATAAGCACCAAATTTTTTGTCTTTATAAGCTAAAAGGCCTACTTTTTCTAATGATTCAATAATTTTTTTTGTACCTATTTTATTTTGAATGCTAGCTAGTAACTCTAGATTTTCAAAACCAGTTAAATGAGGTAAAAACTTTGGTTTTTCAATTAGAGCTCGAGTATCATCGGGAAAAGTATTTTTTTTATAAATATCAACCCCATTTACTAAAATCTCTCCTTCAGTTGGTTTTACAAAACCACATATGGTTTTAAATAGCATACTTTTGCCACTACCATTTCTACCTACAAAACCATATATATTTCCTTCTTCTAATCTAATATTAATATTGTCTAATATATTTTCTATCTTTATTTTTTTTGATAAATCATTAGTTTCTATAATATATTTCATATTAATTCCTCCTTTGTAAATAAACTTAATAGCTTTATTTTATTTCCTATAAAAGTAATAACAGTTATTATTAAAAATACTATAATGAGTAGAAAAATATTGTTTGTTATTAAATATTTTCCCGCATAAAGATATTGCAAAAAAAATAAACTAGATATATTAAACGCACCAAGTAAGAGCGCAATATACATGATAGGAATTCCTGCTTTATTGAAAAACGAAACTAATAAAATCATTAGGTACCCAAAAGATACTTTTATGAATATATCGTATATAAATATATTTATAACCTCATTTATATTTATCGTTAACCCTAAAAAGCGATAAACAAAAATTAAAAAAATATATATTATCAGTTGAAACATAATGGTATATATAAAAATACTAACATATTTGCAAATTAACCATTTTATTTTACTTAATCGTAGAAAAACATTTTCAGGACCAAAGTTTAACTGATTAAAATAACATGATAAAGTTTGAAAATTAAGATACGTATAAAAAAGAATCGGAACATAAAATGATAGGTTTGTTAAACTTTTATCATTAAATGCTGCACCTACATTATTTAGTAACATGGGGCCCATTTTTGTTTCTCGCCAAAAAGTGACAGGTAGGCCTTTAATTAAATAAACTAATCTTTCAGCAATTGGATATAAAGATAATAAAAATAAAATTATAATTAAGTATTTTATTTTTTTTCTAAAAAAGTAGTATAAATCACTAATAATTATATATTTCACATTTCATTCTCCTATCTCTATATCTTTTTTTATAACTATACTTTTTAAACAAAAATATAATATTAATATAATTGAACTTAAATAAAATAAAGAAAAAATAAAATAACTTAAAAAACTAGAAAACATATATGTAAAATCAAAATATGTTGAAGGTAATATAAATTTTAAACTTTTAATATTTGGAACTAAATATGAGTTATATAGAAAAAATATTAATAAAAACTCAATAATATAAACTAATTTTTTACTTAATAATGACTTCAAAAGAAGAATATTTAAAATTTGAAAAATAATTATTAATAAATATACTTTTATGATTCCGAATATGCAAATGATTATATTAGGTACACTATAAAATATATTTTGCTCTATAACATTTTTGAAAGAACCTTTAAAGTTAATAAAAATTAGAATCAATAATATCATAGAAAAAAATAATATATTAGTAATGTTAATAATATTTTTAATCTGGAAATTAAAATATTCTTTTTTAGAATAAAATCTGGAAAAGAAAAAATAATTCTTTTCAGTTAAAATAAAACTTTTTGTTCCAACAGCTAAAAAAGCAGGTAATATAAATATAGATATAAAATTAAGATTATTAAAAATAAGGTCAAATAAGTTTATATAGTTTGTTATAGATAAAGATATAATAGAAGCAAAAAAACCAAGTCCAATATAAGATAGCATAATCATAATTAATGCTTTGGAATTATCAATAGTATACTTTAATATATTAATTTTAACTTTTTTATTCATAGTTCAATATTATTTTTTCTTTATTTTTAAAAATTTTAAAAATCAGATATAATGTTAATAATATATAAAATATTAATACTACGCTATTTAACCAAAGATTTTGTACATCATCTAATTTCCAAGAATTATATATAGAAAAACTATTCATTATATTTTTATCATTAAGATTATAAGCAAAAATACCTCCTAAAACAACTTCTGAAAAAATGCTAATTCCTACGAAAGATAAAAATGTTGCTATAATCATTAACACAAAATGTTTAACATATTTTGTCAAAATTATTCCTATATTAATAGCTAAAACTCCAAAAAGAAACATATTTATTGTTGAAAAAATGAACCCTAAATATGGACTTTTAATAAAGGCGTCGCAAAAATATAATATGCTATAATCACTCTTCATTATTGTTGAGATTGGATAAAGAATGTAAGAAATCATAATAATGATTATTGATATAAAAGGAATTATCAGTCCCCCTTTTAACCATGATTTATAAATATTTTCTTTAATGTAAGTACTATATTTTTTTTTAATTAAAACATTTTGAAAAAAACCAGTATGATATTCATTAAAAAAATCTGAAACAGCAGCTATGGTGATTAAAACAGGACTTATTAATATAATATATATAGCAAATTCGTTAGTCATTATATTTTTCCAAAAAGCAAAAAAAGACATGGCATCTACTATATCCTGTGCTCCCATATTTTTCATATTTTTTATATCATTTATTAATTGATAAAAATTGTATCCAAAAGCAAAAATTAAGACCAAAATAAAAAAGATTTTGATTTTATTTTTTTTAATTTTTTTAATAAGCACAATATACCTCCTTTTTTAAGACAAAGACAAGATAATTTTATTAAACTATCAACTAAATTTATTTTTTGATTTTTTACTAATTAATATCCATATGCAGATGGATCTGGAAGCCAAAATGCCCAAATATGTCCACCTAAAATATAATTTGTAGATCTTATTCTAATTCTCATAGTTTCTCCAGATGCTGACGCTGCTTGTTCTAAAGAATTGCTAAACCAAACAAGTGTTGGTCCGTCAAATGATTTCCAGGATGGTGATATTTTTGTTCCGTCAGAATTATATATTGCTGCCTCTAATCTTCTATTTGTATCAGATACTTCTAATAATTGTTTTTCAATGTTTTCTTTGTGCCTAGACGAAGATGAATAATAACTAAATTTATTAGGAACATCAGCATTCATTGCAACATATGAAGCACCAGAAGCCATAACTTCTGTAACATTTAATATTAATGTTAATATAAATACCATAAACAATATTTTGATTATTTTTTTAAATTTTATTTTTCCTTTCTTATTTCTTTGTTTTTTTATTAACAAAATTATCTATTGTCCTATCGTCTTATGTATTTAAAATATCATAATTTTATTTAAATCTGCAGTATCACCTCACTTTCTTTACTATATAAAATAAAAACTCATATAGTAATAAGAAATTAAGATTAATAGTTCTAAAATACTGCGTTAAGAAACTAGTAAACTTTATAATAATATTATCATTCTTTGACATTTTTTTCAATAAATAATAAAAGTAATTAAAAATATGTTATATTATAAGTATAGAATAAGGATGTGATTAATTTTGGTAAAAAAAATATTATTTTTTCTAATCTTATTAATAATATCTTCTATAGTTATTTATTTTTCATGTAAAGGATATTTATTATATACTTATAAAGTAGATACACTTAATAATTTAAAAGAAAAAATAAAAAGTTCTGGAAAAAAAATCACTATAATTAAGAATACCAATAAAGCTGCAGAAAATATGACATTTGAAAATATTATTTACCCAAAATTAAAAGATAGATGTGACTTAAAAGAAGATAGCAATAATCTTGTTGGATATAACTATTCTACGTGTTGTCTATATGATAGTAATAATAAAAACACTTGTAAAGCTATTTTTAAAGTTGGTACATATGCTTACACAATGTATAAAGTTGTGACTATGAATAACCCAGAGAATCCCACATTTGGATTTGCGTTTAAAGGAACTAATGACGAAAAGTTATTAAATAATTATGGTATTAAAAATAATGTTGATTTATTTGAATATATATTTGATCACTATAATAATGATATTAATATTTTTACAAAACGTGATGATATGCGTATTCTTTATCTAGTAAAAATATTTGCTAATACCATAATCCCGGTTTCCAACATATTTATAATAGATGGAGATTATAGTGGATATATGTATATTGTTAATAATAATTATTATGAGGTTAATTTAATTTATAATGAAAAAACTTATATCTTTGCTTTTAAAAATGATAAAAACAGGGAATATTTTAATTTAGAGAATATCAAAGAATTTATTAGTAATGTTACATTTGACTAAACAATAAAAAACTACTGGCAATGCGAATATGATACCTAGATAGTAGACAGAAAATAAAAAACTATTTTTCATCTTTCTTTATGAAAGATGAACTCTATTAGTATTATAAAACTTAATCCAATCTTTAACAAAATAGATATAATTCTTTAAAGATGTGATATTATGTGAATAGAGTGTTTATCGCTTTAGATTAGCATGGAAGCTCTCTATTGGAGCATTATCTGCTGGAGTGGATTTTTTACTCATAAATATAAAAATACCATTTAATTTGTAGATTTGCTTATATTCGTAAGATGTATACTGGAATCCTTGATCGAAATGTAATATTATTCCAGTTACATCTTTTTGTTTTGAGATTTTTTCATTTAGAATTGATATAACTAATTTATTATCCATTTTATAACTTATTTTATAAGAAATAATATCTCTGCTATTCAAATCCATAATGGAAGATAGATAAGCTCTTTTTCTATCGTGAATTAAATAAGTGATATCTGTAACCCATTTTTGATTTAACTTATTTGCTTCAAAATTTCTTTTTAATAGATTGGGTTTTACATTCTCTTCAATATGTTTTTTAACCCAATTAGTTTTAAAAATATCTTTATATCTGACTTTTAAATTATCTTTTTTTATTATCCTTAATATCTTTTTGTGATTGATAATCCAGCCTATTTGTTCTAATAGTGATTTTTTTATTCTTCTATAACCATACATTCCATGGCCTTCCTCAAATATCCTTTTAATTTCTGAATAATAATAATCTTTATCAATTGTATTTTTATATTTATAATAAGTTTTTCTGTTTATATTTAAAATAATACATAATAAACTTATTTTAGACTTAGATTTATTAATTTCAATAAATGCTATTTTCCTTCTTGTTATACTTTGAGGAAGACCTGAAATTTTTTAATATATCATTTTCCAATCTTAATCTATCTATTTCTAATAAACCACTTGTTTTTTGTCGGACTTTTTTATTTGGAATTGTATGACCATCCTTTTTATATTTACGTTTCCAAGTCTTAAGTGTTCCTTGACTAACACCATATTTTCTTAAGAGAAATCCTTCACTTTTGTGATTTATATATTCTAGTGTAATTCTTTCACGTTCTTCATTTGTATATTTTCTAAACACTTGATTTTTTTTGCTATAAAAAAAGTACCTCCATCTAGTAAATTTTATCACAAACAGTTTTTTATTTGTGTCTACTATGGGGTACTAATTCATGCAGGATGGTAGTTTTTTTATAAGTCAATAAATGCTTCTATTTTCCTAAACAAAAGTTTTTAAACATTTCATTTATTATTTGATCATTAAAGGTCTCCCCTATTACTTCTCCTAATAAAATCCATATTCTTTTTAAATCTATTTCTATCATATCAATTGTTATATTATTTTTAATTGATAACTGAATACTTTCTATTATATCTAAGATTTCATTAAATATAGATAATTGTCTAGCATTAGATAAATAAGTTAAATCCTGAGTTTGTATTTGTTCAAGATTAAATAGTTCTTTTATTTTATTTTTTAAATCTGATATTCCCTCGTTATTTAAAACACTCATTCTTATAATAGGATAATTTTTTAGTTCTTTTGGGTTTATTTTTTCTTTTAAATCTATTTTATTAATAATAACAATAACATTTTTATGACTTGTTTTCTTTAATAAATCTAATTCATTAGAACTTATTTGTTCATTGTTGTTAAGTAAGAATAATATTAAATCGGCTTCAGGGATTAATTTTTTAGTTTTTTCCACACCAATTTTCTCTATCTTATTTTTAGTATCTCTTATTCCAGCAGTATCTATAATACTTAATTCTATACCATCTAAAATAACTTTGCCTTCCACAATATCCCTAGTAGTTCCTGCAATTTCTGTTACAATAGCCTTTTCCTCATTAATTAACTTATTAAGTAAACTACTTTTCCCAACATTTGGTTTCCCTATTATTAGCGTTTTTATTCCTTCTTTAATTATTCTTCCTTCTTTAGCGTTACTTATTATCGTTTCTATTTTAGTTTTATAATCTTTGATCTTTTTTCCTATTAATTCTCTTGTAATTTCTTCTTCATCTTGATATTCAGGATAATCTATATTTACCGCAATATTAGATAATATTTTTAATATTTCATCTCTTAACCTTTTTACTAAATCGTAAATATTTCCTATCAATCCTTTTAAAGCCATATCTTTAGCTATTTCTGTTTTTGCGTTTACCAAATCAATAACTGATTCTGCCTGTGTTAAATCTATCCTCCCATTAAGAAATGCTCTTTTAGTAAATTCACCAGGTTCCGCTAAACGAACTCCTTTATCTAGCAATATTTCTAGAATTTGATTAGTAGTAACAACTCCACCATGACAATTTATTTCAACTATATCTTCAGTCGTAAAAGTTTTAGGTGCTTTCATAATGCTTATTAAAACTTCATCAGCTTTCTTGTTTTTGTCTGTTATATAACCATAATGGATGGTGTGAGAAGGTTGTTTAGTTAAGTCCTCGCCTTTAAAAATACTATTAACAATATTAATAGCATCTTCCCCACTTACTCTTATTATTGAGATTGCTCCTACTCCTAAAGCCGTACTAATGGCTGCGATTGTATCATTCATAATAACTCTCCTTGTGATTCATATATTACTATAAAAATATTTCCCGGGCAATAAAAAAGAGTAATTTTACTCTTTTGGTTTAATAACTACGTATCTATTTGGTTCTTCTCCTTCGCTTGTTGTTGCTACACCATTATACTCAGAAAGAACGGTATGAACTATTCTTCTTTCATATGAATTCATAGGATCTAGCTTAGCGGAAACTTTACTACAGGAAACGCTATATGCTATTTTTCTTATTTTTATCTCTAGCTTTTTTTGTTTTTTTAATTTATATTCTCCTACATCTACAGATATTCTAAAATATGCTCCTATATTATTATATATTATTTGATTTAAAATAATTTGAAAAGCTTCTATCGTTTTTCCTTCTTTGCCTATTAATATTGAATTTTGATTAGAAGATAATAATATTTTAATGTTATCGTCTCTTTTTTTAACTTCTATATTAGCTTTAATACCCATTAATGTTAATGTTTGATTTAAATATTCTTTTATATAATTAACCACATCATCCTTTTTTATCACTATAGCCTCTATCTTTTTTCCTTTTAAAAAACCGCCTTTTTTATCTATTTTTTTTATTATTAAATCATTTTCTTGAACCTTCAATTCTTTTACTGCTTTTTCTAATACTTCTTCTTCGTTTTTTCCTTCATACTTATAATTAATCATTCTACTTTACCTCTTTTTATTATTAGATTTTGACCTATAGTAAATACACTAGAAGTAATCCAATATATTGCTATTGCAGTTGGTAAAGAGAAGGATATGAAGGAAATAAATATTAACATAAATTTCATCATTCCTTGCATTTGTTTTTGTTGTTCGCCGCCACCATTTGTTCCATTTAATTTAAATGATAGGTATGTAGAACCAATTATTAGAATTATAATTATTATATAAAAATATTGTCCGTTGTTAATAGCGTTCCATGGAGTTATGCCCATTTTTAAGCCTAAAAATCTTTCTTCAAAAATAGCAGGCACTCTGTTAATAGCTTCTAAAAATGCTAAAAACAATGGTAATTGAATCAATGCAAATATACATCCACTTAAAGGATTTAGGTGGTGCTTTTTATATATTGCTAACATTTCTTGGTTTTTTTGCATTAGCGAGGCTTGATCTTTTTTATCTTTATATTTTTTTTCTAATTGTGCTATTTCAGGTTGGGCTTTTTTCATCTTTTCAGATTGCATAGCGGTTTTTTTAGTAATTGGTATTGCGATAATTCTTATTATTAATGTGGCAAGTATTAATCCTAAAGCTGTATTGTTAAAAAATTGGCCTAATTTCAATATTAAAAAAGCTAACGGCTTTACTAGAATACTTGTCCATAACCCTTCATACCCTCCTGTAGTGATTTTGAAATCTTCACATTCTGGTATTTTTGTGTATCTATTTGCGTCTATCACCATATATTTTTCTAATATTTTTTCTTCTGTTGGTCGACATAATATATTTTCTGTTAAACTTCTTCCTGTTTCATCACTTATAATTACTTTATTGTTTTCGTCTTTTAAAGTTTTGGTACAGCCAGTTAATAATACAATCATAAACATAATTAATACTGTCTTTAAAATTTTGCTCTTCATTTTTATCTTCTCCTCAATACATTAGATTTTATAAGTACTTTTATTAACTCTTGTTTTATTTCTTTAAATTGTAACACTAAAACGCCCTTCTTTATAATTATAATACAATCAAAGCCATTTTGGTAATCTTTTTTTTGAGTATCAAGAATATTTCTTATTTGTCTTTTTATTTTATTGCGAATTACTGCCTTGCCTGTTTTTTTTCCGACAGAAATACCAAATCTTGTTTTGCTTAACCTGTTTTCTTTTATATATATAATGAAATATTGATTTTGAAATTTATTATTACTATTGATGATATTCGAAAACTCATGGTTTTTTTTAACTATATTTTCTTTTTTCATACTATCACCCCAATATTAAAAAACCACTGTTTACCAGTGATGATTTATTTAGATAATTTTTTTCTTCCTTTTTTTCTTCTCTTCGATAAAATACCACTTTTCAATCTAGAAAAGAATCCATGTTTTTTGCTTTTTTTTCTTTTATTTGGCTTGTAAGTTCTTTTCATTCTAGCACCTCCTGTTTCATTAATGCTATTTCATTATATATAATAATGGTTATAAAAGTCAACATTTAAAATTATTAACAATTAAAAATTAGACATAATAATGGTTTTTCACATTATTCACAAAAATAATGATTACTTATTAACAAGTTATTAGTATTTTTTTATTTGTGAACAGTTTTTTGAGAAAATTGTTGATAACTATACATTTTTATAAGAACACTTATAATTTTTTGTTGATAACTGTGTTTATAACCTGTTTATTGTGAAAAAAACAAAAATATTACTTTTATTTTTTGTGATGTTACGATAGAATATAAGTAATAAATGAGCTAGTATGGGGAAGTGATGGGATGAATATAAAAAATATCTGGGATTCTTTTTTAAATAATATTAAAAATCAGGTTACCTCTTTAGCTTTCGATACTTGGTTTAAAGAGACAGAACTTGTTGAATTAAACGCTAACAAAGCTATAGTTAAGGTTCAATCCCAAGCAAATATAAATCATCTTTATGAACATTATATTGATATTATTGAAGCAACATTTAATGATATAACCGGAACAAATTTTGAAATTGAATTTATCTTAACACAGAATTCTATAAAAAATGAAATAGAAAAGAATGAAAATATTTATAATAAAATAGAAGATTCTAATTTAAATAATAAATATAATTTTGATAATTTCGTAGTAGGTAATAGTAATAAATTTGCCCAAGCTGCAGCTTTAGCAGTAGCTCAAAATCCTGGAAAAATATATAACCCGTTATTTTTATATGGAAAAAGTGGATTAGGTAAAACACATTTAATGCAAGCAATAGGTAATTATGTTATAAATAATTCTAAAAAAACAGTTCTTTATACAACGAGTGAAAAATTTATAAGTGATTTTGTTGGTTTATCAAAAAAGAGTTATAATGGAAACAGTTTAGATTATATAGATTACTTTAAAAATAAATATCGTAATGTTGATGTACTAATTGTTGATGATATTCAATTTTTAGCTGGGTGTACTGAAACACAAAAAGAATTTTTCCACACATTCAATAATTTATATGATGGTAACAAACAGATAATTATATCATCTGATAGATCTCCTGATGATTTAAAATTATTAGAAGAAAGACTACGTACAAGATTTAATTGGGGCTTAACAGTTAATATATATCCACCTGATTTTGAACTTAGAATTGAAATATTAAAGAAAAAAGTATCTATACAAGGATTAATAAAAGAAATACCCAATGATGTTATTGAATATATTGCTAATAATTGTGAGTCTGATATTAGACAATTAGAAGGAGCAATTACCAGATTATATGCTTATGCTGCGATGATGAGCGGATCAGATATAACTTTAGATCTTGCAATGGAAGCTTTAAAAGATTATTTAAATAAAGGAATGTCAATTAAAAACAATATTCAAAAAATACAACGCATTGTAGCCGAGTATTATAATGTTTCTGTAGATGATTTAAAATCAAAAAGACGATTAAATTCAATAACTTTACCACGACAAATTGCTATGTATTTATCAAGAATTTTAACTGATGAATCTTATCCTCGTATTGGTTTAGAATTTGGAGGGAAAGATCATTCTACAGTAATTCATTCTTTTGAAAAAATAAAAAAGGAATTAAAAGGCAATAATCAATTAAAAGAAGTTATTGAGGTATTGAAAAGAAAATTAAATTAATGTTGTGTATAATACTAAAGTTATTAATAATTAGATTAACAATAAAATAATTAATTTATATTTATTTTATAAGTGAAATATGAATTATTAACAATATTCACAGTAATAATATTAAATATATTAATTAAAAAATAAAAAAGGAGGTTTTATTAATATGAAGTTTTCTATTAATAAAGAAATTTTATTAGAAGGATTGAATAATGTTTCAAAAGCATTATCAAGTAAAACATTAATACCAGTTTTAAATGGAATTAAATTTATTTTAAAAAAAGAAGGATTGTATTTAATAGGTAGTGATAGTGATATTACTATACAAACTTTTATTGAAAAAGATAAATATATTAATTCTGTAGAAAAAGAAGGAGCAATTATTTTACAAGGTAAATATATTGTAGAAATAATAAGAAAACTTCCTAATGAAATTATAAATATAGAAGTAATAGATGGGTTAAAAACATTAATTAGTACTAAAAATACAGAATTTAATTTAAATGGCATTGATCCTAATGAATATCCTAACATAAAATTTGAAGAAAATAAGAACCCAATTTTATTGAATAAAAAAGTTTTTAAAAATATTATAATGCAAACATCTTTTTCGATATCTACTCAAGAAACTAGACCATTATTAACAGGAATAAATTTTAAAATATCTAAAAATATAATGGAATGTATTGCGACAGACTCATATCGTTTGTCGAAAAAAATAGTAAATTTAAATAAAAATTATGATGATTTAATAAATATTATAGTCCCTGGTAAAAACCTATTAGAATTATTTAAAATATTAGATGAAGAAGATAATAATATAGAAATTCATATTTTTAATAATAAAATTTTATTTAAATTTGATAACATTCTATTTCAAACAAGGTTATTAAATGGTACATATCCAGATACATCTAAATTAATTCCTGAAAAATTTTCAATAGAAATTATATGTAATACTGAAGAATTTTATAATGTGATTGATAGAGCATCTTTATTAATGAATGATCGTGATAAAAATATTGTTAAATTAGAAACTAAAGATAATATGATAATTATTAGTTCTAATGCTCCCGAAATTGGGAAAGTAGAAGAAAGATTAGATATAAATAAAAAAGAAAAAAATAATATTAAAATATCTTTTTCTGCTAGATATATGATGGAAGCAATAAAATCAATAAAATCAGAGCAAATAAAAATATTATTAAATGGAGAAATAAAACCTATAATTATAAAATCTTTAGATGATAATAATTTAATTCAACTAATTTTACCAATAAAAACTTATTAAAAAAGACAAAAAAAGACAAATTTCGTCTTTTTTTTGTTATATAAGAGGAAATATATATTTTTTTAAAGAAGAAATATATAAACTAAAAAGAAAGGGGGGTTTATTATGGGGGAATATGAAATATCAAATAATACTTTAGCAATAATTCCTATTGGTTATAGTAAATCTAAAGTTTTAGAAACCACAGAAGAATTTATTGTTAATTTATCACCTTTTGAAATAATTAATAATAGTTGTAAATACTTTGGTAGTTCTTATTCAGGAAGACATGATGGAACTAAAAATTTAATAGGAGTTTCTCATAAAGCTCCTATTATAATAGAAGAAACAACAGAACTTATCTTTTTTCCAACCATGTCACCAAGAATACCTAATTGCTATTGGATATCTTTAAATAAAGTAAAAGATTTTATAAAAAATATAACTAATAGTAAAGTAATATTTGAAAATGGTATAGAATTAGAATTGAATATTTCTTTTAATTCATTAACAAATCAGATATTAAGGGCTACTAGATTAGAATCGGTATTAAAAAAGAGAAAGGAAATCATATATTAAAGATTTCTTTTTTTCTTGTTAATTAGAGTTTTTTTGTGTTATAATATTAATGTGCGTACTGGGATACATAAATATAAAAAAGTTTTCTATATAGCCTAAAAAGGAGAAAAAATGATATTAAAAAAATTATTATTACAAAATTTTAGAAATTATAAAAAAATCGAAATAGATTTTTTTAAAAACATAAACATATTTTATGGTAATAATGCTCAGGGGAAGACAAATATATTAGAAGCTATTTATATTTTAGCTCTTACGAAATCTTTTCGCACACAATTTGATAATGAAATATTAAAATTTGATTCTAATTCCTCAAAAATTACTGGTATGTTTGAAAAAGATGAAATGTCTATAAAACTAGAGGTAATTATATCAAAAGATGGTAAAAGAGTTAAAAAAAACAATAAAGTTATTAAAAAATTTAGTAATTATATTTCAAATTTGAATATAATTATTTTTTGCCCAGATGATTTAAAAATTATAAGAGGAACTCCTAATGATAGAAGAAAATTTTTAAATATAGAAATAGGACAATTAGACAATAAATATATTACTATATTAAATAATTATAATGCTTTATTAAAAAATAGAAACGAATATTTGAGAAACTTATATGTAAATAAAAGTAGAGACCATCGATATTTAGAAGTTCTTACCGATAAATTAATTGATTTAGCTTTAAAAATATATGAATTTAGAAAAAAATTTATTTTACTTATTAATAAGGAGATAAAAAAAATACAAAGTGAATTACTAGAAAAAGAAATAAGGATAGAGTACAGAAGTTTTATGGACATATTAAGTTGTGATTCAAAAAAAACAAAAGAAGAATTGACTGTTCAATTTAAAAAAGATATAGAAAGAGAAATATTTTATGGTAGTACATTAGTAGGTCCACATAAAGATGATTTAATCTTTTTTATAGACAATAAAGAAATAAAAAAATATGGGTCACAAGGACAACAAAGGGCTATGGTATTAGCTTTAAAATTAGCAGAAATAAATGTTTTTTATAAAGAAAAAAAGAATTATCCAATATTATTGTTAGATGATGTGCTAAGTGAGATTGATGAAGAAAAGAAGAATATATTTCTAAAAAAAATAAAAAGAAAAATTCAAACAATAATAACTACTACAAATTTGAAAGATATTAGTGATGATGTGTTGAAAAAATCAAGAATATATTATATAGAAAATGCGAGTATAATTAAAACAGATAGGGTGGTATAAAAATGGAAAATAAAAATTATTCAGCAGAGGATATTCAAGTTTTAGAGGGATTAGAAGCTGTTAGGAAAAGACCAGGGATGTATATAGGAGCAACTAGTGAAAGAGGACTGCATCATTTGGTTTGGGAAATTGTTGATAATGCTATTGATGAGGCTTTGGCTGGTTTTTGTGATGATATTGAAATTATTATTGAAAAAGATAATAGTATAGTTGTTAATGATGACGGTAGAGGAATTCCTATCGATATTCATAGTAAAACTGGAAGATCAACTGTTGAAACGGTTTTTACAATATTACATGCAGGTGGAAAATTTGGGGGAAATGGATATAAGGTTTCTGGAGGATTACATGGAGTTGGGGCCTCTGTAGTTAACGCTTTGAGTGAATGGTTAGAAGTGAAAATATATAAAGATGGCAACATTTATTATCAAAGATTTGAAAATGGGGGAAAACCAATTGAAGAATTAAAAATAACAGGTAAATGTGATACTGATAGAACTGGTACTAGTATTTCATTTAAACCGGATAGTAAAATATTTACTGAGATTGTTACTTTTAATTATGAACTTTTAAAAAATAGAATAAGAGAATTAGCTTTTTTAAACAAAGGGTTAAAAATTTTACTAAGGGATAATCGAGATGGGAAAAAGGAAGAATTTTTATATAGTGGCGGAATAAAAGAGTATATTGAATTATTAAATAAAAACAAAACTATTATTCATCAAAGTGTTGTTTATATGGAAGAAAAAAAGAATGATATATTGGCAGAAATTGCTGTTCAATATAATACAGGGTTTTCATCAAATATTTATACTTTCGTGAATAATATAAACACCCATGAGGGTGGAACACATGAAGATGGATTTAAAAGATCATTAACTAGAATAATAAATAATTATGCTAGAAAAAATAACTATTTAAAAGAAAATGATGAAAGTTTAACAGGGGATGATGTTAGAGAGGGTTTAATAGCCATTGTTTCTGTGAAGCATCCGAATCCTCAATTTGAAGGGCAAACAAAAACAAAACTAGGGAATAGTGAAGTTAGAAAAATAGTAGATGATATTTTTTACAGTAGATTTGAGAGATTTTTACTAGAAAATCCGACAGAAGCCAAGTTAATAATAGAAAAAGTAATGACAGCCGCAAGAGCTAGAGTAGCTGCTAAAAGGGCTAGGGAGTTAACAAGAAGAAAAGGCGGTTTAGAATTAACAAATCAATGGGGAAAATTAACAGATTGTTCCTCAAAAGATCCATCAATATCAGAAATGTTTATTGTGGAAGGAGATTCTGCAGGAGGTTCTGCAGTCGCTGGCCGAAATTCTAAAACACAAGCAATATTGCCCTTAAGAGGTAAAATATTGAATGTAGAAAAGGCAAGATTGGATAGGATTTTAGGAAATGAAGAAATTAGAAGCATGATTACAGCTTTTGGAACAGGTGTTGGTGAAGAGTTTGATATAGCTAAATTAAGATATCACAAAATTATAATAATGACTGATGCCGATGTTGATGGCGCACATATTCGAACATTACTATTAACACTTTTTTATCGATTTTTTAAACCTATTATAGAACGAGGTTATGTTTATATAGCACAACCCCCTTTATATAAAATAACACATGGCAAAACTATTAAGGCGGTCTTAAATGATCAAGAGAAAGATGAATACTTAAAAACTTTGTCTGCTAGTACAAAATGTGATATTCAAAGGTATAAAGGGCTAGGAGAAATGGATGCTTCTGAATTAAAAGAAACAACCATGGATATAGAAAATCGGAATCTTTTAAGGGTTACAATTGAAGAAGCAATGGAAGCAGATCGTGTTTTTGAAACATTAATGGGTGAAAATGTGGAACCTAGAAGAGAATTTATAGAACAAAATGCTATATATGTTCAAAATTTAGATATATAAAGGAGGTTTAATAATGGATAAAATAATAGATGTTAATATATCTAAAGAAATGGAAAAAAGTTTTTTAGACTATTCAATGAGTGTCATAATTCAAAGAGCACTTCCTGATTTGAGAGATGGATTAAAGCCAGTTCATAGAAGGATTTTATATACAATGTATGAATCAGGTTATACTCCTGATAAGCAGTATCAAAAAAGTGCTAAAACAGTAGGGGCTGTTATAGGTAACTATCACCCTCATGGGGATACTGCTGCTTATGATTCGTTAGTAAGAATGGCTCAAGATTTTAGTTATAGATATGTTTTAGTAGACGGACATGGGAACTTTGGTTCAATTGATGGTTATAGAGCAGCAGCTATGCGTTATACTGAATCAAGATTATCTAAGATAGCAACTGAATTGTTAAAAGATATTAATAAAGAGACAGTTAACTTTATGAATAATTATGATGGGACTAGAAAGGAACCAGAGGTATTGCCTAGTAGGTATCCTAATATATTAGTAAATGGAATAATGGGAATAGCTGTGGGGATGGCAACCAATATCCCTCCCCATAATTTAGGAGAAATAATAGATGGTTGTATAGCTTATATAAATAATCCTGATATAGATTTATTAGAATTAATGGAAGTTATTAAAGGACCAGATTTTCCAGGTGGAGGTATAATATTAGGAAATTCTGGTATTAAGAAGGCTTATGAAACTGGTAAAGGTACGATAATTATAAGAGGGAAGGCTGAAATAGAAGAGGTTAAGAATAAAAATCAAATAGTTATAAAAGAAATACCTTATCAGGTTAATAAAACAGCTTTAAAGGAAAAAATAGCTGGATTGGTAAGAGATAAAGTTATAGATGGAATAACAGATCTGAGGGATGAAACTGATTTAACTCAAGGAATAAAAATAATTATAGAACTAAAAAGAGAAGCAAACGCAAATGTCATTTTAAATAATCTTTATAAATACACACCATTACAAACAAGTTATGGCATTAATCTATTAATGTTAGATGCTGGACAACCTAAAACATTATCTTTGAAAGAAATAATAACCAAATATATTGACTTCCAAAAGGAAGTAATTTTTAGGAGAACAAAATTTGATTTAAATAAAGCGGAAAATAGGGCTCATATATTAGAAGGATTAAAAATAGCTTTAGACAATATTGATGAAATAGTTCGATTAATTAAAAAATCAAAATCCGAAGAGGAAGCGACAAACGGATTAATAGATAACTTCAAGTTAACAGAGATGCAGGCTAAAGCAATATTAGAAATGAAACTTCGTCGCTTAACAGGATTAGAAAGAGAAAAGATAGAATCAGAACTACAACAATTATTAAAACAGATTGAGGAATTAATAAAAATATTAAACAGCAATCAACTGGTTTTAGATATAATAAAAAAAGAATTAGATGAAATAAAAAAACAATATAAAGATGAAAGAAGAACTTTAATTGACGTAAGTTCAATAGATTTTATTGAAGATGAATCTTTAATTCCAGTAGAGGATGTTGTTATTACTATTACAAATAAAGGATATATAAAAAGGGTGCCTGTGGATACCTATAGAACTCAAAATAGAGGTGGTGTTGGGGTAAAAGGAATAACAACTAATGAAGAAGACTACGTAGAGCATTTGATTTTCACAACTACTCATAATAATGTATTGTTCTTTACAAATAAAGGAAAGGTTTATAAATTAAAAGGATATTCAGTACCAGAATATAGTCGCCAGGCAAAAGGAATACCAATAATTAATATATTGCAAATAGAAAAGGATGAATTCATTAATTCTGTTATAAAAATTGATGATACTGATGAAAAAAACTATCTATTTTTTGCGACTAAGCTTGGTATTGTTAAAAGAACAGAATTAAGTGAATTTGATAGTATTAGAAAAACAGGTAAAATTGCTATCACGTTAAAAAATAATGATGAATTAATTTCAGTAAGGAAAACAAATGGTGCTAATGAAATTATATTAGGATCTTCTGATGGAAAAATAGCTCGTTTCAAAGAAGAAGAAATTAGAAGTATGGGAAGAACAGCTGCTGGTGTTCGAGGTATAAATTTAGGAGGCAATCATTGCGTCGGAGCTGAAGTAGTTAATAACAATGAACAAATTTTAGTTGTTACCGAGAAAGGATATGGAAAAAGAACAGAAATAACTGAATATAGATTAACGCATAGGGGTAGTAAAGGAGTAAAAACATTAAATGTTACAGATAAAAATGGTATGATTGTATCGTTTAAATCAGTTTCAGGGGATGAGGATCTTATAATTACAACTAACAGTGGTTTGTTGATAAGATTACCTATGGAACAGGTTTCCCTATCAGGAAGAGCAACTCAAGGGGTTAGACTAATTACGTTAAAAGAAAGACAAAGAGTCACTACGGTGGCAAAAATTATAAATGAAGGATAGTCAATGTTTCACGTGGAACATTGGTTAACCAAATATATGATGTTTCACGTGAAACATTACAATACAATTTTGTTGATTTTTTTAAAGTAATTACTATATAATAATATTGCGCAACAGAAATGTTTGAAACAGGTCAGGATTGAAAAATAGCAGCCTTAAAAACCTCTTTCTGTGTGCGCATCTTTTTGTTTGGTGGTGGATATGGAAAATTATTATATAATGATGGCTTTAAAAGAAGCTAAAAAGGCTTATAAAAAAAATGATGTTCCGGTTGGTGCTATTATTGTAAAAAATAATAAGATAATTGCCCGGGCTTATAATAGAAAAGAAAAAACAAAGATCGCAACGCATCATGCTGAAATATTAGCTATAGAAAAAGCATGTAAAAAACTTAATGATTGGCGGCTAAATGATTGTGAAATGTACGTTTCTTTAGAACCTTGTCTGATGTGTAAAGGGGCAATTATGGAAAGTAGAATTAAAAAAGCTATATATTGTGTAAAATGTCAAAAAGAAGCTTGTAATAGTGTAAAAAAAGAAAAAACAACTGAGTTTATATATAAAAAAATAAATAATGATGCAGAAAAATTATTAAAAACCTTTTTTGAAAATAAGAGATAAAAGTCTCTTTTTTTATATTAGTTAAAATGGTATAATAATATTATATTTATTGGCATCGAGGTGATTTGATGAATAACAAAGTGTTATATAGAAAATATAGGCCAAATAAATTTGATGAAATAGTAGGGCAGGATGCGATTTTAAAAACAATTCGCTCATCATTGAAAAACAATAAGGTAGCGCACGCTTACTTGTTTTGTGGCCCTCGTGGTACTGGGAAGACATCTTTGGCTAAATTAATAGCAAAAACTGTTAATTGTATAAAATATCCTATTGATAATCCTTGTGGTGAATGCAATAATTGTAAACGTATTGCTAACAACGAGGATCAGGATATAATTGAAATCGATGCAGCTAGTAATAACGGTGTAGATGAGATAAGGGATATAAAGGAAAAAGTTTCCTTTTTTCCAAGTGCTTCCTTGTATAAAATTTATATTATTGATGAAGTTCATATGTTAACTACAGGAGCTTTTAATGCCTTATTAAAAACGTTAGAAGAACCTCCTGGTCATGTTATTTTTATATTAGCAACAACCGAGCCATATCGTCTCCCAGCCACTATAATATCAAGATGTCAACGATTTGATTTGAAACGAATAACAGTAGACAAAATTGTTGAAAAGTTAAATGAAATATGTAAAAAGGAAAAGATTAAGATAGATAAAAATGTTTTTACTGAAATAGCCCTGTTAAGTGAAGGCGGACTAAGAGATGCCATTAATATGTTAGATCAACTATTAGCATATTCAGAAAGAAAAATAACGATAGATGATGTGAATTTATTGAGTGGAAGAATTAGCAATAAAGAGTTATCAAATTTATTTATGTGTATTATTGATAACAAGGTAAAAGATAGCTTAGATCTTATTAATGAATTGATTGAAAATGGTAGAGATATTGTGAAAATGAGCGAGAATATGATGCGATTTTTGAAAGATGTTCTTTTGGTATCAATGGGTTGTAATACTACTAATATTGATATTGATGAAAAATTTAAAACAATTATTGATAAAGAATATATATATTATGTTATTGATGAAATAAATAAAACAATGATTAATATGAAAAATTCAAATAACCCAAAATTATTACTAGAATTATTAGTTTTAAAAATGATTGATAAATATAATGAAAATAAAATTCCTGATGATATAGAAAACGAAGAGAAAAAAATTGAAATAAAGAGGGAAAAGATGGATTTGAGGTGTGATGATAAGGAAATAAAAATAACACAAAATAACAAAGCCACTGCTGAAAAAGAAATAGATATTAATTATGAGAAATTATTAGAATTAAAGAAAATAAGAATTAATAATGCTTTAGCAACGGCAAATAAAGATTTTCTTTCTAAATTAAAGGAAAGATGGATAGAATTGTCTACTTATTCAACAGATCTGAGTTTTGGACCGATAGCAGGATTGTTATTAGATGGAAATATTAGAGTAGTAAGTGAGGGCAATATAATAATATCTTATGCATATCCATCTATGGCTGATCGAATTAATACTGAACTTTTAAAAGCGGAGAAAATGTTAAATAAATTGTTAAAAGAAAAATTTAAGATTATAGCTATTTCTGATGAAGAGTGGAAAGAAGTTAAAAAAAAATATGTTGAAAAAATAAAAAATAAGCAAAAATATGATTTATTGGACGAAAATATAGATATTTGTAAAGATATATATATAAAAAACAAATCTAGTAAACAAAAAAAAGTTGTAAAAGATGCAATAGATTTATTTGGTGAAAATATAATAGAGATAAGGTAGGGATTAGTATGAATATTCAAAATATGTTAAAGCAAGCTCAAAAAATGCAAAGTGAAATAATGAGTAAAAAAGAAGAAATAAATCAAAAAATATTTCCCGGGAAATCTTCATTAGTTAATGTGGAAGTTAATGGGAAAAAAGAAGTATTAAAAATAGAAATACAAAACAAGGAAAGTTTAGAAAAAGAAGACTTAGAAATATTAGAAGATATGATTTTAATAGCGTTAAATGATGCGTTTAAAAAAGTTGATACTGAGGTAGAAGCAAAATTAGGAAATATTGCTTCTGGCATGCCGGGTATTTTATAGAAAGGGAATAGAGATGTTTTATCCAAAAAGTTTAAATAAATTAATTGAGAGTTTTAAAAAACTTCCTGGAATTGGTGATAAAACCGCAGAAAGAATGGCTTTGTCAGTTTTGCAATTTGATAAAGAAAGTACTGATGTTTTTGCACAAGCTATTAGTGATGTTAATGAAAAAATCAAAAAATGTCCTTTATGTCATCATTTAACAGAAGAAGATAAGTGTTATATATGTAAAGATAAAAATAGAAATGATGATATTTTATGTATAGTGGAGGAGCCAAAGGATGTGATTTCTTTGGAGAAAATAGGTGCTTTTAAAGGTAGATATCATGTTTTAGGGGGATTGATTTCTCCTTCTGATGGAATAAATCCAGAGGATATAAATATTTCTTCATTAGTCGATAGAATAAAAAACAAAAAAATAAAAGAAGTTATAATAGCTTTAAAATCAAGTATTGAAGGGGAGACTACAGCTCTATATATATCTAAGGTTCTAAGTGGGTTAGACTTAAAAATATCAAAGATAGCATATGGGTTGCCTATAGGTGTTGATATCGAATATATTGATGCTTTAACTTTGGAAAGAGCTCTTGAAGATAGAATAGATATATCATAATATATATACCACCTTTCATATTATAAAATATGAAAGGATGAAATAAATGAAAATAATAAAAAAAATAATAAAAATATTTATTACTGGCGTATTTCTTCTTTATGGGTATAATTTAATTGCTACTCCTTTGGGGCTAATCATTCCTATTAATTTAGTTACAATTACGCTGGTGGGAGTTATAGGTTTCCCTATATTGGTTGGACTAGTTATCTTTTTAGTATTATCTTTTTAGTTATTAGAGAAGAGTTGAGGGTATGGTAATAGATATAGAAAAAATGCATCCATTAGTTTATAAAAAATTATTAAAAAATATAGAAAAAAATAATGTTGCACACGCATATTTGTTTTATGGGGATAAAAAGGCATTAAAATTAGAAACAGCATTACATTTTTCTAAAATGATATTATGTCAAAAAAAGAAAAACAATATTCCATGTGATTCTTGTTATATTTGTAATAGTATAAATAAGAATGAATTTTCAGAGTTAAAAATAGTGGATTCAGGTAAATCTCAAATAAAAAAAGAAGAAATTATGGATTTGCAGGCAAATTTTACTAAGAAAAGTTTAGAATCTAATAAAAGGATATATATAATTAATAATTGTGATAAACTAAATAAATATAGTGCTAATGGGTTACTAAAATTTTTAGAAGAGCCGGAAGATGATATTATAGCTATATTAATAACTGATAACTTGTATAATGTAATAGATACTATTGTTTCTAGATGTCAAAAAATTATTTTTAATACTCCAAAATTAGATGATATTATAGATTTTAGTAACGTAGATAATAACAAGAAAGGGTTAACCAAACTAGATTATATGTTATATAATAATGCTGATAGGGTAAATGAAAAAAACAATTTAGAAAACACAGTAAATATAGTTATAGAATTTATTAAGAGGTACGAATTAGAAGAAAAAAATATGTTTTTTGAAATTCATAACTTTATATTAAAAAGCATTGATATAAAAGAGAAAAACATGGTGTTAGATATATTATTATATTTTTATAATGATGTGTTGGACTTTTATTATAAACATGAAATAAATTATTTTGATAGTCACAAAGATATTATAGTTAAAATTTTAGAAAAAAATAATATTAATAATATAATACATAAGATAGAAGTATTATTGGATTTAAAAGAAAAAATGAAATACAATCTTAATAATACTTTAATATTTGATAAGCTATATTTACAATTTGAAGGTGGTGAATAAAGTGAAAGAGGTCGTGGGCGTAAGATTTAAGGGGAATGGAAAGATTTATTATTTTTCACCTGGTAATTTAAAAATAAATAAAGATGATGTTGTTATTGTTAACACTGATAAGGGTCTACAACTTGGGGAAGTTGCTACAAACATAAAGAATATCAAAAAGGAAAATTTAATATTACCTGTTAAAAAGGCTTTAAGAATAGCTAATGAAGAAGATAAAAAAGCCCATCAAAAAAATATAAGAGACAGCGAGATGGCTCATAAAAAATGTCAAAAGTTAATAGAGGAGTATAACCTAAACATGAAATTATTAGAAACAGTCTATACTTTTGATAGAAAACAATTAATATTTTACTTTACTTCTGAAGATAGAATTGATTTTCGAAGTTTAGTTAAGGATTTAGCAAAAATATATAAAACAAGAATAGAATTGAGACAAGTGGGTATAAGAGATCAAGCCAAATCAGTAGGGGGATTAGGGCATTGCGGAAGGGAATTGTGCTGTACTGCTTTCTTAAATGAATTTGATAGTGTTTCAATAAATATGGCTAAAAATCAGAATTTGGCTTTAAATCCAGCAAAAATAAGTGGAGTTTGTGGCAGACTATTATGTTGTTTGAATTATGAAAATAAGGAATACAAAGAGTATAAAAAAGGTATACCTCCTGTAGGTACTATTGTAAAAACTAATCAAGGGAAAGGGAAAGTAATTTCAGTTGATGTTTTTAACAGAAGATATAAAGTAGATGTTCCAGATTATGGCGTGGTTAACGTAGAAACACAGGAAGAAAAAGATGGAAGTAATTAATACTTTATTAGACTATAAAAATTTAAGAATATATCAAAATAGTAAATGGTTTAAATTTTCCTTAGACTCTGTTTTATTAGCCAACTTCGTTACCTTAAATAAAGGAATAAAAAAAATAATAGATTTAGGCACAGGGAATGCTCCAATCCCTTTAATTTTAAGTGCTCGGACAAGCTCTTTAATATATGGTGTAGAGGTCCAAAAAGAAATTTTTGAATTAGCATTAAAAACCATAAAAATAAATAAAAAGGAAACTCAAATAAAGTTAATATATGATAATTATAAGAATATTGATAAAATTTTTGAAACAGATACTTTTGATATAGTTGTTTCTAACCCTCCATTTTTTGAATACACCGATAGTTCTAATGTTAACGATAATAAAATAAAAACTATAGCTCGTCATGAAATATATGCTAAATTAGAAGATGTATTTATTGTTACAAAGAAAATATTAAAAAATAATGGAGTGTTGGCCCTAGTACATAGAACTGAAAGATTGGTAGAAATATTATGTTTAATGAAAAAGCATAATATAGAACCAAAAAGATTACGTTTAGTTTATCCAAAAAGAAATAAAGGATCTAATATTATTTTGATTGAGGGAAAAAAGAATGGAAAAAAAGGATTAAAAATATTATCTCCTTTATATGTACACAAGAGGGATGGCTCTTATAGTAAAGAAGTTATGGATATGTTTAAGGAGTGATTATTATTTCTAATAAAAATGAACAGGCTATTTTATATTTGGTATCTACACCAATAGGAAATTTGGAAGATATAACATTAAGAGCTTTAGATATCTTGAACAAAGTTGATGTTATTTTCTGTGAAGATACTAGGGTATCAAGAAAATTATTAAATCATTATGAAATAAATAAAAAATTAATTTCAGCTAATGATAGTAATGAAAACTTTATTAAAGAAAAGATGTTGTATTATTTGCAAAACAATAATAATGTTGCATTAATATCTGATGCGGGGACTCCTCTTATAAATGATCCGGGTTTTAAAATGGTAAAATATATTATAGAAAAAGGATTTAATGTAATTTCTATTCCTGGAGCAACAGCCTTTCTTCCCTCTTTAATAATTTCTGGCATAAATCCATATCCATTTTTATTCTTTGGTTTTTTAAATAATAAAAGTGAAAAACGAAAAAAGCAACTAGAAAAATTAAAAAAAGAAACTTATACAATAATTTTTTATGAAGCTCCACATAGGTTGGAAAAAACCTTATATGACATAGAAAAAGTTATGGGTAATAGAATGGTTTGTATTTCCCGGGAAATAACCAAAATACATGAAGAAGTGTTTCGCGGAAATATAAAAGAATATTTAAATAAGGAAAAAATTATAAAAGGGGAATATGTTATTATTATTGAGGGAAATTATATAAAAGAATTTAGTAACGAAGAGTTATATGAACAAATAGAGTTTTATATAAAAAAAGGATATTCGCAAAAAGAAGCTATAAAAAAAGTTGCAAATAATTATAATGTTTCAAAAAATAAAATTTATGATGCTTATCATAAGAGGTGATAGAATGAAATTAATTGTTGGATTAGGAAATCCTGGCAACGAGTACAATGGTACAAGGCATAATATTGGTTTTGATGTCATTGACTTTTTAGTTAAAAAATTAAAAATAACAACTTTTAATAATAAGTTTGGTGGTCTTTTTTATAAAACTATTATAAATGATAAAAAAGTAATTTTATTAAAACCTCAAAAATTTATGAATCTATCAGGAATAGTCATAAATGATTTTATTAATTATTATAAAATAGATATAAATGATATTTTGATTGTTCATGACGATTTAGATTTAGAATTTGGTAAATTAAGATTAAAAATCAATAGTAGTAGTGGTGGACATAATGGTATAAAAAGTATTGAAAATATATTAAATACTAATTATTGTAAAAGACTGAAAATTGGCATTGGCAATAGTAAATTAATTGATTCAAAAGATTATGTGCTTAGTAAATTTAAAAATGAGGAAAAAGACGAAAAAGAATTCCTTTTAAATAAAGTTTATGAAATAATTACAGACTTTTTACAAATGGATTATAATAGTTTAATGAATAAATATAATTAGATATATACTTTTGTATATATCTTTTTAGTTCGGTATATTTTTCGACAATTTTCACAAAATAATTCTAGAAATGGGGTGTTTTTGTGAAAGCAACAGGGATTGTTAGAAGGATAGATGATTTAGGCAGAATTGTTATCCCAAAAGAAATAAGAAGAATTTTAAGAATCAGAAACGGAGAATCATTAGAAATTTATATAGATCAACCAGAATTAATAGTTTTGAAGAAGTTTTCACCTATGAGTAAATTAGAAGATTTTGCAAAAGAATATGTTGATTCAATTTATTCGATGGTAAAGCATAATATTTTTATAACTGATAGAGATAAAATAATCGCTGTAGCGGGGTCGTTGAAGAAAAAATATTTGGGAAAAGAAATAAGCAAGTACTTGGAAACCGCAATAGCAAGAAGAGAAAACTTTGTAGAAAGACATAAAAAGAAAATAAAATTAATAGAAAATTTAGAAGAAGAGGGCAACTATGCTTTAAGTTCTATCATTTCAAATGGAGATTGTATTGGTTTAGTAATTATATTATCAGAGGAAAGAGATTTAACAGAACTAGAAGAAAAAACAACGCAAATAGCCGCACAGTTTTTAGGAAAATATATTGAAGATTAGTTTTTAATGTAAACTTATTATAAAGTACGAAAAAAATAATCATAAGAAAATTGCTTTTTAAAATATGGTGTGTTATTTTTTTATTGTAGTAGTCGTAGAATAAAGGGAAAAGGAGAAAAAAATGACTACAAATAAAAAAATGAAGTTTTTATCATTGAATTTTATTTTTTTAATAGGTTTTATTTCAGAAAGTATTTTGTATAGATTTAATTCGATGGATTTATATTTTTTGATTATATTTATTGTTATTTTTATAAGATTTATATACGTTTCTCATATAAAATAAAATATACCACATAATTGTGGTATAATTTATTTGGAATAAATTTATAAAATAATGGTGATTTTATGTTAGTGGATACTCATTGTCATATATTAAAACAATATTATAGTGATATTAATGCAACAATTAAAAGAATGAAAGAAAAACAAATAATAGGTTTTATTAGTGGTACTGATATTAAAACTAATGAAGAAGTAATTGAATTGGCTAAAAAAAATAAAAATTTATATGCTACTGTTGGTTTTTATCCATTGGAGGCTGATAAAATAACAGATCAAGATTGGATTAATTTAGAAAAAATGATACAATCTCCTTTTGTTATAGCAATGGGGGAAATAGGTTTGGATTATTATAGGTCTAAAGATAATGTTGTAAAGCAAAAAGAAGTATTCATAAAACAGATAAGACTTGCGAAGAAGTACGGGAAGCCTATTATCATTCATAATAGAGATGCGATGGATGATGTTTTTAATATTTTAAAAAAAGAAGACGTTTCTTCGATTGGTGGTATTATGCATTGCTATAGTGGAGATTTAGTAATGGCTAAAAAGTTTATTGAGCTAAACCTATTAATTGCGGTTGGTGGTATTTTAACATTTAATAATGCTAAAGAATTAAGGAATGTTATAAAAAATATCGATATGGAATATATAGTATTAGAAACAGATAGTCCATATCTAGCTCCTGTACCTTTTAGAGGAAAACAGAATGAGCCTACTTTTATTTCCTATATTGTTGATAGTTTGGCTGAATTAAAAGGTATTGATAGTAAAGAGATTGAAAAAATTACAACAAATAATGTTTGTTCAAGATTTAATATTAAATAGATTTTATTTTTTTGAGGTGAAATAGATGAATAATTATGTTTTGAGATTATTAATCAATGTAGTTAAAGTATTATTTGTTTCTTTGGCTAGTTTAGTAATTAATTCAAATACAACAAAAATTATTTTAGATGTTTCTAGTTTAAAATTTACTAGAGAATTGTATAATGTAAACTACGAAGAAAAGTATGGTTTTAAAAGTAAGGTTATCTATCAACCGATTTTTTCTAATAAAATACTAACTATTGAAGAAATAAATGAATTAGTTAATAATGATCAAAAAGAAAATGCCATTTTATCTTTTACTGGTATTTTAACAGGATACGGACCTGATTGTGAGGGGTGTGGAGGAAAAGTTGGATGTCCTCCCCGTCCTAATGTAAAAAATGGTAATATTTATTTTAATGATAAAATATATGGAAAAGTAAGAATAGTGGCATCAGATCCTGGTATTCCTTGTGGTAGCATAGTGAAAATATCTAATTTTCGTTTTTCTAAAGAACCAATAATTGCAGTTGTGCTTGATCGCGGAAGAGCTGTAAAAGGGGAGAAAATGGATCTATTATATGAAGCTGAAAAAGATTCTATTAGAATAGGACGTCAAAAGAATGTTCGTTTTGATATTATGAGATGGGGGTGGAATTAATAAATGTCTTCTTATAATTTTATGACAAATGCTTTATTAAAAAAAACTAATTTTCATTTTAAAAAGAAATTTGGGCAAAATTTTATCTTTGATGAGAATATATTAAAAAGTATAGTTGAAAGAAGTGATATAAAAAGTAATTCATTGGTTATAGAAATAGGTCCTGGAGCAGGGGGATTAACTAGATTTTTGGCTACTAAGGCTAAAAAGGTTTTATGTTATGAGATTGATTTAGAATTAAAACCAATATTACTAGAAAATTTGAAATTATTTGATAATATTGAAATCATTTATGATGATTTTTTAAAAAGGAATATTAATAAGGATATAAAAATAAATTATGATAATATTTATATGATTGCTAACTTACCTTATTATATTACTACCCCTATTATTACAAAAATAATAAATGATAATATAAAAATAAATGAAATTGTAATAATGGTACAGAAAGAAGTAGGACAAAGATTTATGGCCAGTCCTGGACAAAAGAGCTATAATTCTCTAACAATTTTTTTAGATTATTATTTTGAAATAAAAAAATTATTTAATGTCAGTAAAAATGTTTTTTTTCCTAAACCCAAAATAGATAGTATGGTCATAAGTCTAAAAAGAAGAGATAAATTAAAATTAGTTTTAAAAGATGAAAATTTATTTTTTGATTTAGTTAGAGATGCATTTAAATATAAAAGGAAAAATTTGAGGAATAATTTAAGAAAATATAATTTAAAGGTGATTGAAGATGAGTTAAAAAAACATAATCTTGATTTAATGGTTAGAGCGGAAAATCTATCTATAGAACAGTTGGGGGATATTTCTAATAAATTGAAATCTTCTAGTTAGGGAAGTTTTCTTTTTTTATGCATATATTTATATAGGTGATCAATATGGATTATAAAAAAGGAGATTATGTTACAAGAAATTCTTATAACAATGATACTCTTTTTAAAATTATTGATATTAAAAATAATAATTATATTTTAAAGGGAGTAAATGTACGTTTAATAGCAGATAGTTCAAAAGAAGATTTAAGATTATATGAAGGTGAAGAAAAAAAAACAAATGATGATGAGTACGCAGATAAAATAAAAAGCATGACTATTAGAAATGATAATTTTTTTTATATTCCAGGTAAAATACTACATTTCGATGGAGATAGGGACTATTTAGACCGTTGTATAAATTTATATAAAAAACTTAATATTGTGGCTTATGGAGTTTGTTTAAAAGAAATAGATTTTTATAAAGAAATAGGAAAATATTTAAATATGATTAAACCTGAAATTCTTGTTATAACGGGACACGATGCTTATTATAAAAAAGGAAAAAACAACAGAAAAGTAGATGCGTATAAAAATAGTTCAAATTTTATAAAAGCTGTCTTAGAAGCTCGTAAATATGAACGCTCTCATAATAAATTAATAATTATTTCGGGAGCTTGTCAATCAAATTATGAGGAATTATTAAAGGCTGGGGCTAATTTTGCTTCAAGTCCTAAAAGAATTAATATTCATTCACTCGATCCAGCTCTAATTGCTTCTTCTGTTAGTTTGTCTGAAAAAAACAAGGATATAGATTTGCTTAATATTATTGCTTTAACTCTAAATAAGGAAAAAGGATTCGGAGGAGTTAAAACAAGTGGAACTATGTATTTAGGCTATCCGCGCTCGTAAAAATATGATAAATATGTTATAATGATTAAAGGAAGGGGTGCTAATATGATCGGAATTGATGAAATAAAAGAAGAATTAGAAAAGCACCTTGGGGAAAAAGTTGAAATAACATTCAATGGAAGTAGAAATAAAATTGAAAAATTTGAAGCTGTTATAGTGGAAATATATCCCTTTGTTTTTGTCGTTGAAATAAATAATAATCAAGAAAAAAAATCATTTAGTTATTCTGATATATTAATGCATACTATCGAAATACGTTTTAAATAAAATAATTTTGTCTAATTATATTGCATTTTTTTTCCAATTATTATAAAATGATAATGAGGTAGTGGAGGGAGGCTATACCAATGAATATTACGGCGGTAAATGTACGTAAAATGGAAAAAGAAAATTCACGCATGAAAGGGATAGCATCAGTTACAATTGATAACAATTTTGCTGTAAGAGATATTAGAATTATTTCAGGAGTAAATGGTTTATTTATTGCTATGCCAAGTCGTAAAACTGCTACTGGGGGCTATCGCGATATAGCTCATCCAGTTAATTCTGAAACAAGAAAAATGTTTGAAGATGCAATTTTAACTGAGTATGCGAGATTAGAAGAGGAAGGTTCCGATTACACCACTGAAGAAGATAGTGATACAGAAGAGTAGTATAATAAAATCCTAGTAAAATAGGATTTTTTTAGTTTTCATATTTTTTTTAAAAAAATCATATCTTTTATCAGGAGGGATATGATGGACAAGGTAAATGGTGAGCCGGTAATTGGTCATAGCATTAACGTTATAGAAAGAAAAAACATAACATTGACAGGGGTTAAAAAGGTAGAAAGCTTTGATAGTAATGAATTTTTACTTGAAACATCTTTAGGATATATTATTGTAAAAGGAGAAGAACTAGAGATGATTAAATTAGATACATATCAAGGCAATGTTTCTATAAAAGGTTTTATAAAAAGTTTAAATTACGTTGAGGAGACAAAACAAAAACAAGAAGGCGGTCTATTTAATAAATTATTTAAATGATACTAATAATTCAAATACGCTCGTTAATATATTCCTTTTTATATGGTATGTTTTTCTCCTTGCTATTAAATTTAAATTATAAATATATATATAATAAAAAAATAATACTTAAAATTATAATAACTTTTTTATTTATAATAGATAATGTGTTGTTATATTTTTTAATTTTAAAGAAAATAAACAACGGTATAATTCATTTTTATTTTCTATTGATGATACTAGTAGGCTATTATTTTGCCAATCGAAAAACAAAGTTCCTTCAAAGAAATTGATTTTTTATATGATAAATGATATAATTTTTAATACTAGGGGTGAAAGATATGGTTAAAAAAAATAATACTAAAATAACAAGAAGAATTCTTTTTTTAGGAACAATTTCATTTATAATTATTGGAGCCATTCTTTTTTCAATAGGGCAAAACATGTATCAAATTTATAATAAAAAAAAGGAACAACGGTTTTTAACCGTACAATTGAATGAACTTAAAGAAGAAGAACAGGGGTTAGAAGCTGAATTGCAGAAATTAAAAGATCCGGATTATGTTGCTAGATATGCAAGAGAAAAATATTTATATTCAAAAGATGGAGAATTTATAATTAGAATACCTTAATTATTAAGGTATTTTTGTGACAAAATTATTTGTATATTTCCTTTATGATATTTTACAGGAGGTATATAGTATGAGGAAAAATATAATTAATTTTGTTTTTTTTTATTTAGGAATTATAATTATTTACATATTAAAAAATAATTTATTGTATTTTTATATAATATTTTATTTGATTTATATAGTTTTTAAAAAAAGTACTCCCTATTATATTATAGGTTTCTTACTATATGGTTTTCTTTTTAATTACCACTTAATATTAAAAATAGTTATATTTTTTAATATTCATATACTATTTATACAAATGATAAAAAAGCATATAAAAAGTAATATATTTATTTTTTGGCTATCCTCGGTTATTTACTTTATCAGCACCAATAAAGTTGAAAAATTAATATTTAATTATAATGATATAAATTATTTATTAGTATTCAGTTTAAATTTATTTATTATTAATTATATATTTAGAAAAATTGTTGCGACTGATGAGGTTTTTAGATAAAATTAGTATAGAAGGTGATAAAATGCAAGGAGCCTATTCTTTTTTATTAGAAAATATTGGAATAAAGTATGGAGATGTGGTTATAGTTGGTGTATCTGGAGGACCAGATTCAATGGCCTTACTCCATTTACTTACAGAAATAAAAAGAGAAATTGATATTTTTATTGTTTGTGCTCATGTTAACCATAATGTGAGAAAAGAAAGTGATAAAGAAAAAGAATTTATTGAAAAATATTGTGATAATAATCAAATTACTTTTGAAAGTATGAAAATTGATGATTATGGTGATGATAATTTTCATAATGAGGCACGTACAAAAAGATATAGTTATTTTGGGAAAATAGTAAAAAAATACGGGGCTAAATATTTACTTACTGCTCATCATGCTGATGATTTGATTGAAACTATTTTAATGAGAATTGCTAGAGGTTCAACCTTAAGGGGTTATAGTGGTTTTTCAAAAATTGTGAATATGGGTGATTATAAAATAATAAGACCATTTATTACTGTTACTAAGCAAGAAATATTGGATTATAACAAGAATAATAATATAAGATATGTTGAGGATCCTTCAAACAAGAAAAGTGTTTATACTAGGAATAGATACAGAAAGTATATTTTACCTTTTTTTAAAAAAGAGGATAAAAATGTTCACCATAAATTTTTAAAATTTAGTGAAACGTTACTAGAATATAATAACTTCATCGATAACCAGATGCGTAATGTAGTAAGTAACATATATAAACAAAATATATTAAATATAGAAAAATTTTTAAAATTGGATTATTTAATTCAACAAAAAATAATATACTATATTTTAGAGAATGTATATCAAGATGATTTAATGCTTATTTATGATAAACATGCTGAATTATTATTTGAGCTCATCAATTCTGATAAACCTAATTCGTATATTTATTTGCCTAATGGCATTAAGGCAATAAAAGCCTATAAAAATTTAACCCTTACAAAAGATAGCGAAATTAATAAAGGGGATTACGAAATAGAACTTATTAATTATGTGAATTTACCAAATGGAAAAAATATTGAAATTGTTGAAGAGGCCGATAGTACAAACAATGATATTTTAAGATTATCTTCAGAAGAAATAGAAACTCCTTTACATGTAAGGTCAAGAAACTTTGGAGATAAAATGGAGGCAAAGGGTTTATTAGGTAGAAAAAAAGTGAAAGATATATTTATAGATGAAAAAATATCTACCGCTGAAAGAGAAAAATGGCCTGTTGTGATTGATTCAGCAGGTAAAATATTGTGGATACCTGATTTAAAAAAATCAAAATATGATAAGGAAAAAAATGAAAACTATGATATAATATTAAAGTATTACTAACAAATGGAGGGAAAAACATGAAACAAAATGTAAAAAAAGGATTATTACCTTATATCATGTTATTTATTATTATAATAACTGTTGTTTATTTTTTTAATGTGATGAACCAAAAGGTTAATAATATTACCTATAATAATTTATTGGAAAATATAGGGGAGGGGAAAGTAGAAGAACTTACTATTACTCCTAAATCTAGATCAGCTATTTATGAAATAACTGGTCGTTTAGATAATTATAAAGAAAAAGAAACTTTTAAGGTAATGATGCCTTTAACTGATGAAGTAATTGAAAGAATATTAGATGCAGAAGAAAAACATGAATTTGATTTTAACACTAACGCTGATCCGGAGGGTAGTTCATTTATGTTAATTTTAATAAATGTTTTACCAATAATGTTACTTATTGGAGCAACTTTCTTTATTGTATCAAGACAAATTGGAGGAGCTTCAAAATCAATGGATTTTGGGCGAAGTAGAGCAAAATTAAATGTAAATAATAAAAAGGTAACGTTTAAAAATGTTGCAGGATTAGTAGAAGAAAAAGAAGAAGTTAGTGAGCTTATTGATTTTTTAAAAAATCCTAAAAAGTTTACAAAAATGGGAGCTAGAATTCCTAAAGGAGTTTTATTAGTAGGTTCTCCTGGTACAGGTAAAACATTACTTGCTAGAGCAGTAGCTGGAGAAGCTAATGTACCATTTTATTATATAAGTGGTTCAGAGTTTGTAGAATTATTTGTAGGAGTTGGAGCTAGTAGAGTCCGCGATATGTTTAAGCAAGCTAAAAACAATGCTCCTTGTTTAATATTTATTGATGAAATAGATGCGGTAGGTCGTCAAAGAGGTACTGGTGTTGGTGGAGGCCATGATGAAAGGGAACAAACTTTAAATCAATTACTAACAGAAATGGATGGATTTGGAGAAAATGAAGGAATTATTGTTATTGCCGCAACTAATAGACCTGATGTTTTAGACCCTGCATTACTTAGACCGGGTAGATTTGACCGAAGAATTGTTGTTAATTTACCTGATGCTAAGGGAAGAAAAGAAATACTCGAAGTTCATGCACAAAACAAAAAATTGTCATCTAATGTAACATTTAAATATATAGCGCAAAGAACTGCTGGATTTAGTGGTGCCGATTTAGAAAATCTTTTAAATGAGGCGGCGTTGCTTGCAGTTAGAAGAGGAAAAGAGCGTATTAGCCTTTCAGAAGTTGATGAAGGAATGGATAGAGTTTTAATGGGACCTGCTAAAAAGAGTATAAAGTATAGTGAAAAAGATAAAAGATCTACAGCAATTCATGAAGCGGGGCATGCTGTCATCGGAATAAAATCTCCCGAGGAATCAGTTGCTGTTCAAAAAATTACTATTATACCTCGTGGTATGGCTGGAGGTTATACTAGTTTCTTTGAAAAAGAAGAAAAAAGACATGTTACAAAAACAGAGTTGTTAGAAAATATAAAAATGTTATTGGGTGGTAGAGCTGCTCAAGAATTAATATTAGGAGAAAAAACAACTGGTGCTGTTAATGATTTTGAAAGGGCAACTAAAATTGCTAGAGCGATGGTTACTGAGTATGGTATGAGCGATTTGGGACCTCTTCAATTAGAACATAGAGAAGAAAGTATTTTCTTAGGAAGGGATTATGCAAAAACTAAAAACTTTTCTGATCAAGTTGCTTTAGAAATAGATAAAGAAGTAAGAAAAATAATAAATGAATGTTACGATGGAGCTATTAAAACATTAAAAGATAATAAAAAGTTATTAGAATTAATAGCTGATAAATTAGTAGAACATGAAGTATTAACTAAAGAACAAATAGATTATTTAGTAATAAGAGGAAAGCTTCCTGAAGAAGAACAAATTGAGAATTTACCACTAAAGGATTTAAAAAAGCTTGCTAAAGTGGAAGAAATAAAAGATTATTCAACTATGACTAAAGAGGAATTAATAAAAGCAATAAATAAAAGGTAGATAAAGATATCTACCTTTTGTTATAATATTTATTATAGTGGTGATATATATGAAATGGAAAATAGGAAATGTTGAAATAGATAATCAAGTAGTACTTGCTCCTATGGCTGGAGTTACTGATAGTGCTTTTAGGAAAATAGCCAAAGAGTTTGGTTGTGGATTAGTGTGTGCTGAAATGGTAAGTGATAAGGCAATTATTTATGGTAGTAAAAAAACTATTGATATGCTTACCTTTAATAATTTTGAAAGGCCTATTTCCCAACAAATATTTGGAAGTGATAAAGATTCATTTGTTAAAGCTGCTAAATATATTGAAAAAGAAATGGAGCCAGATATTATTGATATTAATATGGGGTGCCCTGTTCCTAAAGTTGCGGTAAGAGCACAAGCAGGAGCAGCTTTATTAAGAGACCTTAATAAAATATATGATATTGTTAAAGACGTTGTGAATAGTGTTGATGTCCCGGTGACAGTAAAAATAAGAAGTGGTTGGGATGGAAAAAGTATTAATGCAGTAGAAGTTGCTAAAATTTGTGAACAGGCAGGAGCTAGTGCTATTACTATTCATGGAAGAACTAGAAAGCAAGGTTATGGAGGAAAAGCTGATTGGGATATTATAAAAGAAGTTAAAAAAAATATTTCTATCCCAGTTATAGGAAATGGTGATATAAAAACTCCATTTGATGCTAAAAAAATGTTAGAAGAAACTGGATGTGATGCGGTTATGATAGGTCGGGGAGTATTAGGCAATCCTTGGCTTATAAGACAAATAATAAAATATTTAGATAAAAATATATTAATAAAAGTACCTAATAATGATGAAAAGATAAATATGTGTTTAAAACATTTTAAATATTTGTTAGAATTAAAGGGAGATAAGTTAGCGTTATTAGAAATGAGAGGCCATGCTAGTTGGTATATAAAAGGAATAGAAGGTGCTAGTGATATAAGAAGAAAAATAAATAATGCTAAGAGTGTTAAAGAGTTGGAAGATGTTTTATTAAAATATAAGAAAGGATTGGGATAATTTATGGAAGTGGGTTTTGTAAAAAGATTGGGAGCGTTTTTAATTGATATAATATTAGTAGGATTTCTTGTTAGTTTAGTGTTAGGATTTTTCCCTCCTAATAACGATAACGTGGTTTTAGAAGAACAATTAAATAATATAGCTGAAAAGTCTTTAGAAAAAGATATAGATATGAATATTATTATGCATCAATATGGTGAAGTGACATATGAAATAGAATATAATAATTTGTTGAGAACCATTATTAATTTTGTTATGGTAATTGGGTATTTTGTTTTATTTCAATTCAAAAATAATGGTCAAACATTAGGGAAAAGTTTGTTAAAAATAAGAGTTGTAAAACAAGATGGTAATAAGGTAGAACTTAATGATATATTGTTTAGAAGTTTATTAATAAATGGGATTATATATTCTATGTTATCTATGGCGCTTATTTTTATATTAAAAGGATATAATTACTTTGTGTTTTCAACAGTATTAGGATTTATTCAAATAATATTATTAATTATATCAATGTTCATGGTAATTTACCGTAAAGATAAAAAGGGATTACATGATTTGATAGGAAAAACAAAAGTTATTACAGAAAAAGTTTAGAGGTGAAAGAAGTGGAAGAATTAACAGAGCAAGAAGTTGTTAGAAGAGAAAAGGCTGAAAATTTAGCTAAAAAAGGAATTGATCCATTTGGTGGACAATTTAGAATTACTAGTGATTCTAAAACAATAAAAGAACAATATGATAAATATACAAAAGAAGAATTACATGAAATGAATATATCAGTTAAAATTGCAGGGCGTATTATGACTAAACGTGTTAAAGGTAAAGCTGGATTTATGCATATTCAAGATAATTATGGTCAAATTCAAATTTATGTCCGTATAGATGCTGTTGGAGAAAATGAATACGAGATTTTTGATGCTGCTGATTTAGGTGATATTGTTGGTATTGAGGGTTTTGTCTTTAGAACTAACACAGGTGAATTAAGTGTTAAAGCAATGAAATATGTGCATTTAACTAAAGCTTTAAGACCACTCCCAGAGAAATATCATGGGCTTACTGATTCGGAAATTAAATTGCGCAAACGTTATTTAGACATTATTATGGATTCTGAAGTTAAGGAATTGTTTAGGAAAAAACAAATATTTTGGGCGACAATTCGTAATTATTTACTTACAGACGGTTTTTTAGAAGTAGAAACGCCAGTTTTGGAAACAAGTGCTGGTGGGGCTGCTGCAACACCATTTAAAACTCATCACAATGCACTTGATATCGATGTTTATTTAAGAATTTCAATGGGAGAATTATGGCAAAAAAAATTATTAGTAGCTGGTTATGATAAAACTTTTGAAATAGGGCGTCAATTTCGTAATGAAGGAATAAGTCCTGAACATTTACAAGATTATACACAAATGGAGTTTTATTGGGCCTATGTTGATTATAAAGATGGGATGGAATTCGTTAAAGAAATGTATAGGAGTGTTACTAAAAATGTTTTAGGTACTTCTAAATTTACTTCTAGAGGTTTTGAAATTGATATGAATGACGAATGGGAAATATATGATTTTGAAACAATTATTAAAGAAAAAACAGGCATTAGTATTTATGAAGCAACGGAAGAAGAAATAATGGATTACTTAAAGAAAAATGGGATTGAGTTTAATGATAAAATTTTATATTGGCGTTTAGTTGATATATTGTGGAAAACAGTTCGTAAAACAATAGGAGGTCCGGGTTTCTTAGTAGGACAACCAGTAGAGTTAAATCCACTTCCTAAAAGATTAAAAGAAGATCCACGTAAGGTTGCTCAATTTCAAATTATTATTGCTGGTTCTGAAATGGGTAATGGTTATTCTGAATTGAATGACCCAATTGATTTAGAGTCTCGTTTTATCGAACAAAGAAAAATGGCTGAAGCTGGCGATACGGAAGCTCATGAACATGATGCGGAATTTATTGAAGCGCTTGAATATGGTATGCCACCAGCTTTCGGTTTTGGGGTGTCAGAAAGATTATTCTCAATTTTAATGGATAGACCAATTAGAGAATGTGTTGTTTTTCCTTTAATGAAACCTCTTGATAAATAATTAATATATTATTTTAATAAAAATTAATATATTTTTTATAATTATGATATAATTACAATAGGAGGTAAAAATGAAAAAATATGGTTTATTAAAAGTGTTGTCAATTTCAATTTTAGTATTAGTATTCTTAACATGGATAATACCAACTAGTACTTTTGATGGGGCAACAGTAGCAACAGGGGAAAGATCAATGGTTGGATTATGGGAATTATTTAATTTTCCTAATGATTCGATAGCTTTTTTTGGGGATTATATTTTATTTATTATTTTAATAGGTGCATTTTATGGCATCTTGAATAAAATAGGAGCTTATCGTAGTCTGTTAGAAAAAATTACTGAAATATTTAAAGGAAAAGAAAAATGGTTTCTAGTGGGGTTAATGGTTGTTCTTGGATTTATTACATCGATTAGTGGTTTGACAATTGAATTATTTATTTTTATTCCACTGATAATATCAATAATATTATCAATGGGATATGATAAAATGGTTGCTTTATCTTCAACCGTTGGTGCAATATTAGTTGGTTTAATTGGCTCAACCCTTGGTTATTATGGAGCTGGAGTTTTAAACTCGGTTTTAGGGTTAGAATTTAATGCTGAAATATTAGTAAAAATATTTTTATTTATAATTCCAATGTATTTATTAGTATCTTATACATTAAATTATGCTAAAAGAATTGAAAGTAAAGAAGAGAAAGAAGCAGTAGAAGATCCATTATTATTATCTAAGAAAAAAGTAAAGGTTTGCTTATGGCCTGTAATTGCAATACTTGCATTTATAGCAGTTATATCAATATTGGGCTATGTTTCTTGGGATTTTGCGTTTAATACCAATGTGTTCACTAATTTTCACAATTGGGTTATGGGAATTCATATCGGAAACTTCTATATTTTTGAACAATTATTTGGAGGATCTTCTCCGTTTGGTGGTTGGTGGCTAAGCGATTTATCAATAATACTATTATTTATGATAGTATTATTAGGTATCATTTATAAGGTAAAATTAAATGATGTTATTGAGAGTGTTGTTGATGGTATTAAAAAAGTAATTCCAGTTGTCGCAGTAATAATTTTAATAAATATCATTTTCTTAATTGCTTATAATAATCAAATTAATATAACTATATTGGATTGGTTATTAGGGGGTAAATTTAATTACCTTACAATGGCTTTAAACGGAATGATTCAATCAACAATGTTTGTTTATTTACCATATGCAGCAGCATATACATTACCAGCAGCTACCGCTATTATTAATGATAGCGCTGTTAATGGTCAAATGGGAGTTATATTCCAAGCGGTTTTTGGGGTAATAATGTTTGTAGCACCTACTAGTTTAATATTATTAACTAGTTTGGCTTATACTGATACATCTTATGGAAAATGGTTAAAATATATTGGTAAATTATTTTTAGAAATATTATTAGTGGTTATTGCTATATTAACAATAATGGTATTAGTGTAAAGGAAAACAAAAAGTTTTCCTTTTTTATTTATATTTCTATTTTTTTGTATTATGCTAATGATAGGTGGTATATGTGGGAGAAAGAGAATATCAGGAATATGCTATACAAAAATTACAATACGATGAGTTACCAACTGGCGCAATAGAAACTTTTACAGGTAAATCCTTTTCTGATCTTTCTTTTTCTGATATTAGAGACTTTTTTACAAGTCTAGAGTATGACAGAATGAAAGAAATAAAGGAGACGAAAAGGCAAATACAAACTATGTACAATGATTCTAATTTAGTACCAAGCGTAGTAAAAGGCATTCAAAGAGTTTATACCTCCGGTCACAACCTTTTAGGCTCTGAGTATGATAATCAAGAGAGAAAAGTTGCATAAAAATCGCATAATTGCGGTTTTTTTATTTTGAAAAATTTTATAGATTAATTTATTCTGCATAGAATAAAGTATAAAGGAGGATTTAAATGTTTGGAAAATTCACAGAAGAAAGTCAGAAAGTAATGGTATTAGCTAAAAAAGAAATGATATCTTTAAAGCATCCGTATATTGGAACTGAGCATTTAGTTCTCGCTATATTAAAAAACGAAAATAATGAAATTACTATGAAATTAAATGAGTATGGTTTGACTTATAAAAAATTTAAAAGTGAAATAAAAGATAAAATTGGAGAAGGCAAGGAAAAGAGTGAATGGTATTTATATACACCACTATTAAAAAGAGTTATTGAAAATGCCATTTTAGATAGTAAGGGCAACAATAATGGAGAAGTGACAATATGTCATTTATTTACTAGTTTATTAGATGAAGGAGAGGGCGTTGCGATAAGATTATTTTTAGGTATGGGAATTAACATTGATAAATTATATAGTGAAATTTCAAAAAATAACAAATTAAATAATATTAATAAAAAAAGCAAGAAATTATTAATAGATGATCTTGCGACAGATTTAACAAAAAAAGTTAGTGATGGAGAGATTGATCCAGTTATAGGCAGAGAAAAAGAGGTGGCACGTATTATCGAAATACTTCTTCGTCGCACAAAAAACAATCCTATTTTAATAGGTGATGCAGGGGTAGGTAAAACAGCTATTGTTGAGGAGCTAAGCAGAACTATTATTAATGGTAATGTTCCGTCTTGTTTAAAAGATAAAAGAGTATTATCTCTTGATATGGCTACAGTTGTGGCAGGTACAAAATATCGTGGTGAATTTGAAGAAAGGGTTAGAAAAATATTAAAAGAAATAGAAGATAATGAAAACATTATTTTATTTATAGACGAAATTCATACTATAGTGGGGGCAGGTGGTGCTGAAGGCGCAATAGATGCTTCTAATATTTTAAAGCCTGCTTTAGCCAGAGGTAAATTTAGATGTATTGGTGCTACTACCATAGATGAGTTTAAAAAATATATTGATCAAGATGGGGCATTAGAAAGAAGGTTCCAAAAGGTTTTTGTAGATGAACCCGGAATTAATGAGGTTAGAGAAATATTATTAGGTATTAAGGATATATATGAATCTTTTCATGGTGTTTTTATCAATAATGAAATTATTGATTTGATAATAAAACTATCTAATAAATATATTTATGATAGAAAACAGCCAGATAAAGCTATTGATGTTTTAGATGAGGTATGTGCGCGAGTAGCTTTAAAAAAAATAAATAAAAATGATGATACTAATAAATTAGATATGAAATTAAACAAAATAATTGAAGCTAAAAATAAATGTATTATTGATCAAAATTTTGAAAAAGCATATGAATACAGAATTAAAGAAAAAGAAGTAATGACTATGATTAATGATTTAAAATTAAAACAAATAAAAAGCAATAGAAAAAATGTAGATAAACAAGATGTGGCAGAAGTTATCAATATTAAAACAAAGATTCCTATCTATGAAATATTAGATGAAGATAAAAAAGTATTAAAACAGTTAGAGAATGTACTTTCTTCTAATATAATAGGTCAGAAAAAAGCAATAGATGAATTACTTAATATAACTAAAAGAATAAAACTAGGATTTAAAGATGAAGAAAGACCATATTCTTTTATATTTTTGGGTCCTACTGGAGTAGGTAAAACTTGTTTAGCCAAATTGTATGGTAGTAATCTAGTTGGAGAAAATAATTTTGTTAGACTTGATATGAGTGAATATGCAGAAGGACACTCGATAAGTAAAATAATAGGATCTCCTCCTGGATATGTTGGTTATGATGATAATAAAAATATGTTAGAAAAAATCAAGGATAATCCTTATTCTGTATTATTATTGGATGAAATAGAAAAAGCACATCCTTCTATAATTAAACTTTTTTATCAAATATTAGATGAAGGTAAGATAAAGGATTCTAAAGGTAAAGTTATTAGATTTGATAATTTAATTATTATAATGACTTCTAATATTGGTTTTAATAAAAAAGTAGTAGGTTTTAATGATAATGATAGTAAAATTATGAATATATTGAAGGAGGAGTTAGATACATCTTTTGTTAATAGGATTGATAAATATATTATTTTTAATAAACTTTCTAAGGCTAATATTTTAAAAATAATTGATAAGGAATTAAATAAGATGAAAAGTAAGTTTGCTGATAAGAATATAAATGTTGAGATAAGTGATAATGTTAAAAACCAAATATTAGAAGAATCAATGTATAAAGAGTATGGAACTAGAAAAGTAAATAAAGTTATTATAGATAAAGTAGAAAGTATAATTATAGATTCTTACATAAATAAAAATAAAAATAATATTGAAATAGATTATAATGAGCTTAAATATGTTGTAGTATAAAAGAGAATATTTATTCTCTTTTTATATATTATGTTATAATAACTTTAGAAAAGGTGATAATATGAAAAAAGTAAGAACAAGATTTGCGCCAAGTCCAACAGGGTATATGCATGTTGGTAATTTAAGGACAGCTCTTTATGAATATTTAATCGCGAAACACAATAATGGCGAATTTATTTTAAGAATAGAAGATACTGATCAAGAAAGATATGTTGAAGGCGCAACAGATATTATTTATGAAACACTAGATATGTGTGGTTTTAAAATAGATGAAAGTCCTAAAAATGGTGGTGCTTTTGGACCATATATACAAAGTGAAAGAGTAAAACAAAACATATATAAAGAATATGCTGAAAAGTTAGTTGAAATGGGGAAAGCTTATTATTGCTTTTGTAGTGAAGAAAGATTAGATAGTCTTAGAAAAAAGGCGGAAGAAAATAAGGTTGCTTTTCTTTATGACGGGTGTTGTAAAAAACTTTCTCAAGAAGAAATAGAAGAAAAAATAAAAAATGGGGAAAAATATGTTATTAGGCAAATTATGCCAAAAGAAGGGACAACAACTTATAATGATTTAGTGTATGGTGAAATATCTTTTGAAAACAAATTGTTGGAAGATCAAATATTATTAAAATCGGATAGTTATCCAACTTATAATTTTGCTAATGTTATAGATGATCATTTGATGGAAATAACTCATGTTATTAGAGGTAATGAATATTTGAGTTCTACTCCAAAATATAATCTTTTATATGAAGCCTATGGTTGGGATATTCCTATATATATTCATGTTCCTCCAGTTATGAAAGATGAAACCAACAAACTTAGTAAAAGAAATGGGGACGCTTCATTTCAAGATTTAATTAACAAAGGGTATTTACCACAGGCCATTTTAAATTATTTAGCTTTATTAGGTTGGAGCCCAGAAGATAATCAAGAAATATTTACAATGAATGAATTAATTAGTAAATTTGATGTTAAGCGTATTAATAAAGCCCCTGGTATTTTTGATATAGATAAATTAAATTGGATTAATTCTCATTATATTAAGGGGCTTAGTATTGATGAATTATATAATATAACTGTTCCCCATTTAGAAAAGATATATGAATTAAGTAATAAAAATAATAAATGGTTAAAAGAATTAATATCTTTATATCAAAATGAAATAAGTTATGGAGCTGAAATAGTAGAAATATCATCATTATTCTTTAAGGATAAAGAATTAAATTTTGAGGCAAAAGAGTTTATGGATCAAGATGGAGTAAAAGAGGTTATAAATGCATTTAAAGAGAAAATAATAAATATAGATGAATGGAATCCTGATAATATTAAAACAATTATTAACGAAGTTAAGGAAGAAGTTGGGGCTAAGGGACAAATGCTTTATATGCCTATTAGAATAGCAGTATCAGGAAAGATGCATGGACCAGAATTACCTAAAACAATATATTTATTTGGAAAAGACGAGGTATTAAAAAGATTACAAGGAGAGATATAATATGAAATGGGATCTTACTGATATATATAAAGATGAAAAGGCATGGGGAAAAGATTATAAAGAATGTGAAAAATTATTAAAAGAATTAGAGGAATATAAAAATAAACTTAATAGTTTTGAAATATTTGAAGAATTTCTTACAAAAAGAGAGACTTTAGAAATAAAATTATATGAATTATTTCCTTATGCTAAAATGAGTTATGATTTAAATATGAAGGATCAAGAAAAAGAGGCAAGATTACAAAAAATACAATTATTGTTATCGAAAGTATCTGAAAAATTATCATGGGTTGATCCAGAAATTATTTCTATTGGTGAAAAAATAGTGTTTAGTTATATTAATAAAAGTAAAAAATTAAAAGAATATAAATATCCTTTTGAAAGTTTATTTAATGAACAAAAACACATATTAGATAAAGAACAAGAGCAATTACTTTCATATTTTTCATTGTTTTATGGAATGCCTTCGAGTATATATAATGCATTATCTATTGCTGATGCTAAACCGCAAAAAGTTAAATTAAGCGATGGTAAAGAAATAGAAATTAGTAGTCAAAATTATACTAGCTTTTTATTAAAGTTAGAGAAACAGGAAGATAGAAAAAAAGTATTTGAGGCTTTATATAGTACATTAGAAGATAATAAAACAACATATGCTAACATCTATGGGGCTATTATAAAGAAAAACATTGCGATTATGAAAGCTAGGAAATATGATTCTTTTTTAAATTTATTTTTAGATGCTGAAAAAATACCAATAGAGGTATATACTAATTTAATAAAAATAACCAAAAAAGGAACTAAATCTTTAAAAAAATATATTTCGTTAAGAAAGAGAGTATTAGAATTAAAAGAGTATTATGCTTTTGATAGATTTGTACCTCTTGTAAAAAATGATAAAAAATATAGTTATGAAGAAGCAAAGAGTATAGTTTTAGACGCAGTAAAAAGCACACCAATAGATTATCAAGAAAAGGTTAGAAAAGTAATGCAAGATGGATATATTGATGTAAAAAGTAATTCTAATAAATGTAATGGAGCATATGCTTGGGGGACTTATTTATCTCATCCTTACATCTTACTTAATTTTGAAGAGACTTTAAATGACGTAGAAACTTTAGCGCATGAAGCAGGTCATTCTGTTCATACTTTATATGCAATGGAAGGTCAACCATATGCTACTTATAGTTATTCTATATTTGTAGCTGAGGTAGCTTCAACCTTTTTAGAAAGAATCGTTTTAGATTATTTAATAGAAAAGTCTAATGATAAAAACGAAAAAATTTATTTACTTCAAACAATGATAGATAGATTAGTCGCAACTTTTTATCGCCAAGTTATGTTTGCGGATTATGAATATGAAGCTCATTCATTATTCTTAAAAGGAGAAGCTATTACGGAAAAGACATTATCAGATATATTTATAAAATTATATAAAGAATATTATGATCTTAATTTAAATAAAGATTATTTAAAAAGACTAATATGGGCTTATGTTTCTCACTTTTTTAAAAGTCCGTTTTATGTCTATAAATATGCA
>Ga0265293_10001747_pt1 | contig 46187 bp, 39 predicted proteins | sample Munlanlewell138R_FD_192505 | JGI IMG/M metagenome (GOLD analysis project Ga0265293, IMG submission 192505) | Leachate microbial communities from a municipal landfill in Southern Ontario, Canada - Leachate well 138R | ecosystem: Engineered > Solid waste > Landfill > Unclassified | place: Canada... | reverse complement strand
TTTGTATAAAGGTAACAAACAAATGTTTCGAATGATGATGAATAGCAAAATTCACCGCGCTCAAGTGACCGAGGCGAATTTGGACTATGTCGGCTCTGTAACCATCGACCAGGACATCCTAGACGCCGTTGGCATGCTGGCCAATGAAAAGGTGCATATTGTCAATAACAATAACGGTGCCCGTCTTGAAACCTATATTATTCCAGGCAAACGTGGCAGTGGCGTGATTTGCCTTAACGGTGCGGCAGCCCGCCTGGTCCAGAAAGGCGATATTGTCATTATCATGTCTTATGTTTATGTAGATGCCAAAGAAGCCGAAACCCATCAACCCAAAGTGGCCATCATGGGTGAAAACAACACCATCAAGGAAATTATCGGGGCAGAACCCGAAGCCACCATTATGTAGTTTTTCTTTTCATGGCCAGGGAACACGCTGCATTGCCTGGCCAGTTGGCATTTTCCATGATTGCCCCTTAAACATGATGACAAATGGCAACATTCCGCTTGATTTAAGTCATGGCTATCATTAAAACGTTTTTTCATTAATTGACGCTAAACATGGGCATTATTAGAATCCCATGATGCTCAATACCTTAAAGACACATAACAAGACTTCGCAGCAGAAAACAGGCATTGCCGCCTGTTTCCTTTTGCTTGCCTTGGTATTGCGCAGCCTCATCCCCATTGGTTATATGCCGGCGCCCAATGCCGCGACAGCAGGGTTCATGACCCTGACCATCTGTAATCCCGAACACGGTTTTTATACCATTCAGGTGCCCATTGACGATGCCACCCCGCAAGACAATGGAGCCACTATTGCCAACGAATGCCCTTACGGCCTTCTGGCACAGCAGTTTTTCATTGATCCGGCTTCGCTACCCGCTCCTCTTATTGACAAGCCAGCCACTGCCAGGCCATTTTTATTTAAAAGCACCCACTACCCGGTGTTCAATATCCGCGGTTCCCCGTTAGTTCCGCGTGCCCCGCCTTCTGTACTTTCCTGATTCCCTCTCCGTTTTCCTGCATTACCTTGCCTGAACTGAACCTGCACTGCTCTTGCCTGTTTTTTGCGCAAGCGTCATGCACAGCATGCATTATCAGTCAATGTGAAACGGTGTTTATGCAATTTTCAACTAGTACAGAAACATGAAATTCTATAATCGTTTACCCACTTTTACTTATACCCTGCTTTCTTCTGCCCTGCTGCTTGCCCTGACTGAACCAGCCATGGCACAAGCTACCTCCAAAGTCACCCAGCTTGAAACCATACTGGTGACCCAAGTCACTCCCGACTCTCCCCTTACCTACACCACCAACCCCAAATTACCGCGCCAGCCCATTCCGGCCAGTGACGCCACCGATTACCTGAAAACCATTCCCGGCTTTTCTGCCCTGCGCAATGGCGGCTCCAACGGAGATCCCGTTTTACGTGGCATGTTCGGATCACGTATTAATATACTAACCAATGGCTCTTCCATGCCAGGAGCCTGTGGTGGACGCATGGACAACCCAGGCTCATACATTTCCCCTGAAAATTTTGATGAACTCACGGTTATTAAAGGGCCGCAAACCGTTGTGTGGGGGCCAGGCGCCTCTGCGGGAACCGTCAGATTTGAACGGAATCCACCTGTTTTTGAAGAAGACAAGAACATTAATTTTGACGGATCCTTAACCGGTGGTTCATGGGGCAGAAATGATCAGGCAGCTGACCTTGAAGTGGGCAATGACAAATTCTATGCCCGCGTGACGGCCAACCACTCTCACTCCCAGGATTACGAAGATGGTGATGGCAATAAGATACACTCGCGCTGGGACAAATGGAATGCAGATCTCTCACTTGGCATTACCCCTGATGCAAACACCCTGCTTGAATTTACCGCCGGTACCGGTGATGCCAAAGCCGCTTATGCAACCCGCAGCATGGATGGCACGAAATTCAAACGTGAAAGCTATGGCCTGCGCTTCAAAAAAACAAACATCGGTTCCGTACTTGATGAATTTGAAGCCCAACTTTATTACAACCAGGCCGATCACTGGATGGACAACTTCCGCATGCGGCCCTACACCATGAAAATGGAATCCAACCCAAGGCGCACCACCTGGGGCGGTCGGGCAGCGGGCACTTTCCGTTTCAATGACAAGCTAAGCCTGGTTACCGGCCTGGATTTCCAGGAAAGCAAACATGAGTTGCGCAAATTTACCCTCCAAGGCAAGCAATGGATTTCAGCTACCGACATGCCATGGAATGACAATGCCAAATTCAGCAATGTCGGACTATTCGGGGAACTGACCTGGCATACTTCCGAATCCGGCAGACTGGTTAGTGGCCTTCGTTTTGACCATGCCACAGCCAAAGACCAAAGACAGGCCTCCCTAAGCAAAGACGATAAGCGTAACGACACACTTACCAGTGGATTTCTGCGCTACGAGCATGACCTGGACGATATTGCGACCACTATCTATGTAGGCCTGGGACACACCCAGCGCTTTCCCGATTTCTGGGAACTGGTCTCTCCCGGGGCCGGACCTGAAGGCTCGATTAACGCCTTCAAAGGCATCAAGCCCGAAAAAACCACCCAGCTTGATTTTGGTGCCCAATACACGGGCGACCGCTTGCAAGCCTGGTTTTCGGGTTATTTTGGCTATATTAACGACTTCATCCTGTTTGACTATGCCTCTGTTGGTGGTGGTGTAAAACAGGTCCGCAATGTAAAGGCCCGTATCATGGGTGCCGAAATGGGTGCCTCCTACGACGTATCCGACTCACTCAAGGTCAGCAGCACGCTAGCCTATGCCTGGGGAAAAAACCGTGATGATGGCCGTCCCATGGCGCAGATCCCACCTCTTGAAGCACGTCTTAATGTTCAATATGACAACGGCACTTGGTCGGCCGGTGCCTTATGGCGTCTGGTTGCTCCACAAAAACGCTACGCCACCAATCAGGGTAATGTTGCCAGCAAAGACTTTGGTCCCAGCGCTGGTTTTGGCACCCTGGCATTAAACGCCGGCTATGCCTTTAACGATAAGGTCAAGTTGACCGTAGGCGTCGACAACCTGTTTGACAAAACCTACAATGAACACCTGAACCTGGCGGGCGTCGGCTTATTCGGCTATGCCGCCAACACCCGAATCAATGAACCCGGACGCACGGCCTGGGCCAGGCTAAGCATCAAATATTAACGCTGGCTGTACTTATAAAAAGAGGCATTACGCCTCTTTTTATCTTGGTGCTATTTTTTCATGCACGCCTGATTAACTGCCCGCACAAATTCAGGCAGGTTATCCACCTGCATTTTCTGCATGGCGCTGGCTCGTTGAACTTCAACGGTACGCACGGCAATATAAAGCTCATCGGCAATCATTTTGTTCGTTTTACCCTGCAAAACCAGTTCAGTAACCTGTTTTTCCCTGGGTGACAAAGATTCATAAAGCCCGCGCAAGCGACAACAAAGCAAATTCCGCTCTGCCTGCGCCAGCGCATTGTCAAGGGCTGTCGCCATCTGGGCCAAGGCAACCGGTTTCTGCAAAAAATCCACCACCCCTTTTTTCAACATTTCAACGGCCATGGGCACATCGGCATGGCCGGTAAGAATAATAACGGCCATGGTACTTTTAGCTTCAATCAAATGCTGGTAAAGTTCCTGTCCACTTAAATGGGGCATACGAATATCCAGGATAACAACGCCTCCTTTGCCAATATCCGCCTCATCCAGAAATGACCGCCCATCAGGCCAGGTCTGGGCATCATAACCAAGGCTTTGCAGCAAAAACAACAAGGCCTCCCTGACTGAAGCATCATCATCCACAATATGAATAGGCAGCGTCTCAATTTTCATCATGAAGCGTTGATTCCTTCTGGCTTATAGTATTTCCTTTGAGGGGCAATTTTAACGTTACGATGGCCCCTGCAACGCCATCACTGCGATTGTCCAATAACAAACTGCCCCCTATCACGCGCATTAAACGTTCACAAATCACCAGCCCCAAGCCAAGCCCCTTATCCTTGTTGGTTCTAAAGGGAACGAATGGGAAATCAAGCTGTTCCTGGGAGAAGCCGCCTGCATTATCTGTGATCGTAATACCAAGAAACGATGCATCAAAATACCGGATCGCAATATCAACCTGGGTTGCTTGCTGTTGCCCGCAATTAAGTAGGCTATTCACCAATACCTGCTCAATCACACTGGGTACGGTAAATAGAACCAGATCATCCGGAATATTGATCTGGATGCTCATGGAGTGCTTGTTATTTTGCATGCGGACAAACTGCACGCTTTTGCCCACCGCCTGGGAAACATTGACAGCCACACTCTGGTAATGACGATCAGACCTGACCCACTTACGCAAATTCTCAATAATTTGTGTAATGCGCTCCACCTGTTCAATAACCTTGTCCAGCACAGGTATTAATTCCGCATTCGTTTTCTGCCTCTCCAGGCGGTAACGGGTGCCTTCGGCATAATGCCGGATCACTGAAACCGGCTGATTGATCTCATGTGCGATGCCCGAAGCCATTTCCCCAAGAATATTCAGCCTGTCCGCCTGCATCATCATTCGCTCATAGGCACGCATTTGCTCATAGGCCTGCGTTATCTGTTTTTGCCGACGCCAGGCCAGCCAGCTTACCCAGGCATAATTCAGCAAAGACAGGAACACAAACAGTAAGGCAACACCCACCCAGGTTTTATATTCGGCCACCCAATCTTTAATACCTGCCCAAACCGACTGCTGAAAAGGATGACGGCGAATGCTATGCAAGATTTCCTCTACCCGTGTTGAAGCCACCACTGGAGACCATCCTGGCAACAAGGAGTCCGGCTGATTCTGTAACAGCAGGGAACTTAGGCGGGTAGCCAAGGCATCAGGAACATTGGGCAAAGCGGCCAGGGACCAGTTCGGGAACCGTTCGGTGCTGCCGGCACAAGCGCTCTGATTATTGACTGGGTGCAGCAGTTGAAATTGCGAGCGGTCCAAAATACCCTGGGACTGCATTTCCTCCATCAGGCACAACGGAGCAATCGCGGCATCCACCTGCTTGCGATCAAGCAGCAACAGGGTCTGGTCAATCGGATAACCGGTAAACACCAGTTTGTAATCCCGGTTTTCACGCAATTGTGCATCATACAGCAATTTATAGGCCAGCAAAAAACCGCCAAACGCATTTTCCTGCACGGCGGCAATCGTTTTGCCACGCAACTGCATTATGTCGTGCAAACCACTGTCTTTGCGTACCCATAATGCACTTCCCACCAATTCGGCAGCCTTTGGCTGCGCATCATCCACTCGATTCAACGTGGCCAGCCAACGCATTTCCATCCCCGTTTTCATGGACAAAAACTGGGCCTGTGGCGCAAGTACAAAATTAACCCGGTTATCGGCAATCATCTGTTCGGCATCGGCCAGTTTCATCGGCACCAGAATAAACGTTTCATTTTCCCATTGAGTGGACAGCCAGTTAAGCCATGGCTGCCACTCTTGCTGGGCCGCCTGTACCCCACGTGGTGCCAGGATACCCACATACCAGGTTTTGGCGCAAAGCATGCCTGAATAAGCCACCAGCCATAGCAGCAGCAAAACCCGATAAAAATGCTTGCAGGAAAATTTCATTCTGTATTTGTCCTAAATCAAAACTATCCGGCTTATGTGGAGTTCCACAATATGCCTTTCCCCGGATAACTTCGAGAATGTCCTTATCACTATCCGGTTTATACAGGCATCAGGCCATTAGCCTGCCCGTCTTACTGTAAAACCGTGTAATTTTTATAGGAATGTAACATGAGAATACTGCATAAAAGCCTGATTGCCGCAGCAGTTTTATTTGCCGTGGCTTATGGTGGGGCAGCCGTCCTTCCAAAAACCAGGGTTCCGGACACCGTGACAAGCGTTGACCTCAACAATGATGAACTGATCAAACGAGGGGCCTATATTGCCCGAACCGCAGACTGTGTTGCCTGCCACACCAGCCCTAACGGTGCAGAGTATGCGGGTGGACTGGCTATGGAAACACCGGTAGGTGCCATTTACTCAACCAATATTACGCCCGACAAGGAAACCGGCATTGGCAATTACTCTTTGGCCCAATTCATTGGTGCCGTCAAGCATGGTGTGCGTGGGGACGGACAGGCTTTATACCCTGCCATGCCTTACCCGTCTTATGCCATTATGCCCGACGAAGATCTGACAGCCCTTTATGCCTATTTCATGGCCGATGTCAAACCTGTCAAACAGCAAAATGCCGACTCTACCATCCCACCGGTTTTAAACTGGCGCTGGCCCATGGCCTGGTGGCAACTGGTGTTTGCGCCCGAACGGGATTTTGTACCCGACCCCAATGCCGATGAAGAGATCAATCGTGGCGCCTACCTGGTCGAAGGCCCGGGCCACTGCAGTGCCTGTCATACGCCACGCGGCATCGCCTATCAGGAGCTGGCCCTGAAACTGAGTGATGGCGATGAGTTTCTTTCGGGTGCCGTTATTGACGGCTGGCGGGCCAAGAGCCTGCGGGGAGAAGCCCGAGGACTGGCCTCCTGGAGCCAGGAAGAACTGGAACAGTTCCTGTCGACAGGCCGCACTGACAAGGTTGCCGCCTTTGGTGCCATGGCTGATGTGGTGCAGCACAGTACCCAATACTTCACCCCTGAAGATATTTCCAGCATGGCTAAATACCTGAAAAATCTGCCACCGGTCAAGGGCAGGGAAACAAGCATGGCCGCCAAAACAGATACCACAACCGGAGATCTGCTTAATGGCAACTATACCAGCCGGGGTGCCTTGTTATACACAGAACACTGCACAACCTGTCACCGCGCTGATGGCAAAGGCGTAGAACGGATTTTTCCGGCACTTGACGGAAACAGTGCCATCTTCGCCAACAATGCCCAATCGGTCATCCAGATTACCCTTGAGGGTGGAAAAATGCCTGAAACCTCCGCAGACAGAATGGCTTTCACCATGCCCGCTTTCAATCACCTGAGCGACCGGGATCTGGCTGAGGTCATCAACTTTATCCGCAACAGCTGGACCAACCAGGCGCCAGAAGTCAAGGCTGTCGACATTGCAAAAATCCGTCATTTCGTATCGGGCAAAGCCCCTCATATCAACGCCACAGGAGATCAACATGAATAAAACGGTCAAATGGTCTGTCATCGCAACTGCTGTTATTGCCGTTGGTGTGGGAATTTATCTGGCCCAGCCACCTGCGCTAACTGAAGCCTCCCCCATCAGTTTTGAGATTCTGGACAAAGAAAAAAATGTCGTTGGGCAATATATCGTTCCTGACGACACTGCCATACCCCAGGAGCCCAATGCGCAAGAAATCCTCTATGGCAAACGCCTGATGAATGAAACCAAACGCCTGTTGCCCGAACATGTCGGTGCATCAATGAACTGCAGCAGCTGTCACGTGGCGCAAGGCAAGTTAAACATGGGCGCGCCTTATTTCACCACTTCCAACAGCTATCCAAGAGTCATGCCACGGGCCGGAAAAGAAGTGGACCTGACCGGCCGCATTAATGGCTGCTTCCAGCGCTCCATGAATGGCAAGCCCCTGGATCCGGATTCGCGTGAAATGAAAGCCATGATTGCATATATTGATTGGGTCGGTCAAAAAGTGCCTAAAGACCAGAAAGTGCAAATACAGAATGCCGGCAAGATCAATGAAAACCTTGTGCCTGACCCAATGAAGGGCAAGGTGCTTTATACTGCCCAATGCGCCAGCTGCCATGGAGACAATGGCGAAGGCCTGAAAGACAGCCGTGGCGATATTGTTTTCCCGCCATTATGGGGAGATGAGTCCTTCAATATCGGTGCCGGCATGGCTCGCACCTACAAGGCTGCCGCTTTTATTAAATACAATATGCCCATGGGGGTGCAACAACATGGCGCTTGGGGTCAGGGCGGCGTACTCAGCGACCAGGAGGCCGTTGACATTGCCGAATATTTTACCCATATGCCCCGCCCCGACTTTGCGGGCAAGATCAATGACTGGGCCAAGGGAAATAAGCCCAAGGACGCACGCTACTAAATAAAAACAGCCCCCATACCAACAACCTCTTTGGCCGGACGTCATGTCCGGTTTTTTTCATCCTACAGAACACCTATAAATTTTATTTAAACTTAAATAAAAAAGGATTAATTATTTAAGTTTTAAATTTTTTAGGGAACAAAAATAAAACGGGTCAGGTGAAAGAAAACCGGTGCGGCAAACACAACAGAATCAAGCCTGTCGAGCACACCGCCATGACCCGAAATCATGTACCCCCAGTCTTTGGTGCCTATGCTTCTTTTAATGGCAGACAGAGAAAGCCCGCCCAGAAAACCGCAGGCCACAATAATGAATGACAGGAAGGCTGCCTGCAAGGGAGTGAACGGCGTTATCCACCACAACGCCGTGCCAGCCACAATAGCCAAAAACCCTCCACCAATAAGTCCTTCGATGGTTTTTGAAGGGCTGACATTGGGTGCAATTTTGGTTTTTCCAAACAGTTTGCCAACAATGTACTGGAAAATATCGCTTAATTGAACCACCAGTAACAGGTACATTAACAACAGCAGGTTTTGCCCCTCATAACCCGGGATTGGCAAGAGCATTAGGGCCGGTGCATAGCTTAAGCAATAAACCGTCAGCATCAGCCCCCATTGAATTTTGGCAACCCGTGAAATAAAGGCATCGGTATCACCTGACAAGGCGGTGACTGCCGGCAACAGCAAAAACCCGTAAACCGGCAGGCACATCACGAACAGCCCGTACCAGTCTGCGCCAATCAGCCAGTATTGCAGGGGAATGGCAATATAAAAACAGATACACAACGCCCAGTGATCACCTTTGCGGGTGGGCGTCAGGGTAATGAACTCACGCAGGGCGAAAAATGACAGGAATGCATAGAGCACCAGGGTGGCCACTTTTCCTATCATAAAGCAGGCCACCAGTACGGCAACCATGATCCACCACGCCCTGATCCGGTCATTCAAATTGCGTATGACGTCATTATTGTTTTTCCGGGCAAGGTATTGCCCGATGCTACTGGCCAAGACGAGTAACAGAATAAGCCCTGCCAAAATCCACCAGAATTTAATGGGGGCCTGTGTAATCACGGTTGAAATGAAACTGTCCAATTTACTTGCTCCTGATACCGGGTTTAGTCTGTGGTTATTTCATGGGGCGCCAATGCAATGACCGCCTCTCTGGCTCTTTGCAGGAAGGCGGTTTTTTCTTCATGCTCAATGGCTTCAAGTGGCGCACCATATGTAACCGTACATGCCAGTGGCACCGGAATCAGGCTGCCCTTTGGCAAACAGCGTCGGGTATTATCCAGATAAACAGGAATCAGCTCCACCGTCTTGAACTTTTGGGCCAAATAATAAAGCCCAGACTTGAACGGGGCAGGCAAAGGCAAAAAATGGCGGGTGCCTTCCGGAAAAATAATCAGGGAATCGCCGTTTTCAAGTGCCTCGTATAAAGGTGATAAAGGATCTCCCGACTGTTTATCACGGGAAATAAACACGACATTTAAACCTTGTGTGGCAATATGCCGCCGAACACCGGCTTTGTCCCAATAGTCGCGGGCAGCTACCGGACGCGTTGTTTTACGTAATTCAGCCGGTAAGGAAGACCAGATTGCCAGGGTGTCCAGATGACTGGTATGGTTGGCAAAATAAATACGCTGCCTGTGTTCTGGCTGACTTGCCTGCCAGCGTGGCAAAGCCCCAATCAGAAAGCGGGTGGTTAATGAAAGCAGAGGAGAAATCATGCCTGGCTCCTGCGATATTCCAGTTCGGTGACAATATCTTTGGTACGCGTATAGCAGGTAATTAACGATCCCACGGCAATAACACCACTGGCCAGTATCAGGCAGTATTGTGTAGACCAAAGATGGTACTCAATGGCCCCCAACAGGCAGGCTGCGGTCAAGACAGCCATTCTGTGCTGTTTAGCCATGGGCCCACGAAAGCTTTGCGGTAAACCAAGACTGCCACCAAAAACACGAATATAAGCCGTTAAGGCTGCCAGCAAGGCCCCCAGCCAGCCTAACCATGAAATATTGATGGCATAGCCCAGGGCCACAATCAGCAAGGTATCGGCTATCCGGTCGGGAAACTCATTGAATATTTCTCCGGTCGCCGTTTTTTTGCCCCCCTCAAGCGCCACCATCCCATCCAATAAATTGCATATTAATCGTAGCTGTATGCCCACTGCGCATAAAAACAGCCCGTATATGCCCGGCCAAAAAAGCAAGGCCAGGGCACCGATGGCGGCAAACAAAATGCTAAGGCAGGAAATCTGGTTAGGTGTGGGGAACGGTTGTCTGGCCAGAAAAGAGACAAAGCCAATGACCAGGCGGTTTTGACGACTGGCAATAGGCCGACGGTTATCAGCCGCCTCGGTTTGTAATGATGAGCGCTTATCCATGAGGTAACCTGTAATCCTTTTTTAAAAATTATCATCCCAAGCAATCGTAAAAGCAACTGCCAGATAAAGCAGTGGACTGATATCCTTGCGCAAGCCCGAAAAAATCTCCACATTATTAACGCACCCACCCACGTTTATTCCCCTGCATAGAGAAAATAATCCGTGCGTATTGACATCCTCTCCACCCTAACCCGGTAACGGGTTCAGGGTGGAGATTCCTCCGGCGAGACGCTGATGCCCCAGCGCAAGAATGTTCCGTGCCGCATTGAGGTCGCGGTCATGGGTGACACCGCACCCGCACGTCCATTCTCTTATTCCAAGACCTGTCCTACCTTTCGGACTGTTTTGGCGTGAGCCGCAACACGAGCAGGTCTGGGTGGTGTACGCTTCATTGACTTCTTCAAAAACAATGCCTGCATGAGCACATTTATAGTCCAGCATTGTTTTGATCATGCCCCAGCTTGCATCCAGGGCGGATTTGGCCAGTCTGGTTTTTACCATGGCCTGGCTTGATACGTTACCTACAAAGATAGCCGCATTTTCATTGACCAATTTACGTGTATAGCGATGCAGATCATCTTGTCTGCGGTGTTTGATTTTGGCATGAATCGCCCGCACCCGTTTTTTGTTTCTGGCTCGCTGGGCCAAGCCCAGTTTTTGTTCCAGTTCCCGGTAGTGGCGACCCGGCACCTTTTCTCCGTTGGAATCGGCAATGGCATCGGCACAACCCAGGTCAATACCCACCGAGCCGCTGCCGGTGTGTGCCTCTTTGGGAACGGCAACCGCCACATGAAAATACCAGCGGCCACGGGTATCTTCACAAAATCGGGCACAAAGAAATGGGTAATTAGCCAGCCCGTAGCTGTCCCACACTTTGTAGTAGTTGCCGTTATGAAATATCTGGCCGTTCTTCCAGGAGGCCGAACCTTTTTTGACGGGAATCCAGCCCAAAGAACGATGAGAACCGCCCGATTTGCGCCAGTTGAGTTTACTTTTTTTGAACTGGATGCGGCGGGTAACGTATTCTTCGGCCACCTCTTGCAGTGTCTGGCTGTGCAGGCCCAGCTCTTTACCCGCCCCTTTGGTATAAGGGTGCAAGTCAAAAGCCGAAAGGAAAGTACCCCGCTCACGGATGGAACGATGGCTTAACGCGTTAATATAGTTCCAGACAAAGTTGACTGACCGCGCCATGGCACGAAGCCGGGCGCAATGTTTGTCCCGAACCCTTACTTTCAGGGTCTTGATGCGAACAGACGGATGGGTCCTTTTCTTTGCCATACTGGTAATATATACAGTATTTGTGAAATTGGCAAGGCCGGTTTGCAACCGGCACGCTATCCATCCCCATCCTAAGCAAGTGCAGAGTGGGGTTTTCCGCTATTTTTGATAAAAAAACAAAATCATTAAAAATCAACAACCTAGGTTATTATTCAAAACAACTTGCTTAATATTCAAAAACAAGATATACTTGGCTGAATTGCTAAAAAATAAGGTAATAAAACCAAGCACTTATAGCAATTTATTATATAAATATATTAAAAACTAGCAATCTCTCTATTCGGGCTTGCAAAAAAACCAGCAATCATAAAATTGCAATAAAAACGGGTTACTCTATCAGTGCTACCCCGTTTTGCAGTAAAAAATCGGGAGCAAATCCGAGACGTTTGCTCACACCAAAGCATTATCAACAATTATTTTTATAAAGAGAAAAAATATGAAACTATTAACCAGACTTCGTGAGGAATTTTCTACTCACAACGCAAGCGAAAGCAAAAACAATGCTGAAAAAAATACCCAGCACAGTTACCAGCGCGTTAATAACGGCATGCCATTCCTGTCATCCAATCGCCTGGCCAAATCAAAAACCCTGAATTAATACAATCTTAACCAACAGGTGCGTCACCAAAGACCACCTGTGACTGTCAAATAAAAGAGGCATGCATTGGCATGCCTCTTTGCTTTAGTGCGGATCATCCTGGCGCTCAGGAAGTGTCAAGCTGTACGGTTCAGGCCCATGTCCCAAAAAGCGATTTCCATGCGGGTTGCCGTACCAAAGGTTTTTTTCACCCGGTTTAGCCAGGCATCGGGCAAGTCGGCACATAAACGTTCTAACAACTCCTTTTCCACCTTAATGGCATCCTGAAACGCCTGCCCTGCATACATTTCTATCCAGTTACGGTAAGGGTTGCCTTCCAGCCTGGTAAACGGTTGCTGCGTCAGCCATGTGCCAATTTCAGCATAGCCCATCATGCAAGGCGCCAATGCAGCGTGCAACTCGGCCAGATCTCCGCTTAAGCCACGATCCAGCACAAAGCGCGTATAGGCCACGCAGGCCGAGGATTCTTTTTCCTGCAGCAACTGCGCTTCGCTGATGCCCCACTGCTGGCAATAATCAATATGCAGTCCTATTTCCAGATCAAGCAAGGCATTAATGCCGGCCTGTCCGTAACGCATGTCGGCGAAGTTGTCGCTTTTGTATACAGCCAGCGCCCAGGCACGGGTAAACTGGATCAGAAACAAGTAATCCTGTTTAAGGTAATGCCTGAAACTTTCAGCCGGCAAGGTTCCCGCCCCCAACTGGCGCACAAACTCATGCTGTGTATAGGCTTGCCAGTCTTGGGCACAAGATTGCTTTAACTGCTCAAAAAAAGACATATCCAAAAACTCCTGTTAATCAAAATCATCAAGGCTCAATAGCGTAATCGGCCAGTGCTGGCACCTTGTTTTTAATCAGGCCCTGCTCTTGCATGAAACGGGCAAAAGTTTCATAACGCCGTTGGCCAAGTGCCCCCGGCTGCAGGGAAAAACGGGGCAAGGTATCTTTCCAGGCCCGGCGGTTAAGCTCATTATCCAGCTCCTGGGGCTTATAGTCTTTGAAAACCGTCCAGGCCTCATCGGGATGATTCACAATAAACTGTACCGCCTTTTCCAGGGCCACATTAAAACGGTGATATTTTTCGTCGTCACGGTCTTTGTTGTTAACCACCATAATCAATTCATCATAGGCAGGAACGCCCTCTTCTTCAACATAGAACGCATGGCCGGGATGGTTTTCAATATCAAGCTGGTTCAGCTCAAAATTACGAAATGCGCCCACTACGGCATCCACCTTGCCTGTAATCAAGGAAGGGGACAGGGACCAGTTCACATTGACCAGTTCCACGTCATCAAAAGTCAGGCCTTTTTCTTTAAGCATGACTTTTAACAGGATATCCTCAAAGCCACCCACAGAGAATCCCACTTTCTTGCCCTTCAGGTCGGCAATCGATTTGATATTACTGCTTTTAAGGGTGACCAGGGTATTCAGGGGGGTGGCAATCAGCGTCGCCACCCGTGTCAGGGGAAGGCCTTCATCAATTTGCATATGCAACTGGGGCTGGTAAGTAACCGCCATATCAGCCTTGCCAGCCGCCACCAGCTTGGGCGGCATGGACGGGTCTGCCGGTTCCTGGATATCCACTTTCAGACCCTGTTCGGCAAAATAGCCTTTCTTTTCAGCAATCACGATGGGGGCATGGTCGGGATTCACAAACCAGTCCAGCAATAACGTGACCTTGTCTTCGGCCAATGCCTGCGCGTTGACCAACAGGCTTAAGGCACATGCGGCCAGCCATTTTTTTCCTGAGATTGAACTATTCATATCCTTCCTGATCTCCCTGATCCTGTTCATTAATTCTTCCAACAATTAATTTAAATCCAAAATAAATTATGCCGTCCAGAAAATCAATTTCCGTAACACGTAATCAACACTGAAATACAGCAATAATGACAAAGAAGCCAGCACAATAAGCGAGGCAAACACTGTATCAACCTGCATGCGGGCATTGGCATGCAGCATTAAATAACCCAGGCCACTGCTTGAACCCACCCACTCGCCAATGACCGCTCCAATAGGTGCCACCGTTGCGGCCACCCGCAAGCCCGACGCCAGTGATGGCAAGGCCGCTGGCAAACGAATTTGCCACAACACCTGCGCGTGGCTTGCTCCCATGGTTTGTGCCAGTTGCAACCAGTCACGGGACGTGCGCTGCAAGCCGTCGTAACAAGCCGACGTAACCGGAAAAAAAATCACCAGGGCAGCCATAACCACCTTGGAGGCCATGCCATAGCCCAACCAGATCATCAGAATGGGTGCCAGGGCAAACACAGGGATCGCCTGGCTGACAATAAGCACCGGCAACAACCATACCCTGAATGAGCGGGACCATTGCAACAGCATGGCGCTGGCAAAACCCAGCAGGCAGCCCAGCACCATACCCATGATAATTTCCGCCATGGTAACCAAAGCATGTTCGCCAATCAGGGAGCGCTGTTCCCACAGGGCGCGCAAGACCCGAAACGGGCCCGGCAAAATAAAATGAGGCATATTGGTCAGCCATACAATGGCCTGCCACAAAGCCAGCAAGCCAGCGGTAATCAGCAACAAGCGCAACCCGGGTGAGGTTTTATGAATATTCATGATGCCGGTGTCTCTTGGTCTTTTTGCAGATAGGCCAGTAATTGACCCTGCCAGGATAAAATTTGCGCATCATCGAGGGCGCGCGGTGCCGGTGTATCAATCGCAAACATCATTTTCAATACCACCGGCCGTTCTGTCATGACCCAAACCTGCCCGCTTAAACGCAACGCCTCAAGCGGATCATGGGTAATCAACAGCACGGTTTTACCATGCAGCAAGGTAGACGCCAGGTCTTGTAATTGAAGCCGGGTGATGGCATCCAGTGCCGAAAAAGGCTCATCCATTAATACGACGGGTTTGTCTTCCATTAAGGTTCGGGCCAGTGCCACGCGCTGGCGCTGGCCACCCGATAAATGCTCGGGCATACTTTGTGCCTTGCCGCCCAAACCAACCCGTTCAAGCATGGCATTGGCACGCTCCTGATGTTGGGCCGACACCTGTTTACGCAAACGGACACCCAGCAATACATTTTGTTGTACCGTGAGCCAGGGCAGCAAGGCATCACGTTGCCCCATCCAGGCCACCCTGCCATGTAACGACTGCCCGTCACTGGCATTAATATTACCGGCAAGCGCAGTGCCGCTTAACAGGCCGGCAATACTTTGCAGCAAACTGCTTTTGCCCACGCCCGAACGACCCAAAATGCTATGCCAGCAAGCCCCCTTGAAATGTGCATTCAACTGGCTGAACAGGGGTTTGCCTGCGTAGCTCAGGCCAATAGCGTGCAGGCTGATTCCGGGTGACATGAATAGAAACGATTCCTTTTGTATGGCAATTAACAATTGTTCTGATCATTGCGTGATGGACAAAAGAAGATCGTAAGAAAATACCGGCCAAGTGCAGGCCTGTGGTATTGCATCCTATTTCCTCCGCCAGTACGAACTGGATCAGGTTCACGGGTGTTTTCTCAGCCTTTACCACAAGGAGCAAGGCACCCCGACAAGATGCAGGCAGTCTAGCGTATTATGACAAGGCTGTCCATGTTATCTGATTTGAACAGGTAAGCAGCCTATTCCAAAAAGACGAATGGACACACCTACATAAACACACAACAATGTTCATAAAAAAAAACCGGGGACATTAATTGGAATCATTATAGGCAAAATGGCCTAAAAAACTACAGGCTATTATGCATAGGCACTTTTCTAGCTTTTACAACCTCATCTAGCCTGGCCTATCTTTCTGTTATCCTGGGTGATCATGGGCATAGCCCTCAAACTATTGGCGTTATTTATCATCGCCATATTTACTCACTTTGGTGCGAATTATATTTTTCCAGTCACGGCCATTCCCAATTTTTTGGAATTTTCCTACTACTCATCTTATAGCGGAACAATCATATTGAAACGGCCTGCAAGAAATCACCCCTTCCCGCCTTGGCTATCTGCAGGCATTACGCAATTGTAAAACCCTCTTACCCATGATGTCTGTTTAGTGGTCGGATTCCTCTGGGGATTTGTCGCTTATTTCCTTGCCTTATATTTATCAGACATCAATATCCCAACCGCCTATTTTTATTCCGTTTCTACTGCCACACTGTTCTTTTCCCACTTTACACTCATGAAAAAGGCCCAGATGCTACCGAAATCCAAAGGGGTTGCATTAGGTTTTTTCCTGATTACTGCAGACAATGCTTTTTTACTTGTCGCCACGACCTTCTGGGTCGTTCTTGGGGCGATCCTGTTTGGCATAGGTTACTATTTTGCATTTCCCTTGTTAAGCACCTGAATCTTCGACCAATATGCGACAGCAGACTGAACCACGCCGTCATCCGTTTGCAATGCCCTTTTTCAGGCGTGCATTTGCTTCATACCTCTGCTTGGCGGTTGGTTGATCACCACCGTTTCCATGCAGTCCATCCTATATGGATTAGTAGGGCTATCCTTCTCATTTAGTTGCGCCCTACTCTTGCATAAATAACAGACTGGCGAAGATTCAGCTTTCTTTTTCTACCACCCGTCTAATTTAATTTAAGAAATTCAGACTTAAGGCTTTTATTACAGTATTGTCAGTACAATCCTTGCTATGCCATATGCCTATGAAAACTAAATTATGGAGGAAAGTATGCCAATAAAGACCATACTGGTCGCCCTGGCGCTTGACAATGATAGCGTGAATGTTGCCCGCCGGGCTCTTCAACTCGCCGACCAACATAAAGCAAAAATTATTGGCGTACATGTCATTGAGAGCTCAGTATTTCAAGACCCCGAAATACCATCGTCACTCAACAAGACAGAACTTACCGGCATGCTTGAAGCACAATCCAGGCAACAACTTCACTCCCTGCTTACCACCCAAAACGAACCAACGATCCTGCATATTGAATCAGGAAAGGCGCACACGGTTATTAAAAACCTTGCTGCTTCACATAACGCTGATCTTATTGTCCTTGGCCCCGGGGAAGCAAAAGGGTTGCGCGAGAAAATGTTTGGTTCTACAACCGATCACATCGTCAGGCATGCTTCTTGTCCTGTGCTCGTCGTACGCAAAAATGCCCGCACTCCCTATCAACATATTGCTATAGGCGTTGACTTTTCCGACCACGCCAATGCGGCTGAGCTCTGGGCCTCCCGTTTATCACCCATCGCCGCGCGCGATCTCATCCATGCTTTCGAAATACCGCTTCAATTCGAACAAGCCATGCGCAAGGCGGGTACAGCGCAAGTCGAAATCGACAACTATCGCAAAGCAAGAATTGATACGATACGACAAGAGATCATACAAACCTATGGTAAAAACAATCGACTACCACGGCGAACACGCACCTTCATCGCCCCCGGAGATCCAGCCACGGCCCTGCTCGAGATTTCACGCAGAAGAGCGGCGGATTTAATCGCACTTGGTACGCAAGGCAAAAGTCCAATTGCCCAGCATCTACTAGGAAGCGTTGCAAGACGTATGCTCAATGAGGCTGAATGCGATGTCCTAGTGGTTTCTGCCAACGCGAAACTGGAGCTGTAGCGTTAAAGATACCCGCACCGCTCCTTGTTGACAGAATAAAGAAAGCAATCAGCTTAACAAGCGGACGTTTTATTCCATCAGCTCACTGCCTGGCTCTGCCGTTCACTAATCAAAGCCAGCGTTTGCTGTGCAATGACTTTTTCTTCATTGGTAGGAATGATATAAATCCCGATTTTACTTTCAGGCGTACTAATACAGGCTTGGTTGCTTTCATTAAGGAACAGGTCAATGCTTACCCCCAGCCAGGCCAGTTGTTCACATACCTTTTGTCGAACAAACGGACTATTTTCACCAACACCTGCTGTAAAGACCAGCGCATCCAGTCCCTGGGTGGCAGTAAGCAATCCTGTAATGCCTTTGGCAATATGGTAAGTAAAATATGACAGGGCCAGCCTGGCACGTGGATCAGGGTTGTCTTGCAAATCCCGTATATCTGAACTGATACCTGAAAGCCCTTTAAGGCCCGATTCTTTATACAGCAAGTGCTGGATTTCATCATGGGTCATGCCCTGTTCAAGCATCCACAATACCACCCCGGCATCCATCTGCCCGCAGCGGGTACTCATGGGCAAGCCATCCAGTGCGGTAAAACCCATGGTTGATTCCTGGCTGCGGCCATCTACCATGGCGCAGGCCGATGCACCCGAGCCCAGATGGGCCACCACCACTCTGCCCGCCACCACATCGGGATAATCCTGCCGCATTTTGCCTGCAATGTAATCGTAAGACAAACCATGAAAACCGTAGCGGCGAATACCTTCTTTATAGTAAAACTGCGGCAAGGCAAAACGGTCAGCCACTTCGGGCTTGGAACGGTGAAAGGCGGTATCAAAGCATGCCACCTGCCTGATGTGCGGCCAGTTCTCGAAAATGACATGAACCGGCTCAAGGTTGTTGCGCTGGTGCAGAGGGGCCAGCGATACCAGGGCATCCAGCTTTCTTAATACTTCATCATCCACCATGACGCTGCGATCATAATCAGGCCCGCCGTGCACAATACGGTGCCCCACGGCCAATGGCTCTTTGGTAATGACCGTACCCAGCCAATCCCCAACCACCCGCTGGGAAAGCTGCAGATTCTGTGCCTGTTCCGGTTGCAAGGCCTGTTCCACCAACACTTTTTGATGCCTGTCCTTAACCTTGAAAGACGGCTGCTTGCCCCCAATGCCAGAGACTTGCCCGCCAAAGGAAAACTCAAGCGTATGCATGCCATCGGTTTCGTAAACATGAAATTTTAAACTTGAACTTCCTGCATTCATGACTAAAATTGTATCTTGCATATTCAACCTGCTTTTTTATTTGCCAATCAGCTTGTTTTTAACCTGGCTGTCGGCATATACTGCCGCAACCGCGCAAGAAGCCAAACGGGTTCGTTCACTGTCTGCCCGGCTGGTTAGAATAATGGGAACCCGCGCACCCAATACAATACCGGCCGCATCGGCACCTGACAAAAACGTTAAATTCTTGACCAGCATATTGCCGGCTTCCAGATCGGGCACCACCAGAATCTGGGCATGTCCGGCCACCGGAGACTGAATTCCCTTGATTTCAGCAGCCTCGGGACTAATGGCATTATCCATGGCCAATGGCCCATCCAGGATACCACCCTTGATCTGCCCACGATCAGCCATTTTGCACAAAGCTGCCGCATCAATCGTACTTTGCAGCTTTTCCGTGATTTGTTCTACCGCCGACAAAATAGCCACACGCGGGGTATCCAGGCCCAGGGCAAGATGCAAATCAATGGCATTGCGAATAATATCGGCCTTTTCACACAAGGTTGGAAAAATATTGATTGCGCCATCGGTAATGAAAAGCAGTTTGTCATAACGGGGCACATCCATGACAAACACATGGGAAATACGACGACCTGTGCGCAGGCCACCGTTATAGCACAGCACCGAATGCAGCAACTCGTCGCTATGCAGGCTGCCTTTCATCATGAGCGTTGCCCTGCCCGCCTGCACTTCCGCAACCGCGGCATCGGCCGAGGCGTGGCTGTGTTCGGTATTAATAATTTGCAAACCGCTGATATCCAGATCGTTTTCCCGTGCAACCTGGGTAATTCGCGCCTCTGGACCAACCAGAACCGGTGTGAACAAGTTTAACTTGCCTGCCTGTACTGCACTGGACAAAGAAACTTCATCGCAAGGATGAACAACGACACACACATTCTTTTTTTCAAGGCCGGCAGCGGTATTAACCAATTCCTGAAAACGATCATTTCGATTCATACAAGATTTCCTTTACGCATCCCGGCACACTAACCATGCCGGCTTATCAACATCAAGCCAAAAAACACAATTTAGTTAATTATGAAACATTTTCATTACAATACCAATGATTAAGGAATATACCCACTGATTTTTCACATTGAACATGGCAAAACACAATAAAGAACCTATTCCGTCACCTCCATCCCCAGGCACCTTGCCTTCCCGCGAGGAGGACACCGCTGGCCTGTTATCGTGGATGCCCGGACTTCACACGCTGCTTAATTATCGCAGGCAATGGCTTCGGCATGACCTGGCTGCCGGTCTTGTGCTGACTACCGTCCTGATTCCCATTGGCATTGCTTATTCGATTGCAGCCGGACTGCCCGGTATTTACGGCCTGTACGCCACAATTATCCCCCTGTTGGTATATGCCATTTTCGGACCCAGCCGCCTAATTGTCATCGGCCCTGACTCCGCCCTGGCGGGCATCATTTTTGCCATTATTGTGCCCATGGCGGCAGGAAATCCCGAGCGCCTGGTTACGCTGGCCAGTGCGTTGGCCATTTTTTCGGGACTGATCACCATCCTTGTCAGTCTTCTGAAACTCGGGTTTATTACTGAACTGATCTCCAAGCCAATTCGTTACGGTTACATGAACGGGATTGCACTGACCGTGCTGATCGGCCAGACACCTGCCTTAATCGGAGTCTCGGTAGACGCAAGCGGCATTTTTGCCAAACTGCAAGAGATTTGGCTATCACTGGCAAACGCCCAAACCAATAACATCTCCCTGTTCATCGGCCTTGCCTCCCTGGTTTTCCTGTTGATTCTCAAACGCTTCAGGAATTTTCCCGGGCCATTGCTGGTACTGACCCTGGCAACCATCGTGGTTGCTTACTTCGGTCTTGACCAGCAGGGCGTAAAAATCCTGGGCACTTTACCTGAAGGATTACCTGCGTTCACCATCCCCCTGATCAGTAACAACGACCTGGTGCCACTGCTTGCAGGGGCTGGGGCAATTGCCCTGTTATCCAGCTCTGGAACCAGTATTTTATCCCGCACCTATGCGGCCAAATACAATCGTTACATCAACCCCAACAAAGAAATTTTCGGGCTCGGTATTGCCAATTTTTTCACCGGTTTTTTTCAAGGCTTCCCCATTAGCAGCAGCGCCTCGCGTACGCCGGTATCCGAAGCAGCAGGCGCAAAAACCCAATTGGCCTGCATAACCGGTGCTGTCATCGTGGGCTTGCTCCTGCTATTGGGGCCCGACCTGCTTTATTTCCTTCCTGCTCCAACGCTTGCCGCCGTTGTCATTTCATCCATTATCAATATTTTTGAACTCAAAGACCTCAAGCGGATTTACCAAATTCAACGGTGGGAGTTCTGGCTTTCTATCGTTTGTTTTGCCGGCGTTGCCGTATTCGGCGTTTTGCCGGGTATCGGCATAGCAATAGCCATTGCAATCCTGGAGTATTTGTGGGATGGCTGGCGCCCACATTACGCCATTCTTGGCCGGGTTGATCAACTCAAGGGATATCATGATATCAGCCGCCACCCAACAGCCCGGCTCATCCCTGGCCTGATCCTGCTACGTTGGGATGCCCCCCTCTTCTTTGCCAATGCCGAGCTTTTCCATCACTGCGTCCTGGATAGCATTGCCAAATCCCCCCACCCGGTTCGGCGCATTGTCATCACCTCAGAGCCGGTGACCAGTGTTGATGTCACGTCTGCCGATATGCTGGTTGAGCTGGACGAGCAGCTCAAGGCGGCTGGTATTGAACTGTGTTTTGCCGAAATGAAAGACCCGGTCAGGGATAAATTACGCAAATTCGGCCTGTCAGACCGTTTTGACAATGACCGCTTCTTCCCGACGATCGGGCAGGCCGTCAATGGTTATCTGAATGCATACATTGTTGAATGGATCGACTGGGAAGACAGGATCTGATTATTACTGGAAAACAATTTTATGTGTATTGCCTACCTATCAATCAAGAAGCATCCCGAGTGGCCATTATTCATCGCGGCCAACCGGGACGAATTTCACCAGCGCAAGGCCTTGGCAGCAGCCCCATGGGAAAATAACCCCGGCATTATTGCCGGCATCGACGGTGAAGCCGGTGGGACCTGGCTTGGCATCAATAAAAATGGCCGTTTTGCCCTGCTAACCAATTACCGCGACATCCATTCCATCATCCCAGATGCGCCAAGCCGTGGCTATCTGGTGAGTGAGTACCTGCAAGGGGATACAACGACCCTGGATTATGCAAGTGCCATTTTGACCAAGGCAGCGCAATACAATGCCTTCAACCTGGTGGTCGGCAGTCCGGATAAAAGCGTGTATATCAGCAATCGCGGCCACCAGACCGAGCCCGCAGAACTGCAACCGGGCAGCCATGTGCTGTCCAACCACCTGATGGATACGCCATGGCCCAAGGCAGAGCGGTTACGCAAGGCACTGGACAGCATCGAACTTGATTTCCTGCCCGATCAATTACCCGATATTTTTGATATTTTGCGTGACAATACCCGGGCTCCCGATAATGATTTGCCCAATACCGGACTGTCGCTGGAACGTGAGCGACTGCTAAGCAGCCCGTTTATTGTCAGTCCCGACTATGGCACCCGCTGTTCAACCATTATTGCCGTGCATAAAAGTGGCCAGAGCCTGTTTAGCGAAATGACTTACAACTCCATGGGTCAGGCAGTTAGCCAGAATAAGTTTGATTTTTTAATTGAAATCTAAATAAAATTTTCATTTTCAAAAGCGACTTTCAGATAACTGACAAACAGCCGGATAATATTAGGTACATGCGGGCTATAGGGGCGAAGGGCAAAAATACTTTCTCCAAAAACACTCACCGGTTTCCATGGTGACAAAACCGGTACCAAGCTGCCTTTTTTCAGTTCAGCAGCCACCGAAAAATCAGGAATGGCGGCAATACCCTGATGGGCCAGAAGCAGTTCCCGCAGCGTTTCACTATTATTGGCAGAAAAAGAGCCATTAACCGGCACACTGACCCTTTCCCCTGCGCCTTTCCTGCGTTCAAAATGCCAGGTAGGCCGGGAACCCGAACGCAAATACGTCAGGCAATTGTGCTTCTTCAAATCTGAAGGGTGGGCTGGCATGCCATGACTCTGAATATATTCGGGGCTTGCCAGAAGCAGGGTTTGGGTTTGGCACAAAACCCATGCCACATAGGTTTCAGGCACGGCCGAAGTATGTCTGATGGCCAGATCAAACCCCTCTTGTGCAAGCGTGCTGATATGATCGGACAACTCGATTTCAATCTTGATTTCAGGATAAAGCCGCATGAAATCAGCCAGACGCGGTACGATTTGCTGACGGGCCAGTGCAACCGGTGCAGTTACCCTGATGACTCCCTTTGGCTGCTCGGCCAGTTCCCGTATTTTTTCACAACCGGTTTCTATCTCGGCAAAAGCCGGACGCGTTAAGGCAACCATGGCCTGCCCAGCTTCGGTTAACCGCACGCTACGGGTAGTACGCTGCACCAGCATGATGCCCAGCGCTTTTTCAAGCTCCTGTATGCGCTGGCTCATGGCCGCCTTGCTCACACCCAGTCGCTGTGCCGCTGCCGTATAACTACCCGCATCATCAAGAATGCCAAGCCAGTAAATGTGTGACCAGAGAGGTTCTATTTTTCGAATATCCATTTAGGCATTGTCCAATATTCTGAACAATAAATCCAGTTTTCAAGTATTGATCATCAGGTGGCGGCTCTCTATACTGCTTTAAAACATCATTTCAAAACAGGAGAACAGCATCATGAATCCAGTCCCGGCCTATGCCAGCAGTGAAGATATTGTTAATTATATTAATGGCACAAAAACCACTCCCTCCCAGGCAGAAAAACAGCCGGTCTACAATCCCTCCACGGGTGCTGTGACTCGTCATGTGGTGCTTTCAGGTGCACAGGAAATAAACGATGCCGTGGCGGCTGCCAAAGCGGCTGCCACAAACTGGGCCAATACCCCCCCTATCCGCCGGGCCCGCATCATCAACAAATTCCTGGGCCTGATGCAGGAACATACTGATACCCTGGCAGCCATCATTACCGCTGAACATGGCAAAGTCTTTACCGATGCCCAGGGCGAAGTGGCCAGAGGCATTGATATTATCGAGTTTGCCTGCGGCATTCCCCAATTGCTCAAGGGCGATTACACCGATCAGGTCTCCACCGATATTGACAACTGGACCATGCGCCAGCCTTTGGGCGTAGTCGCCGGCATTACGCCGTTCAATTTCCCGGTCATGGTTCCCTGCTGGATGTTTCCGATTGCCATTGCGGCAGGCAATACTTTTATTCTCAAACCCAGTGAGCGGGATCCCAGTGCCTCCCTGTTCATGGCCGATCTGTTGAAACAGGCTGGCCTGCCCGATGGTGTTTTCAACGTTGTACAAGGAGGCAAACCTGCGGTTGATGCCTTGCTGGAACACCCTGATGTATCCGCCATCAGCTTTGTTGGCTCTACCCCCATTGCCCACTATATCAGTGAACGCGCTGCCCATTTCGGCAAACGGGTACAGGCTTTGGGCGGTGCCAAAAACCATCTGGTTGTGATGCCCGATGCCGATCTGGAGCGTGCCGTTGATGCCCTGGTAGGTGCCGGCTACGGTTCTGCCGGTGAACGCTGCATGGCCATTTCCGTTGCCTTGCTGGTGGGCGACGTAGGAGACAAACTGATTCCAATGCTGGCAGAACGTACCCGCAACCTCAAAATCATGGACGGCATGAACCTGGAAGCTGAAATGGGCCCCATTGTTACCCGTCAGTCACTGGACAAAATTGAGTCCTATATTGAATCGGGTGTCCAGGAAGGGGCCAGCCTGGTTGTGGATGGCCGTGGTTATACTGTTCCGGGACACGAAAGCGGCTTTTTCACCGGTGGCACCCTGTTTGACCACGTCACGCCCGAAATGCGTATTTACAAAGAGGAAATTTTTGGACCTGTGCTGTCCTGCGTCAGGGTTGCCGATCTGGGTGAAGCAATTGAACTGATCAACAACCATGAGTTTGGCAATGGCGTATCGTGCTTTACCAGCGATGGGCACACGGCGCGGGAATTTGCCCGCCGCATCCTGGTTGGCATGGTGGGCATTAACGTACCCATCCCGGTACCCATGGCCTGGCACGGATTTGGCGGCTGGAAAAAAAGCCTCTTTGGCGATATGCATGCGTACGGAGAAGAAGGTGTGCGGTTTTACACTCGCCAGAAATCCATCATGCAGCGCTGGCCTGAAAGCATGTCCAAAGGTGCTGAATTTGCCATGCCAACAGCCAAATAAAATGCAAAAGACCCTTGCACTTTGTGTGGCAAGGGTCTTTTATCAGGGTTGCATGGCAAGGCCAGGCTTATGAGCGAATTTTAACGAACAGCATACAGATAAAGCTCTACGCGACGGTTCATGGCACGTCCGCTTGGCGTGCTGTTATCGGCAACAGGATCGTTAGGACCACGGCCTTCTACGCTCATGCGGCCAGCAGCAACGCCTTGGGAAGCCAGGTAGTTGACCACGCTTGAGGCACGGTTAACCGAGAGGGTCTGGTTAAAGGCGGCCGAACCGGTGCTGTCGGTGTGACCGACTGATTTCAGACGCAACGTAGGCTCTTCGATCATGGAAGTTGCCAATGCATTCAGGACAGGGTAAATGGCAGGCTTAAGCGTGGCTTTACTGATATCGAAAGTGGCGCCGTCTGGAATATTGACTTTCAGGCTGCCATCGGGCATTTGGGTGGTTGAAATACCCAGTTGCTTGCCCCCGGCCTGATCAACCTTGCCAACAATACGATCCCAGTTATAGCCAACAATAGCCCCGGTGACCGCACCGATACCTGCTCCAATACCTGCCGCTTTGGAGCTGTCACCAATCAACGCCCCCAGGCCAGCACCCACTACCGCACCAATACCGCCACCGGCAGCGGTGTTACCGCCCTGTGTTGCGCAACCAGCCAGAATGGATCCGGCGACCAGAACACCGGCTAGACGTGTTAAACGATAATTCATGTACTTCTCCTATTCGAATCTGTGTTCTTGATGATGAACCACGGCAAGTATGATCAAAATAATATATGGTTAAAAACCCCATATCTTAAATTAATATGCTTTCCGCTGGAATACTAACATACTACGTCAGACACAAGTACTGGCAAGATCTCCTTTTGTGTGGACAAAAAACCCAAAGAACCAGCTATGCCATTGTTTTTAAATGATTTTTTATATCATTAAGAATTGACATTTCTTTTATTTTAATGACAATCCGCAATATTTTGTAGAATATTTAAGCGTGCAATCAATCGGGTCTTACCAGTAACATCACCAGCTTGTAGTCAAGGTGAGTGGCCAAGCGAAAAGTGATCTGTTCAAACTCGAGATAGCCCTTTTGCGGATGCATGAATTCGCGTATTCCCCCCTCACGTTCCACCACCGCCTGTCTTGACCACCAATGCTGAAACAGCTCGCTGGAGGCAAGCAATTCTTCAATGATCTGACTGATATCCTGCTCATCAAGATGAGCGCCAATATCGGCCCTGAATTCAGCCACCGAGCGGCGCGCACGCTGCTCCCAATTGACCACCACCGTAGGGGCATCGGGGTTTTGAAAAATAAACCTGAGTAAATTGGGCGCTTGCTGGCGGCTGGGCCAGTGATTGAAAACCGTGTCCAGTGCCTGATTGAAAAACAGGATATTCCAGCAACGGTCCAGGATATAGGCCGGTCCGGCACAATTATTGACACAAGCCTGCAAGGACAAGGGAAGACTGCCATGCTGGGCTTTTCCATGATCCGGATCAGTCACTTCAGCCAGCTCAAACAGGTAAGCCCGTTCCGCCTTTGTCATGTGCAGGACATCGGCCAGGCGGGACCATACCGCGCTGGAAACAGAGACATCGCGCCCCTGCTCGATCCAGGTATACCAGGTGACGCTAATATCACATAATTGCGCTACCTCTTCACGACGCAAGCCTGGGGTACGGCGACGCTGACCATGACTGAGTCCGGCCATTTGGGGTGTTACCCGGGAACGGGCATTACGAACGAATTCGCCCAACACCTGTTTATTGGCCGGAACCCCTGACTTGATGCCCATGACCGGATTTACCCAAGACTGCTCATCAGGGCCTTGCGCACTTCCTCTTCGTCAAGCCCGCTACGCGCAATATAATCCTGCAATTGGTCCTCGCCAATATTACCAACGTTAAAGTAAGAAGACTGTGGATGGCTTAAATAGAAACCGGAAACGCTGGATGCCGGATACATGGCCAGGCTTTCGGTTAGCTGCATGCCAATTTCCTCGGGTTGCATTACATCGAACATAGCCCGCTTGACGGTATGCTCGGGGCAAGCCGGGTAGCCCGGCGCCGGGCGGATACCCTGGTATTTTTCGGCAATGACTGCTTCATTATCAAGCGTTTCATCGGGTACATATCCCCACAGATCCTTACGCACCCGTGCATGCAGGCATTCAGCCAGGCCTTCTGCAAAACGATCGCCCAGCGCCTTAAGCATAATGCTGGAATAATCATCCATTTCCTGCTCAAAGCGCTTTTCATGGACTTCAATACCCAAGCCACCGGTGACGGCAAAAAAGCCGATATAGTCTTTAACACCGCTTTCTTTGGGCGCTATGTAGTCGGCCAGGCACTTGTTGTCCACTCCTTCGCGCTTGGCGGTTTGCTGGCGCAAATTCCGCCAGGTAAACAGGACTTCAGTGCGAGACTCGTCTTTGTAAACTTCAATATCTTCATGGTTAACCGTATTGGCCGGATAAAAAGCCACTACACCACTGGCGGTCAACCAACGGCCTTCAATGACCTTTTTCAGCATGGCCTTGCCATCTTCATAAAGCTTACGGGCCTGCTCTCCCACGACCTTGTCATCCAGAATAGCCGGGAACTGCCCGAATAAGCCCCAGGTCTGGAAAAACGGCGTCCAGTCGATGAATTTTTCTATTTCACTTAAATCATACTGTTTGAACGTACGGCGGCCAATGAATTTGGGTTTGGGCGGGGTGTAGTTTTGCCAGTCAATCTGAGGCTTGGCCTTACGGGCTTCTTCTAGTGGAATAATCGGGGTTGCCTTGCGATTGGCGTGACGCTCACGTACTTTTTCGTATTCTTCAGCTGTTTCACGAATAAAAGCCTCGGCCTGATCAGAGACCAGCTGCGTGGCCACGCCAACAGCACGGCTGGCATCGGCGGTGTAAACAACCGGGCCGTCATAGTGGGGGGCAATTTTAACCGCGGTATGAACCCGGCTGGTGGTGGCGCCGCCAATCATGAGTGGAATGTTCCGCTCACGGAAATAGGGATCACGCTGCATTTCAGAGGCCACATACGCCATTTCCTCCAGGCTGGGTGTAATTAACCCTGACAAGCCGACGATATCTGCATTTTCTTCCTTGGCCTTGGCCAAAATCTCGGTACAAGGCACCATCACGCCCATGTTCACAACTTCAAAGTTATTGCACTGCATGACCACGGCCACAATATTCTTGCCAATATCGTGCACATCGCCTTTCACTGTCGCGATGACCATTTTGCCTTTGGCGCGCACATCACCACCCTGCGCTTCAATCTGCTTTTTTTCTTCTTCAATGAAAGGCACCAGATGTGCTACGGCCTGTTTCATGACACGGGCCGACTTGACCACCTGGGGCAGGAACATCTTGCCGGCACCAAACAGGTCGCCCACAATATTCATGCCATCCATCAAGGGACCTTCAATGACCTCGATGGGACGACCACCACGATCGGCAATTTTCTGGCGGATTTCTTCAGTGTCTTCAACAATAAACGTGGTAATGCCATGCACCAGTGAATGGGCCAGGCGCTTTTCAACCTCCTGTTCACGCCAGGTCAAATCTTCCACTTTTTTGGCACCACTGCCACCCTTGACGGTTTCGGCAAACTCAACCAGCCTTTCGGTTGGCGTCCGTTCATCGGCAGGGTCGGTTTTACCCAGCGGGGAGGCACGGTTCAAAATAACGTCTTCAACCAGATCCTTGATTTTAGGATCAAGGTCGGCATACACGCCCAACATGCCGGCATTGACAATACCCATCGTTAAGCCTTCACGAATCGCGTAGTAAAGGAAAACGGTATGAATCGCCTCTCGCATCGCTTCGTTGCCACGGAACGAGAAACTTACGTTGGAAATACCACCAGAAATTCGGGCATGAGGCAGATTCTCATGAATCCATTTAACGGAATCGATAAAATCAAGGCCATAATTGTTATGTTCATCCAAACCAGTAGCTACGGCAAAGACGTTTGGATCAAAAATAATGTCCTCGGCCGGAAAGTCCAGCTCTTCGGTGAGCAGGCGATAAGCCTTGCCACAAATATCCTTGCGTCGTTGCAGGGTATCCGCCTGGCCCTGTTCATCAAAGGCCATCACGACCACGGCTGCCCCGTATTTACGGCACAAACGGGCATGCTCAAGAAAAGCTTCTTCGCCTTCTTTCATGGAAATGGAGTTGACGATTGGTTTACCCTGTACGCACTTCAAGCCCTCTTCAATGACTTCCCATTTGGAGCTGTCAATCATGACAGGCACACGGGCGATATCCGGTTCGGAGGCAATCAAATTCAGGAACCGGCGCATATTGACCTTGGAGTCCAACATGGCTTCATCCATGTTGATATCAATAATTTGTGCACCGTTTTCCACCTGTTGACGGGCCACTGACAGCGCCTCATCAAACTTTTCTTCACGAATCAGGCGCAAGAATGCCTTGCTACCCGTTACGTTGGTCCGTTCGCCAACGTTGATAAACAAAGAGTCATCATCAATATTCAGCGCTTCCAGGCCAGACAGGCGGGTTTTGACAGGGACCAAAGGCACTTCACGGGCCGGCAGGCTCTTCACGCTTTGCACAATCGCCTGGATATGCTCGGGCGTGGTACCGCAACAGCCACCCACCATATTCACAAAACCGGCCTGGGCAAACTCTGCCAACAAAGAAGAGGTGTCTTCAGGGGTCTCATCAAAACCCGTATCACTCATGGGATTGGGCAGGCCGGCGTTGGGATAAACGCAGGTATAGGTATCACAAATTTTTGACAGTTCCGCCACATAAGGGCGCATCAATGCCGCCCCCAGCGCACAGTTCAAACCAATAGTCACAGGGCGGGCATGACGGATCGAGTTCCAGAAAGCCTCGACGGTTTGCCCGGAAAGGATACGTCCGGAAGCATCGGTCACCGTGCCGGAAATCATGACAGGCAGGCGTACGCCACGCGCTTCGAATACGTTTTCTACCGCAAAAATAGCCGCCTTGGCATTCAGGGTATCGAAAATGGTTTCAATCAGGACAATATCAATATCACCATCAAGCAGACCATTCAATTGTTCGGTATAGGCCTCGGCCAATTCCTCGAAAGTAATATTACGTGCGCCCGGGTCATTCACATCGGGGGAAATAGACGCTGTTTTTGGCTGTGGGCCCAATGCACCCGCCACAAAACGGGGGTGCTCTGCCGTACTGAATTCGTCACAGGCCTGGCGCGCCAGTTTGGCTGATTCCAGGTTCAGTTCATAGGCCAGTTCGGCCAGATTGTAATCACCCTGGGCAACCGCTGTTGCTCCGAAGGTATTGGTTTCAATCACATCGGCACCTGCGGCCAGATACTTGCGATGGATATCCAGAATAAGGTCGGGACGCACCAGTGACAAGAGCTCATTATTGCCCTTTACATCCTTGCCATGATCAGCAAACCGCTCACCACGAAAATCGGATTCGCCAAGTTTATATTGCTGGATCATGGTTCCCATTGCGCCATCAAGGACAAGAATGCGGCCGGAACCCAGCTGACGTACAAATTCGGCACCCTTTGTATAGGCGGAAAGCGGATATGGAAGTTTAGGATAAGACACGTTGGACCTGAAAATTAAATTGTCATGGCCGTTAGTGTACTAAATATTATGGCTGTGTTACAGTATCGCCCTTATTGCAAGGTGCTTTCAGGTCGTTCGTATCTGTGAAAGTTAAATGGGAAACAGGAAATAAAGCCGGTCACTTCACCGTCATATTCAGCCTGTGCTGCCCCCGCAACGGTAAGCTGCCAGGTATTCAATTACCCGCAACCAGCCCGATACCAGCCAAACAATAAACATTCCCTAATTCCTATGTGCGGGGTCGCACATATTGTGAAGGCCATTTAAATGAATTTTACGCTCCACCCTCGTGCGCTGGCACTGGCTGCCTGTTTCGCTCCGACATTGCTTTTTGCCCAAACCCCAACCAGCCCTGCCGTTAATCCCACCGTCCTGGACACCATTGTTGCCACCCCTGCCCGCATGGCGCAGCCGCTGGATAAGGTCATTGGTGATGTGACAGTCATTAAGGCTGAAACACTACAAAATTCCGGCATGCAACCCCTGACTGCTATTCTGTCCAGGCAGCCGGGTCTTCAAATCTATAACTCAGGTGGGCCACAAACGCTTTCTGGCGTTTATATGCGTGGCGCAAGCCCCCAGCAATCGCTGGTCATGGTCAATGGCATGCGCATCAATGACAATATGTCAGGTTCTACCCAATGGTCAGCCATTGATCCCAGCACTATTGAACGGATTGAAATCATTCGTGGCGCGGCCAGCAGCCTGTATGGGTCGAACGCCATGGGTGGCGTGATTAACATTATTACCAAACCCGGCGGACAAGAGCGTCCCTTCAGTGCCTTTGGCAATTTTGGAGTCGGCACCGACAGCACGTTCAAGACCGGTTTCGGTTTTTCCGGGGCACAAAATAATTGGAACTATAGCCTGGCAGCCAGCTATGCATCCAGCGACGGCTTTAATGCCACCAATCCTGACTCAGGCCCTTACACTTACAACCCCGATGACGATGGCTATACCCAAACCAGCCTGACCGGCTCGTTGGGTTATGAATGGAATCCCGGCCAGCGGGTTGACCTGACTTTCCTGCATGGCTATAACCATGGTGACTTTGATTCCGGAGAGTATTATGCGGATACCTACGGCATTACCCGCCAGCAAGCGTATACACTAAGCAGTACCAATCAAATCACTGATAACTGGGAAAGCATCCTGAGTTTTGGCTACAGCAAAAGCGACTATGATTCCCAAGCCTCTTATGGCCGCTCCGAATTAGGGACCATCCAGCGCCAATACAGCTGGCAAAACAACCTTAAGCTAGACCAGAACAATTCACTCTCACTGGTACTGGAGCACCTTGACGAACGGGCAGGTGGCACTTCCATCTTAACCCGCCAACACCGTGACACCAATGCGATTGGCTTGATCTACCGGGGTGATTTTGACCGTCATCACTTGCAGGCCAGCGTCCGCAACGACAACATTTCGGGTTATGGCGACAAAACCACAGGTAGCCTGGGCTATGACTACGACCTGACCTCTTCGCTCAAGCTGGGGGTCGCAGCCAGCACCGGTTTTCGTGCACCGACCTTTGCCGACCTGTACACGCCACTTAGCTGGGGCTACCAGGGCAATCCCAACCTGAAACCGGAGAAATCCAAAAACATCGAGGCCAGCCTGCGCTACCAAAGCGATGACACCCAACTAGGCCTGGTGATCTTCCAGAACAAATTCAGAGACCTGATCAATCCTTACGTATGCGATGCGATGTTCAACTGCACCTCTGAAAATACAGAAAAAGCCACGATTCGCGGCCTGTCACTGGAAGCCTCCCACCAGTTTGGCAACACCCTGCTCAGCGCTGGTGCCGATTTCCTGAATCCCAAAGATGACATCAGCGGAAAAACCCTGATCCGCAGGGCGAAGCAGGTTTATCGTCTCTCGGTTACCCATAAACTGGACAATGCCGAACTGGGTGCCAGCTATCAATTTGTCAGCAAACGCTATGATGACAAAGATAACACTGATGCCAAAAAACTGGGGGGCTACGGCCTGCTCAACCTGCATGCGTCCTACCAATTCAACAAAAACCTGCAGGGCCAGATCTTCTGGAACAATGTAACCGACAAGAAATACAATACTGCCTACGGATACAATACCCAGGGCTCCAATGTATTTCTAAACCTTGCCTGGCGCATGTAAATAGCCCATGAAGCTTCGTCACTGCCTGTTTTCCGGGCTCTTCCTTCTTGCCGGTTCATTCAATGCCACCCTGCCCACCCAGGCAGGTACCTTAAGCTCCCCCGTGCAGGGAACGGCAAAACGCATTATCAGCCTGTCGCCCCATGCCACGGAACTGATATTTGGAGCCCGGGCCGGCAAACAACTAATTGGCGTTGCCAAAGGCAGCAACTACCCTCCTGAAGTAAAAAACATTCCCGACGTAGGCGACAGCCTGCGCCCCAATGCCGAGTTATTGCTAAGCCTGAATCCAGACTTAATCGTGACATGGTCTTCGGGAGGGCTGCCGGTTGCGGGGCTTAAACAGGCTGAACGCATGGTGCCGGTATTGTCTCTTCAGCCAGAAAAACTGGCAGACATCACGGCAGACCTTTTGCAAATTGCCACGCTTGCCGGCACGCTGGAACAAACCCGGCCACTGGCTAATGAACTGGAAGAAATCATTACCCATACCCGTGACGAATACAGCGCCCGAACCCTTGTTCCTGTTTATATTTTCTTAGGTAACACGCCGCTTTACACGCTGGGGGGCAAGCCTATCCTGAATGAAATGCTGCAGGTGTGCGGTGCCTACAATATTTTCAAAGACCTTAATACCCCTTCTCCTATTGTGAGTATGGAAAGCATTATGCAGCGCAGGCCACACCTCATACTGGCTGGCGCTGCCAAGGAAGAAACGCCCAAAGACATCCTGGCCTTTTTCAATAACAAAGGGTTTGCATTTGAACAGCGGGACATTGTTACCCAACATCCCGATATTTTATTTCGCCCTACAGCACGGCTGATTCGTGCCCTGCCCGGGCTTTGCAAGTCTATAGAACAGGTTCGTGCCAGCGCACGCCCTTAGCTCTTGGTTTAACGCACCAACTCAAGTTCTTCCTGCTCCAGCCTGTGCTGTATGGCCTTGGCGGCTACCACCCCGTCTGCCATGGACGTAATGATGCAGGGATGATGGCGGTTAGCCACTTCCCCAATCGCATACACTCCCGGCACATTCGTTTCGGCAGTATGTACGTTGGTATTGACATAGCCTTTCTCGCTACAGGCAAGGCCCAGACTTTCCAGGCCATTAAGCTGCGCCTGCCACCCGTAAAACACCATGACCACATCATACTGATGCCCGTTTACGGTCCGGGCCACCGGATCAAACATATACTCTCCGGTGTGAATCCGGTTTTGTGCCAGGGATTCGAACCATTGTTTTTGTGCCCTGACATGACGGGCATAAATATCCACCGACAAGGCGCCTCTTTTTTGCGCAAAAATGGCATTTTCAAAAGCGTTGTCACCGCCTCCCAAGACAGCGACCTTCTTGTTGGCAAACTCATATTTCGAGATATGCCTGCCGGGTCCAACCAGAACATGGTCATATTTTTGATTGGCCAATTCGGTTGGAAAACGGGCGGTGACGCCACTGGCCACCACCACAAAGCGTGACAGAAGAGAATGACCGTCAAAGTAAACCCGAAACAGTTTTTGAAAAACCGCTGTTTCATGGTTATGCGCTTTGTTCAGCAAAGCATTGATCTGCCCGGAATCTTCGATAATCTCCACCCTGTCCACCCGCATTTTCAATAATACGGGCACCCTGGCACCATCAAGGCTACGCTTGATCTGCACCGCCACTTCTTCGCCGGTCAACCCGGGAGCGGTGACGTTCCAGGCATCTTCAAAGGGATTATGCGCCGCCAGGCCCCCAACCTGCTCAGAGGCATCAAGAATTAACGGAGAAAAGCCCAAATGGGCAAGCCATACTGCGCAAGAAGCGCCCGCAGGGCCTGCGCCAATCACAATCGCATCATAAACAACCGGTTGCATGCAGCCAAATCCTTTTTTCCATGAAAAATCAATGATTTTCTTTACCTTGAAGGCCTCATTGCAGCCTCTTCAAATAAGATAACCACTACAATTAAGCCCTTGATAAATTGCAAAGAAAACGCTTTCTTCTTTGTCTCTACATATTAACCTTAATTCTATGTCAACTCGTCGTATATTCTTCTCCCGCCTTGCCCTTGATGCCCGTATTGGCATTCTTGAACATGAGCTGCGCGCAACCCAACCCCTGCATATCGATGCAGAAATAGATATTCATGTGCCCAGGCAGCTGAATGACAACGATATCAGCAGTGTTCTTGACTATCGTAAGCTGCGGGAAGCCATTATTGAAGAATGTACCCGTGCACACGTTCACTTGGTTGAGTCACTGGGCGACATGATTGCCAACCGTTTGCTAAAAGATTTCCCCGAGGTTCAAAAAGTCATGCTCAGGATTAGCAAGCCCATGGCTTTCGCCGATTGTGATGCAGTTGGCATTGAAGTTGTTGCAGGAAGATAAACATGAGTACCGAGCATCGTGGCGCCGCGGCCGAAAAAGTCCGCCTTGAAAACAACAAGCTAAGCAAACGGGTTATCCGGGAAGCGGCTACCGCCATTGTTGATTACAACATGATTGAAGATGGCGACAAAGTGATGGTTTGCCTGTCGGGTGGCAAAGACTCTTACGGCATGCTGGATATCCTCATGACCCTGCAAAAACGAGCTCCCATCAAATTCGACATTGTGGCCGTCAACCTGGACCAGAAACAGCCTGGCTTTCCCGAGCACATCCTGCCCGAGTACCTGACAAAAATCGGTGTTCCTTTTCATATTGAAAACCAGGATACTTATTCCATCGTCAAGCGTCTTATCCCGGAAGGCAAAACGACCTGTTCATTATGCTCACGCCTACGACGCGGAATTTTATACCGTGTTGCCGATGAGCTGGGCGCAACCAAAATTGCCCTGGGTCATCATCGGGATGATATTCTGGCCACCTTTTTCCTGAACCTGTTTTATGCCGCCAAACTTAAAACCATGCCACCCAAGCTGGTTTCCGACGATGGCAAACATACGGTCATCAGGCCACTTGCCTATATTGCTGAAAAAGACCTGATTGCCTATGCCGAAATGAAACAGTTCCCCATCATTCCATGCAACCTGTGCGGCTCCCAGGAAAACCTGAAACGCCAGGAAATCAACCAGATGATCCGCGCATGGGAAAAAGAAAGCCCCAAAAAAGTATGGAATATATTCAAATCCCTGTCTGCGGTGGCGCCATCGCATTTAATGGACCGCGAACTGTTTGATTTTGTTGGCCTTAAACCAACCGGGCTGGCCGATGAAAACGGCGACAAGGCCTTTGATGCGGAAACCTTCCCGGATCTTGAGCCGGCAGCAGAATTGTCCGATGAACAGATCCCGTCGGTCTCCCACCATAAAACCATTTTCATGCAACCTCAACCTTAATTGTTCGCAAGCCATGACCAACCGTGAACTTAACCAGGCCCCTTTGGGAAAAGAAACGCAATATCCGGACCAATACGACCCATCCGTCCTTTTTCCCATTGCCCGCGCTATTGGCCGGTCTCAACTTTCCTTGCAGCCACATCCCCAATGGTATGGGGCCGACATCTGGAATGCCTATGAGCTTTCCTGGCTTAACCCAAAAGGCAAGCCGCAGGTGGCTATGGCCCGTTTCAGCTTTGATGCCACAGCCCCCAACATCATTGAATCAAAATCCTTCAAGCTTTACCTGAACTCATTCAACCAGACCCGGCTGAAGACAAGCGAAAACCTGTTGGCCCACCTGCAGGCAGACTTGTCTGCGGCCAGCGGGGCACCCGTTTCAATCCAGCTTATCGAACCCGCCGATTTTTCACGGCAAACCATAGAAAACCTGGACGGCACGCTTATTGACGAGCTGGATATCGCTCCCGAACGATATGAGCCCGATGCCAGCCTGTTGCAATGCGAGCCTGAAACCATCATCCATGAAACCCTGGTTTCCAACCTGCTGAAATCCAACTGCCCTGTTACCCGGCAGCCCGACTGGGGCAGCCTGCAAATCAGTTATGAAGGCCCGGCCATCAACCATGCCAGCCTGCTGGAATACATTATTTCCTACCGCAACCATGACGGTTTTCATGAGCAATGTGTTGAACAGATTTTCTGTGACATCATGAAACATTGCCAACCCGCCAAACTGTTTGTTTATGCCCGCTATACCCGCCGGGGCGGGCTGGATATCAACCCCTGGCGCAGCACATCACCCCTACTTTCCCTGCCAACATCCCGCCAGGCCCGCCAATAAAAAACATGCAAACACGCTGGCCAGATGGCTGGCGTGTCTTAGTCATGCTGTTATTTAACTTGCCAGCTTGCCTCTGCTTTCAGCTCTGCGCAAACCGGCATTTACTTCCTGTTTCTTTTTAGCCTTGAAATTTTCTTTTTAATAATTGCCTGATAGGCATTTGATATACTTAAGAGATAAAAATGGGGTCAGGCAGTTTTCAACAACTGGCTACAATTCCCATGACGGTCATTCAAAATAGGATTCACCATGGTTTTCAGTGATGTACCTTTACACCTTATTTTTGTCCTCGGCATTATTATTGTTTTTATCGGTATCGGACTGAAAGACCATAATCCCGGCATTGTCGTCATGGGACTGGGCCTGATCATCATGATCTTCGTTATTATCCAGAAAGCCATCGAAGTTTTCGGCTATTAAGCAAAGCACATACATCGCCTGTCATCATATTTCCGGGCTTGTCTGGTTTTATGATGACAACCCGGGTTTTCCTGCCATCAGAGTTCCTCAATGAGCGCATCAAACAAAAAACCGTTTCTCCTCGTCATCATTATCCTGGCAGCCATTGCTATTGGCGTGTATTACTGGAAACAGGCCGAGTCCAACAACCAGCTTGAGGGTTTTATCAGCAGTAATGGCCGCATAGAAGCCACCGAGCTGGATATTTCCAGCAAGCTTGCCGGACGGATCCAGGAAATTCTCGTCAACGAAGGTGATTTTATCAAGGCAGGCCAACCCCTTGCCCATATGCAAATTGATGTCCTGAAGGCCCAGCTTGAACAGACACGGGCAGAACACCAGCAGGCACTGAATAATGTCAATATCGCCAAGGTCCAGGTCAATGCCCGCGAAAGCGAATTGATTGCCAGCCAGGCGGTCATGGCACAGAGGGAAAGCGAGTTTACCCTGGCCAAACAACGCCTGGGCAGAACCGAAACCCTGGCTGCACGTGGCGCCACCCCCAAACAAACCCTTGACGATGACCGCGCTGCCGCACGAAGCACCGAAGCCGGACTGAATGCGGCAAAAGCCCAGGTCAATGCTGCACAGGCCGCCATCAAGGCAGCCAAAGCACAGGTAAGCGGGGCCGAATCAGCCGTTATTGCGGCAGAAGCGGCCATCAAGCGCGTTCAGGCCGATATTGATGACAGCATCCTGAAGTCCCCGCGCGACGGACGCGTTCAATTTCGCATTGCCCAGCCGGGCGAAGTGGTTGGTGGCGGTGGCAAAATCCTGAATGTCATCGACCTTAACGATGTTTACATGACCTTCTTCCTGCCTGAAACCGTGGCTGGCCGCATTGCCCTGGATACCGATGTGCATATTGTCCTGGATGCGGCACCCGAATATGTCATACCGGCCAAGGTTTCTTTTGTTGCCAGCACAGCCCAATTCACGCCCAAAACCGTTGAAACCGCCAGTGAGCGCCAAAAACTCATGTTCCGTGTCAAGGCGCGTATTTCACCCGAGCTACTGCAAAAGCATCTTGAACAGGTCAAGACCGGACTGCCGGGTATGGCCTGGATCAAGCTTGACGCCAACAAGACATGGCCAGAGCAATTAACTATCAAGCTGCCGGAGTAAACCAGTCATGAACGCACCGGTCGCCAGCTTGCAAGCTGTCAGCCTACGCTATGGCAAAAAGCTGGCCCTGGACAACATCTGCCTGGATATCCCCACAGGCATCATGGTAGGACTGATTGGCCCCGATGGCGTTGGCAAATCCAGTCTTTTATCCCTGATTGCCGGTGCCCGTGCCATTCAGTCAGGCCGTGTTGACGTGTTAAAGGGCAGCATGGCCGATGCGGCACACCGCAGCCAAGTCTGCCCCCATATTGCCTACATGCCGCAAGGCCTGGGCAAAAACCTCTATCCCACCCTTTCCATTGAAGAAAACCTACAGTTTTTCGCCCGCCTGTTCGGTCACAATGAGCAAGAGCGGCGCAGGCGAATTGATGACCTTACCCGCAGCACCGGCCTGTATCCGTTTTTATCCCGGCCGGCCGGCAAACTTTCCGGAGGCATGAAGCAAAAACTGGGTTTGTGCTGTGCGCTCATTCATGATCCCAATTTATTGATTCTTGACGAGCCTACCACCGGTGTTGACCCGCTTGCCCGCAAACAATTCTGGGACCTGATCAATCGCATCCGTCAAAGCCGGCCGCAAATGAGTGTGATTGTTGCCACCGCCTATATGGAAGAAGCCGACCGCTTCGACTGGCTGATTGCCATGGACGATGGCAAGGTACTGGCCACCGGTACCCCCCACGAATTGCATGAAAAAACCGACTCCAGTTCTCTTGAGCAAGCTTTCATCAAACTGCTTCCCGAAGAAAAACGGGCCGATCATCATGCCATCGTCATCCCGCCGTTCAATAATGAAAACACGAATATTGCCATTGAAGCGCAAGATTTAACCATGCGCTTTGGTGATTTTGTTGCGGTTGACCATGTCAACTTCCGCATCAGGCAAGGTGAAATTTTTGGCTTCCTGGGCTCCAACGGCTGCGGCAAATCAACTACCATGAAAATGCTAACCGGTTTGCTCGAGGCTTCTGAAGGAAAGGCATGGCTGTTTGGACAAGAGGTCAACCCCAAGGATATCGACACCCGACGTCGAGTTGGCTATATGTCACAGGCTTTTTCCCTGTACTCGGAACTCACGGTAAAGCAAAACCTGGTGTTGCATGCCCGCTTGTTCAAAGTCCCCGAAGCGCAAATACCAACTCGCGTTGAGGCCATGATCCAGCGTTTTGGCCTGGGTGATGCGATGGACGCACTGCCTGAAAACCTGCCCATGGGAGTGCGCCAGCGCTTGTCCCTGGCCGTTGCCGTGGTTCACGAACCCGAATTGCTCATTCTTGATGAACCCACTTCAGGCGTGGATCCCGTTGCCAGAGACCTTTTCTGGCAACTCATGATAGACCTGGCCCGCAAGGACGGGGTCACTATTTTTATTTCCACCCACTTCATGAATGAGGCCGAACGATGTGACCGGATCTCTTTTATGCATGCGGGCAAGGTACTGGTAAGCGGCACACCGGCAGAGCTGATGCGGCAACGCAGCACCCAAACGCTGGAAGGCGCGTTTATTGCTTACCTGGAAGATGCGGTTCGCGAAACCGAAGCGGGCAAAAACCAGTCCCCCAACCCTCCGTCCGAACCCGAAACACCTGCCCAGACCCCCTGCCTGGAACCAGCCAGGGCAAACGGCTTCAGCTTTTCAAGGGCCTTCAGCTATACCCTGCTGGAAACCCTTCAGTTGCAACGTGATCCCGTACGCCGAACCCTTGCCCTGCTTGGCACTGCCATTCTCATGTTCATTATGGGTTACGGCATCAGCATGGATGTCGAAGATCTGACCTTTGCCGTCCTGGACCGGGACCAAACCACCCTTAGCCAGAACTATACGCTGAACCTGGCGGGTTCGCGTTACTTCATTGAAAAGCCTCCCATCAAGGACTATGCCGATCTTGACCGGCGCATGCGCAGTAACGAAGTGGTACTGGCCATAGAAATTCCACCTGGCTTCGCCCGTGATCTCAAGCAGGGAAAAAACGTACAGATTGGCGCATGGGTTGATGGCGCCAACCCGCAAAGGGCAGAAACCGTTCAAGGCTATGTACTGGGCATGCATCAAGGCTGGTTGGCTACCATGGCCACCGAGCGACTGGGCATTGACCCTGCCAGTACGGTACTGGCTTCAATCCAAACCCGTTTCCGCTATAACCCCGATGTAAAAAGCCTGCCAGCCATGGTGCCCGCCGTTATCCCCCTGTTGCTGCTCATGATTCCGGCCATGCTTTCCGCCCTATCGGTGGTGCGCGAAAAAGAACTTGGCTCAATTATCAACCTTTACGTAACGCCAGTGACCCGCAGCGAATTCCTGCTGGGTAAACAGGTCCCTTACATTATTCTGGGCATGATGAACTTCCTGCTCATGGCTTTTCTGGCCGTCACTGTTTTTGATGTTCCCATCAAGGGTAATTTCCTGGCCCTTTTTCTGGCGGCTTTCCTGTATGTCCTGTTTGCTACCGGCGTCGGTCTGTTCGCTTCAACCTTCACGAAAAGCCAAATTGCCGCCATGTTTTTCACTATGGTCGGTACCTTATTGCCTGCCATCCAGTTTTCGGGCCTCCTGAATCCGGTTTCTGCCCTGGAAGGCTTTGCTGCATTCATTGGCAATATTTTTCCAACCACTTATTTTCTCATGATCAGCCGGGGCATCTTCAACAAGGCACTCGGTTTTCAGGATCTGATCGCTTATTACTGGCCCATGCTGGCCGGTGCAATTGTGATTCTGCTACTGTCCATTATCTTGCTAAAGAAACAGGACACCTGAGCATGGCCAATTTTAAAAATATTTATCGGCTGGGCATCAAGGAATTTTGGAGTCTCATCAGAGACCCAATCATGCTATTCCTGATTATCTACACCTTTACCGTTTCAGTTTATACTGCTGCCACAGCTATGCCAGAAACCTTGCATGGTGCACCTATTGCCATCGTTGATGAAGATCGATCACCATTGTCTGGCCGCATTGCCAGTGCGTTTTTCCCGCCACGCTTTACGCACCCGGAAATGATCTCCATCAACGAAATGGACTCTGGCATGGATGAGGGCCGGTTTACCTTCGCTCTTAATATCCCCCCTGATTTCCAGAAAGACGTGCTGGCCGGTAAACAACCGGAAATCCAGCTGAATGTGGATGCCACCCGAATGTCACAAGCCTTTACCGGGAGCGGATATATCCAACAAATTGTCAACAGCGAAGTGGCCGAGTTTGTCCAAGGCTATAAAGCCAGCGAGACCCCTATGGTTGAGCTGGCCATGCGGATGCGGTTCAATCCAACGCTTGAGCGCTCCTGGTTTGGTTCCTTAATGGAAATCATCAACAGCATCACCATGCTTTCCATCATCCTGACCGGCGCAGCACTTATCCGTGAACGGGAACACGGCACGATCGAACACCTCCTGGTCATGCCTGTGACGCCAGCCGAAATCATGCTATCCAAAATCTGGTCAATGGGCCTGGTTGTACTGGTTTCATCCGCGTTTTCACTGCAGATCGTTGTGCAAGACTGGCTCAGCGTCCCCATTGAGGGCTCAATCCTGCTGTTTCTTGCAGGCGCCGCCCTTCACCTGTTTGCCACCACATCAATGGACATATTCATGGCCACACTATCGCGCAACATGCCGCAGTTCGGGCTATTAATGGTGCTTGTGCTTCTGCCGTTGCAAATGCTCTCGGGTGGCAGCACTCCCCGGGAAAGCATGCCCCAGTTTGTCCAGGACATCATGCTGCTAGCGCCTACCACGCACTTTGTTTCACTGGGTCAGGCTATTCTTTATCGTGGTGCAGGCTTTAACGTTGTATGGCCCCAATTCCTGTCACTGTTTATTATTGGCTTGGTCCTGTTCCTGTTCTCGCTTAACCATTTCCGGAAAATGCTTAGCCAAATGTCCTGAGGTTACCCTGTATAGAGCCCGCTTAACGGCAGCATTTTTCCTTATCCAGATCTACCTTAGCACTACCGGGATCAGACTGTATTTTCAAACTGTGTCCGTAACATTTCAAAAATATGCAAAACCAATGGGTTGATCGTGTCTTTGCGAGTCAGCAACCGGTAGGTCACCAAGGGTAATGCCGGCAAGCCTTCCGATTCGGCCAAAACCCTCATATCAGGCCCAAGAAACTCGACACTGCGGGCCGTTACACCCAGCCCGGCCCGAACAGCCGCCTTGATACCTGCCAAAGATGGCGCCAGATAATTAATACGCCATTGCGTCTGGCTCTGCGCAAGCGCGGTCAATGCAAGTTGCCGGAAGATGCTTGGTTCATCGGCCAGAATCAAAGGTAAGGTGGCCCCCCGGCTAAAAGGAAAATCCGCCGCGCATATCCACACCGTAGGAGAAGTACGCACCACAAAACCACTTAATTCTGGTGCATCGCGTGTGGAAATGGTCATGTCAATATCACCGGCGGCCAGCAGGTCCATCAAGGCAGGACTACGATCAACCTGAATATCCAGTTTCACTTTAGGCGCATGACGCGCTATATGGGTAAGCACGATTGGCAAAATGGTATCCGCCACATCAAAGGTCGCACCAAAACGAATATGACCTTCCACTTGCTGCTGCCCTAGCGTGCGTAAGACCTCATCATTGATCGCCAGTAAACGCCGGGCATACATGGCCAGTTGTTTGCCTTGAACCGTCAGCTCCCTGTGCCTGCCCCGTTTTTCAAATAACGGATACCCTATTTGGGATTCCAGTCTTTGCATTTGTTGGCTGATTGCCGATTGTGTTTTGAACAATACCGCTGCCGCACCGGAAAATGTATTAGTTTTTTCGACAGTAACCAGCGTACGCAACAAACCCAAATCCAGGTTATTCATAGGGATTAGCAATATAAAAAATCATTAATAAAAGAAAATACAGGATTAATCCATTAGGACTACTAATATATTAACCAAGAATTTTAATTAGTCAATGTGAGGAGAAATTACTATACTTTATAAAAATCACAGGAGAACCGCTCATGAGCAGTAACAACGGCAAGCAAAACGCCATCAATGCTTTTATTACACTTGCCAAACAGCAAACAACCCCAGAGCCAAATCGCAAAGGTCTGGAATCCGTACGTGAAGGCCTGATCAAACTGGCAGCCAATAAAAGCTGGTGGTCAGAAGCAGACTATCCAGCGCCGGAAGGCGAGGAATTACAAGCCCGCTATTTAATTCATTCAGAACCTGACAACAGCTTTGCCCTGTATCTTAATGTAATGAAGCCTGGCAAGAAAATCGTGCCACATAACCATACAACGTGGGCCTGTATTGCCGCCGTAGAGGGCACTGAAAGCAACTATTTATACAACCGTACCGATGATGGCAGCATTAGCGGAAAAGCAACGCTCGTTCAAACTGCCATCAAAAGCATAGGTCCCGGTGAAGGTATTGCCTTAATGCCTGATGACATTCACGCCGTTCGCATTGAAGACAGCCAGATCCGCCACCTGCATATGTATGGCAAGGCACTGGAAACACTCACCGAAAGGCTGGCCTTTGATATGGAAAACAATACCTGCAAAATCATGGATATCGGTGTCAAAACCCGTCAGGGTAACTGAAACCAACAGGACCTTTCGCTTCAAGACCCATCTTTATATGAACAATGAAAACAATCGATGCCAAACTGCTGAAAAGCTGGATTCATGATGAACATGAAATAGCCGTCCTGGATATCCGTGAACACGGCCAATACGGAGAGAACCACCTTTTCTTTGCCGTTTCTTTACCCTATAGCGTGCTCGAACTTCGCATCAGGGGCCTTGTACCTCGTAAAAACACGCGTATTGTTGTTTATGCAGACCACAGCAGTGAAGCAGTCGTGAAGGCTGCAGCCCAAGCCTTACAACGAATAGGCTATACGCATGTTCATATCCTGCAAGGAGGTATCCAGGCCTGGCAAGCAGCTGGATACTCCACCTTTGCCGGGGTCAATTTGCCCAGTAAAACATTCGGTGAACTGGCAGAACACATCTACCAAACGCCACATATTAGCGCCAGGCAATTGTATGAACAAATACAATCCGCACGCACCAAGCTGGTTATTCTGGATGGCCGCCCCATACAGGAATACCAGAAGATGAATATACCGGGATCTATCTGCTGCCCCAACGGAGAACTTGCCCTACGCGCCCGTCAACTTGCACCTGATCCATCAACGACAATCGTCATCAATTGCGCGGGTCGCACACGCAGCATTATTGGTGCCCAGACCCTGATCAATCTTGGTATTCCCAACCCCGTTTATGCACTTGAAAACGGCACCCAGGGTTGGTATCTGTCGGGCTATAAACTGGAGCACCAGTCAAACCGCTTTTATCCGGAAAAAATCAATCCGGATTTGCTCGCTGAAGCCAGACAAAACGCAAATCATCTGACCAAACAATTAGAACTACAGACAATTGCATTCCAGCAGCTAAAAATCTGGCAACAAGAATCCAATCGCACAACCTATCTGTTTGATGTGCGTACCATTCAGGAATATGAAGAAAGCCGGCTATCATCCGCTATACAGCATGCCCCAGGAGGGCAATTGATTCAGGCAACCGACGAGTATATTGGTGTTAGAAAGGCCCGCATCGTTTTACCCGATTTCGACCAGGTCAGAGCCCCTGTGATAGCCAGCTGGCTCAAACAGCTGGGCTGGGACGTATATCTACTGGCAGACACCGATAAACTGGCTACATTGGTTATACAAACGGATGAAGACCTTGCATTGGTACATCCCCACATGCTCTCTTCCCAGGAAACCATTAACTTCATCAAACAGTATCCTCTGGCAAGTATCCTGGACACCAGATCCAGTATGCAATTCCGTTCTGTTCATTTAAAGCACGCACAATGGGTCATTCGCCCCACCTTGTTCAAACATGCTCCCATTGATAAAAAAGCACCTGTACTGTTACTGGGTACTGGCAATGATACAACGGCACTATTGGGCACTGATATGGTCAATGCAGGGTATCAGAATATTCAGCAGGCAATATTTAACCCTTCTGGTTTTGAAGCAGCAGGCCTGAGCCTGGAAAGACAAAGCAACGTCCCATCCGATGCGGAATGCATTGATTTTCTGTTTTTTGTTCATGACAGACATAACGGCAACAAAGAAGCAGCCAGAAAATATCTGGAATGGGAAACCAATCTTGTATCGCAAATAGATGAAGAAGAAAGAAATACCTTCAATTTTAATTTGCCCGCCTGAGGCAAGAAGTGAAGGTAATAAAAAAACCCCTTATGCATTATGCATAAGGGGTTTTTCGTAATAAAGAGCCTGACGATGACCTACTTTCACGGATGTCCATCCACTATCATCGGCGCGAAGGCGTTTCACTGTCCTGTTCGGGAA
>Ga0265293_10001746_pt1 | contig 46200 bp, 41 predicted proteins | sample Munlanlewell138R_FD_192505 | JGI IMG/M metagenome (GOLD analysis project Ga0265293, IMG submission 192505) | Leachate microbial communities from a municipal landfill in Southern Ontario, Canada - Leachate well 138R | ecosystem: Engineered > Solid waste > Landfill > Unclassified | place: Canada... | reverse complement strand
AATTTATTTAGCAGCTTTATATAATTCAGCTACTTTATCCCAATTAACTACATTAAAGAATGCAGAAATATAATCAGGACGACGGTTTTGATAATTTAAGTAATATGCATGTTCCCATACATCTAATCCTAAAATTGGAGTGCCTTGATCAAGTGGTGTATCTTGATTTGGAGTAGAAACTACTTTTAAACCATCTTTAGTTGAGATTAACCATGCCCAGCCACTGCCAAAACGAGTTGCTGCTGCATTAGCGAATGTTTCTTTGAATGCATCAAATGAACCGAAAGCATCATTGATTGCTTTTTCTAAATCACCACTTGGTGTTTGTCCATTGTTAACTTTTAAGATGCTCCAGAATAATGAGTGATTGTAATAACCACCACCATTATTTTGTACAGCGCCACGAATGTCAGCTGGTACTAATGATAGGTCTGCTAATACTTTTTCTAAAGGCATATCAAAATCTGGATGTTTAGCTAAAGCATCATTTAATTTTGTTGTATAGCCATTGTGGTGTTTTGTGTAATGGATTTCCATAGTTCTTGCGTCAATAAATGGTTCTAATGCATCGTATGCATAAGGTAATTTTGGTAATTCGAATTTCATAATAAATTCCTCCTATTTCTTTACTATCATCTTACATGATTTAATTACTATTTTCAAATGATTTGCTTTATTTGATTAAAACAATTATAAAAATCAATTAAAAGGATTATAAATAAGATTTGATTAATTCTTCATCGATATCTATGTACATAGTTTTTTGATTTTTTAGTAAAACTTTAAATCCTGGAGTTTTAGGAATCTTTTTTACGTTTCTAATTAGTGTGTAATCTACGGGTATACTAGATGAGTATCTCATAGACGAAAAATATGCTGATAGCATTGCTGCTTTTCTTAAAACAGGTTCATCAAGTTTTTCAGTTTTAACTATTAAATGTGAGCCTGGTGCATCTTTAACGTGAAAGAAGTAATCATTAGGTTGTGATAGCTCATGGGTTACATATGCATTTTGAATATCATTTTTACCGATGATGTATGTCGCTTTTTCATCCTTGATTTTGATAACATTTGGTGTGTGTGTTTTCTTTTTCTGAGTTTTTTGTTTTTTGGCTTTATATCCAAAAGCTATAAGATCATTTTCTAGATCTTCGATATCGTCTTCAGTTGATATGTCTAAAAACAACTTGAAAGATTGAAATAGTTCGATTAAATTAGCTGTCTCATGAATTTGTGTATCGATATGAGAAATACCACGTTTAGCTTTTTGATAAGCTTTATAAAAAGTTTGTGCATTATCACTTAATGAAATGGTAGGATCTAAGTCGATAGTAGTATCATAGACTGTGATTGATGACATTTTAGATGTTAAATCATATCCGGATTGATAGATTAAATCACCTTTTATGCGTTCATTTAATTTTTCTTCTGATTCTTTTAGACTGATTTCTAATTGTTCTTTTTTATGAATTAGTTTTTTAAGCTGCTTATCGATAAAAATATCATAAGACTGTTTGAATTGAGTGTTTCTCTTTTCGTCATCATCTAGAAGATTTGATAAAAGAGTATATGTTTTCTTTTCGTGATCAGATGGGAATATATCTGTCCAATAACCAGTGTTTTTAGTCAAATCTTTTGTTGGACTAAACACAATATCTTTTATTTGAACTTGCTTTTCATATAAATAAGTAGCTAGTTTTAATGAAATGCCCATATAAGTACTTGTGATCATTTTTGGGTGATCCATGATTTTGTAATCTATATGATCAAAAGGTTTTTTATCTGATGGGAAATATTCAAAAGTTGCACCTGGAATAAGCTGTCTACCTGTTTCAAAAAACATTTTTTTATAAGTATCAACAATTGTTTGATCGTGAACTAAAATTAAATTTGAGTGTTTACCCATTGCTTCAAATATAAGTGTTTTGGCGATAGGTCCATCAATAAAATCATATACTGTAAAATGAAAAAGCATCACGCGATCTGTTTGATATTGAACAATTTGATCTAAAATACCACCTTCAAGTTGTTTTTTTAAACTTATTAAAAATTGAGTATTTTTTATTTGATGAGTTTCCTTTTCAGTAAGATATACACTAAATTTATTAGGACTCAAATCGATGATTAATTTATGTTTATTGCCTTGATAATAAAATTGAAAAACAAAAGCATCTTCCTCAATTTGGAAGATTTTTTCTAGTCTTGACTTTTCAAGTTTTTGATGAAGTTCTTTTGTTAAATGAGAAATAAATGCGCCGTCTATAATCATAAGCCACCTCTAATCTATTTTAACATTAAAAAAAGAATAAAAATGCTTTTTTCCGAAAATAAATTACATTCTCTTTACTTAAGCCATTTTATCGTATATAATAAAGAGTAAATATAGAAACGAGGAGGCGCTTATGAAACTCAATGAACGTGGACTGTTAGTTGTCCTATCAGGGCCTTCTGGTGTAGGTAAGGGCACAGTTAGAAAAGCGTTGTTTCAAATGCCAAATCACGATTTAGTATATTCTGTATCCATGACGACTAGACCACCAAGGGTTGGAGAAGTCGACGGACAAGATTATTATTTCGTATCAAAAGAAGAGTTTAAAAAGCGAATCGAAGAAAACCGTTTTCTAGAGTGGGCTGAGTTTGTAGGCCAATACTACGGCACACCAAAGGATAAAATTGAAGAACAACTTGATAAAGGTAAAGAAGTTGTTTTAGAAATTGAAGTTGAAGGTGCACTTCAAGTTCGAAAACAAATGAAAGATGCTGTATTTATCTTTTTAGTACCTCCAGGGAAAAAAGCACTTTATGATCGCTTAAGACAAAGAGGTACAGAACCTATAAGTATTGTTCAAGAACGTATGAAGAAAGCTGAATCAGAGTTTTTGCTTGCGCATAAATATGATTATATCGTTGTTAATGATGAAGTAAACAATGCAGCTGATCGTATCATGGCAATTATACGTGCAGAACATGCTAAGACAGAAAGAACCATCCATAACTACTTAAAAATGATAGGAGAGTGAGTATTTAATGAAGAACAAAGACGGAATGCGTTATCCATCTATAGATAAGTTGCTAGAAAAAATTGATTCAAAATATAAATTAGTTTATGCAGCTAGTAAAGTTGCTAGAATTATTGAAGATGAGAAACTACAAATCGAAAATGCTGCATGTGTAAAAAGTATTGGCATGGCATTAGAAGAAATATTAAATGGAAAAGTCGATATAGATTTCGAAACTTAAAAGCGAGTTATCGCTTTTTCTTTTAAAGCTTCTTTTAAAGTATGTTAAAATAATAATGGTGATTTTGTGAATCTAAAAGAGAAAATAAAGCTATGCCCAACTGAACCGGGTTGTTATTTAATGAAGAATAAACAAGGTGATGTTATTTATGTTGGGAAAGCGAAAAATTTAAAAAATCGAGTAAAAACATATTTTACTGGAGCTCATAATGAGAAAACAACACGATTGGTTCAAGAAATCGATGATTTTTCTTATGTACTTACCAATAGTGAACAAGAGTCACTCATTTTAGAAAACAATCTAATCAAGCAATATGTCCCTAAGTATAATATTAGACTCGTTGATGATAAAACCTATCCATATATAGAACTTACTGAAGAAGAACATCCAAAGCTTCAAGTTGTCAGAAAAAAACAACCTAAAGGTAGAATATTTGGACCTTATCCAAACGTTTATGCAGCAAGAGAAACAGCAAGACTTTTAAATCGTTTATATCCACTTAGAAAATGTGACACGATGCCAAAAAAAGTATGTTTATATTATCATATCGGACAATGTTTGGGGCCTTGTGAGTTCAAAGTTGACTTTAAAGATGATATCAATGAGATTATCCGTTTTTTAAAAGGTGACACGAAAGAAGTATTAAGAAAATTAAAAAAAGAAATGGATGATGCATCAGAAAAGATGCATTATGAAAAAGCTATTGAATATCGAGATATGATCAATCATATCGAATCAACAACTGAAAAACAAATCATTAATTTAAGTGATTTTAAAGATAGAGACGCGATTAGTTTTGCGTTTAATGAAGATGATATCTCCATTCAAATATTGAAAATGAGACAAGGAAAAATTGTTGATCATGATCAAATTGTTTATGCCTATGTAGGTCATTATTTAGAATCAGTTTTAAGTTACCTACAACAATATTATGAAGCACATATACCTGATGAACTCTTATTTAGTGATCGTTTTGAATTTTCTGATCTAGAAGCTTTATTTAAACATAAAGCATTAATGCCACAACGTGGTGATAAGAAGAAGTTAGTAGATCTTGCATCTAAGAATGCTGATTATGATTTAGAACATCATTACATGTTATATCGACATAAACAAGAAAAAATAGAGCAAGCCATTGATGATCTATCGCAAATGATTGGAAAAGATGTCAATCATATTGAGATTTTTGATAATGCTCAACTTTTTGGAACAGCGCCAATTTCTGCATTAGTGGTTTATAAAGATCACGATTTTGATAAAAAAAGTTATCGTAAATATCATCTTAAAACAACAACAAATGATGATTATCAAGCGATGAAAGAAGTTACTTATAGAAGATATCAAAGACTTTTAATTGAAAGTTCAACCATGCCTGATTTAATCTTAGTGGATGGCGGAAAAGGGCAATTAAATGCGGCTAAAGAGGTTTTAACACAACTAAATCTTGACATTAAAATTGCTGGTTTAAAGAAAAACAAGAAGCATCAATTAGAAGCACTCGTATACGAGAATCAGACGATTCCATTATTAAAAAATAGTGAGGTTTTTCAATTGTTATTGAGTATCTCTGAAGAGGTACATAGGTTTGCGATTAGTTTTCATAGAAATACAAGAGATAAAGTTGCAAACAAATCAATTTTAGATGATATAAAAGGTATTGGACCTAAGCGTAAATTAAAACTTCTAACTGAATTTAAATCAATTGAAGAAATTAAAGATGCATCAGACGAAACACTTAAGAATCTTGGATTAACTGATGATGTTATTAAAGCATTGAAAGAGGTATTGACATGACAAAAATTATATACGACATAGATGGTGGTTTAAAAGTTTTTTATTTAGTGATAGAAGGCAGAAAGATAGGATTTTATTTATCCAATCGTTTAGCAAAAACATTTTTTGATTATTTAGCTAAAGGTGTTTTAGTTGATTTTGAAATTTCATCAAAAAGAAAAAAAATTCATCATCGTGTTTTTTATCAAGTTGCCCATTTTAATCGAATCATATCTTTAAAACCTTATGTAGTGCATTATGATTTATTTAAATTAAGAAAAGACATGCAACAAGTTCTAAATCAACATAAGTATTATTTATTTATTGACTTTGAAATGACGATGCCTGGATATTCAAAGACAACATTTATCCCAGAAATAATTCAAGCGGGTTATGTCGTATCTAAAGCTCAAGGACAAGTGATTGAACAAAATGGTTATTATGTTTTACCAAGTCCAGAAACGAATTTATCAAAACGCACATTAAAATTTTTAAAATTAGATGAACTTAAATTTTATGAAGAAGCTATTCATTATGAAAAGTTTTATGAAGATTTAGCAAGAATCATTCATAAGTTCAAACCTAAATTAGTAGTTTGGGGTAAAAATGACATTTCGGCATTAAATGATTCTTATAGATTGCATAATAAAAAACCATTGACTAAAGATAGTGATTTTATTGATTTATTAAAATTACATAAAGATTACTATAATTTAAGAGATGATTTAGGTTTATTTAAAGCATATAAAACATATTTTAATATAGATGAAGATCAATTACATGATGCGAAAGATGATGCAGTTGTCACTAAATATGTATTTGATGCATTTATGAGTTATATGGCATAAATAAATCCGCGAAAGCGGATTTTATCTTTTATTATGCATTTTTTAAATCAACAACGATTGGAATAATCAAAGGTCTTCTTTGTGTGATTTCAAAAATTTTATCACTTAAGTGGTCAATGACAGCTTGTTTTAAATGTTGCTCATTGATTTGTTTTGCTTTTAACTCTTTTTCACAAACCATCTTAGCTTCGTTAGCAAGTTGTCCTGTAAGTTCTTCATTACCTCTCATGTAAATAAATCCACGTGAGATAATCGTCGGATCATTAATCATTTTTCTTTTATCTGTATCAATAGATAAAACAACAGAGAACAATCCTTCTTCACTTAATAATTTTCTTTCTTTTATAACTGCTGAACCAATATCACCAATTCCTGTACCGTCGATATAAACTTCACCTGAAGCAACTTTGCCAGCTAATCTGATAGTATCAGATGTTAAAGCAGCAACCTCTCCATTATCCATAATTAAGATGTTTTCAGGATTAACACCACATTCTATAGCAAGTTGTTTATGATGTTTAAGCATACGGTGTTCACCGTGTACTGGAATAAACATTTTAGGTTTCACAAGACTTAAAATCATTTTTAAGTCACTTTGGGCACCATGTCCAGAAGTGTGTGTGTCTGCTAATGGACCATGAGTGATAACATTAACATCTAGTCTAAATAATTTATTAATGGTTCTATTTACGCCTTCTTGATTTCCTGGAATTGGAGAAGAAGAGAAGATAACCGTATCTCCAGCCATAGCTTGAACTTGTCTATGTGTGCCATTTGCGATTCTACTTAATGCAGCAAGTGGCTCACCTTGAGAACCAGTTACAAGTAAACAAACTTGTTCAGGTTTTAAACGATTGACTTGATCTCCGGTAATTAAAACATCTTTAGGAGCTTTAATATATCCCGTTTGCATACCTGCTTCAATAGCTCTTTCCATAGATCTACCAAATACAGCAACTTTTCGTTTATTTAACACAGCAGCTTCGATAATTTGTTGAATTCTGAACATGTTTGAAGCGAATGTCGCAATAATGATTCTACCTGTCATTCTTGAGAATAATTCATTAATTGATTTTCCGACTTTGCTATCGGAGATGATTAGTTCATCTCTTTCTGCATTGGTTGAATCACTTAGCATACATAAGACACCTTCGCTGCCTATTTTAGCAAGTTTATCAAATTCAGCAGGTGGACCAACTGGTGTAAAATCAACTTTAAAGTCTCCTGTATGAAATAATGTACCTTGTGGTGTTTTAAATACAATTCCAAACATATCAGGAATTGAGTGATTCATACGAATAAAACTAATTTCTACATTTTTGAAATTATATTTATAATGACTCTTATATGCTTCTATATGTGGATGTTTAACATCTTTATGCTCCATAAATTTATATTCAATCAAATCTATGGCTATACCAGAAGCGTAAATTTTTGGTATTTGTACTTGTCTTAATAAATAAGGAATACTACCAATGTGGTCTTCGTGACCATGCGTGATAAAAAGACCAACAATACGGTCTTGATTTTCTATTAAATATGTGTAATCAGGGATGACATAGTCAATACCTAATAAATGTTCATCTGGAAATAATATGCCCGAATCTACGATAAAGATTTGATCTTCGATTTCGTAAATATACATATTTTTCCCGACTTCACCAAGGCCACCTAATGCAAAAATGCCGATTTCCCCGGTTTTCAATAATTGATTTTTCATGTAAAAATCCTCCAGCATCGAAATTATACATTTCTATTTTATAATAAAAAGGTAAAAAATGATAGTCAAATACAATATATGCTATAATATTTTTGAGGTGTATGATGAAAACCATAATCTTTTTTGACGTCGATAATACAATCTATAACAGCATGACTGGTAAAATACCAGATCAAACTTATAAGCTTTTAAAGCTTCTTAGTGAAAAAGAAGATGTTGTTTTAGGTCTAGCTACTGGTAGAGGTTTAAAAAAGCTAGAAATTATCGAAGATATTCTTCATTTTTTTACTTATAAAGTGTTGGTTAATGGATCATATGTGTTAAAAAACGAAAATGTATTATATGATATGCCAATGAAGAATAAAGATATCATTGAAGTTTTGAATCTTACTAAATGTTATGACATCAACATCGGTATGGTGGGTATTAATGATGAGGCTGTTAATTATTGGGATGATCGTGTTGGTTATGGCATGAAAGCTTTAAGAGGTGTTTTTCCTAAAGTGAATGAAAACTTTTATAAAGATCAAAAAGTTTATCAATTATGGATGTTTGCGGATTCTGAATCATTAGTATTGGATATAGCAAGTAAACTACCTAAATTTAGAGCTATACCATGGCATAAAGGTGGTGTAGATTTCACGTATCCAAAGATGAGTAAAGCTTTTGGTATTAAAGTTTGTTTAAAACAAGAAAATGATTATAGACTTATTAGTGTTGGCGATGGCGCAAATGATATCGAAATGATAGAACTCGCAGATATTGGTATAGCTATGGATAATACAAGATTTAGCGAATTAAAAGAAAAAGCCGATTTTATTGCCCCTCATATTCATGAGGATCAATTATACGACTTTTTTAAAAAACTTAATCTAATTTAGGTTTTAATTTTGATTGAACAAGTTTAATGATTTCTTTTGGAACATAAGGTGAAATATCTGCATGATGAACGACAAGTTCTTTAATTGCAGAAGATGAAACAAAGTGATTTTTAGATGATGGAAATAATATTAATGTTTCAATGCTTCGATTGATATTTCTATTAAATTGATAAAGTGCATATTCATTTTCATAATCTTGAATGTTTCTAAGTCCACGAATCATTAATTCTATGTCATTGTCTTTAGCGTATCTCACAACTAAATCATCAGTAGATGATACAACCACATTATCTAAGTCTTCAGTAACAAGTTTGATCATCTCTATACGTTCTGTAGTTGTAAATGTTGGAATCTTTTTATAATTATCTGCAACTACGATATGTAATTGATCAACAATGCGTGCTGCACGTTTAATGATATCAAGATGGCCAATAGTGAGTGGATCGAATGTTCCTGGATAAACAGCTTTTTTCATAAATTTACCTCGCTTCAATATTAGTATAACAAAAAAAATTAAAAAATAGCATAGGAGATGTTAAAAATGAATGTATATCGTAAAAGTTTAATTGTGCAACTGTTAATGTTTATCGTGTTTATTATTATGGGTGTTAATGTTATTGTACAATATTATATTGGTCAAAGTTTTCCAGTATATAATTTTTTAGTCTTAGGATTATTAGTCTTATTTGGGATTGGTGGGTTTCTTATTTACAGAAAAGCATCTAATGAGATTCAAGTAATCACACCAAAAGAGTTGAAAACATTAAAGATATTACTTTATGTGTATCTATTTGCATATATTGGAGAAATGCTTTTATCAGGGTTAGAACAAATACCAACTGAAATTATAAAAATCAGTTTTGGAGCGCTTTTGATTGTGGTTGCGCTTATTGGAGTATTCATCCAATATCAACTTTTAAAGAAGAAATAAAGAACAGCAATGTTCTTTTTTTTAGGTCTAAAGATAGGCATATGGTAAAATATAATTAAGATAAAGAAACAAAAGGAAGTGATCTAATTTGAGTAAAACAATCTTTGTATCAAACAGATTGCCGGTGACTGTTTCTGTAAAAAGACACAATATTAGCTATCATGAAAGCATTGGTGGATTAGCAACTGGATTAAAAAGTTTTCATGAATCATCGGATAGCCTTTGGGTTGGTTGGCCAGGAGTTGCTAGTGACCGATTAAGAAATGAAGAACAAAAGAAGATCGAAAAAGAATTAAATAACACGTATAAATGTCATCCTGTGTATTTAACAGAAAAAGATATTGATTTATATTATGAAGGATTCTCTAATAAAACAATTTGGCCTCTTTTTCATTATTTTGCGGATAAAGCAGAATATGAAGTTAAAACTTGGGAAGCTTATAAAAAAGTAAACCAAAAGTTTTATAAAAATATTAAGCCATTTATTGAAAAAGATACTATGATTTGGGTTCATGATTATCAATTAATGTTACTGCCCGAGTTGATTAAAAATGATTTTCCAACTGCGAAAATTGGATTTTTCTTACATATTCCTTTTCCGTCTAGTGAAATATTTAGATTGCTTGTTTGGAAAAAAGAAATTTTAACTGGATTATTGGGAGCTGATTTAATTGGTTTTCATACATATGATTATGTTAGACATTTTCTAAGTAGTGTAAGAAGAATATTAAATATCAATCAAAGTTTTTATAAAATTCAATTCAACGATCGGGTCATTGATGTTGATGCATTTCCAATGGGTATAGATTATGAGTATTTTTCATCTAAAAAAGATATTAAAATCGATCAACCAAAGGATTACAAAATTATATTATCGGTCGATAGATTAGATTATACAAAAGGGATTATTGAACGTATTAAAGCTTATAGAGCATTTTTAATAAGATATCCTAAATATCGTAAGAAGGTAAAACTTCATTTGATTGTTGCGCCATCTAGACAGTCTCTACCTACTTATGATGCACTTAGAAGAGATATTGAAAAACTTGTGAGTGAGATCAATGGTGAGTTTGGAACATTTGAATGGATGCCAATTTGGTATTTATATCAATCGTTTAATCAAGATGATTTAATTAAGTATTATAAAGAGGCATCAATCTTATTAGTTACACCACTTAGAGATGGTATGAACTTGATTGCAAAAGAATATATTGCATCAAGAACAGATCACGAAGGTATGCTTATTATTAGTGAGACAGCTGGTGCGGCAAGCGAATTGAGTGAAGCAGTATTGATTAATCCGAATGATGAAATGCAAATTGCTGAAGGTATTAAGACTGCTTTAGAGATGAATAAGTCTGAAAAAGTTGATCGTAATAAAATCATGCATGCTCGAATTAAAAGATATAATGTTAAGTTTTGGGCAAAAGAATTTATGAACCGATTATCTCAAGTTGAAATCTTAGATCAAGTGACTATGAATAAAGATGATATGATGGATAAAGATCATATATTAAATAGCTTTAAAAAAGCAAAATCTTCAATATTATTTCTAGATTATGATGGTACATTGGTGGATTTTCAATCAACACCAATGCAAGCTTATCCTTCAAGAAAACTAAAAAACATTTTACAAAAATTATCTCAACTACCACATACAGATGTTGTGATCATCTCAGGAAGAGATCATCAAACATTAGACAGATGGTTAGGTAAACTTAATGTTGGTCTTATAGGAGATCATGGTCTATGGTATAAACGAAAAGATAGCGATTGGAAAAAAACAATATCTATTGATAACCAATGGAAAGATAGAATTAGACATGTCTTAGAAATATATGTTGATAGAATGCCAGGATCATTTATTGAAGAAAAAACACATTCTATCGCATTACATTACCGAAAATGTGAACCTGAAATGGTTGCGGTTAAAATGTCTGAAATTAAAGATGCATTATTTTCAATAAAGGGTACACATCCAATTGAAATTCAACAAGGACATATGGTCTTAGAAGTTAAAGATCAAAGAGTAAATAAAGGCAATGCAACATTCTTATTTACGAATCAAGCATCCTATGATTTTGTTTTATCAGCTGGTGATGACGTTACTGATGAAGATATGTTTAAAGCATTAAATGAAGCACACACGATAAAAATCGGATATGGGTCGACGTTAGCAAATCATAGAATGTTATCGGTTAAAGCATTAAGAAGTTTATTAGAAGAACTTATAAAAATAGGAGGAAATAAAAAGTGAAATTATTAAATGATGTTTATGTATTATCAAATGGCATCAAAATTCCAAAAATTGGATTTGGTACATGGCAGGTACCAAGCGGAGATGTTGCTTACAATTCAGTAGCAATGGCTTTAAAAAATGGCTATCGTCATATTGATACAGCTGCAGCTTATCAAAATGAAGAAAGTGTTGGACAAGCGGTAAAAGATTCAGGTATTCCTAGAGAAGAAATCTTTGTGACATCAAAACTGCAATCACATATTAAAACTTACGAAGGTGCTAAAGAAGGATTTGAAAAAACGTTAAAAGCTTTAGGTTTTGAATACTTAGACTTATATTTAATTCATGCACCATGGCCATGGAATGAGATTGGTAAAGATTGTGATAAGGGCAACGTTGAAGCTTTTAGAGCAATGATGGAATTTTATGAAGCAGGAAAAATTAAAGCGATTGGTGTATCTAATTTCTCACCTAAAGATATTGATAACATCATTGATCATTTAGGTTTTGTACCACATGTAAACCAAATTGGCTATTTTGTTGGACATAATCAAGATGAAACAGTTGATTATTGTCAAGCTAAAAACATTTTAGTAGAAGCATACTCACCACTAGCAATTGGACATGCGCTTAAGACTCCTCAAGTAGTTGAGATGGCTAAAAAATATGATAAAACACCAGCTCAAATACTTATTAGATATTGTATTGAAAAAGGAACCCTACCTTTACCAAAATCAACACATGAATCAAGAATCATTGAAAATACAAAGGTAGATTTTGAAATTAAAAAAGCAGATATGGACATCTTAGATGCAATTAATGATGATCCAAGAAAATGGAATTAATAAATTGATGAAAAAAAAGAGAAAACGAAAATTTTCTCTTTTTTGTTATTTAAAGATTTAATGAAGCTTGACAAGCTTTACAATATCCATAGACGGTCATATCGTGATGTGTGATTTTAAATCCATGTTTATCAGCGATATCATCTGCAATGTGATGGATGTGACAATTAATTTCATACATTTTTTGACAATTGATGCATATCATATAATGATGATGTTCTCTCTGGTTTAGATAATAGTAGGTTGTATGATTCATATAGCTTTTTGAAACGATTTCTTGTGCAAAAAATAAATCAAGTGACCGATATATGGTTGATAGGTTTAATGTATCTTCAGGTAATTTATTCATAATCATTTCTGCACTGAGGGGATGGTTAGCTTGTTTTAAGATGTCTAGTATTTGTTTTCTTTGAGCAGTCATTCTCATAATTTTACCTCCTTAATAGTTTTTTAGTAACTAATAGTAAAATGAGTAATATCGTATATAGCACAACGATTGTAGATCCGACTGGTATTTCAAGTGGATGGGCGATAAAGATACCCATAATGACTATGACAAAACTTGATATCACTCCAAAGATTAATGTCATCTTAAAGCTTTTAGTCCATTGACTTGAAATAATAGATGGAAAGACGACTAAAGCAGATATTAATAGTGTGCCTATAGTTCTTACACCTATGACGATGAAAAATGCTGTTAAAATAGATAATCCATAACCTAATATATTTGTTTTAACTTTTGAGAATTTTGCATAATTTAGATCATAAGTCATTAAAAATAATGGTCTATAAAATAGAAATACAAAAATTAATATTAAGATACTTACGATGACAGACAAAATGATATCAGCTCTTGTTGCAGTAAAGATGTTTCCGACTAACATAGATTCAACTGATATATTAAAGCCTGAACTCTTTTTAATTAAGATTAAACCAATAGCAAATGAAACACTGGCAACTAATCCAATGGCTGCATCACCATTCATCTTATCGGTTGCAGCTAGATATTTTATTAGTAAAGATGCGATCATCACAAATGGTATTGCGATGTATAAAGGTTCATTGGTAAGAAGAACACTTAAGACAAGTCCAGCAAAACTAACATGTGCAAGTCCATCAGCAATCATAGCTTGCTGATTTAAAACTAAATAAGGACTTAAAAGTGCTGCAGATAGTGCAAGGGTAATGCCTATAAATAATGCGTTGATAATAAAATCATATTGTAGTAACTCAAACATGATGATGCCCCCTATGTTCAAACTCATGATATGCATCATATGAACCTAAAAATCTGATGGTTTGATCAACATACATGATTTTACAATCATCTTTAACAGCATCAGTTAAATCATGGGTTACGTGAATGATGGTTGTTTGATGCTCTTGTTGAATTTCGTATAATAGTTTATAAAATTTTTCTCTAAAAGAAGGATCTAAAGCACTGGTTGGTTCATCAAGGATTAAAACTTCTGGATTTGAGATGAGTGCTCTAATTAAATAGACTCTTTGTTGCTGCCCACCAGATAGAAAGTTCATAGATTGATTAAACAATTCAGGGATTTCCATTTTTAACAACCATTTTTTTATGAGTTGACAATCATCTTGTGAGGGGATTAATTTTTGTTTATTAAAACCGCTGTAAATGACTTCTTGAACCGTCATTGGTATTTGATTTTTTAAGTTAAGTTTTTGTGGTAGGTAACCCATATTTTTAGTATTGATATGAATGATGCCATGTGTAGGCTTAAGCAGGCTTACAAGTGTTTTAACCAATGTTGTTTTCCCGCTTCCGTTTGGACCTACAATATGTAGGAAGTCGCCTTTTTTTACATGAAAACTAATGTTTTTTAAAACTTCAAAATCACTAAATGAAACACCAACATTTTCGTATTTAATCATTTGATTCAGATACACCTAAAGCAATCTTTATATGTTCGAAATTTCGTTCTAAAAGATCTTTATATGTAACCTTCGCCTCCCAATCTGCTTGATTTACATTATGATATGTATGTAATTCTAATATATTAAGTTGATAATCATCGCTTGATTCTAAACTTTCTTTAATTGCGATTGCAGCTCTAGGCTCAATCAAAGCTTCTGTAAATAAATAATGAGTGCTCGCTTCTTTAACAAGGTTAGAAAATGTGATGATCTCACTACTTGTTAAATCATCATCTGGCTTAAATTCACTAAATAATGATTCAATGTGGATATGATATCTACTTGCAAATGCACCCATTGCATTATGTCCTGCAAAATAGATTTTAGAATCTATGTATGGTTCATGTGCAAGAAGTTCATCGATTTTCAGGTGTAGTGCATATATTTCATCTTTATAGATGTTTGCATTAGATGTATAGATGTCTGCGTTATCTGGATCTATCAAGATGACATGTTCTAATATATAATCAATCATTTGTAATGTGATGAGTGGATCTACCCAATAATGTAGATCATCATGCTTAGCGTGGTCATCTTCTATTAATGTAGTTGATGAAAGTAGTTGTGAGTTTGATAACTCATGATCATGTTCAACTTCTATATAGCTTTCTGACATATTGATAACCATTGTATCTTCGTCACTTATTTGATCAACGTTTTTTAGCCACTGATCAATCTCTGCACTTGTATAAATAAATAATTTTGAATTATTAATATCTACCATATCTTTACTAGATGCTTCAAAACTATGAATATCAGCTCCTAATGGAATAAGTAGTTCAACAGACATATTGTCTTTAACTATCTGTGAAGCTAAATCATAGTGAGTATACATGGTAGTGACAATATCTGGCCTATCTTGTTCATCTTGACAAGACATTAGTAAAAAACCTGTTAATAATATAATGAATAAAACTGTAATTTTTTTCATGTATGTAAATCCTCCTAATTGCGAATGATTTGCAATAAAATTATATCACAAAAGTAGCTAATTGCAAATCATTCGCAATTTTTTGTTAAACCTCTTATAAAAGCGAGAAAAGCAGTATAAAAAATTGTATTTATTGGTAAAAAATGTTATAATAAAAACCTAAACGTGAGTGGGATGATGATTTCCACTCATTTTATTGAGGTCTGATGATGAATTTAGAAAAAATGAAACAAAAGTTAATACCTATCTTAAAACGCTATGATTTAGATATTTATAGTATAAGAACTAAAAAAGAGTTTGGTGAAAAAATTGTTGAAATCCTTATTGATATAGATGTCATGGATATTAATGATTTAGAAAAAATTCATTTGGAATATGTTGACTTATTAACAGATGAAGACATGGATCCCAACTATTATTTAGAACTTTCATCATTAGGGGCTGAAAGACCTTTAAAAACGAAAGAAGAAGTCTTAAAAGCTATTGGGAAATATATTTATCTTGAATCTGATAAATATAATGGAAACGGATATATCATATCGTTTGAAAATGATATAATAAAACTAGAGATTAATGATAAGGGACGCATTCGAAAGATTGATATCAACTACACAGATGCAAGACACATGCGTACTTCAGTTAAGGTATAAAAAGGAGGATATCATGATTAGTAAAGTATTTTTTGATAATATTGATGCGGTTGCACAAGAAAAAGAACTTAGTAGAGAACAAGTAATGGAAGCATTTATCCAAGGGTTAACAGCTGGTTGTAAAAAATCTCATGACGTACGTTCATGCAGAGTTGAACTAAAAGAAGACCGTAATGAAATATTAGTATTTACACAACATTTGGTTGTTGATGAATTAACATTAGAAGCAGATAAGAATTACTCACAAATGTTATTAGCTGATGCTAAAAAAATTAATTCAAGAATTAAAGTAGGTGACATCTTAGAACAAAAGATTGATCCTAAAGATTTTGGACATTTTGCGGTTAGAGATTTTAAATCTAGATTAAACGAAAGTTTAGTATCTAGTCAAAAAGAAAATCTTTATAATCATTTTAAAGCTTATGAGCATGAGATGATTAACGCAAGAGTTATTGATGTTGCAGATGATCATTATCGTTTGGATATTGGTAAAGATTTAACGACGCTTCTTCCTAAAAAAGAAGCATTACCTAAAGATTTATTTCATGTAGGTGATCACGTTAGAGTTTATGTATCTGATGTTGAAATGAAAACGAAATGGCCAAAAGTGTTTGTGAGCCGTTCACATCCAAGTTTAATTATTAGATTATTAGAAAACTATATTCCTGAAATTAAAGAAGGTATCATTGAAGTTATGGGTATCTCAAGAGATCCAGGTGATCGTTCTAAAATCGGTGTTAAATCTAACGATCCTAAAGTAGATCCGATCGGCGCTTGCGTTGGTGAGGGAGGATCTCGCATTAGAGAAATTGTAAAAGCTTTAAGTGATGAAAAAATAGATTTATTTAGATGGAGCGATAATGAAAAAGAATTAATCGCTAACGCATTACAACCTGCTGAGGTTGTTGCGGTAACCCATGTAAATCCAAAAGATAAAAGTGCGCTAGCAATTGTACCAGATACTCAGTTATCACTAGCAATTGGTAAGTTAGGACAAAATGTTAAACTTGCCGTTCAAGCATGTGGTTGGAGTATTGATATTAAATCAGAAACCATGGCGCAAGGTGAAGGCATTCTTTATTAATCAAAGTAAAGGTGGTTTATCACATGAAAAAAGTTAAAAAAGTTCCACTTAGAACATGTGTTGTTTCAAAAGAAGTTTTACCTAAAAAAGAATTAATACGTATTGCTGCAACTAAAGAAGGTGTAGTAAGTATTGATTTAACTGGTAAAGCTCCTGGACGAGGTGCATATTTGAAACTAAGTGAGGATGTAATTATATTAGCAAAAAAGAATAAAGCGTTAGATAGAAAACTTGAAACAGAAGTGCCAAATGAAATTTATGAAGAACTTTTAAAATTGATTCATGGATAAGACGATTGGTTTGGCATATCGTGCAAGAAAAGTCGTGCTTGGCACGGAAAACACGATAGAGCATTTACGTAAAAAGAAATTATTCGTCATTATTTTGGCAAATGATGCTTCACCATTAACTCAAAAGAAAATCAGAGATAAAGCAAAAACATATGAGACACCTGTGATTGATGATTTATCAGCTTTTGAATTATCTAATGCTGTAGGAAAAAACGACATCAAAGTCATTGGTATAACTGATCAAGGGTTTACTAGACTATTGATGGACCAGAAAAGGAAGTGATTATATGCCTCAAAATCAAAAAAGACATAATAATAACAACAATAACAACAGTAATAACAACAACAGAAACAATCATAAGAAAAGAACGGATTCAAGAAAACCTGTGGCTCCTAAGAAACCAAAAGTTGAGGAACCAAAAATCTTAACATATAGACCAGACATGACGGTTGCTGATGTAGCACAAGAATTAAAAATCAGCAATGCTGCAATGATTAAAAAATTGATGAGTCAAGGACTTATGGCAACTGTCACTCAAGTCATTGATCGTGATACGATTGAAGTCATAGCACTTGATGAAGGTTTTGATGTTCAAGATGAAGTGATTACTGATGTAACTAGATTTGATGAAATGGAGATTAATGACGATCCAAAAGATCTTGTTAAAAGACCTCCGATTGTAACTGTTATGGGTCACGTTGACCATGGGAAAACTACCCTACTTGATACGATTCGTAAATCAAGAGTCGTTGAAGGCGAAGCTGGAGGTATTACCCAACATATTGGTGCATACCAAGTAGAAAGAAATGGTGAGAAAATCACATTTATTGATACACCAGGACATGCTGCTTTTACTGAAATGAGAGCACGTGGAGCTAAAGTTACAGATATCGTTATTTTAGTGGTTGGTGCTGATGATGGTGTTATGCCACAAACGATTGAAGCACTAGACCATGCGAAAGCTGCAAAAGTACCTATCGTTGTAGCTGTTAATAAAATCGATAGACCTTCAGCAAATCCAGATCGCGTAATGACTGAACTTTCAGAACGTGGATTGGTACCTGAAGCTTGGGGTGGAGATACACCATTTGTACAAGTTTCTGCTTTAAAAAACATTGGTATCGATGAACTTCTTGATGTTTTACAATTAATGAGTGAAATTCAAGAATTTAAAGCGAATCCGAAAAGACTTGCAAGAGGAACAGTTATTGAAGCTAGTTTAGATAAAGGTAGAGGACCGGTTGCAACCTTAATTGTTGAAACAGGAACACTACGTATCACTGATTATATTGTTATTGGTAATACTTACGGTAAGATCAGAACAATGAGTGATGATTTAGGCAATAGATTTGATGAAGCAGGACCTTCTCAACCAGTTGAAGTTACTGGTTTAAATGAAGTGCCTCAAGCTGGTGATATTTTCATGGCATTTACAGATGAAAAAATGACTAGAAGTATTGCATCAGATCGTCAATCAAGACAAAAAGAAACAGAGCAAAAACAAATGAAGAAAAGATCTTTAGATTCATTATTCGGACAAATGGAAGAAGAAACTAAAGAATTAAATATCATCATCAAAGGTGATGTACAAGGATCTATTGAAGCATTAAAAGGTATGTTGGAAAAAATTGATATTAAAGGTTTCCATGTAAATATCGTTAGACATTCAGTAGGTGCGATTACAGAAAATGATGTGACATTAGCTTCTGCATCAGATGCTATTATTATCGGATTTAATGTAAGACCTACAGCAGCTGTTAAAAAAGTTGCAGATAATGAAGGCGTTGAAATTAGATTATACTCAATCATCTACCGTATTCAAGAAGATATTGAAGCAGCGCTTAAAGGTATGTTAGAACCAGAATTTGAAGAAGTTGTAACAGGCCAAGCAGAAATTAGAGAAACTTACAAGATCTCAAAAATTGGTACCATTGCTGGTTGTATGGTCACTGATGGTGTTATCAAACGTGATGCACTAGTCAGAGTACTTAGAGAAGGAATCGTTGTTTATGAAGGTAAATTAGCTTCATTAAAACGTTTCAAAGATGATGCTAAAGAAGTTAGAAATGGCTTTGAATGTGGACTATCTATTGAAAACTATAACGACCTTAAAGTAGGAGACGTTATAGAGGCATCACAATTAAAAGAAATTGAGGTGTAATATATGTCAATAACAACTGAACGTTTAGCAAGTTTAATTCAAAGAGAACTTGCGCCAATCGTTAATCAAGAAATCAAAGATAAGAGTTTTGGATATATTAATTTAACAGAAGTTAAAGTAACTAAAGATATCTCTTATGCAACGATTTATTATACAATTTTAAATGATGAAGAAGAAGTTCTTAATCGTGCAAAAAAAGCGATTGAAGAAGTTAAAGCTACCATTCGTATGGAATTAGCTAAAAAAATAAGAAATGTTAGAAAAATACCAGATTTGGTTTTTAAATATGATGAAGCTCTAGCTTATGGTAATCATATTGACCAACTTCTAAAAACAATAAAGTAACCTCGGTTACTTTTTTTGCATGATATAGAGAAAGTAAGTGATTAAATGTTTGCTAAAGTCATCTTAGATATTAAACATGAAGAAGTTAACAAAGCTTATGATTATCATATTCCCGATAGCTTAGTTAGCGACCTTAAAAAAGGCATGAGAGTCATCGTGCCTTTTGGTGCGCAAACTAGAATGGGATTTGTGATTAGTATATTTGAAATAAGTGAGTCAGCAACAAAAGATATCATTGAAATTCTTGATGTCATTCCAACGATTTCTGATGAATTATTTTTCATCATGGATTATATGATAGAAAACTCTTTAAGTCTTTATAGTGCGGTTTTTGACACAGTTATACCAAGTGGATTAACGATGCATTATGACAAGGATATTTATTTACTTGATGAAGTGTTGTTACCTGATGAGTATCGTGAATTTTTCAATAAAAAAGGCGTATGGCATTTAAAAAAAGGTGATTATGAGTTACTTCCTAAATTAAGAAGATTACACGATAAGAAGATTATTGAAATCAAAAATGCATATAAACAAAAAACAAACGAAAAGACAGTTTTTGTTTATAGATACAATAATAATCATGCGTATGAAAAAATAAGTAAATACCCTCAAATAGAATCATTAAATTTTAATAAGTCTTATGAGAAAAAAGAGTTAGAAGATGTTGGTTTTTCAACAAGTCATATCAATACTTTAGTTAAACATGGTGTTTTTATTAAAAGAAAAACACAAATAGATAGAGATATTAAACATTTATTTGATGATCGTGATAAGGTTGTTGTATTAACAGATGAGCAAAAGCAAGCTAGCAATCAAATTAAATCATCATTATCAACACATCAAACTTTTTTGTTAAAAGGTATAACCGGTTCAGGAAAAACAGAAGTTTACCTAGATGTGATTGAAAAAGTTGTGAAAGACTCTAAAAAGGTGTTAGTGTTAGTACCAGAAATTATGTTGATTGCGCCAATGGCTCAACGTATAAAATCTAGATTTGACCTTGTTGCTATATACCATAGTGCCTTATCAAGTGGTGAAAAATATGATCAATATCAGCAAATTCTTAATGAAAAAGTTGATGTTGTTATCTCTACAAGAAGCGGTATATTTTTACCTATTCAAGATTTAGGGTTAATCATCATTGATGAGGAACACGATCAATCTTATATGCAAAAAGAAGGTGTCATCTATGATGCAAGAAAGATTGCAGAACTAAGAGCAAAGTATCATCAAATACCACTAGTCTTAGGTAGTGCTACACCATCTATAGTAAGCATGTATCAGGCTAGCAATAAAGAAATTACACTTTTAACACTTCATAAAAGACCTTTTGAGCTCAAAGAACCACACATATATTTTGTGGATATGAAAAAAGAGTTAAAAGAAAAGAATACTTCTATATTTTCTAATGTTTTAAAACAAAAGATCGATGATCGTTTGGCAAAAAAAGAACAAACTTTAATGTTATTTAATAGAAAAGGTTATGCACCATTTGTTTTGTGTAGACAATGTGGTGATGTTCCTAAATGTCCTGAATGCGATATCTCATTAACGTATTATAAAGATAAAAACATTTTAAAATGTCATTATTGTGGTTATGAAAAACCATTTAGTCCGACTTGTGAGATATGTCATCAAAAGACAGTTAAGGAAGTTGGTGTAGGCATTGAATATGTTGAATCACAACTTAAAAAGACTTTTCCTGAAGCAAGAGTGCTTAGGATGGATAAAAATGTAACAACTAAAAAAGGAAGTCATGAAAAAATTTGGTATCAATTTTTAAATGAAGAAGCAGATATATTATTAGGCACACAAATGATATCAAAAGGACTAGATTTTCCAAAAGTTACTTTAGTTGGAGTATTGATGGCCGACCTTTCTTTAAAAGTTCCATCTTATAAAGCTTCTGAAGAGACATATATGTTACTTTCGCAAATATCTGGTAGATCCGGTAGACATCTTCCAGGTGAAGTGGTTATCCAAGGCTATCAACTTGACCATTATGCAATAACAAGTGTTAAAAAGGGATATGACACTTTTTATAAAGAAGCTTTATATGACCGTAAGATTTCTAGATATGAGCCATTTTATCACGTGTCACAGTGTATAATTGAAGGACCTTCTTATTTAAAAGCATATCAAAAAGCTTTTATGCTTAAAAAAAGACTACATACATTAAATGATGTGATTGCTTTAGGACCTGTACCTGCTTTTATTAAGAAAATTAAAGATCAGTATCGATTTGTCGTAACCATAAAATTTAAAGATATAGATATAAGTGAAATTAAATATATCATTGAATCTTTAAAAGAAGATTTAATAAGTATTAGATATTATCCAAATTTAGACAATATGTAGGTGATTATATGAAAATAGTATTTATGGGAACCCCACTGTTTGCAGCTGAAGTATTAGAAATGTTGATCAAAGAACATCAAGTTGTTATGGTGGTTACTCAGCCTGATAAAGCTGTAGGTAGAAAAAAAATTAAAATGCCATCTATCGTTAAAGAGATTGCTTTAAAACATCAGATTGAAGTTTTCCAACCTGAAAAAATCAAAGAAGATTATCAAAAAATCATAGATGTAAAACCAGATTTTATCATCACTGCCGCTTATGGACAAATCTTGCCAAAAGCTTTATTAGATCAAATAAAAGCCATTAATGTCCATGGATCTCTACTTCCAAAATACCGTGGAGGAGCACCAATTCAATATGCACTATTTAATGGTGATGAAAAAACTGGTGTTACGATCATGTATATGGCATATAAAATGGATAGTGGTGACATCATAAAACAAGATGAAATTCGTATAGAATCTGATGAGGATTATTTGTCTTTAACAAAAAAATTATCAACCTTAGGTACAAGATTATTAAAAGAGGTTTTAATAGATATAGAAAATGATAAGATCATCTCTATACCTCAAGATGAATTAAAGGTGAGTTTTGCTAAAACACTTACTTATGAAGATGAGTTTCTAGATTTCAATCTAAAAACTGATCAAGTGATTAACAAAATTAAAGGTTTATCACCAGAACCTGGAGCTTATAGTTTCATTAATAATCAGAAGATCAAAGTCTATAAAGCCAAAAAAAGTGATATAATAATAGATAAAGTAGGGACACCTGGACAAGTCATCAAAGTAAAAAAACAATTCATTGTTAAAACGCAAGATGGTGCAGTAGAAATCTTAAGCGTTCAAATACCAGGCAAAAATATTATGCCTGCAAAAGATTTTTTAAATGGACAAAACTTTATATCAGAAAATGATGTATTTAACAAAGGAGATTCCAAATGAGCAAGGAAAAGAAAAAATTAATATTTACTAGACAAGAAATGTTTGAATTAAACAAAAAGATGTTACTAAAGCGTGGTGTAAGTATTGAATCGATTGCAGAAATATCATATATGCAACAATCTAAATACTCTGATAATGTAAGCCGTGCGATTTGTATTGAGTCTGTAGAAAAAATTTTATCATTAAGAGATGTATTCCATCATGTTCAATTAGCTGCTGAAATTGACCGTTTAGCAGAAGATAAAATGTTTCAAGGACCTATACAAGACATTATTTTAGAAGATTTAGGGTTATTTGGTGTTGATGAAACATTAGGTTTAGATGTTTCTGGATTATATGGAACCATTGGACAAACAAATTTTGGTGACATTGATGTTAATAAACATGGTATCGTAAAAAGATTAAATGATGCTGGAAAAGAAGAAGGCATTTGCCATACATTCTTAGATGATATCGTAGGAGCTATAGCTGCTGCAGCATCAACAAGAGTTGCTCAAGTATTAAATGAAGATTTAGCGCATGAAGATGTAGATGTTAAAAGATTTAGCATCTTTGACTTATAACAACAAAGGATGATCTTTAGTGGATAGTACGAAAAAAAAGAAACGAAGATTTTGGGATTTAAAAACACTTGGCAAAGATATATTTGCTAAGTTTTTTGGATTTGAACAAGGTGTAGATATAACAAATGATGTAGCAGTTTTATATCGTCGTAATATTGTTATAAAAAATATAGTCTTTGTCTCTAATATCATGTATACCATTATTTTACTTGTCTTATCTTTATCAAGTAATAGTCAAGTATCAGATTGGGTTGTAACAGTCATGGCGTTTCCAATCACTTATGTTATCAATAAGTTGTTAAATAAATTAATCCATTTAGATCCTGAGGATAAGACAAAACAGAATGTAGCAATGTATGTTGCGGCATTCTATATTTTCTTTTCATCTGTCTTAATTTACGCAAGATTATACACCAATGAATATTTTGAAACTGGTGCTTATATTTTAATGTATTATGCAGTTGTCGTTATTTCTTTATATCAAGAAAAAAAGCTATTAAGCAGTAGTTTTCAAGGCTTACTTGCACTACTTACAGTGATTCACTTAATTTGGACTTATAACTTTCATGGTCTTGTTAATGGACAAACAATTGTAGAGTTTTTACCTAATTTCTTAAGACTACCGGAGTTTAGTGATATTTTGCTTAGAACGTTATTATTTATTTTATTTTATTTTGTAGTTTATGCCATCGTGTCGATGGGGCAATATATGCAAGAAGAAAGAAAAAAAGAACTAATCAAAAGAAGACAAGTCCAAACTGATTTTTCTCATATTGTAGGTGACTTATTTACAGTAGTTTTTTCATCATCATATACGCTGATGGATAAAAGACATGCTTATCAGGTGCAACAAATGAGCCAAAAGTTGGCTGATTATTATGGACTGAATCAAGAATCCATGACAAAATTAAATGAATATTCGATGATTCATCTACAGTATCAAGAAATTAAGCATTTGTTAAATGATATTAATACCGATGATGAAAAGACCTATGATCTTTTAAAAAATCAAACTGAATTGGGATCGAAAATTGCTAAACGTATTCAGTTAGCACAAAAGTGCGAGGATATTGCAAGAGCACATATTGAAGATACAGCAAATGAAAAATTCTTAAAAGAAATGCTTTTAATACAACCAGAAATAGAGGCTCAAATTATCTTATTAAGTGATCTATATATAACCATGAGATCACATAGATCTTATAAAAGACCGATGGCACATTCAATTGTCTTAAAACAATTTCAAGGTGAGTTAGGTAATTATTTTGATTATGATTTAAAAGAAAGATTTTTAAAGTTTAATGACGAATTTTCTGAGATGTATAATAATTTTTAATCTCAAGGATATCAATTGACATTTGATATGAAATCATGTAAGATTAGATAGAATAATTTATAAAAAAATTATCTTATTAAGAGCTATCGAGGCTAGTGACCGAAGACGTAGCAGCAACCTATTTAATTAGGTGCTCATCACGAGGGGTTTATCCCAACAATAAGGAAAAAGTGCCGCTTTCCTTATGGGAAGTGGTTTTTTTAATAAAAAGGAGTGTATAAAAATGTACAAATTATTTAGTAGTGAATCTGTCACAGAAGGACATCCAGATAAATTATCAGACTATATTTCTGATTCTATATTAGATGCATGTTTAGAACAAGATCCTGAATCTAGAGTAGCGATTGAAACAGCAGTGACAACCCATTATTGTTTACTATTTGGTGAGATTACGACCAAAGCAGTTGTTGATTATAAAAAGATAGTCAAACAAGCGATTCTAGATATAGGCTATACGAAAGAGGTTTATGGTTATAGTGTAGATACAGTTGAAATCGACATTAAGATTAAGGAACAATCACCTGATATTGCACTAGGTGTGAATAAAGATGATCAAAAATCACTTGGAGCGGGTGATCAAGGGTTGATGTTTGGTTATGCAAATCAAGATACTGATACCTTTTTACCTTTACCTATATACTTAGCACATCGTTTAGCAGAAAGATTGAGTTATGTTAGAAAAACAGGTATTGTAGAAGGACTTCGTCCTGATGGAAAAACACAAGTAACTGTTGCATATGATGAAAATCATAAGCCAAAATATATTCATACTGTTGTTTTATCAACACAGCATGATGAGTTTTGGAATCAAAAAGATCTTCATGAAGCTATGTTAGAGCATGTCATTCGTCCAGAACTAAAAGATTATGATACAACAAAGACTGTTTATCAAATTAATCCAACAGGTCGTTTTATTATTGGCGGTCCACATGGTGATGCAGGTTTAACAGGTAGAAAGATTATCGTTGATACATATGGTGGTTATGCAAGACATGGTGGTGGAGCATTTTCTGGAAAAGATGCGACTAAAGTAGATAGAAGTGCTGCATATATGGCTAGATACATTGCTAAAAATATTGTTGCTAGTGATGTAGCAACCGAATGTGAAATTCAAATAGCATATGCGATTGGACTATCAGAGCCTGTTAGTTTTTCAATTAATACATTTAATACAGAAAAAATAGATATAGATAAGATATATGAAGCAGTATATGCAAATTTTGATCTAACACCTAAAGGCATTATTAAAACGCTTAAACTTAATAGACCAATCTATAAAAAAACTGCGGCATATGGCCATTTTGGGCGAAATGTTGATGATTTCACTTGGGAAAGTACAGATAAGATTGAAATATTTAAGAAATTATTATAAAATGAAAGCGGTGATGAATAATGAATGAACAATTAAAACAATTAGAAACAAGAAGATTGGCAATTGCAAATGCGCATAAAAAGAATACTTTAATAGCAGGTTTATTTTTTATACCTTCGATTATTTCTTTTATTTTTGGACTAACTGAAGGCTTAACTGCTTTATTAATTGTTGGGGTTGTCTTATTTATTGTTGTTATCGTTTTTGCTGGAAGAGCTGCTGCTCAATCAAGCAAATATAGAAGAATTATTAAAACTGAATTGATTAATGTACTTTTAAGTGATCAATTCGAAAATGTTTTATATGATCCAAATAGTTCTATATCTGTTTCAAAGATTAATGAAACAGGTACAGTTAGAAGACCAGATAGATTCCGTGGAGAAGATTATATCAAAGGTAGTTATAAGGGTATTGATTTTGAAGTCTCTGATGTTGATTTAAAACAAAGAGTTGAACATAGGGACAAAAATGGAAATGTTCATGTCACTTATGAAACTTATTTTAAAGGTCGCTGGTATATTTATACCTACCAGAAACAATTTGATAAAGTTTTAAAAATAGTTGAAGGTAGAGGTAGTCAAGTCAATAAAAAGAATTTGGAGAAATTTGACACCGAAAGTATTGAATTTAATAAAAAATTTGATATCTTTGCTTCAACAAAAGAGTTTGGCTTTTATTTAATTACACCATCTATGATAGAAAAACTACTCGAACTAGAAAAACTTCATAGAGGATCAATCCTATACTGTTTTATGAATAATCAGCTACATATTGGTGTTAATGATCGTAAAGATTATATGGAATTTAAACTAAAAACACCAATAAATGAAGAAACACTTGGTGTGTTTATGTCAGATATTGAACTTATTCCAGCGATTGTGAATGAGTTTAGATTAGATAGTACAAAATTTAAATAAATCATAAAGGGAAGGAGAAAACATATATGCCAGATCCAATTGTATTAGTATTAATTATTGTTGGTGCCGTTGCACTTATTATCTTAGCTTGGTACATATCAACACTTAATTCATTTAGACGTATGCTTGTTAAAATCGATGAATCAGAATCAAGTATTGATATCGCACTTACAAAACGTTTTGATATGTTAACTAAAATGTTTCAAGCAACTAAAGGTTACATGAAACACGAACAAGAAACACTTCAAAAAGTTATCGCTATGAGACAACCTGCTCATTCAGCACCAATGGAACAAAAACAAGAATTTGCTGATCAAGTATCAAGAGGTCTTCAAGCGATTAATGTTGTTGTAGAACAATACCCTGAGCTAAAAGCATCAGAAAGTATTACTAACTTACAAAATGCGACAGTCGAAGTTGAAGAAAACCTTCAAGCATCTAGAAGAGTTTATAATTCAAATGTTTCTATATACAATCAAAAAGTTGTAGTATTCCCTACAAACATCGTTGCAAACATGAAACATTTTGAAAAACGTGCATTCTTTGAAGCTGAAGCTGCGAAGAGAGCAGATGTAACATTTGATTTCTAAAATAAAACGCCAAGCGTTTTATTTTTTTTGCTTTATATTGCCTTTTTTCATAATTATGGTAAAAATCATGAATAGCTAAAAATGCTTGTAAAATCGGCTCTATTATAGTAATATAATAGAGAACGAAAAGGATGTGGATGTATGCTAAAAAAATGGTTTGATCCAAGCAAACGAGAACTTAAAAGAGCTAAAAAAATTGCTGAAGATGTGTTTGCATTGGAAGAAACAATGGCAAAATTATCGGATCAAGATATAAAAAATAAAACAGAAGAATTTAAACAAAGATACCTTAATGGAGAAACACTAGATGAGCTTATGGTTGAAGCTTTTGCAGTTGTTAGAGAGGCATCTAGAAGAGTTACAGGACTTTTTCCTTACTTTGTGCAAGTTGAAGGTGCAGTTGCGATTTTTGGTGGTAATATCGCTGAAATGAAGACTGGTGAAGGTAAAACCTTAACTGCAGTTATGCCAGCTTATTTAAGTGCAATTAATGGCGAAGGTGTTCATATTGTTACAGTTAACGAATATTTAGCTAAACGTGAAGCTGAAGGAGAAATCGGAGATTTATTCCGTTTTTTAGGCTTAACAGTTGGTCTTAATTTAAGAGATATAACAAGAGAAGAGAAAAAAGAAGCATATGATTGTGATATTTTATATTCAACAAATTCAGAATTAGGATTTGATTATTTAAGGGATCACATGGTTTTATATGCTAAAGACATGGTTGCTAGACGTGGACTTAATTATGCAATCATCGATGAAGTTGACTCGATATTAATTGATGAAGCTAGAACACCACTTATTATTTCTGGTGGTTCTAAGAATAATCAAAATTTATATGCAGCAGCAGATCGATTCGCAAAATCACTAAGAGATGAAGATTTTGAAATTGAAATAGAAACTAAAAGTATCGCTCTTACCCAAAGTGGTATTGAAAAAGCAGAGCGTATTTTTCAAATAGATAATTTATATGACTTATCTCATGTATCTTTAGTTCATCATATCAATAATGCACTTCGTGCTAATTATATTATGTCTAGAGATAAGGAATATGTGGTAAGTGATGGAGAAGTTTTAATTGTCGATCAGTTTACAGGTCGTATTTTAAGAGGCCGTCAGTTTTCTGAAGGATTGCATCAAGCATTAGAAGCTAAAGAAAATGTACAAATTAAACGTGAGACTGTTACGGTTGCGACCATAACATATCAAAATTTCTTTAGAATGTATAAGAAATTATCAGGGATGACTGGGACAGCTAAAACAGAGGAAGAAGAATTTAGAGACATTTATAACATGGATGTTATTGAAATTCCAACCAATGCTCCAGTCATTAGAAAAGATGAACCAGATTATATCTACGCATCTTTAGAAGAAAAATTTAAAGCATTAGTTGATGAAGTCGAAAGAAGACATCAATTAGGACAACCAATTTTGATTGGTACAATCGCAGTTGAGACATCAGAAGATTTATCTAGAATGTTAAAAGCTAAGCGTATTCCACATGAAGTGTTAAATGCTAAGAACCATGAAAGAGAAGCTGAAATCGTTGCGAAAGCAGGATTTAAAGGTTCAGTTACGATTGCGACGAACATGGCTGGTCGTGGGACGGATATTAAACTAGGTGAAGGCGTTGTTGAATTAGGCGGTTTAGCTGTTATTGGTAGTGAACGCCATGAATCAAGACGTATTGATAATCAGTTAAGAGGTCGTAGTGGTCGTCAAGGGGATCCAGGATACTCTAGATTCTATTTGTCAGCTGAAGATGAACTGATGATGAGATTTGGTGGCGAATCATTTAAACGTAGAATTGAAATGCTTGAACGCATGAACACAACAGGTGAGCCACTTGCATCTAAAATATTTACAAGATTTGTTTCTAGTGCACAAAAGCGTATTGAAGGAAACAACTATGATTCTAGAAAAACAGTATTAAAATATGATGATGTATTACGTAAACAAAGAGAAATCATTTATCAAAATAGAAGAGATGTACTTATTTTAGAATCAATTGAAGATCAAGTAAGACAAACAATTACCAATTCACTTTTAGGTCAAGTAGAACAGTTCATACACCTTGTTGGTAAAAATGAATTTAAAGTTGATTATGATCAAATACTTACACATTTTAATGGTAATATTTTTTATCAAGATACGCTTAAAAAAGAAGAGATTGAAAAATTAAGTCATGATGAAATTAAAGATCATATTTTAAATATAGGATTACATTCAATCGATGATAAGAAAAACAACTTCCCACCAGAAGTGTTTAATGAATTTTTAAAAGTTGTTATGTTAAGAGTCATAGACACTTATTGGATGAGACACATCGATGCGATGAGTGAACTTAGACAAGGGGTATCTCTACAAGCATATGGACAACAACAGCCACTTACAATTTATCAACAAGAAGGGCTACGTATGTTTAATGAAATGATTGCAAATATTTCTAATGATGTAACAAGATATGCAATTAGAGCACAAATTAAGTATGATCAAGAAAGAGAAGCAGTTGTTAAAAACACGCAGACCAATCAAGGGATTACTGATAATAAACCAAAGAAACCAAAAGTTAGAAAAAATAGAGGGCAAAGAAACTTACCTTGGCGATAGGAGAATAATTGATGGAACGCTATGATGTAAACAAGATGATCAATGAACTCAAACAATCAATTGAAGACTTCAAAAACGCAATCCAACCAGAAAAGTTGGAAAAAAAATATGTAGAACTCAATCAAAAAATGCAACAACCAGATTTTTGGTCTAATACTAATGAAGCCAAAAAAGTTACAAAAGAAGCCAATCAAATCAGACAAAGAGTCGATCATTTAAATCAATTAAAAACTAAATTAAAAAACATTATTGATTGGGCAGATCTATCCGAAGAGCAAACAGAAGAATGGGATATATTAGAATCTGATCTTGTTCAACTAGATAAAGAATTTAAAGCATTTGAATTAGAGACAATATTAAATGGCACGTATGATGAAAATAATGCGATTATTGAAATACATCCAGGTGCTGGAGGTACTGAATCACAAGATTGGGCTGATATGTTATATCGCTTATATTCTAGATATGCACAAAGAAAGAAATACAAGATAGAAATTCTTGATTATCAATCTGGTGATGAAGCAGGCATTAAAAGTGTAGTGATGCTTATTAAAGGTGCTTATGCGTATGGATATTTAAAAGCTGAGCGTGGGGTCCATCGATTGGTGAGAATTTCACCATTTGATTCAAATGCAAGAAGACATACATCGTTTGCTTCAATCGATGTTATTCCAGAAATCAATGATGAAATTGATATAGAGATTAAAGATGAAGATTTAAAAATTGATGTATATCGTTCAAGTGGTGCTGGAGGCCAGTCTGTTAACACAACAGATTCAGCAGTAAGAATTACACATCTACCAACAAATATTGTTGTTACATGTCAAAATGAACGTAGTCAGTTAAAAAATAGAGAAACAGCGATGAGTCTTTTAAAAGCAAAACTTGCTCAAGAAGAGATTAAAAGACAAGAAGCTCAAATTAAAGATATAAAAGGTGAGCAAAAAGATATTGCTTGGGGTTCACAAATTAGATCTTATGTATTTCATCCTTACCAAATGGTTAAAGATCATAGAACAAATTATGAAGTTGGTAATGTCGATTTAGTGATGGATGGAGATATCGATGGATTTATTAATGCTTATTTAAAAGCAGGTGATGTGAATGAATAAAATGAAAATGTTGGAGATTTTAGAAATCACAGGAGGAGTTATCCTCCTGACTTTAGGTTTCTATTTTTTCTTATTGCCGCAAAATTTAGTTATTGGTGGTGTAATGGGTATATCTGTTTTACTTAGAGATGTGATACCTGTTTCAACATTTGTGCTAGTAGCAAATTTGGTTTTACTTCTTGTAGGACTTATTTTTTTGGGAAAAGCATTTTTTTTAAAAACTGTTTATGCTACATTACTACATCCACTCATTTTATTAGTACTAGAATTAACTGTAGAAGCGAATTTCTTCATGAAGTATATGAATGAGAGCCCTTATATGGTTTCTGCACTGTTTGGAGCTTTGTTTGTTGGCGTAGGGCTGGGCATGGTGATTAGAAATAATGCGACTACTGGTGGTATTGATATTGTGCAAAATATCATGCATAAGTTTTTGCATATCCCTTTTACTTGGGCATTATATATCATTGATGGTACGATTATTGCAATTGCGTTATTTGTGGATTTTCAAGCAGGACTTTACGCATTTGGAGCCATGTTACTCAGTGGAATGATCATTGACAGATTATCTATTGAAGGTAAATCTGGATTTACTGTCTTTATCTTAACGGATAAAACCAAAGAAATGCAGGCTGAAATTTATGATAAATTAGACCGCGGACTTACAAAGATTAAAGTTGTCGGCGGATATACCAATAAAGAAAAAGAAATGATTTTATGTACGATTGATCGGATGCAACTTTATACATTTAAACTCATCATTAAACGAATTGATCCAAATGCATTTACATTTGTCACAAGAACTAAAGAAGCATTCGGATTTGGATTTAGTAAAGGAAGTGCGACATGGAAAATAGAAAATTAGGCATTATTTTTATCTTGGCAGTAGCTCTAGCTTTTTTTGCAGGCTTTCAAGTACAAACATTTTTTGTAGATAACGAACCGGAACCATTTGTAGATGTCTATACAGAAATAACTGAAGCGCTTGACAGATATTATTTATATGATTTAGAAGATGCTGAAAAAGAAGCGGCTTTTCTAGCGCAAATGCAAGGTATCGTTTCATCATATGCTGAAGCAAATGATGATCCATACACACGTTTGTTTTCAAATCCAGTAGGATTTGCACCTACAGATGCTGAATCTTATATAGGCATTGGTATTACTATTCAAAATGAGTTTGATTTTTTAAGAGTACTAGATGTCACTTATCAAGGACCAAGTTACCAAAAATTGTATCCTAATGATATGATTGTTGGACTTGTGATTGATGATCAACAGGTGTATTTTAAAGATTTAGATCAAAATATCAATATCACATCTTATCTTGCAGGCACTAAAGATGAAACAAAATCACTGATTGTTGTTCATCCAGATGAAACTGAAGAAGTCATTGATATTACTTATGATGAAATCTTAACACCAACAGCTTATCACCAAACGATTAGTGATGGTATAGGTTATATAAAAATTACTGAGTTTTCTAGCTATATCGAAGGTGTTACTGAAGGTACAGCTAAAGTATTTTCTGATTCATTAAATACACTTGAATCAGAGTTGTTAAAAGATGAAACAGATACGTTGATCATAGATTTAAGAAATAATCCAGGAGGCGCATTATCTGCACTTCATAACAATAACGAAAGTGGTGTTATACCTGGCATTTTACAATTACTTTTACAAAAAGATGTAGAAAGACCACTCTTTTCTATGATTAATAAAAATGATGTGACGACAAATTATCTTGGCGGTCTATCTACACCTAAAGCCTACGATATCAAAGTATTAGTCAATGAGTATTCTGCATCGGCAGCAGAAGTTCTAGCTGCTGCATTAAGCATTAATGGTGGATATGAACTTTACGGTATGCCTACATATGGTAAAGATGTATATCAAAATACCGTATCATTAACGACTATTAATTCAATGACTTATTATTTAACATATACAGAAGGATATTGGTTATATGACCAAGGTAAAAAAATATCTGAAAATCCATTAAATGTAGAGTTAATCATTCAAGAAGGATATCAAGCAATTGAACAAATGATGTTTGAAGAAGAGCTTAGTATCGATATGGTTGATGATTCTTTAATTAATTATCAAGCGTTTTTAAATCTATATTTTGAATTAGATGACAATAATTTAATACGCACAGACGGATATTTTGATCAAAAAACTGAAGATTATCTCTTACAGTTTCAACAAGAAAACAGTTTAACTGAGAGTGAGAAACTAGATTTTGAAACTGCAAGTCATATGTTTGATTTACTTAAACAATATCAAAATGATTTGCAATATGATTATCAACTTCAGGAAGTTATAGGAATGATATAACAAATGAGAACTTTGATGGAAGTTAAAAAACTAAAAAGCGGATATAAAGTGTTTTTTGACGATGATACAGAATCTATCTTGATTGAACAAGATATCTATTTCAAATTTCATTTAAAACCAGGATTAACTATCGATGAAAAAACTTATCAAAAGATGGTGTCAGAAAATAACGAGCTTTTTTACATGCGTCTTGGAATCTTAAAGTTAAAACGGATGCAGACAGAAAAAGAACTTTATACATATCTTGTTGAAAAAGGATGCTCTAAATCATTAGCATTGAAGTTGATTAGTTATTATAAAGATAAAAAATATCTTAATGATGAAGAGTATGCAAAAATTTATGTTGAGTTTAAAAAGCATCAACAAGGTCCTAGTCTATTAAAATCTAACTTAGAGAAGAAAGGCATTGACCAAGATATAGTTAATCAAGCAATTCAAAAAGTTGATCAAGAAGAAATATTAGAAAAACTTATTTTAAAAAAAATCTCAACCAATAAAAATAAAACTAAAAAACAATTATACATAACAACTAAAACCTATTTTTTATCTAAAGGATTTCAAAATGATTTGATTGATTCATTATTAAATCAAGCAATGAATGATTTAAAATTTGATGAGACTGATTTACTTAATAAAACATTTGATCAGATCTATCATAAATTAAAAGATAAAAAATCTGGATATGAACTAAAAGCTCTTATTAAACAAAAACTTTATCAAAAGGGATTTAGTTTAACGGACATTGAAAACATTTTTATAGATAAAGACGTTCTATCATGATAAAATCATGGTAGAACTTTTTTAAAGGAGTCATTCATGATATTATGGAAAAATGGATATATTCATACACTTAAGTTTGAAGATGAAATGCATTATCAAATGGCAACACATCAAGGACTCATTGTTGGATTTGATGATGAGATTAACGATTTATCATTTGATAAAGAAATAGATTTAAAAAATAATCATCTTTATCCAGGCTTTGTAGATAGTCATCTACATATTGTTGGTTATGGTCAAAAATTGTCAGTCATTGATATATCTTTATATCATGAACAAGAAAAACTTCTTAACTTCTTAAGAGAACAAACACTTTTAGGTCACACATTTTTTGAAGGATATCACAATATAGGCATTACAAAACATATGCTAAATAGTATATTAAATGATAGACCTCTTATTTTAAGACACAGGGATTACCATAGTGTTACTGTCAATGATGTCGTTTTAAATGAAACAAATTTAAAAAGTCAAACCGGATATCTAACAGAAGATGATGCAAAATTAGTTTTAGCTAAATATCAAACTTATCAGCATCAAGATATCGTATCAATGATTGATAAATCAATCACTAAACTATATACTTATGGGATTACTGGTGGACATTCAGATGATTTATTTTATTTTAACGGTTATCAAGATACACTAAAAGCGTTTATAGAAGTACTTCATGAAAAACCTTTTAGAGCACATTTATTAATGCATTATAAAATTATTGATGATTTTAAAAAATCAAAAGCGAAATTTTTAGATCAAAATGATTATCTTCAATTAGGAGCAGTTAAAATCTTTTATGATGGCACATTATCATCAAAGACTGCACTTTTATATCACCCTTATGCTCATGATGATGAGCAAGGCTTGCGTATGTTTGATAAAAAGACGCTTGAAAATCTAATCATTAAAGTTAGAAAACTAAATCTACCTTTAGCAATTCATATTATTGGTGATCTTGCATTAGAAGAAACATTGACGCTATTAAACATGTATCCTCCAAAAAAGGGACTGCATGATAGAATCATTCATGCGTCATTAGCTAGTAAAAAAGCTATAGAAATGATGAAAGACATGCCTTTGATTATAGATATACAACCACAATTTATTACATCAGATCTACCAGATATTCTAGATTTATTTTCTAAAAAGCCAGAGTTTATCTATCCATTTAAAACATTTTTAAATCATCATTTAACCATATGTGGATCAAGTGATGCACCTGTTGAAATGCCTAATCCATTATTAGGTATGTATGCTGCAATCTATAGAAAATTAAGTGATGGTAAAATCTTTCAAAAACAAGAAAAATTAACACATTATGAAGCTTTAAAACTTTATACAACTTACGCGAATATACCAACATATAAAGCAAATAGAGGATTATTAGATATAGGATATATCGCTGATTTCACAGTTTTATCAAAGGATTTTTTAAAACTAGAAGAAGCAGATTTTTTCAAAGATTTGGTAGAAATGACTGTGGTTGATGAAAAAATTGTCTATTCGAAGTGAAAGACTTGAATTGATTTAAATTAATGATAAAATGATAAGCGATAAGGGGTTGAAAAACATGAAAATTGAATTTTGGTTAGACTATCTATGCCCAAAATGTTACTTGCAACATCAAATAATTGAAAACATGCTAAAAAACTATGATATTGATCAATTAGAACTCATTTATCGCAGTTATGAAATGGTTGATGATGAGCATTTTGATTCATCTTTAGCATATGATGATTTTATAGCAACATATAAGAAAATGGATTTAAAGGAAGTACAAGACTTTTTAAAAAAAGAGCATATTGATGTAAAACTATTTAGAATACATGATGTACATCGTATGGCACATTTAGCAAAAAAGAAACATGTGTCTAGAGTTTTTAACCAATTAGTATTTGATGCCATATATAAAGACCATATGGATTTAAGTAATCATGAACATTTAAAACAAATTAGTTTATTAGCAGGACTTGAAGAAAAAGAAGTAGATGAAGTGTTATCGACTAATCTTTTTACGAATCAAGTCATATCTAATCGTGAAAATGCTCAACTTAAAGGCATTTATGACCTACCTTTTTTAAGAATTAACGGTAAGACTAAACTTAAAGGTTTACAAACTGAACAATCCTTAATCAACACAATTAATCAGTCATTTATTGCATTTAATGAAACTGAGTTTTGCGAAGGTGAACATTGTGTGAGGAAAAAACGACAATAAATCCTTTTTTAGGATTTTTTTGTTGAAAAATAGAGAAAATAACCAATTATTTACTAATTATATAGCATTTTTCTAACATATATGATATAGTTAGTAAGGTTAAAAAGAATTGAGGAAAAAGATGAATATATTATTTAATGATTTACCTATTTTAGAAGAAACAAAACAAGCCATTCAGGCTTTAGGATTAGTTGAAACAACAGACATTCAACATCACACAATTTTTAAAATGTTAGAGAAAAAAGATTTAATTGGACAAGCACAAACAGGAACAGGAAAAACTTTCGCTTTTGCCATTCCGATGATTGAACATATCGATCCTAAAAACAAAAACATTCAAGGACTAGTTATATGTCCTACTAGAGAATTAACTTTACAAGTTTATAAAGAATTTTTAAAATTAATTAAATTTAACAAAGATATTAGAATCACATCTATTTATGGTGGAGAATCATATCAAAAGCAATTTAAAGCACTTGCGAATCATCCACATATTGTGGTTGCGACTCCAGGTAGAGCAATTGATCATTTAAATCGTAAGACGATGGATTTATCAAATTTAAATATGCTTATTATGGATGAAGCAGATGAAATGCTTAAAATGGGTTTCCAAGATGATTTAGAAACACTTTTAAAAGATACACCACAAGATAGACAAACTGCATTATTTTCAGCAACAATTCCAGCATTTATTAAAGAAGTTGCCAAAAAATATCAAAAAACACCAGATATTATTAAAATAAAAACAGAGTCATTAACTGTGGATAAAATTGAACAATTTTATTATATGATTAAAAAATCTGATCGTGACCAACTCTTATTACGTGTACTTGATTATTATAATCCAAGCTCAGCAATCATTTTTGCGAACACGAAAAAAGACGTTGATCATATCGCTGCATTCCTACAAAAGTATCAATTTGAAGCAGATGCACTTCACGGTGATTTAAAGCAATCTCAAAGAGATTATGTTATGAATAGATTTAGATCTAGACAACTTACATTACTTGTAGCAACAGATGTTGCAGCAAGAGGATTAGATATCTCACATGTTGATGTCGTATTTAATTATGAACTTCCATTTGAAGATGAAATCTATGTGCACCGTATTGGCCGTACTGGTCGTGCTGGTGAATCTGGAAAATCAATATCATTTGTATACCCTTCTATGAGAGGTAAACTCATGATGATTGAAAGATATATCAAACTTAAAATGGTAGAATTAGAAATACCATCATTATTAGAAATCAAACAAAAACAAGATGAAGTTTTAATTGAGACTGTTAAACATTATACAGATTCAAAAACTCAAGATTACAGTGATATGATTAATAACTTAATTAATGAAGGTTATGATAAAGATGATATCATATCAGCTTTAGTAGAAAGACTTTCTAAGCAAACTAAAGCATATGAAGATATTTCTAAACCAAGAACTAAACAAGATTCATTTGAACAAAAAACATCTAGATCAACCAACAATAGAAGAGATAGAAATTCTAACTCAAGAGATCAAAGAAGTTCAAATCGTGGTAGAGATTCAAAAAGATCACAAGATAATACATACTATACTGCAGTGATGAATGTTGGTAAAAATGATGGTCTTAGAGCACCACATTTAATTGATTATTTAAAGAAGAATGCAGACATGTATCCAAAAAATATTGGTGACATCAATATCAAAGATGATCAAACAGAATTTCAAATTCACATAAAAGCTGTTAAAAGGCTTGACCAAGTAAACGACAAAATATTTAAAGGCCGTAAATTAAAGTTCAAAATTACCAAATAATAATTGAATAATTAATAGAAAATATGAACATTTCATGATACAATAAGTATGGGATTTCATATTTTTTTATATATATATAAAGGAGGACTTACATGGCACATCTATTTGACCGCATGCATGAAAACTTTTTTAGTGTGCTTTCCTCTCCAAATAGAAATACATATATTGATTGTATTTTTATCATTTATAATGCAATAGATACAATTGAAGATGCTTTTCAGGGGGATCGTGAATATATCATTTCTAAGCTTGTTGATTATTTTGATGATCAACAAACAGATGATTTTGAAGATATGGACGAAGATGAACAATCAAATACTTCAAGACAAAAAGCAGTCCATGTCATTAACGTTTTAAAAAAGAATGGATGGATTGGTGAAGAAGAATTAGGCGATTATAAAACATCCTTAAATCTATTTGACTATTCAATTCAAATTATAGATATATTAAACCGTATAAAAAATAATCAACAAAACGAATATACTGGAGAAATTTATACAGTGTATTCCCTTTTGTCTAGCTTTTCTCTTGAAGAAGGCATTGGTGTCTTAGAGCAAGCTTATTTAAAAACCAATGATATCATTAGAAAACTAAAAGCTTTAAAAGCAAATATTTATCGTTTTTATTATGATATTACGAAAAAGCATTCTAAAAAAGATCTACCTTTACTCTTAGAAAAACTTCTTGTTGAATATAAACAAAACTTTTTTGATTCAGCTTATTATAATTTAAAGACCACAGATAGTTTATCAAGATATAAGCGAGGGATTTTAGAGTCTATATCAAAAATCCAAAATGATGGGGATTTAATGGATGAGCTTGCAAAAGCAGTAATTAAATTAAAGCGAATTGAAGATTATAATGATGCCTTTATGTATGTCGAAGATCGCATGCGTTTTATATCTGATAGTTTCACAGCATTAGAATACTTGATTTTAGCTATTGATCGTAAAAATGAACAATACATTACAGCAGCTGCATCTAAGATTTTATTTTTTACGAATCAATCTGATGATATCGAAGGTATTTTTAATCGTTTGTTTAGAATTATCTTAAATCATAAGGACCTAGATTTAAATCAATTGTTTAATATATCGCAAATAAGAAATCTAGATACCGATTCATTATACAACCAGAGAAGAGCACGTATTAAGCCAGAGCCTGAAGAACTTAATTTTGATGATAGTCTTATATCTGAGGAGTTTAGAAAAGAAAAAATTAAAGCTTTACTCAAAAATAATATTTATGGTAAAAAAGAAATCGACTTATATGTTAGATCATTATTGGCAGATAAAAAACAAATTGAAGCGAAAGACATTCAATTAGACACTCAAGAAGATTTTGTGAAATTAATCCTGATTTTCTTATATTCGAAATCTGTTGGTATGCATTATGATATCAAACTATTAGATCACAAATGTAAAGTGAATTTTATCACTTTCCAAAACTTTGTGATAAAAGGAGTTTAAAAGATGAATAAGACAAATGCTATGAAACAATTTAATGAATCCTATCAACAATTAAAAGAAGGCGAAAAGAATAATGTTTCAAGAATTATCAATAAATTATTGCAAGTGAATTTCTTAACTAAAAGAAAACCTGGTGATGCGAGTGATTATCGTTTTATTCTGGCTTTCAAGGAAGTCTTTATTGCGTATTTCGCGCTTGCTGATTTCACATTAAACATCCACCGAGAAGATGAAGTCGTCTATATTGCAAATGATCAATTGTTTAATCATATGCGACTTAGAAAAACAGAAAGTATTATGATTTTAATTTTAAGAATTTTATATCAAAGAAAAAGTGATTATGTAACACTTGATGATGATGTGGAAATCTTTTTACATGAAATTCATAGTGAACTGACAAGAATTGGTTATTTAGATCATAAAAGAATTACAAAGGATCGATTAAAACCAGCATTAGTTTTTTTAAGAAACTATAATATGATTGACTATATCGATCGTGGTCTACACGATGATGCAAGAATTAAAATTTATCCAACAATTTTATATGTCACAAACCTAGATTCGATTAAGGAAGTCGTAGATCGCCTTGATGAATATACGGAAGGAGATACATCTGATAATGAAGAAACTGACGAAGATTAAGTTAATCAATTGGCATTTGTTTTCAAATCAAACGATTGAAATAAAAGATAATGCGCTAATATCAGGTGAAAATGGATCAGGTAAATCAACTTTACTAGATGCAATGCAATATCTTTTGGTTGGTGGTAGAAGTGGTGCGAAATTTAACATCGCAGCTACAGATGATGCAAAACGTACGCTTGATGGTTATATTAAAGGTCGCATTGGTGCAGAAAATAAAGAATATTTAAGAAATGGTGATGTCATCACTCATTTAGCATTGGAATATTTTGATGAGCAAAGCAAGCAATACTCTACGATGGGTGTTGTTTTAGAATTACCTAAATCAGGGAATTTAAAAGAACGTTTTTATTTACTTGATAATATATCAATTCATGATAGCTTATTTTTAGATAAGAAATATCCAAGAGATTATAAATCAATGAAGCAATATCTAAAAACTTTAGATGTTGATTTTTCACCATTTGAATCACAAAGAAAGTATAGAGAAGCACTTGCTAGATTCTTTGGTATGGATGCAACTAAATACGCAAGAATCTTACCTAAAGCACTCGCTTTTAGATCGATTGATTTACAACAATTTGTTTTTGAATTCTTACTTGATGATGATCCGATTGATATTCAATCACTTAAGAATAACGTGGCACAATTAAAGAAAATTGAACACCAAATTCAAAATGATCGTGAAAAACTTACAAAACTTGATTCTATTACCCAAAAAGGCGAAGAGATCGAGCAAAACATGAAACAAAAAGATATTAATGAAATCATTGATCAATTAAATTGGGTAGAAAAAAGAGAACAATTTGTTAAAGAAAATGAGAATAAATTGGTTAATATTAATAAGCAATTAGATTTCTTAAGAGACGCAAAATCTCAAATTGATGATCAACTTGAAGAAAATGATACATCTATTTTAAATCTAGAGCGTGCTAAAAATGATAATGATATTTCTAGAACATTACAATCTTATCAGGAAGCATTAAATAAAAAAGCTCAAGAATACGAAAAACAAAAAGAAATAGTTTTACAAGTTAAGCAAGATTTACAAAAAGAATTTAATGTGATGAAAGAACTAGCAGTGTTAATGCCTAATGAGGCGATTAAACAATTTGTTCTTTATTATCAACAAGCGATGGATCAATTAGATACTGAAGAGATTAATCATCATTTATCAAACTTAGAACAAGAAGTTAAATCACTACTTCAAGCATATTCATTAGAAAAAGACCGACTAGAAAAAGAAAAACAAACAATTTCTAGTCAAATGAGTCAATCTAAAGCAAAATTAAATCAATTAAAAAGACATGTAAAGACATATCCTTTTTATGTTGAAAAACTCATTAATTCTTTAAATGATGAACTATCTAATTACTATCAAAAAGAAGTTAGAGTTCAACCTTTATGTGAAATGATTGAAGTTGCAGATGAAAAATGGAGAAATGCACTTGAAGGATATTTAGGTGGTCAAAGATTTGATATTATCGTTGATCCTGGTTATTTTAATGATGCATTAGAAATATATGATCGTATAAAATTTGAGCAAAAGATCTATGGTGTTGGTTTAGTTAACACACAAAAAATTGCGCATTATGATCAAATCAATGAAAATTCATTAGCTGAGAAAATCACAACAGAACATACCTATGCAAGATATTATGTCAATATGGTATTAAATAGTATGACTTGTGTTGATCATGTACAGGATTTAAAGAAATATCAAAGAGCAATTACTCCAACATGTATGACATATTCAAATTTTACTGCTAGACAAATTAACCCAAGAAACTATGAAATACCGTTTATTGGGCAAAGTGCTACTAAAATTCAAACAGAACAAGAAGAAAAGATATTAGCAGATCTAGAAGCACAGATGAACACTTTATATAGTCTATCAGATAAGAATACCCAAATCGTTAGATTACTCATGCAATCAAAGAGTCCTCAACTTCTTCATCAAGGACAAATAAGATACTTAGATCTAATTAAGTTAACTAGAAAAGAATACACGCAAATTGAAGATCAAATTCAAGCCCTTGGTAAGAGTAAAACACTTCAAAACATTGAAGAGCAAATCGATAAAGCTAAAAATACTAGAAAAGAATTGCGTTTTGAATCTGATGAGTTAGTAGGTAAGATTGCGACTCAAAGAGAAGAAAGACAAAGGGTAATAGATCGTATTGATGATATTCAAATGAAATTAGAAGAGTTTATGCAAGCTCAAAAAGAATTAGCTAAGAAACATCCTGAAAAATTAAGTATTGCAAACACTCAATTTTACGCATTAAAACAAAGACTTAAACAAAATCATGATGACATTACAGCTCACTTAGCAAATTCATCAGTTGCGTTAAATGCCCAAATCATCAAAGATAAAGCCGATTTAACGAATTTGATGAAATCATATAATGACTTATATCATTTTGGTGCTGCACCATCACTAGATGAACTCATTTATTATGAACAAGAAGCTACTAAGATTAGAAATAATGATTTAGTCAAATATGAACAAGAAGCTACTGATTTAAGAAGACATTCGGAAATCGGATTTAAAGAAGAGTTTGTAGGCAAGCTTAGAGCTAGTATAGAAAATGCGCAGCAACAAATTGCTGAGCTTAATTATGCACTTCAAGACAAGCGTTTTGGTAGTGATTCATATCAACTGATCTATAAACCTAGTGATGATCCTGATTATAAGATGTATTATGATATTATCATGAGTAATGAAGCAATTAGAAAACATACATTATTTACTGAAGGACTAACTAAAAGACATGAAGCAGTGTTAATGGAACTCTTTGAAAAAATAGCTTCTAATAACCCTGAATACGATCAATTAACATATAAATATCTTGATTATAGAAATTATATGTCTTATGATATTGAAGTAACAAATATCAATGGTAATAAATCCCTATTTTCTAAGGTTTCTAAAGAAAAGAGTGGTGGAGAAACACAAGTACCATTTTATATCGTTATTGCGGCTTCATTCCAACAACTACTTACTAAAAATAGAAGAATTGATTCAGGTTGTATCGTTTTATTTGATGAAGCGTTTAACAACATGGATGAAAGTAGAATTGATGCGATGATGAAGTTTTATAATTCGTTAAGCATTCAATTATTAATCGCAGTACCACCACAAAGAGTATCAAATATTATTAATTATGTAAATACAAGCTTAGTCATTGTGAAAGACAATGATTACGCTATTGTAGAAACATTTAATGATGATCGTATGATTCATATCTAAAGGAGATGAGCACATGAAATCAATTACGAAAAAAGACATTGAACAATTAAACAGTAATTTTGAGAAAAAACCAGTTCAAAAAGCATTATCAAGAGTGTTAGTTAAAAATGAGTTATCCACAATTTTTGACAAACAGGAACAAGCATTAGTTAATCAGTTTAAGTTTTCTAATGAAATTAAAACACTTCCAGTAACTAATCAGAAAAAAAGTGGAAGATGTTGGATTTTTGCAGGACTTAATGTATTAAGAGAATTAATTGCGAAAAAGTATAACTTAAAATCATTTGAATTATCACAAAATTATACTGCATTTTGGGATAAATTTGAAAAAATCAATTATTTTATTGAAATCATGGATGATTTCTTAGATGTTGATCAAGACGATAGAACACTACAACACGTGTTAAAAACGGGTATTCAAGATGGTGGTCAGTGGGATATGTTTGTATCTCTTATCGAAAAATATGGTGTGGTACCTAAAGAAGCAATGATTGAAACAGCATCATCAAGTGGGACGCATTTTATGAATCAACTTATTAACATTAAATTAAGACAATATGCCGCAAACGCAAGACTTTTAAAAGCTGAAGGCAAAGAAAAAGACATACCAGAGTTAAAGAAAAAAGCATTAGATGAGTTTTATACTCTATTAGTGACTAATTTTGGAAAACCACCAAAACAATTTGATTTTGAATATGTGACTAATGATACCTATAATGTCATTAAAGATGTTACACCAGAATCTTTTTATAAAGATCATATTGGTGATATCTTAAAGGATTATGTCTCAATCATACATGCACCAACTAAAGATAAACCTTATATGAAAACATATACGGTTTCATATTTAGGTAATGTGATTGATGGAAGAGATATTAAATATTTAAATCTAGAGATGAAAGATTTAAAAGCATTAGTGTTAAAACAAATGTTAAATCAAGAAGTCGTTTGGTTTGGTTCTAATGTCGCAAGATTTGGCGACCGTAAGGTTGGCGTATGGGATGATGAGCAATTCGATTATGAAGAGATGTTAGGCATGTCATTTGAAATGTCAAAAGAAGATCAATTAGATTATTCACAAGGTGCGATGAATCATGCGATGGTATTAACTGCTGTCCATTTAGATAATCAAGAACCTAAGCGTTGGAAGATTCAAAATAGCTGGGGTGATGATAGTGGTAATAAAGGCTATTATATGGCTTCTGATTCTTGGTTCGATAAGTTTGTGTATCAAGCAGTTATTCATAGAAAATATTTAAATGAAGCTCAATTAAAAGCTTGGGAAGAAAAACCTAAAGTGTTAAAACCATGGGATCCAATGGGTTCATTAGCAAAATAGATAAAGATAAGATGTTTATAGAGGATTAATCTATAGACATCTTTTTTTGATGTTTTAAATTTGTTATAATAAATTAGACGGGACGTGGCGTAGCTTGGTAGCGCGCTTGGATGGGGTCCAAGAGGTCGCAAGTTCAAATCTTGTCGTCCCGACCATGATTTTTTGGAGATTAATGATGAATATAGAAAAAATAAAATCAAAATTTAAATTTCATACACTTGATTATGTACTTGAAAGTGAACTTGGAGAGGTTGTTGTAAGTAATGATGAAGTTTTTATAAGCATGTATCTAGATGAACAACAAGATATGTTAATTTTAAGATATGCTTTAGATGATATCATTCATCTTGTTCGTTATTTAAAACAAGAGTCTAAAACGATTTTAGTTCCTTTTGTAGACAAAAGTTTTGTAAGTACCTTAGAGAAAGCTGGATTAGAGGTTAGAAGTGTTTTTAAGGATTATTTTAAATATAGTTTTGATGATGTAGATGATCATGATGATTTTGATGTGTTAGATGTATTAGAAGCTCAAAGAGCATCCATGATTACACAAAATGCTAGAAACTCTTCTAGAGGCTTTTTTGGGCAAACAACAAAGTGGTTTAAAGGCTGGTTACTAGGAACAATTGATGATATAAAAGACATGGGTGCTAAACATCAAAATATACTTGTTTATAGAGATGGGTAT